>Ga0209777_10002996_pt1 | contig 21443 bp, 13 predicted proteins | sample FrelakmetHBP12HB_FD_187147 | JGI IMG/M metagenome (GOLD analysis project Ga0209777, IMG submission 187147) | Freshwater lake sediment microbial communities from the University of Notre Dame, USA, for methane emissions studies -HBP12 HB (SPAdes)... | ecosystem: Environmental > Aquatic >...
GCCAGAGCCTGGAGATCGGCTACTGTCTGCTTGACCCATCAGCGGAATGGCAACCGCAAGAAGACACGGTTGCAGCCTATGTCGAAGAACCACGGGAACGCGTGCAACTGCCGAGCGGAAGCATGACGCCTGAGGAACTAACGGCAATTCTCAATACGATTCCTTTCGATCTGACATTCGTCGACAAGGACGACACCGTCCGCTATTTCACTCAAGGACGCGAGCGGGTTTTCGATAGAAATCGCGCCATCCTCGGTCGTAAAGTGCAAATGTGCCATCCTCCCGGCAGCGTACATATTGTCCAGCAGATACTCGAGGACTTCAAGTCAGGCAAAGAATCTCGCTCGCCGTTCTGGATCACTCTCAAGGGGCGATTTATTCAAATCGAGTATTTCGCCCTGCGAAGCAAACATGGGGACTACCTTGGCACTCTCGAAGTGAGCCAGGATTTGACTGAGAAGCGCGCTCTAACCGGCGAACAGCGATTGTTGTCGTATGGCAAGGACTAAGCGATGACAAACACAATCAGAATGGATGCGATTATTCCCGACAGCAAAGTCGGCGCTCTGCTGCAGGAGTTTCCGCAGCTTGAGGACGTATTGATTCGAATGTCACCGGCATTCGGGCATTTGCGCAATCCGATTCTGCGCAAGACGGTTGCCAAGGTGGCGACGTTACGTCAGATTGCCAAGATCGGCGATGTGCCATTGGGAACGCTGATCAACACACTGCGCGAAGCAGCCGGTTTCAAAGAAGAGTGGAGCGAGGATGGTGTTGCGGGCGCGACAGAAGGCGCGCCTAACTGGATGCAAAATGCGACTGTAGCCAAGTCGCTGGATGCCCGACCAGTTATCGCGGGTGGCGGCCACCCGTTGGAACAAGTGTTGAGAGAATTGAAGGAATTGTCCGCCGGCAGTATCTACTTGCTGATTACGCCATTCTTGCCGGCGCCGCTACTCGATCTGGTGAAAAAGCAGGGTCATCAGGTCTGGTCGCGCAAGAACGACGAAGGGCTGCACGAAAACTATATCCGCAAAGGAGATGAAGCGTAGCGCACAATACATGAATCCGTCTCCTGCGCATTTCTTGGGAACGTTGCACTAGTGGGTGCAGAGAATCGATTTTGTTCATTGACAGAGGCATCCTGTCGATCTATATTGACAACCACCAAATCACTGGGAGATGGTGAAATGGTATCACTACTGACTCTGGATCAGTCGTTCGGGGTTCGAATCCCTGTCTCCCAGAAAGTTATTGCGCTACAATGAGTTACGAACATGATTCAATGCTTCTTCCCCAACCCAAGATCCTTCAGCTATTCTTGTACGGCTGTCAACTAAGCTGTTTGGAGAGGCGAGTGTCTTGAACCTCTCCGTGCATGACACAAGGACTGCCACAATACTTAACGCAGCAGACTGAGTAGTGGGCTTGCAACACTGGTGATCAAGTCCGGACACCGCCATCCGGTTTTTCGATGCTTCGGGCCATTCGAACGCGAAGCACCCCCCCTCAGTCGGAGCTATCATTCGCCGGTGGGCACTGGCTTTGCTTCTTCGACTCGTTTCTCCTTTTTCATGCGTTCATTCTCCACTTTCATCTTGGCTGCGTCCCTTTCTACATCGGCCTGAATCCCCACTCTCTCAGCCTCCATTTGCTCCGGAGTCCGTCCTTCCGCTTTGGCCAGTCTCACGTCTTCATAGCCCCTCCTTTTGGCTACGATGCGGTAGGAGAAGGTAGCGTTGCTTGTCCCTCCCCTAAGTTCACTTACATCAAAACCAGTAGTACCCTTTGTGACAAAGACCCCGTTGCAATCGCCCTCCAATTGGACGAACACTTTTATCGGGTGTTTGCTGTCTATGACTACAGTCTGCAAGAATAACGGGTCAAGCTCTACATGAGTATTTCCCTTTGCTAGTTGCCCCTCGCCGAAATCCTCAAACCAGACTTCGGGAGATTCCTGACAAGAGACCAACCGATAATCGCCATTATCCACTTTGACCGCTGCATTCTTGCTACCATAAACCTGCAGATTCCCGGCGATCTGACAACTGCTTGTCATATATACGGCACCTACAAAATACCCAGCCCAATTATAGGGACTTGACGTGTAGGCCAGAATGCCGGCACTTCCATAAACGTCGTCTACCGAGACAAAATAGCCACCATAAGACCTGCCAACATGATTCTCAGCGTAACCATAGACGCCGGCGGCAGACATGGTATCGTCATTGAAACCCAATCCCGCGACCCCGTTGTGATGGCCTGTGCCGTTATTCTGGGTAGTGAAATACCCCCCGTACGTATCGCCACCCAAGTCGTTGCTGGCAGATCCACAGACTCCGTACGTCTCGACTGCTGAACTCGCATCACTGGACGCATAGACTCCGTAGTGATGCCCAGTGCCGAGCGAGGCAGTACTGAACACGCCACTATACACGTTGCCTGTAGAGGTGTTCTTAGCGTCGCTGTAGAGACCGTAAGTGGTATTTGCTGATGCCGCGTCCCCGGAGACCCTGGCCCCGAAGTGGATTCCGGTGCCAGAATTCGTAGTCGTAAAGAAACCGCCATACACCGTACCGTTGGAGGCGTTCGAACCTGATCCGTTGATACCGTATGTAGTTGATGGAGAGGATGCGCTCGCAGCTGCCCTCACACCATAGTGTTGGCCCGTACCGCCAGTGCTGGTAGAGAAATCCCCGCCGTACGCATCGCCTGTGGACGTATTTGAAGCCCAGCCCGTGACACCTGACGACAACGCGGAAGAGGACCCGTAACTCTCGGTTCGGACTCCATAATGAGCCCCAGTGCCAGAACTTGCGGATTGGAACCACCCCCCAAACGCAGCTCCACTCGAAGTGTTCTCTGCCAATCCAAAGGTGCCATAAGTGCCACTGCTGGTAGAGCCGGAACCTTCGGCTCTGAGACCATAGTGAATTCCCGTGCCACCGGACAGGGCGGAAAAGAACCCACCATAGGCATACCCGCTCGAATTGGCGCTGCCTACACCGTAAACGCCGTACGCATAATTGGAGGATCCAAGACCCTGCGCATAGACCCCGTAGTGTACGCCGGTGCCACCATAGTTGGCGGAGAAGGTGCCGCCATAAGCGTCACCGCTGGAACTGTGATTGGCGTTCCCGAGAACACCGTAGATTGCGGAAGAAGGTGAAGAGCCGGCTCCATCACCTCTGACACCGAAATGAGCTCCCGTGCCGGAATCAGAAGTCGAGAAATATCCGCCGGAAGCAGAACCGCTGGAGCTATTCGAGGCGAATCCTTGTATCCCTAAAAGAGTAGATGCACTGCTGCCGGAGGCCTTCCCCAAGAGAGCAGTCCCGGAAGTTGAGAGCACGCTATCCGGACCAACTACGTTTACGAAGACTGGATTACAATCGGAGCAATTCACCGCGCCGCCGCTCTTCGCATAATAAGCGGTATCTGCCAACAGCGCTCGATAGGCATAAGCCACACTCACCAACTGCGACCGTCGAGTGGCCGGAACGCCGTCAACAGAAATAGAAAGCCAGCGCAGCTGCCCAGCGAAGACACTCAGGGGAATTGGCACAATTGAGCCGAGCAGAGCATTGAAGAGCCCATCTTTAACCACGACACCAGTATGAGATTCCTCCCATAATAGCCCCGTGCAAAGTGAATCCGGGCAGATATCAAACACGAGATCAACAGTGTCGTTGACTGGCGAGCCGGCTGCGCTCGTGAGCCGCCCTTGATAGTTGATTGACTGAGGTATTGCGCAAGATGACAAAGTCGGCCAGCAAGCGACTAATACCCACAGAACAATCCAGGATACTTTGATGCGCTTCATAACGTTACTCCTTAGAAATAAACGACGGGGAAGAAAAAAGTTTGCTCTCCCACAAGACTAGAACACCTTCAATGGCGAGACCACTATAACGACCGGGTTTCGCTGATGACTAATTTCAATGTAATTACATTTACTGAAATGTCAAGTGAGCGGAGCGCGCATCTGTTGGTGAAAGTCGACATCTAGAACCAAAAAATGAGGAGTGGCTTGTGATATTATGGGAAGGCCGCTGACCCCGAGTATATTGCTGTTTACCAAGACGGCAATAGGAGGAAAGCGGCCATGTCAAAGACGTATTTGGGCGTTGATGTTCACAAACGCTTCTGCGTTTTCACGGAAATCGACGCCGAAGGGAATTTAGTCAGGCGAGGGAGATTCGCCAACAACTTTGAAGAAGTATCACAGTTTGCCTGTTCCTTAACAGCCAAGGTGCAGTTAGTGCTGGAACCGGTGCTGAACTACCTGTGGCTCTTGGATCAAATCGAGCCCTACGTTGGTTCGGTTCACGTTGCAACGCCCCACAAGGTGCGAATCATCGCGGAGTCAAAGTCCAAGACCGATCGTTATGATTCGCGAGTATTGGCAGAACTGTTGCGGATCAACTTTTCGCCGGAATCGTGGATACCGCCCTATGAGATCAGGATCCTGCGAGGTCTGGTCAGGCAACGCTATCATCTGGTCAAGACAATGGTCATGAACAAGAACCGTATTCGCCACCTGCTATTCTGGCACGGCATCGATATTCCAGTATTCGACATCTCTTCACCAAGAGCTCTTCGGGAGATCAACCGGCTCTGCTGTTCCCCGGTGACGAGAAAGTCTATTCATCAATGTCTGGATCTGATCACCAGACTCAAAGGATCAATTGCGGAACTTGATCAGCAACTGTCTGAGATGACGGAAGGGAATGAGATAGTCGAACTGCTACGCACGATACCCGGCATCGGATCGGTACGCTCAGTCACGATCTATGCCGAGGTCGGTAACATTGATCGCTTCAAGAGCTCAAAAGCTCTTACCAGTCATACCGGTCTGATTCCGTCAGTCAGAGCTTCAGGTGACAGCATTCATGGAGGAGGCATCACTAAGCTGGGCTCTCGACCACTACGTCACGCCCTGGTCGAAGCCTCGATCAATGTGATTCGCGAATCACCACCCTTAAATCGATTGTTCAACCGCGTTCTCTATCGCGGTAATGTTCAGAAAGCGCGCGTAGCGGTTGCCGGAAAGTTGGCGGTAGTGATTTATGCCATGTTGAAGCATAGAGAGCCGTTTCGGTTTCAAGCGGCCTAAAGCAGCGTAGCAAGTAAGAAACGAGTCGGAATTGCAGTGAGAGAGGTCAGCTCGAAAATTTGGCCTGGATCAAGAAAGAATCCGTGCTTTGTGAGTGGGCGACCTCTCGTATAGAACAATATCGTGGGCCTTCCCAAGGGAAAGAGCTCGAATAGGTGACGTGTCCAATCCGACCAGAACAAATACCGTCGCCTCACGGCGACGAAAGGAAAAAAACTACTTGACCGCGGCCTTCCCATAGGTGCCAAATTTGTGCCAACGACAATGCAAAAAACATCAAGGCACATCAAAGCAGCTCGAAAAAAATCAAAAATGAAAGCTGAAGCTCCGCAACGAGTTAAGCCGTAATTCACAGTACATCAAAGACTTACAAAAAACGGGGTTAGAGAATCCCTGTCTCCCAGATATGAATTTTCATCTCTTCGAAGTCGCTGACGGACAATGAATTACAAACTTAAACTTCTTAACTTCGAAGATTTGTGCCATGTACGTCGTCAGACAATTTGGACAATTGCAGGGTCTAAGTTAAGTCACAGTTTGCCTGATGGCAATTTGTTTTCGATACTCCTTTCTCCTTCGATTGATGGTTTCACGCTTGATTCTTTCCCGTTGTTGTAAGATTGCGGCTGCCCGGCCGTGATAAGCATCCGCCGGGGTAACATTGTCCAGCGACTCGTGATAGCGGCGGTGGTTGTAATACTCGACGAAAGCTGCGATCTGAGTCGTGAGTTCCTCCGGGCAATAGTAGTTGTCCAACAGCAGGATGTTCTTCATGGAACGATGATATCGTTCGATCTTCCCCTGGGTCATCGGATGGTACGGTTTGCCGCGCGTATGAGTTTAAGCCCTCACCGGCCAGGTACTCTTTCAATTCGCCGGAGATATAACAGGGACCGTTGTCCGACAACAGCCGTGGCCGATGCCGGACGTAGGCATGATCAACTCCTGACCAGGCAATCGCCGCATCGATGGTGGCCTTGACGTCCTCAGCCGCCATACCGGAACACAACTTCCAGGAAAGTATGTAACGAGAGTAATCATCCATCACCGTCGACAAGTAATACCAGCCCCACTGAATCACCTTCAGGTAGGTAAAGTCGGTCTGCCAGAGCTGGTTAATCCGCGTCGTCGGCTGATCGAACTTGTCCTTGGCGCTCAGGATCGTATAGGCCGGGCTGGTGATCAGATCATTGACTTTCAAGATGCGGTAGACACTCGATTCGGAGATGAAATACCCTTGGCTATCGGTTAGATACCAGGCCAGCTCCCGGGGGGACTTGTCCAGATGCTCCAGGGCTGTCTCCACCACTTTCTTTCTCACCCAGGGTGGAATCGCATTCCAGAACCGTCGCTGCTGCAGAGGCTTGACCATCAAACCATCAGAGCCACCGGCACGATAGCGTTGATACCAACTGTAGAAGGTTCCCCGGTTGATATCCAGTTCCCGTAGGGTCCGTTTTACGCCGATTGACGACTCTTCCACCACCCGGATGATCTCCAACTTCTCGGACTGACTGTGACGCATATACCGCTGACGCCTCACTCCAGCCCAGTCAGACTTTTTTTCAGCAGGCGGTTCTTCAGGCTCAACTCCGCCACCAACTGCTTCAACTGCTCGTTCTCCTGGCGCAGTTCTACCACCTCGCCACTGCTGGCCTCTCGCACGGTATCCCCCTGTAAGCGCTTCTTACCCGCCTCCAGGAAGTCCTTGCTCCAACGGTAATAGAGATTGGCGACAATCCCTTCCCGGCGGCAGAGCTCAGCGATACTGACCTCGCCGCGCAGACCCTCTAACACGATTCTGATCTTCTCTTCGGTGGAAAACTTCCGCCGTGTCTGGCGACGGATCTCCTTGACGACAGCTTCCGGGTTTTGTTGCTTCGACACCATAATTCAATTCCTCTCGGTCACATTACTCAACGTTCTCCGGTTCGCTCTCCCCCCAGCGAACCGGAGAATCTCTCCTCTAAGATCACACAATCCGTGTCTTAGCTCAACACCCTAATGTGTCCAATTGTTGCTGAACCGATACAATGAAGTACCGCGAGATTACTGGTGACCGTAGTAGACAGAACCCAACATGTCGCTTGAAGACTCCACTGAAGACCGATTACCTTCGCACAAAGCGGATCTTAACTTCCAGCACGACGTGTCCAGCTTGGTTTGACGTACAGTTGACCCAAAATGTGGAATACATCAGAAAGCGATTGCAGTGAGAAGAGGCGTCTCTTAGATTCAAGCGTCAAAGCGGTCGAATTGCTTGACGGCAGACGCGTCTCAGGGAGGAGCTTAGCATGTTGAGTTTCTTGATTTTCATGGTGTTCTTCGCAGTTTTTGCGCTGCCAGTAAGCTTGGCAGTCAAGAATAAACGCCCCAGAACCGGAAGAATCATCTGGATGGCTATCGGCGTATTGCTTTACTTCGCCTTGCAGCTTTCGATTTCGATGTACCCCGATATTCTCTGGTTTGAGGAATTGGGGCAGGCAGCCGTCTACTGGACGGTTCTTTGGGCTAAACTGAAGTGGTTCGTTTGGGGGATGCTAGCCTCCACTCTCTTCTTCGGAATCAATATCTGGGCAACCAGGACGCACATCAATCCGGACTTGAGAAAATCAGGAGCAATTGCTCTGAGTTATGCAGGCGCATATTTGGCCGCAGGCATCATCGCCATCATAATCGGCTTGGCCAGCAGATCTTTTTGGGACCAGTATTTGTTGTATTCGAACCAGAGTCCTTTTCCAGATGCAGATCCGATTTTTGGCAAGAACGTTGCCTTCTATATCTTTACTCTTCCCCTGCTTAAGATGGTAGTAAATTATTGGTGGGCACTTATCCTTTTATCTTTGGCCTTTATTGGCTTCTTATATGGTTCCCAGTTTGTGAAGGCCATAGAGTTGAGGATGGACAGAAGGGTTATCCTGAGCCGTGCCATCACGCACTCTTCATTGTTGGGATTGACATTAGTAGTGAATCTAATGTTTTCAGTAAGATTCTGGACATGGGATTTACTTCATAGCACAAGGGGCGCGGTTATCGGTGCTGGTGCAACTGACGTCAATGTCCAGATTGGCGTGAATAATGCTTCTTTGGTCATTCTCGTTTTTTGTGCGGTGCTTTTTGTGATCTCGGCTATTGTTCGCAATCTTAAGCTCACGGCGCGATTCGCTGGAAGCGCAGTTGTAATTGGTGTTGCTTATCTAATTGTCGTTATGGGAGTTTGGCCAACCATTTATCAGCACTTCGTGGTTTCGCCGAATGAACTTGATTATGAGCGGCCGTTCATTCAACACAACATCGATTTTACCCGAAAGGCATATGGGCTAACCAATGTTACTGTCAAACCGTTTCCTGTTTCTGATGTGCCACTGACCCCGCAAAGCATTAGCGATAATCAAAACACGATAGACGCGATCAGAATTTGGGATTGGCGACCACTTGATGCAACTATCCAAAATACTCAGGGCTTTCGCACTTACTATCGCTTTGCGGACGTGGACATTCTGCGATATCGGTTGAAAGGCAAGCTCACTCAGGTCATGGCTTCGGTTCGAGAACTCGACCAGGAGCAATTACCCGCCAAATCGCAAACCTGGCAAAATGAGAGGTTTGTCTATACCCACGGCTATGGCGCTTGCATCACGCCGGTAAATGGCTTCACGCCGGAAGGCTTGCCGGCGTACATCCTGAAAGACATTCCACCGGCGAGCCAGTATCCAGAGTTAACCGTAAACCAGCCCAAAGTATATTTTGGCGAGATCACGGATTCCCCGGTTTTCGTTCATACGAATCACCAGGAATTCGATTATCCGATGGGCGACACCAACGTTACCTGCCAGTATGAAGGCTCTGGAGGTATTGCACTGGGGAGTGGATTTCGAAGTCTCATCCTAGCCTTAAGATTCGAAGGATTGCGGCAGTTGACGGCAAGTGAACTAAAACCAGAAAGCCGCATTCTCTTTCGCAGAAGTATCAAGGAAAGAGTAAAGACGCTCGCACCCTTCCTAATCTACGATGGGGATCCCTGTCAGGTCATAGATGATGGAAGGATCTGGTATCTGTGGGACGCTTATACGGTCAGCAATGACTATCCATATTCGCAGCGCAGCAGTACCCATAGCGCTGGAGACATCAACTATATCCGAAATTCGGTCAAGATCGTGATCGATGCTTATAATGGCACGGTTGATTTCTACTTGTGGGACGAACAGGATCCAATCATTCGAGCCTACAAAGGGATCTACCCCACCCTGTTCAAGAGCAAGGATCAGATGCCAGCCGGATTGCGACAGCACATCCGGTATCCGGAAGATTTGCTTTCAATTCAGGCAAGTATCTACTCGGTTTACCATATGAACGACATCAATGTCTTTTATAACAAAGAGGACCAGTACGATATAGCCCGTGAGAATTATCATGGCACGGAACAACCAATGCTTCCTTACTATGCGGTGATGAGAATTCCGGGTGAGCAAGCTGAGGAATTTGTTCAGATGGTGGTCTTCACACCCCATACTACCAACATAGAGAACCCGAAGAACAACATGGTTGCCTGGATGGCAGCCCGATGTGATGGCGCAAACTTTGGAAATCTGCTGGTCTACGAATTTCCAAAAGACAAGTTGGTCATGGGGCCTATGCAGTTGGAGGCGAGGATTAATCAACATGACGTAATCAGTAAAGATCTTAGTCTTTGGAACCAACAAGGCTCGGAAGTTATTCAGGCCAATATGATGGTTTTGCCGCTCAAGAACTTTGAAGTACTCTTGGTCAAGCCGATCTTCTTACAGGCGACCATAGGTAAGATGCCTGAGCTAAAACGAGTAGTTGTAGCAAGTGGAGAGAGACTTGCTTACGCCGACACTTACGAAAATGCACTCCGAGAGCTAGTCGGTCAACCATTGATAACCGCTTCTAGTCAGCAAGCGAATCCCAATGGCGCGAATGCTAATGCGCCAGACGACTACATTTCTGCTGCATCCCAGTGCTACCAGGAATATCTGAAACTTACTGGTGAAGGAAAGACATCTGAGGCCGGCAAAGCACTGGAAAAACTGGGCGCGATCCTAAGAGAAGGAAGCCAGAGAGACAGGAAATAGCCATTTGCTCTTGCATTTGCTGTTTCTTAAAACGAGATGGTTCTTTGAGTCTAAAATAAGATCTTCATGTCGACTCACGACTCCTGATTCGATCTCGTGATTTGTGCCAAATTTGTGCCAATGCCAATGCAAAAGACATCAAAACAGCTCAAAACAAATCAAAAATGAAACCTGAAGCTACGGAACGGGTTAAGGCGTAATTCACAGTGCGTCACAGACTTACAAAAAACGGGGTTAGAGAATCCCTGTCTCCCAGCTTACTTCTTTTCAGACAACGACTTATAAAAGTGGGGCCGCTGTTATTTCTCCAGCTCGATTTTCTGCGTTGCCTCTTGCCTGCTTCTATCAAATTGGTAACGGAGGTGAGCAAACAGCCCAGACCCCTGATCTTCTCGCAAGTCATCTACGATCGTGAGTAGGAATATGAGGTTGAGACAACAGGTCTGCGATCCCGGAGCTCCAGACTCTCTGTAGAGAAAAGAAGCACCGAAGCCGGCCTGACGACTGGGATCCGTACGAGTGTCTCAGTTGAGCTCAGCTTGATGAAGAAGGGCTGTCAGGCACGCTCGGCATCCGCGCCCGTCGGTGACGGGACAGAATAGTGCGCTATTTCACGTTAGTGTTAGTGGACCAACAGATCAATTCAGTTGATTGACGAATTGGGAGTTGCCGTGGTGCACTTCTTGTCACAGAACGGGACAATACATAAAGACAGATCAAAAAACATTTGCAGGGGTCTTTCCCAGATGTTATGTTCTCCTCAGGTACGGTAGGAATATTGCTGGCACGAATTATGGGGAGGATTCCGTCGCTGCTCTTGATTGAATTCCCCCAGTTGACCTCGGCGGTATTCCACAACCGGCTGTGGCGGTGTATGGCCTGCGATAGCTCCAAACTCAGGGGCAAACTTGGCAGCACATTTACACTGGCGCTAATTGTGCTACTGCTATTTCTCTGTCAATCCTCTTACTCATCCGGCAACTCCGTTGAGGAATTAAGCAGCCGCGCAGAGAGTTTTTATGCTGCCGCCAACTTCGATTCTTCGATCGCTTTGGGAAAAATGGCCTTGCTGCTTACTCAACAAAAGATGGGGACTTCGGATACGGCAATTGCTACGATTCTCCTGGCAATCGGCAAGTACCAGTTTGCCAAGGGTGCGTACACTGCATCCGATTCTGCAATCCGGCGGGCGGTTCAAATCCTCGAAGGAAAGTGGGGATGTTGTTCTCGTGAAGTCCTGCGGGCGAAAGTGAGCCTGGCAGAGGCGGAACGTTTTGCCGGAGAACCACAAGAAGCAGACTCGCTGCTAGGAAGCATCGTTTCTCAGGCCGCGACTCTCCAGGTTGACAAGTCCATACAGGCAGATGCGTTTTCTCAGTTGGGAATCGGGCACAGAGTAGTCAATGAATACGATAGCGCTCGGGCAGACTTCGCTAAGGCCCTAGCGCTCTATGACATGTCGCAAGGAGATTACTACGAACAAGAGAGGAATATCGCAATCTCGCAAGGGCGCATGCTCATCTGGGAAAGCAACTATGCGGATGGTGAAGCACTCTTTGAGATGCTTATTCCTGGGCTGAAACAAACAAACGCTCTCGACAGCCTCAGCTTAGCCGAATCGTACTACAACCTAGGGCAAGCACAGCGGATGTTGGGCAAGTACCCCGAGGCAGTGGCAGATGAGAAAGCGGCCATTGCCATCAGGAAGAAAGTCCTGGGAACTCACCATTACCTCATTGGTGAAGCCACTTACGTATTGGCAATGGTCTATCAGGACCAAGGAAATTACGATGACTGCAAACCGCTGTTGGAACAAACTCTGGCCGTTTATCGATCATCGATTGGAGAAGGCAACTACCGGGTTGGTGGGATACTGAGGAATCTTGCAAGGCTCCATGACGATTTGGGGCAAGCGCGGGAAGCCGAATCGCTTTATGTCGCCGCAGTGACCAATCGAGAAGAATCACTCAGTCCTGAACATCCTGGAATCGCACAAGTGCTGACTGAGCTCGCGGCATTCTATCTCGAGCACAAGAAATATGCCAAGGCTGAACCGCTGTTGCGAAGAGCGCTGCGGATTCAAGAAAAAGCGTTCAAACCGAATCACCCCAGCATTGCTGCTGCGCTTGATGGTTTGGGCCAGATCTGCTTTGCTCAAAGGAGGTACAACGAAGCGCTAACTCTGTTCCAGCGCGCTCTCAGTATCTCCGAAGAGGTGTTCGGTCCCCAGCACGCTGATGATGCCCTGTGTCTCCAGGACATTGCCTTGGTTTATCTCAAGCAAGGCCGCTATGACGAAGCAGGTCGTGCGTATGAAAGAGCCCTGGCCATCAATCGAAGAGTTCTAAACGATGACCATCCATTGATGGCTCAGTGCCTTGAAGCATCAAGTAACTATAAGTTCGTTATTGGGGACTATCGTGGTGCGCTAAGCGATGCGAGCAGCGCCTACAAGAGGAGAAGAAGAAGTTTCATCGCGAATTGTCAGGTTCTTTCCGAGGCAGACGCATTGCGATTTTCGCAGAAGATGCGAAGCTCAGCCGACAAATACCTGACGGACGTCTTCTCATCAACGTCCAAAGACCCGGCACCCATCGACAGTGCTTGCGACATTGTATTAGCTACTAAGGGAGAAGTCTCCGATGAGATGTTCGCTCGTCGCAAGTCCTTGGTGTCAACACGAGACTCCAAAACATTGAAAACGTGGGCAGCTTATCTCCAGGCACGACGCGAGTTGTCTAAGGTGTACATTGAAGAGACCCGTACAATCAGAACGGTGGGCTTCGAGAACTCTCTTGTATCGCTGGATCGAATCGCAGATTCGCTGGAATCAGAGCTGGCTCTGCAGAGTGCGGACTTCCGGCGAATCAGGGCAAGGCAGAATGTAACTACGTCAATGATCGCATCGCTGATTCCCAAGAATGCGGTTCTAATTGAGTACATGAAATACAATCACTTTAATATCCAGGCAGCGAGCAGCGTTCCTCACTATCTCGTTGCGGTTATCGAACCGAAAGGGGTCACCTTGCTCCGGGACCTTGGTCCCGCCAGCCCCATTGATTCCGTCACAAATCTTTACACCAAGCACTTTCGGTCTGTCGCTGCCAAATGGCCCGACTTGGATAAAAGCGTCATGAGCGAAGCGGATGACATCCTGGGCTATCTTTATCGGAAAATCTTTCAACCGCTGCAAAACCTCGTCAAAAACGATGAACTGGTGTTAATCTCTCCCGATGGTGCACTTAATCTCGTGTCATTTGGCAGCCTGAAGAACACGGATGGCAAATATCTCATCGAGCAGTATCGGATACATTACCTGTCCGCCGCTCGCGATCTCTTGCGATTGAAGGAAAAGGGAAGTCTCGGAAACGGGTTGCTGGCGTTGGGTGATCCCGATTTTGATGCTACCCCGTCTCAACGTCAGCAGGCACTTCATATCCCTTCAACTGCTGGGAGATTATCGAAGAACCGAATCGATGAGGAAAGCTTTAGCTCGGAAAGTGATGCTCGTAGAGAACTGAAGGTCGCTCCGCTTCCCTACACTAGACGCGAAATTGAGAGACTCACTCATTTATGGGAGACGCTTGGCTCTGGACCGGTTGACGTGCTCCTGGGTCCTGCTGCGAGCGAAGAGCGATTCAAACGCGACGCACCCGGAAAACACACGATTCATCTGGCCACGCACGGGTTCTTCAACCCTGGCCACGTTGACGACCAGTTACCTGAGGAGGAAAGCGTCGGATCCAGTCCTTTGAGAAATCCGCTACTGTTGTCGGGACTTTTGTTGGCTGGCGCCAATTTGCACGGGATCGACTCGCGCGGAGAAGGCAATGACGAAGGCTTTCTCACAGCAGACGAAGTCGCAGGAATGGACCTCGAAGGCACCCAATGGGTCGTACTATCGGCGTGCGAGACAGGGTTGGGGGAAATTGAAACGGGAGAGGGAATTTACGGCTTACGGCGAGCATTTCAGATGGCGGGAGCCCGAACCGTGATCAGTTCCCTTTGGCAGGTGCCGGACAAGGAGACCTCCAAAATGATGGAGAACCTTTACGCCACCCATAATGGAGACCTTTCTGACGCTATGCGCGAAATGGCACTACGTCAGATCGCGGAGAGCCGAAGCAGAGGCCTTCCCGATCATCCCTTTCTCTGGGGGGCATTCATCGCAGTTGGCGACTGGCGAGTTGCTAAGTAAACCTCCCGATCAGTTCTGAGCTTTCAGTTCAAAGGGTTTCACTATCTTGATGGTATCACCGCCCTCAATGTCATAGATTACCAGCCGATACTCGCCGATTTCGACCAGTGTTTTCAGAGTCGCGTTACCTTGGGGATCGAAGTCTGTGTAATCCCGAATGACCTGTGACGGCCAACTTGCTTTCTCGGATCTGATCTCCATGTCATACCGATGCCCGGGTTCGGGACCGACGTAGTATTTTAGGACAAGACAACACGCTCTCGCCGTTGAGAAGAAGATGGCGGTCTGCTTGTCTCCACGGCTCGATGCTGAGATTGTGCCAGAGATCGTTGGGATGGCCTGGGGAATCGGAGCTTGGTGCACCAGCAGAGCAATCAACAAAACCGCTGCGGCAGCCGCGTAGCCCGCCAGAGGTCGCCAGAAGACACGGCGACCGATGTCGATGATGCGAACTCTCGGTCTGGGTTTCACCTCCAATCTCGACAGAAGCGGCAGTCTCTCGCCTGCAACTAAATCGTCGAGTTCTGACGGCAACGCACTAAGGTTCGAGATTAGTTCCGTGCATAGGCCGCACTTGGATAGATGGCCCTCCAATTCCTTGAGTTCTGCTGAGGACAGACCGCTTCTTGCATGGACGTACCGATCAAGCTGCGCGCCAGAGGGATGATCTGCAAGCGGCGAGAGATTACCCTCGACACGCGCAGCGGCATAAAGAGGTCTTTCCTCTGTCAAAAGAGCGCGACATTTCGGGCATCCTTCAAGATGCTCCCGAGTCAGCGCTTCATCTTTGTCCGACAGCGACTTCGCATATAGAAGCGGCAGCAACTCTCGGCAAGTATCGCACGTCACTTTCTCGCTCATGGTGTGCCCGAATATTTCTCCTGACCTTTCACATTCACTTAGTCTCACCAGCGGCCAAAAGGTTCTGACTAATCGTAGGATTTCAGCCTTTCTCGGGCCATTTGCCGACATTCCCACATCCGCCGCTTGACGGTTCCCTCGGACAGTTTCAGCAATTCGCCGGCCTGCTTGTAGTTACGCTTCCCGAAAAAGATCGCTCGCCATAGGCGCCGGCACTCTTCCGGTAGACTGAGCAATACTTGGCAGGCGATTCGGCGTTGATTTCTATGTATGAGATGGTCTTCAACCGACAAACATTCATCCACCAGCTCGACCGAATCAACGTCCACTGCCTCAAGTGCCTTTCGCTCCTTGTAGTAGTCGATACAGGTGTTGCGAGCGATCGCATAGATGTAGGTCTTCAGAGACGATTCTCCCCGAAACCTACCGCTGCGAATGCTCTGCAACAGTCTGAGCAAGCAGTCCTGCACGATATCGCCCACGCTCTCCGAACCACCCCAGTTCCACTTGCGTACAATCGCGCTCACAACCGCTTGAAGCTCGGCAATAAAGTGCCGGTCATTCCTCTCTATCGCTGCCAGCCAATCGAACGCTGCCGTTTCTACCATACCCAGTTAACATAATATCCAACTCCACTTTTTGAAAGAAAATGCTTACGGCGGCGAACCATGGACAATATCCGAGGACTAAGTCAACGAAAGCGACAGAAACTCAGATGAAAAGAGGAAAATTACCAATGTCAGGCAAACAACCTAACTCAAACCCAGGAGGTGCAGAGTGGAAAACACCGCAGGCAATTAGCTCCAATTGGATAGCGGGTATGATGGGGGAAAAACCAAAGAAACCAAACTATGAACACCCAATTGAAAAGGTCTTTAATATGTATCGAAAAGACAATCCAAGCAGCAGCGTCCGGGTAGGCCGGGGGCTCTGCATGAAGAGAGCGGCTTCAGGGCTGCTTGTCCTGGCCATATGCCTATTGTTCGTTTCCAGTGTAGTGGCGGCAAGTACACTGCCAAGAGACCCTCAACCGAGCGGCGCAATTGACGCCTCAAAGATCGGGAGTCCGAACACGCCCGGCACCGCACTTGGGGGCTATGCCTCCGATTGCGCGACCACAAGTTACGCGGGTCCGAAAGCAGACTACTGGCATGTACCACAGGGTGATACTTCCAGGTTCGCCATGCGGTTTACACCAGTGTCGCAGGATACTCTTAAGACAGTCAGCATCTACGTCTGGGATCCCGGAGATGGCTCCTGGGGCAATGACACGATCAAGATCGCCATCTATGGGGACGACGGATTTGGACTTCCGGGAACAGTGCTTGCCACAAAGAAGGTGCCACCGGGGTCTTATGTCAAATACCCGGCCAAGACAACCGTCTCTTTCGCAAGTGACAACCTGGTTTTCAACAGCGACTTCCATGTTGGCGTCGAAACCATCGTAACGGTCAACTACGAGAGCATTCTTTCCGACAGCGGCCAGACCGGCACCGGTCGCTCGTCATACTATCATCAGGGTCAGTGGGAACCTATCAGCCCGGGTAGTGGTCCCGACTACAATTTCCTCATTGAGGTTTACTGCTGCGCCTCCCATGTACTATTCCTCGGTGATATCACCGGCTACAAGTACAAAGACGTTTATCGTAATGGAGTCCATGATCCCACTGAACCGGGCTTAGGAGGCTGGGAGATCAACTTGCACATGGGGACATCGAGTAGTTACCCATTATGGCCCGGGTCTCCGCGCATCACTGATCCAACCGGAGCCTACACATTCTCAGGGGTCCCCTACGGCACCTATTACATCTGCGAAAAGCAACAAACTGGGTGGGTGCAGACAGCCCCAACCTCGGGCGGGTCAATCATCAACGTGGCTGGGCCAATCACTTATGCCCCAGACTTTATGAACGCTATGAACGATACGTGTCCTCCCCCTCTTCAATCCGAAATTCGCACTTTCATTAAGGGGGACAAAGACAAATTCGTCGGTCCTCCTGACCCGTCGTCGCCAAGCTCGGATTTGCTGGCGGTGATGGCGAAGTGTTACTCCGGCGCTCTGCCCTGGTTCGATGCCACCGCCAACAATCAAGGCTTTGGACACACCTTTGCGAATCTCTGGTCCTCGGATTGCCTGGTCATGCACGCGCAACTTTGTATGCGTCTCAAAGCCACGGGTGACGTCACTAGAACGGACGCGCTCTCCCTCGGCAACTGGAGCGATCAGGGTACCGGCTGGGGCATCTATCTCAACAACTTGGTCAACTTAAGCACTGCCGCAGTTAAGGACGCGAGTTGGGATCAGGGCGATACCATGACGGTTTGTATCGACCTTGCTGCGCTTCCCACGCCGTGCTGGGGGTCGACGAATATCATGCTCCTGTTGCAACAGGGCCACCTTGATGTCCACCTTCAGGACGATACAGAGATAGATTATCTGGAATTGACGGTTGAGCTTTGCTGCGACTCGACTGCTATCCGCGGCACAAAATTCAACGATCTGAACTGCAACGGGATTCTTGATGGCACCGAATCTGGCCTCGGTGGTTTTCACTTTGAGCTGCGCGCAGTAGGTAATGCACAACTCCTTCAGACGGCCACCTCCGCTGCCTCTACCGGAGCTTTCTCCTTTAAGGGAATGGCCTCTGGCACGTATCATGTAACCGAAGTCCAGCAAACCGGATGGTCGCAGACCGCGCCGGTAACCTGCAAATCCCCAATAGTTACGGTGGTAATGAATCAGGATGTTACGACGCCTCCATTTGGAAACATCGATACAACCTGCGAGGTGCGATACGATACGACCCTCCTTGGCGGCGTCGATGACAACTTCTCCACCGCCAACGGAGCGGAACCCGTATCCGCCTCACCCGCTTTGGTCCAATTTCTCACAACTCCTGGCAATTGTAGCGGTGGGCAGTTGGCTTCCTTTGATCAAGCGGACGTAGACAGGTGCTTTGGTCAAAGTTTTGTCGGCAATTGGTGCAATCCGCCCTGTTGTGTGATCGGCGCCCGACTTTACGGTCGCGTTAAGGCACTTAGTAGTAGTACTCCCGGCAACGATGGTATGAACTTCGGCAATTGGCAGGCAGGAGCAGCTAGTGTCTGGGGCATCGCACTCAACTCCGTGGTTAACTTACTCACCACCACCGGCACACCCAAAGACGGCAGTTGGGATTATGGCGATGTTATGTCGTTTGATCTTGATCTGGCAAATCTGCCACCCAATGGGTACAATGTCACCAGCGTGATGCCCTTGTTCCACAGTGGCGGGTTTGATGTGTGGATTCAGGACGATACGGAAATCGATTATCTCAGGCTGGTTCTGACCATCTGCTGCGAGAACCCCTACGTCTTCGGCGACGCCAACCACGATGGTGGAATCGACATCTCAGACGCAGTCTATCTCATCGCTTACATCTTCTCCGGTGGTTCGGCGCCATCGCCACTGCTTGCTGGTGACGCAAACTGCGATGGTATGGATGACATTTCCGATGTGGTATACTTGATCGCATACATCTTTAGCGGCGGCTCGGCGCCATGCAGCGGCAGTTACGGCAAACTCTCGCCCGATGGCGAGTTCCTACAAGACAGTCGTTCGTCCAACAGCGCAACGCTGAAGCTGGCAGAGAGTGAAACCACGACCGCATCGAGCAAGACCAATGCGGTCGAAATGCACACTGATGTCGAAGTAGCGGGCATACAGCTTGAGTTCAAGACGGATGTCAGCAAGGTAGATGAGATCGTGGCCCAAACCACCGAGCGGTCGAAGAACCTCCAGTTGTTCTCCGGAGTCGTTGATGGCTTGTTCAAAGTCGGATTGGTCGACATGACCGGCAAGAACGCAATCGCTGCCGGCGACGGTCCGATTGCCAGCTTCGACTTCAAGGGTGATCGGAAAAACCTTGACCTTGTCAACGGAGTTGTCTGTGACCGTACCGGAAAGCGGCTGAATGTCAAGATCGAACAGACAGGAAAAGCATCAGCGCTGCCGAAGCAGTACAGTCTCAGTCAGAACTACCCGAATCCGTTCAATCCTTCGACGGAGATTCGCTTCGCGCTCCCGAAGAGCTGCGAAGTACGCGTTGAAGTGTTGAACGTGCTGGGTGAGACAGTTAGGACACTCGCAAGTGGCCTACAGACTGCGGGAACTCACTTTGTGACATGGGATGGAACGGACGAAAGAGGAAATTCCGTTTCGTCCGGTGTCTACTTCTATCGCATCGTCTCTGACGAGTTCACGACCTCTAGGAAGATGGTTCTCCTGAAGTAGAATTGGGCGATTCTAGTCCTTCACTACGGGCGAGTCATCGACTCGCCCGTTCTTGTTAAGGGTTTGATATGCTCATGCAGGAATGTCTGGCAACTCCTTGGGGCCGGTAACAGGAAGCAGGAAATCCAGGGGTGGCTAGAAATGGCATAGAGTTGGAGAATCGTGCTCCTTGCTATGTAAGCTCGTGGCAACGAGGGACCGGATCTGAGTCGTTTCACATTGTACTGTCAATTCAACATACTTTGGCATTTCCCATTCCTTGCCGTGTACGCTTCCGGACTCATGAACCTTCGCTCTATCGAGACCCTATCGGATCCATTCTTGACGCACACCTCCTTCTGACATCCTTCGAGCAGAATCAGCCGAAATACTGGATAAGGCATGACAAGATCTGGCGGCTGAACGAGCTCACGACCGAAAGGTCAGAAGCAGGGCCTTCGCTTTCGAGAAACATCATTGAGAACGCTGAATCAACAGGCCAGAGTTCTAAAATAGTCCACTACTCCCAGCTTTTAAGTTATTATGGCAGAGCCACTTATCGAATCGTGTCTGGTGGAGTGAGAGAAAAGTTTCTCCTCCGGGTCTCCCAATCCTGGTCAATACAATGGTGCAGCCTACGGAGTCACAGTGTCGTGAGCGCCCATAACGTCATCAGTAACATAACTTCTAATGTCGATCTACGGGATCGCAAACAGCACCCTCCTCCCTTCCGGCAGGTTTTGGCAGGCCACCAGACTACCTCCCGGTCTCGCTTCAGCTGGACGTACGCTCTACGCAGCGCCGCAGGACACTGTTGTCTCCCGCGGCCTGCGACCCGATTGCGATGACCTCCGGAGTGACAGCAGATCTGACTATGGCAACAAGTGCCGGTTGCTGTCGAAATAGGTCTTGATGGAGGATCGGTTTGCCAGCAGCCAGTCGGGGTTCCATTTCCAAATTGCAAAGGACTCCGCCATCACTTCTTCGTGGGCCGACCGAATCGCAGCAGCGCGGTCCGGGTCGGTCGCAGATAGACCATTGGCGTGGGCGCGCTCGTCTCTCGAATACTCAGTCATTGCCGGTTGAGTGCCGCAATCGTGCACGAAACGTGCCATTATTTGCGATTGCGTAATCCCGGTATAGGCTCGGTTGGCGGTATCAGCTGCGGTCATCCGCTGTCGCAACGTCTGCAAATCAGCGCGGTATTGCGGGCGGTCACTTGCCGGCTGAACATTGCTTTCAGGTTGAACTGTGTAGCTCCAAGTGCCACCATCGCCGATGGTCTCGGTATAGTATGCTCCCCAGCGGGTGCGCATCGTATCGCGGGCAGCATCCAGATCACGCTTCGCCTGTTGATCGCGCAGTTCAGCTCGACGGATTTCCCAGTAGGCAAGGACATGCGCCGCCTCATGCAGAACCGCATGCGCACGAACTGGAAACATGCTGCCGGCAGCGTGTCCCAGCGCCATGAGCGCAGCGTTGCTCACCCCGGTGTCATAGATCTCGACCGTGTGGCTCGACTGCTGGTAACGCCCCCCAATTCGCTCGCCGCCTGCACCGGCGCGCTGGTAGCGAACATCTCGCAGACGGGCGAGCTCGTTATCACTGAGTAGGTTTAGCGCCATTTTCGCTATCTTTAATTCGCTGGCTCCGAAGTTTAGCAGGCTGATGTTGTTATTATTCAGACGAGTCTCGATTGCAGTCAGCGCAGCCCCGTCAGGCAGGGTCGAGGTCGGAGTGCCGATCTTCTCGATGTTAAGCAGAGCGTTATGCGTGAAAACGCCGGTGAAAACCATAATAGTCGTTGTCGGGGTAGTGCTGCCGGCTGGCTGTGTCGCCCGCGTGACGTGAGTGATATACTGCTCATTCGTCACGGGATTAGCGATGCTACCTACTGCGTTGCGCGCGACACGCAGTAGG
>Ga0209777_10002997_pt1 | contig 21438 bp, 20 predicted proteins | sample FrelakmetHBP12HB_FD_187147 | JGI IMG/M metagenome (GOLD analysis project Ga0209777, IMG submission 187147) | Freshwater lake sediment microbial communities from the University of Notre Dame, USA, for methane emissions studies -HBP12 HB (SPAdes)... | ecosystem: Environmental > Aquatic >...
ATCACTACAAATATAATGCATGAATGTCCATTTTCAACACCTTTGAAAACTTTTTTCCTCTTCACCCCTGCGCGCGACCCCACAAACTTCATCGCACCATATCAACGGGGTTTTCACACAGTCTGAGAATTTGGGAGCGAGATAGACTGTTGTGCTGGTTCGTGATCCCGCGCAGTGGTTTTAAACCGCTGAAGCGGTTCCTGATTTGCACTTTTATTATTCGTGTCCCACGACTGAAGTCGTGGGCAAGCGCACAGATTTCAATCCGCCAAGACCGGCTGATGAAACGGTCGAGTTGGATGAAGAGTGCATAACCCCCCTGTCCCGACAAGTCGGGACATCCCCCCTTCATTCGAAGGGGGGATCATGGGGGGTTCGAAATTTGATTTTTCTTTACTATTTCATATATTTTTGTCCAGGATTCGCCAAGGGTTGCCAATTTTCACCATCAGTCATGGGTCTTGCTTCCGTTTCATATTGGAAATCCGGATTCCTGGTCTCGTATATCTCGGTAAATATCACACCCTAAGATCCAAATTGTGCACCTGGGCTCTTAATTTGCAATTTCGAAATTGTTTATGATTTGAATATAGCATTCGCGTTTAGGCATTAGGTGGTGGGTTATAGGTGTTAGGTCCCAGGTCATAGGTGGTGGGTTGCAGGTGCTAGGCGTCATGCTATAAGTTTCAGGTTTTAGGTTTCAGGTGTTAGGATTTTGGATTTGGAATTTGTCCCGCTTCTGGATTCCGTTGGGGAGCGGGATTCTGAAAAGCGGAATTTCGTATTTAGGTATTAGAATTTAGTGCTTATGGACAGTTATGGCAGAACGACAATTTGATATTGCAATAATCGGCGGCGGTCCGGGCGGCTATGTTGCCGGGATCCGTGCCGCGCAACTTGGGTTCAGGACCGCGGTCATCGAGCGCGACAAGCTCGGAGGTGTGTGTCTCAATTGGGGGTGCATTCCGACGAAGGCATTATTGAAGAACGCCGAGATCTACGGGCAGTTCAAACATGCCGAAGAGTGGGGAATCTCCTGCAAGGACCTGAAATTCGATTTCTCAAAAATCATCCAGCGGAGCCGGGATGTCGCGCTCAGGAATTCGAAGGGCGTGGAATATCTTTTCAAGAAGAACAAGATCGAGCACATATCCGGTTTTGGAACGTTGTTGGGGAAAGGAAACATTCAAGTCGGCAGGGACGGCAAACCGGCTGAGACTGTTTCGGCCAAACACATTATCGTGGCAACCGGGGCAAGGCCGCGCGCTCTGCCTGGAGTGAAGTTCGACGGCAAGAAGGTCATTTCCAGCACCGAAGCAATGATGCTTCCCAAACTTCCCGAATCGATGGTCATCATCGGTGCCGGCGCAATCGGCGTTGAGTTCGCCTATTTCTATAACACCTTCGGCACGAAGGTCACACTCGTTGAGATGATGCCGAATATCCTCCCCGTGGAAGACAGGGAAATATCGAAACTCCTTGAAAGCAGTTTTCGGAAGAGCGGAATTGAGATCCTCACGGAAGCGAAGGTCGAAAGCGTCGCTGTGTCCGGCGAAGTCGCGGTGACCGTATCGACGAAAGAGGGATCAGAACAACTGAAAGGTGATGTTGCTTTGATGTCGATCGGCGTTCAGGGCAATGTGGAAAATATGGGTTTGGAAGCCCTGGGCGTGAAGGTCGAGAAGAGCTACATTCAGGTCGATGATTTCGGCAGGACGAATGTCGACGGCGTGTACGCCCTCGGCGATGTCGCCGGATCGCCATGGCTTGCCCACGTCGCATCGAAGGAAGGGATCGTCTGCATCGAAGCGATCGCGGGGAAAGATCCGCAACCGATTGATTATGACAATATTCCCGGCTGTACGTACTGTCAGCCGCAGGTCGCGAGCCTGGGGCTTACGGAAGAAAAAGCCATCGCGGCGGGTCATGAGCTCAAGGTGGGAAGATTTCCGTTCAGCGCGAGCGGCAAGGCGCGCGCCATCGGTGAGACCGAAGGATTAGTGAAACTGATATTCGACGCAAAATATGGTGAGCTGCTCGGGGCGCATATCCTCGGCGTCGAGGCGACGGAAATGATCGCGGAGCTCGTGGTGGCAAAGTCGCTTGAAGCAACAGCTTCCGGGATTTACAATGCCGTCCATGCTCATCCCACGCTCTCCGAAGCGATCATGGAAGCCGCGGAGAACGCCTACGGGCAGGCAATTCATATCTGACGGTAATTTGGATATCCGATGTTAGATATCAGGTGTTGGGGATTAGGTGATGGGTTATAGGTGGTAGGTTGTAGGTGATAGGTGGTAGGTTGTAGGATTGTTGATTTCGGATTTCGGATTTGGGATTTAGGTGGTAGGTGATAGGTTGCAGGTCTCATGCTTCAAGTTTCATGTTTTAGGTTTCAGGTCCCAAGTGTTTTCGGATTTAGGATTTTGGATTTGTTTCGAATTTAGGATTTGGGATTTTACCAATTGTTCTTTAGAGAAAATCTGTGGTAACAGAAAATACACCGAGAAATAAGATAACGTCTGTTCGTTTGGGTCTCACGGATTACGAATCCGCGTGGGAACTGCAGCGGCGGATATTTGAACTCCGGGTCGCGGGAAGAATCCCGGATGTTCTGTTGCTGAATGAACATCATCATGTGTACACTATCGGCAAATCGGGCGACCCAAATCATCTTCTTGCAAATAGCCAAGAGCTAAGAGCTAAGGACATGACAGTTCTTTCCGTTGACCGCGGCGGCGACATTACCTACCATGGTCCCGGCCAGCTCGTTGCGTATCCGATCCTCGACCTCAATGGGTACGGTCTCGACATCCATCGATATCTCCGCTCACTCGAAGAAGTCATCATCCTTACGCTTGCCGGGTACGGCATCGAGGCGCGTCGGGACGACAAGTTCACCGGTGTCTGGGTCGGCAGCGACAAGATCGCGGCAATCGGCGTGAAAGTCAGCCACTGGGTCACCATGCACGGCCTTGCATTCAATGTCAATACCGACCTCTCATTCTTCGACCGGATCATCCCGTGCGGGATTTTCGACAAAGGCGTCACATCGCTCGAGCGGCTTACGGGAAAGAAAGTTCCGATGGATGGGATGAGCGCGCTCCTTACAAAAAATTTCGGCCATGTTTTCGATGCCGATATCGACGAGTATTGTGCCGGCGATTTCATGAAATATGTCGACCATTTATTCACGGAGAATCAAGGATGCCTTCAAGCGTAAGAGCGGGAGCGATGCCGGGTCCGAAAACAGCCCCGGGAGAATCGAAGAGGGACGACGGACAGTCGCGGAACGCAAAGAGAACGCCGGGCCAGTTGCCACTTTCGGGCGAGCGGCTTATCGATGCCTTCCGATTTATGTACACCGCGCGTAAGACGGACGACAAAATTCTCGTGATGTTGAAGCAAGGGAAAGTCTTTTTCCACATCGGCGGTTCCGGTCATGAGGCCGCGCAGGTCGGCGCGGCGATGGCGTTGAAGCCCGGCTACGACTGGGCCTGCCCGTACTACCGTAATCTCGCGTTTGCCCTCGCGTACGGTTACAGAGTTGAGGATGTTTTCCTCGACGCGCTCAACCGGTCAAAGGGGCCGGACAGCGGCGGCTTTGCAATGCCGTTCCACTACGGACACAAAGAACTCCGGATCGTCGCGCAGTCGAGTCCAACGGGAACGCAGTATCTGCAGGCGGTCGGCACCGCGCTCGGTGCCGTGAGAGAAGGCGTCGATGAAGTGGTGTACGTTTCCTCCGGCGAAGGTGCAACGAGCGAAGGAGAATTTCACGAAGCGGTCAATTGGGCCGCGCGAGAAAAGCTTCCGGTGATATTTCATATTGAGGATAACAAGTACGCAATTTCCGTTTCGAAGAGAGAACAAACCGCCGGCGAATCGGTCTATCGCCTCGTGAGCGGCTATGAAGGACTGAATCGTTACGAAGTCGACGGGTGCGATTTCATCGCGGCCTATTCAACGGCCGCCAGCGCGGTGGAAAAGGCGCGGAACGGCGAAGGACCGAGCCTGATCCTCGCTCATACGGTTCGACTGCTCCCGCATTCCTCGTCGGACGACCAGCGAAAATACCGGTCCCAGGAAGAACTTGCCCTAGACCGCGAACGGGATCCCCTGCCGCGATTTGAGAAGTACTTGCTCGAACACGGAGTCATGACGGAGGAAGAGGTCAAGAAACTCAAACAGGAAGTCGTTGAGCGGATCGACCGCGCCGCCCAGGCGGCAGAGGATGAAGCGCAGCCGGATCCTGCCGACCTCTTGAAGTATGTCTATTCACCGAACGTTGTCGTTCCAAGGGAAGGGTTTACCGAACCTGAACACAAGGGTGAAAAGGTCGTCATGGTGGATGCCGTAAACCACGCGATGGCCGAAGAAATGGAACGGAATCCTAAAATGCTGATTTACGGCGAGGACGTTGCCGGCGAGAAGGGGGGAGTCTTTACCGCGACTAAAGGATTGACGAAAAAATTCGGATGGAATCGCGTGTTCAATTCTCCGCTCGCGGAGGCGAGCATCGTCGGCACGGCGTTCGGACTCGCCGTGCGTGGATTCAAGCCGTGCGTCGAGATTCAGTTTGGAGACTATATCTGGCCGGCGTTCATGCAGCTTCGCGATGAAGTCGCGATGCTCCGATTTCGCTCCAACAATCACTGGTCGTGTCCCATGGTCGTGCGGACGGCGGTCGGCGGATACATCCATGGCGGGTTGTATCACAGCCAGAGTATTGAATCCATTTTCGCCCATGTCCCCGGCCTGCGGGTCGTAATGCCGTCCAATGCCGCGGACGCGAAAGGATTGCTCAAGACGGCCTGTCGTTGTGATGACCCGGTTGTCTTTTGCGAGCATAAAGGACTGTACCGTGCGGCGTTTGCCGCGGCACACGAACCGGATGCCGACTACTGCCTGCCCTTCGGAGTCGCCAAAACCGTACGGGCGGGGGACGACATCTCCGTCATCACGTGGGGAATGATGGTCCATCGCTCGTTGGAAGCGGCGCAGGCGATGGAAGAGAAGGGCGTGAGCGTGGAAGTTGTGGATCTTCGCACGCTGAACCCGCTCGATACGGAGGCGATTCTGAAAAGCGCCAGAAAAACGGGTAAGATTTTGGTCGTCCATGAAGACACCCTGACGGGTGGTTTCGGGGCAGAGGTCGTTGCGCTTATCGCGGATGGCGTGTTCGCACAGCTCGACGCGCCGATAAAGCGCGTCGCCGCAAAAGACTCGCCGGTTCCCTATGCGCCAACACTGGAGAATGCCATGCTGCCGCAGACTTCCGACATTCTCAACGCTCTTCGGGAACTTGCGGAGTATTAAAATGGTAACTGACGTTACGCAAGACAATGTTGGAAGTCCGAAATCCGAAGCACGAAATCCTAATTCGAAAAAACGGAATTTGGCATTTGGACATTAGGAACTAGAATCGTGTCACTCAAATAGTTCTAATAAGTCCTTGGATCGTTATGTCGCTCGCTACCCTCTCCCCTTCAATTCCCCTCTCCCGCTTGCGGGAGAGGGGAAAGGGGTGAGGGTTAAAAGCCGCAAAACTTAATCAATCTATTTCCGAGACAGGACACTAGAATGTTTAGAATTTGGATATTCGAAGATAGAATTTTTCACTGATGATCGTGGCTCTGCGTAACATCACATGGTAAAGAACCCCAAGATATTGAAAGCGTTTGAAGACGATCTGGCGCGAAAAACCAAACCAGATTACCGCAAGAACGTGAAGATTGTCAACGCACTCCTTCGGTATGCAAGAGGGATGGGGAAATTTCCCCCGAAGAATCCGCTGGAGGACATAGAAATTGATATCAGATACGCAAAGGCGATTAACAGTGTTCGATAAGCTCCTGGCGAAGCTTGCCAAGCGTCTCGATAGTGCCAGAATCCCGTACATGATTATTGGAGGACAAGCGGTCCTTCAATACGGCGAGCCTCGTTTAACGAAAGACATCGATGTGACACTGGGGCTCGGTATTAGTGAGCTTCCCAAAATTCTGGATATTCTTGTGAAGTTAGGGTTACGGTGCCTCGTGCAATCGCCGCAAAAATTTGTTGAGGCGACGTATGTTCTACCGGCCGTGGATGAGAGATCGGAAGTTCGAATTGATTTCATTTTCTCTGACACTTCGTACGAGCGTCAATCGATTAAAAGATCGAAGGTCATTGAGATTGGAAATCAGCGCGTACGATTCGCGTCGCTCGAAGATGTCATCATCCAGAAAGTGATAGCGGGGCGGGATCGAGACCTGGAAGACGTTTCGATCATGCTGATGAAGAACCCACGACCGGATATGCGTTATATTAAGAAATGGTTGGGAGAGTTTGAAAAGGCGCTCGGTGTCGTTCTTGTCCGACGATTCAGCGCGCTCACCCAAAAAAGAACAGGCAGGCATTTTAAATAATATTGAGATAAGAAAATGGCAAAAGTCGAAGTCGTCATGCCCCAGCTCGGTGAAAGTCTCACCGAGGGTACGATCATCAAGTGGCACAAGAAGCCCGGCGATAAGGTGAGGAAGGATGAAACACTCCTGGAAATCAGCACAGATAAAGTCGACTCTGAGATTCCCTCGCCCGCGTCCGGCGTCGTGACAAAATTGTTGTTCGACGAGCAAAAGACGGTGGCCGTTCGAACCGTCATTGCTGAAATAGAGACCGATGCCTCGGCGGCAGTCGTCGAAGCGACACCGGCACGCGGCGCTGAAACACCCAAACCCGCGGTGTCTCCGGTAGTGCCGCCAAAGTCGGCGCCGCCATCGTCGTCTCCGGCAGTGGCTCCAGCCGGCGGTCGGTTTTATTCTCCCCTCGTGCTCAACATTGCGCGCGAGGAAGGGATATCGATGGCCGAGCTGGAGAAAATTCCGGGCACCGGTGAAGGGGGAAGAGTCAGCAAGAAGGATATCCTCGTGTATGCTCAATCCCGCAAGCCTGCGCCGATGGCTGTGGCTGCTCCGGCCGTTGCAACGCCGGCGTCTCCGCTGCCGGCTTTTACCGCCCCGCGAATTGAAAAGACGTTGAAACATGTCGACTCGGGCGACCTCGCAAAAAAATATCCTCCGCCGCAGTATGAGATTCTCCAGATGAGTAACATCCTGCAAAAGATGTCGGAGCACATGGTAAGGAGCGTACAGACGTCGCCGCACGTGTACGCCGTTCATGAATGCGATATGACGAGAGTGGACGCGGCCAGGCGGAAGAACGCCGAGGCGTTTGAGAAACGCGAAGGATTCAAACTGACCTTCATGCCGTTCATTTGCGACGCGATCGTGAAAGCGGTGAAGCAGTTCCCGTTGATCAATTCATCCGTTGAGGGGGACAAAATCATCCTGAAGAAATTCATCAATCTGGGGATGGCCGTGGCTTCGGAGAACGGCCTGATCGTTCCCGTGATCAAGAACGCCGATGAGAAGAACTTTGTGGGACTTGCGCGGGCGGTGAACGACCTGGCGACACGCGCGCGCAGCAAACGACTGACACCCGCGGACATCGAAGGGGGAACATTCACCATCACGAACTTCGGAGTGTTCGGCACGATGATCGGCATTCCGATCATCAACCAGCCGCAGGTGGCAATCCTCGGCCTTGGGGCAATCAAGAAGCGTCCGGTTGTGATAAACCCTGCCGACGGCGGCGCGATTGCAATCCGTTCGATCGCGCACCTCACGGTATCGTTCGACCACCGCGTTGTCGATGGCGCGCTCGGAGGGTCGTTCCTTGAAACCGTCGTGCAGAATTTGGAAAATTTCGATGAACAACAGGTAATATAGGTAGTAGGTGATAGGTAGTAGGTGATAGGTAGTAGGTGATAGGTAGTAGGTGATAGGAAATAGGCGGTAGGTGTAGGAATTTCGGATTTCGGATTTGGGATTTGTTTGAGATTTAGGACTTCGGATTTAGGATTTACTTAAGAAGATGGATTTTGTGATTCAGGAAATATCGACTCAACCGTCCGCCAGCCGCAGCCGTCGTCCGGAGTGGCTCAAGGCGAGAATTCCTTCCGGGGAGAATTATGCCCGTCTGAAGAGCATCATCGATACCCGGAAACTGCACACGGTTTGTGAAGAAGCACGCTGCCCGAACATGGGCGAATGCTGGAATCACGGGACGGCCACGTTCATGATTCTCGGGGACATCTGCACGCGAAGTTGCGGCTTCTGCGCCGTGAAGACCGGCAGGCCGACGGAACTTGACGCTGACGAGCCGCGTCGCGTCGCAGAGGCAGTGCAATTACTCGGGGTTCGCCACGCCGTCATCACTTCAGTCGACCGGGACGAATTGTACGACGGGGGAGCGCAGATCTTCGCCGAGACCGTGCGCAGGATCCGTTCGTTGAGTCCTGAAACAAGAATTGAAGTTCTCATCCCCGATTTCAAGGGAGAAGAATTTGCGCTGGACATTGTCCTGGACGCCTTACCCGACATCCTGAACCATAACATGGAAACCGTTCCCCGTTTGTATCACGATGTGCGCCCCCAGGCAAAGTACGCGCGGAGCCTGGAGCTTCTCGGCCGGGCAAAGCGGCGGGGATTCATTACAAAAACCGGGATGATGCTGGGCGTCGGCGAACGAACGGAAGAGGTGGTCGATGTGATGACGGACCTGCGCGGAGTCAATTGTGATATTCTCACACTTGGCCAGTATCTCCAGCCGACAAAGGATCATCTGCCGGTCGACCGTTTCGTACATCCCGATGAGTTCAGGATGCTGAAGGAGAAGGGGTATGCGATGGGGTTCCGTCATGTCGAATCCGGTCCGCTGGTGAGAAGTTCCTACCACGCCGAGACCGCTGATGACCGCTGATAAAAGATGATGCTGATGATAAAGGACGATGCTGATGATAAAGGACGATGCTGATGATGGAGGATGGAGGAATGAGGAGATTTGCCAGGGCGTTTTTTAATTTTTAATTTTGCATTCTTAACTGGGATTGAGATCTGAGGTTTGAAATGCCTCGTCCTTGCCTATTTCCAAAATTTTTCTTATTATTGTGCTGTTCCTGTCCCGCCGGTAGGCGGGATTTTTGTAAGGTACATTCCCCAAAAGCTTGTCATTTTGAGCGTAAAGACCGATTCTTCGTCCCGGTACGCATCGGGATTCAGAATGAAGAAGTGGGGGGAAGAACCAATTTATCAATAACAAGGATCTCCTGTGGCATTAGCTCAGCACATTACGCACTCGTTCAACAAGGACGAGATTTCCAAGAAGTGGTATCTGGTCGATGCCGACGGACAAACGCTCGGTCGCGTGGCGAGTCACGTTGCGCACATCCTGCGCGGAAAGCATAAGCCGATTTTCACGCCCAACGTCGACTGTGGGGATTTTGTTGTCATCGTCAACGCGGACAGGGTCAAGGTCGAAGGAAGGCGCACGGAACTAAAATCGTATTTCCATCATACGGGATACCCAGGCGGCGCCGTCGTTCAATCGATGAAAGAACTGATGAAGACGAATCCCGAGCGGGTATTCATGCACGCTGTCAAAGGGATGATCCCGCACAATCGCCTCGGTGCGCGTATCCTGAAGAAGCTGAAGGTGTATCGCGGCGCCAGTCATCCGCATGCCGCGCAAAAACCGGAGACGTTAAAATTTTAATATTCACAAGCTTCACATCTCCAGTTTTCAAATATCCAACACTTCTTCTGGCAGCAACGATTGGATATCCGGAGTTTGGCAATTCTGCGCCAAAGGCGCACCCGCCTCTGGCGGGGAAATTGACAATTCGCAATTGGAAATTGAATTAGTTCACTACAAGGATAAAGAATGATCGCTCATCCACAACATATTGCCGTCGGGCGTCGCAAGACCTCGGTGGCCCGCGTGATCGTCAAGCAAGGTTCCGGAGTTGTCACAGTCAACGACAGGACCCTGGAACAATACTTCCCCGTCGATACGCTGCGCACCGAAGTGCTCCTGCCGTTTGTCGCGACGGAGACCGTGGGAAAGTACGATGTCATCGCGACCGTTGAAGGCGGCGGGCTGACGGGCCAGGCCGGTGCCATGAAGCTCGGAATTTCGAGGGCGCTGGTGCGGATGAATGAAGAACTGCGCCTGCTTTTGCGCACCAACAGGATGATGACGCGTGACCCGCGTATGGTGGAGCGGAAGAAGTACGGCCAGCGAAAAGCGCGAAAGAGATTCCAGTTCAGCAAGCGTTAAAAACAGCAGTTAATTAGTTAGATAGTTGGATAGTTGAGTAGTTCGCCAGTAACGAACGAACCATCGAACCAACGAACTAACCAACTAATTTAAATCACACATACTCTCTGATTTCTCCGGCAGTGTCCCGCCCGCATGTGTCGCACGGGGGCGTGATTCCGGGGAAAGATGACGGGAGTAGAGGAATCAACTAACTCAGGAGTAACTCTACCTATGCCACAAGTTGAACTTGCGGATCTTCTCAGTGCCGGTGCCCACTTTGGGCATCTCACCCGCCGTTGGAATCCCAAAATGAAGCCGTTTATTTTCATGGAACGTAACGGGATCCACATCATCGACCTCAAGAAAACCCAGGATCTGCTGAACGTCGCCTGCAGCGCGATTTCCGATATCGTCGCCGAAGGAAGGAAAATTCTGTTCGTCGGAACCAAGAACCAGGCCCAGCAGGTCGTCGAGGAAGAAGCGAAACGATGCGGACAATTCTACGTCACGGAGCGCTGGCTCGGCGGAATGCTGACAAACTTCACCACGATCCGGAAGAGCGTGAAACGTTTGACCAACATTGAGAAGATGGAAACCGACGGGACATACGACAAACTGACCAAGAAAGAAATTCTCTTTCTCGACCGGGAAAAAAGCAAGCTCCAGAAAGTTCTCATGGGGGTCGTGGAAATGACCCGTCTGCCAGGCGCGCTGTTTGTCGTGGACATTAAGAAAGAAGAAATCTCCGTCAAAGAAGCAAAACGATTGAACATTCCGGTCTTTGCCATCGTCGACACCAATTGCGACCCCACCATCGTGGATTATCCTATTCCGGCGAACGATGATGCAATTAAATCAATCCAGGTCTTCACGAAGGCGGTCGCAGATGCCGTCATTGAAGGCACGGAGCGTGGGTCGGTTCAGCTCGAAGGGGCCGACGTAGGCCGACAGGCAAAGGACGCACCGGGAGAAACCACCGAAGTATAATGTATATTGAAAACGAAAAGAGTTTGTGACTATGACAATTACACCAGGTCAAGTAAAATTACTGCGCGATCGAACCGGCGCGGGAATGATGGATTGCAAGAGAGCGCTGGCGGATTCGAACGGCGACATGGAAAAGGCGATTGACTACCTGCGGAAGAAAGGCGCCGCCACCGCTGAGAAACGCGCCGACCGCGTGACGAATCAGGGCGCCGTGGATGCGTACATCCATGCCGGCGGCCGCATCGGCGCGATGGTCGAGCTGAATTGCGAAACCGATTTTGTCGCGAAGACGGATGATTTCAGGACGCTCGCTCGCGACCTCGCCATGCAGATCGCGGCGATGAATCCCCAGTACATATCGAAGGAGCAGGTGCCGAAGGAAGTGGTCGACCGCGAACTGGAGATTTACCGCACGCAGTCTCGCAATGAAAAGAAGCCGGAGCCGGTGATCGAACGCATCGCCCAGGGCAAGCTCGATAAATTCTACCAGGAATTCTGCCTGCTCGAACAATCATTCATCAAGGATTCCGGCAAGACCATCAAGGATCTGGTGCTCGAAATGACCGCGAAGACGGGTGAGAAGATCAGCATCCGTCGATACCAGAGATATCACCTGGGTGAGAATTCCCAGTAATTGGGTGAACGATTCCGCGGTTCCGTCGTGCCGCGGAACAGCGCAGATGTACACCCCGCCCTTCGTGAAATTCAGGGTGGGTCCCGGACTGACAGGGGAAAAAAATGAAGACCAAGCTTAAATATCACCGCATACTTCTCAAGATCAGCGGCGAAGCACTCATGGGAGAAGGCGAGTTCGGAATTGACCCGGCTGTCATTCGCCGGTATGCGGAGGAAATCAGCAGAGTGAACCGCCTGGGCGTCGCCATGGGCATCGTTATCGGCGGGGGTAACTTTTACCGTGGAGTGGAGAACTCATCCGATGGGGTCGACAAAGTGACCGGCGATCAGATGGGAATGTTGGCGACCATAATCAACGGCTTGGCGCTCCAGAACGCGCTCGAACACCACGGAGTCTTTACCCGCCTCATGAGTCCCATCAAGATGGAGGAAATTGCCGAGCCGTTCATCCGGCGCAGGGCAATCCGTCATCTCGAAAAGGGCCGCATCGTTATCTTCGGTGCCGGCACCGGCAACCCGTACTTCACCACGGACACGGCGGCCGCGTTGCGGGCCGTTGAGATTCACGCGGATGTCATCGTCAAAGGCACCCGCGTTGACGGTGTCTACGATTGCGACCCGGAGAAGAATCCAAAGGCCTCCATGTTCCGCGAGATCTCGTACTATGAAGTGCTGGAGAAGGATCTGAGAATCATGGACCTCACCTCCATCACACTCTGCAAAGAAAACAATATGCCGATCGTTGTCTTCAATCTGAACAAACAGGGAAATCTGGAGCGTCTCGTGCGCGGGGAGCATGTCGGCACATTCGTATCGCCAAACTCGACTACGCGGCGCGCCGGCGGAAGAAAACGAAGTTCCCGGGGTTGATCGTTTTATGAATCTCCTGTAAAACACTGTAGCGAGAAGACCATGGTAAAAGACATAATGAAGGATGCTGAAAACAAGATGCACAAATCCGTCGAAGTCCTGCGCTCGGAACTGGCAAAAATCCGGACCGGCAAAGCAACCACTGTTCTCCTCGACGGGATCAAAGTCGAATACTACGGCTCACAGATGCCGCTGACCCAGGTGGCCAATGTGAGCGTGAAGGATGTCCATACGATTGCCGTCCAGCCATGGGACAAGAATATGTGCGCTCCCATCGAGAAAGCGATCCTCGCCGCGAATCTCGGGCTCAACCCGGTCGGCGACGGTACGATGGTCCGGGTTCCGATTCCCCCGCTCAATGAAGAACGCCGCAGGGAACTGGCGAAGCTCGTGAGGAAGTTCGCCGAAGACGAGAAAATCGCCGTGCGCAACATCCGGCGCGACACCATCGAGCACCTGAAACGCTCCGAGAAAGCGGAACACTTCTCCGAGGACGAGCGCAAGCGCGGTGAGGCTGAAGCTCAAAAATTGACCGACAAATTCATCAAGGATATTGATGCCATTGTGGCGCAAAAAGAGAAGGAAATAATGGAGGTGTGAGGGGATAGTTGAGATAGTGGGGTAGTTAGATAGTTGAGGTGGTTGAATAAGTTGTGTAACAACATTTTTTGATTTTTAATTTTGCATTTTTAATTGGTATGAAGAAGGGAGATGGAGTGATGGAGGATGGAGTGATGGAAGATGGAGATAATGAGATGTGCAAACTCATTTTTTAATTTTGCATTTTTCATTTTTAATCTCTCTTAGGGGTTAATTCCCCGCCGCTTGCGGCGAGAAAATAAGAATAAACCTAATCAACTTGATACCCCGCTGCTTGCGGCGGGGAGATTCATTTGGGATAGAGAAGCCGAACCCTTTGAAGAGAGTCGGCTTTTTTGTTTAAATCCGGGAAACGAAAGCTATCAATGCCAGCCCTTGGGTTATACCCCAATTTCTGTTCGAATTGAAGGCAATTCAATCACTCTGAAACAATTTCAATCGGAGATTCGTAAGTTAAGGTAGAGAAGAAAACCAACGATTCCTAAACGGTATGGAAACCACAACAGCAGCAACTTCGCCGCGTCGACTCTACAAGTCACGCCGCGAGCGCATGATCGACGGCGTCTGCGGCGGGATCGCGGAATATTTTGAGGTCGACCCGACCATCGTCAGGATCCTGTGGGTGCTCGTCACGCTCCTCGGCGGGTCAGGTTTCATACTCTACATCATCGCGATGATTATCATGCCGGTGAACCCGGACCACATCGGCGGCGCGCAGCAGTCGGTCAATGGAGCAAAACACACCGACAGGAAGCGATTTTGGGGTGTTCTGCTCATTCTTGTGGGCGCGCTGATTCTCTTCACCAATCTCGGCCTCTTCGCAGCGTTTCGCTGGTGGCATGTTTCGTGGGATGTTCTCTTCCCTGTCGCGCTCATCATCATCGGAGCCTGGTTGATGTATGTGCACGCAAACAAGCCGACGGTCGTCGTACACTCGTCCGACGCATCTGCGGCGGAGAATGTCCCTCCGGCTGCCGAGCCACGCAGAGAATTGAGACGATCTGCCGCAGAACGCAAACTGTTCGGCGTGTGTGCCGGAATCGCGAAATACTTCAACGTCGACCCTACCATCGTCCGTGTGCTCTATGTGTTGCTGGTGCTTGCATCGTTTGGCTGGGGATTGCTGCTGTATATCATACTTGCTATTCTCGTGCCGGAAGAGAAACTCTCGACGACTTCAGGATAAGGAATCTAGAATGGAAGAAAGCAGAAAGCATATCTCGTGGTTTGGCATCGCGCTGATTATTTTCGGGACGGCCATCTTACTCCAACGGCTTCACGTCATCAGGGTCGGGTTTGAGCAGATCCTTTGGTCGATGCTGATGCTGGTCGGCATCCTGGGAGTCGTGAGAGGGTTTTCCCGGGACCGGCGAGGGAAAATTTTTTGGGGAACAGTCTGGTTTCTCGTCGGATTATTCTTTCTCCTGCGCAGTATCGATACCATCGAGTTTCGCGCGCACATGTTCCCTCCGGCCATGTTTCTGATCGTCGGCATCGCGTTCCTCATGACATACCTCAACAACCTGCGCGATTGGTATATCCTCATACCCGCGTTCATTCTGACCGCTATCGGAGGTGCTTTCATCCTCGCGGATTTCGGATATCTCTCTCAGTGGGAAGTGTGGGAGGCGGTAAGGATGTACTGGCCGGTCGCGTTGATTTTCCTGGGAGCGGGACTGATCATGCGCCGGAAAATGCGCATGCCATCCAATCCACCCACTGCGTGACAACGTAGCTCCCCGACCGCGCCTCATACCCACTGTTCTGGGAGGGAGTTCCGCCAGAAAGTCCGCCAAAGGCGGATGAGCCTCTGGCTCAACGTCGGACAGGTTTACTCCCGACCGAATCCTCGCGTTAGGGCACCTAGGCATGCAGGTAGACCTCATTTTGAAATTTACTAATCGGCGAAATGCTCGACCGGAAAGGACAGATGGTTTTGTTGGAAGCATGAAGAGGCCGAAAAGACCAGTTGACCCAAATCAACGAGCTAAGGCCATCGTTGATCTTGCAACAGGTGAAAGAACAACCTCAATCTCCACGCTGTTGCATTGGGGCGCTTGGGAGGACTAAGGGGTGGAAGAGCAAGGGCAAAGAAGCTTTCTAAAGCGCAAAGCGTAAGGATTGCAAAGCTCGGATTGAAAACACGTTGGAGTTTAAAAACAAAAAGTAACCCAATTCTTACCTGAAGATGTCGGCGGGGATTAGGGCGTTGTGTCTATTGAAAAAGTAGACTGATATCGTTCAAAGGTGACCTTGTAGTGGTCAAAAAATCCCACCTGACCGAGCAATATACCTACCGCGGGGGCATTAGTGAATCCTATCGTCGTCTTAACCCGACTTTTTGGTAAATCGACAACCTCCATTTCTACTTCATACAGGTAAACATCGTGTGCTATTCCATCAATCCCCACTGTTCGAGTTTTGATCCCAGATTTGTAATTATCAAACCCAAGGTCTTTTGCAAGTCCGGCATTTAGTAGAGTCTGATGTGCGCCACTATCCACGTGTGCTTTTGTAGTATACGATTTCGTTCCGTTATAGAATGTAACCGTTAGGAGGGGTTGTAAAATAAATGGATAGACTTTATCGCGAGACTTAATCTTGGTGTATACTACTTGCATCAAAAGACATTTTGAGGTGAATACATTACATCAAATCGAGGAACCCGCATTACGATGCCCTGTTGAGCGTATGCACGTATATCATCTGGAGAATTTCCAGAAGCAATAACCCTCTTATTATCCTTGGAAAGTACAATCCATTTGTCCTCATATTCTTCCAAGAGTTCGCTTAAATCGAGTGGAGCCATAATCATGCCCTTTCAGTTTTCTTGTACGGTGCAATATAATACAAGTATAAGAACTTGTCAAGTAACGAGTTTTGGAGCCCTGTACGATTCAGCGGGGAGGCTGAATTGAGCTTCCATCACCTCTGCAAGACTGCAGAGAACATTCCCAAATGGAATTTGGGAACGAGAAGGGACGGCGCGGGCGCTGAAATGAGCTTAGTGGGCCTCGAACCAGTTTCTTCCCGATCCAACCTCGACTTCGACCGGAACCGAAAGCGGAAGCGCGTTCTTCATTTCATCGGCGATGAACTTCCTGGCCTTTGACTCCTCGCTCTTGGCCGCTTCGAACACCAGCTCATCGTGGACCTGCAGCAGCATGCGGATGTTCCATCTCAGACTTTTTATTTTTGAGCTGATTCTCACCATTGCGATTTTGATCATGTCGGCAGCAGTTCCCTGGATCGGCATGTTGATGGCCTGGCGTTCGGCATTCCCCCGAACGTTTTGATTCCGGCTGTTGATGTCGGGGAGATATCTGCGTCTGCCGAGGAGCGTACTTACGTATCCCTCACGCCGGGCTTTGGCAATGGTGTCGGCGATATACTGGTTGACTTTCGGAAACCGCTCGAAGTATTTCGCGATGATGTCCTTTGCCTCGGCCTGAGAGATGTCGAGCCGCGTTGCCAGCCCGTACGGTCCGATGCCGTACATGATGCCGAAGTTCACCTCTTTTGCTTTTCTTCGCATGTCCCGGCTCACGTCGTCGAGTTCCACGCCGAACACTCTTGCCGCGGTGGTCGCGTGAATATCTTCGCCGTGCCGGAATGCTTCTGTCATTCCCTCATCGCCGGAGATGTGCGCCATCACCCGCAGTTCAATCTGCGAATAGTCTGCCGAGAGGATCACGTTGCCCCGGCCGCCCGCGATGAATGCTTTCCGGATGCTCCGGCCGATTTCCGTGCGAATGGGAATATTCTGCAGATTGGGGTCGCTGCTGGACAGCCGCCCGGTTGCGGTGACGGTTTGGTTGAAGGACGTGTGGAGCTTTCCGGTGTTCGGATTGATCAGCTCGGGCAAGGCGTCGACGTACGTCGATTTCAATTTTTGCAACTGGCGGTAATCGAGGAGTTTTTCCACGACGGGATGAGCATGCCGGAGAGTTTCGAGAACCCCTACGTCGGTGGAGAATCCGGTCTTGGTTTTGCGCACGACGGCAAGCTTGAGTTTCTCAAAGAGGATTTTACTGAGTTGTTGTGTTGAATTAATGTTGAACTTCTCTCCGGCCTGGTCGTAGATCTCGTTCGTGAGATTGTCCAGCATTCGTCCAAGCTCTTTGGAAAGGTCGGCAAGGAAGTCGACATCGAGCGTGACGCCGGCACGTTCCATGTCCGCGAGCACCGTCGTGAGCGGAAATTCAATGTCGGTGCAAAGCTTCAATTGTTCCTGATCCTTAAGCTTCTTGCTCAACGCCTCGTAGAGACGGAACGTGATATCCGCATCCTGCGCGGAATAGTCGGCGACCTTGTGAACTTCAACCTCACGGAGGCCCTTCTTTTCTTTTCCGGCTCCCACAAGCTCGTCGTAGGTGATCATGGCATAACCGAGATGGTCGGCCGCAAGTGCGTCGAGGTTGTGCTGGCCGTCGGGCCGCAGGACGTAATTTGCCACCATCGTGTCGAACACCACTCCCCGTGTTTCAATACCGTGGGCAGCGAGAACAAGCATATCGTATTTGATGTTTTGTCCGATTTTCCCGATGGATGGGTCGGAGAGAATGGGGGAGAGGCGGGTGAGGACGGATTCCAGCGGGAAACCGGGCTGATCCGGGATGGAAGATGGAAGATGGAAGATGGAAGATGGAGGATGGAGGATGGAAGATGGAGGATGGAGGTTTGCGTCGTTTTCCTCGACCGATTCGTCCTCAAACAAACCAAGTCCTCTATCCTCACCTTCTCCGGCTTCTTGCGTCTTGCCTCTTGCCTCCTGCTTCTGGCCTCTGCCTTCCGCCATCTGCTCATTTCCCTGCGCCCTATCCCCCTTGGCCGGTTGTACTGGCACGTACCATGCTTCCCTCGGCCGCACCGCGAATGAAAGTCCGACGAGTTCCGCCCTGAGAGCGTCGGTGGAGGTTGTCTCCGTATCGAACACAAAAAGATTCGACTGCCGCAGCGTCTCTACCAGAGAATCGAGTTCTTGTTCCGTCGTGACGAGGTGATACGCGTGGGCGTCGCTTGTGATATCCGCCAGTTCAAGTTTTTGGACGTCGAAGCTCATCGCGTCGTCCTGCTGGGGGGAATGCACAGGAGGAGTCCGGTTGACGGTATCGGAGATTCTCCTCACCAGAGACCTGAATTCGAGCTCCGTGAAGAGCTTCTTGAGCCTCTCCGTGTCACGGGGCCTGGCCTGGAGGTCGTTGATATTGACCGAGACCGGTGTTTTCGTGTCGATGGTGACGAGTTGTTTCGAAAGGAGGGCTTTGTCTTTATTGTTCCGCAACTTCTCCTGTAGGCCCTTCTGAGGAATCCTGTCGATATTTTCCAGAATTTGCTCGATGGATCCGTACTTCTGAACAAGCGGGATCGCGGTCTTCTCACCGATTCCCGGAACGCCGGGAACGTTATCCGATGAGTCTCCGGTGAGCCCGAGGACATCAATGACGTTGTCCGGAGTGACGCCGAACTTTTCTTTCACCCCCGCCACGCCGACGATCTCCCATTCATCTCCTCTCTTGCCGGGTTTGTACATTTTCACGAGCGGGGAAAGAAGCTGCATGAAATCCTTATCGCCCGTTACGAGGAAGGTCGCAATGCCCTCGCGCTCGGCTTTTCTTGCGAGGGTTCCCATGATGTCGTCCGCTTCATAACCCGGGAGCTCCAACAGCGGGACGTTAAACGCTTCGACGACTTCCTTTAATTTATCCATTTGGGCCGACAGATCTTCGGGCATTTTTTCTCTAGTCGCCTTGTACGGCTCGTACATTTTGTGGCGGAATGTCGGTTCCCGGGTATCGAAGACGACGGCGATGTGTTCCGGCTTCTCCTCGTCAAGGATCTTCATGAGGGTGGTGGTGAAGCCGTAGACAGCGCTGGTATTTTCTCCTTTGGAGTTCAGCAGCGGACGGTTTATGAAGGAAAAATACGCCCGGTAGGCGAGTGCCATGCCGTCGAGCAAAAACAGCCGCTCATGGCCGGGGCTGTCGTCTTTTCTTTTTGTCACGGGAATTGATCAGTATTCAAGAATGGACAAAGATAGCAATTTTTTGGCATTTCCCACAAAGATTGGAAATTCCTGAGTTCGAATCGGCTCGGCCATCGCAAACTCCTCTTCCGGCTCGACCGTTTCATCAGCGGGTCTCGAATTGTATTTTTTATTGTCGATGGTAGATTTTTGGAATGGCTTTTTCGAACCCCCCTCAATCCCCCCTTTATTCAAAGGGGGGACGCCACTCGGTGGGCAAAACAGGTGGGTTTGTTCTGCCGCAACACTCAAAAGTGAAAATGATGCACCTCGGTCGTTTCTATCATTGCTTCTCGACCCGCCAACCCCTATATTGATAAAATTTTCTTGCGAAGATACATCGATGACCGTTTATTTTGTTCTTTTATTCCAGTCACTCATTGCGAGCGGGACGCACATCGTGGCCAAAGTTGTGGTGAAGGATGTCGAGCCGGTGACGCTCACGATGCTCAGGTCGTCGATGGCGGCCGTCGCCCTTTTTCTGATCATTCTCGTAAGGAAGACGAAGTTCCCATTTGCCAGGGAGCACTATAAGACAATCCTGCTGCTGAGTTTTCTGGCAATCCCCGTGAATCAATTCCTCTTTCTGACGGCGATGAAGTTCTCGACGCCGTCGAATGCCGCTCTATTATATAGCACCACCCCCACGATCGTCCTGCTGATTACGTTCTTCTCCGGCAGGGAACGACTGACGAAAAAGAAAACTCTCGGAGTGTTGATCGCGCTGTGTGGAGCGATGTTGATCATTTTTGAGCACGGAATCGACCTTCATTCAGATTATACATTAGGGAATATTCTGCTGGCGATTGCCGTGGTCTCCTGGGCATTTTACACGGTTGGCGGGCGGGAGATGGTGTTGCAGTACGGCGCCTTTCCGATCAGCGCTGCGACGATGATCATCGGTACGGTGATGTACCTGCCCATCGGAATCATGAACACGGTGCGCTTCGACTATGCAAGTTTGACATGGGGCCACTGGGCCGGATTGTTGTACCTTTCTCTCGGGACTTCTATCTTCTCTTACTTCCTGTGGTATTATGCCCTGGAGAGGATTGAAGCGAGCAAGGTCTCGATCTTTTCCAATCTTCAGCCCGTTCTGACAACGGTTCTTGCCGTTGTGCTGTTGGGCCAGGTGGTGACGGCTACCTTTGTTGTCGGCGGAGTAATTGCCGTTGCGGGAGTCATTCTGACACAGTTCGGCTAGACCCGAGTGCCATTCCAACTAATTTTAGCGAATAGCATGACGCTAAAATTACTGTTGGAATGAGTTCCGCCTTCTGGAATCCCGCTGGGGAGCGGAATCCCTGAAAGCGGGACATCCCGCCCGTTTTTGGCGGGATCTGATTAGGGGATAATAGTTGGATAAGCACGAGTATTGATTTAGGCCGTGGATTTCTCTATATTTAAATGGGCTTTCGAAAGATTCTTCGACGGAGGGTTAGGCTAATGGTAAGTCACCGGTCTTGAAAACCGGCGTCCGAAAGGACTTGGGGGTTCAAGTCCCTCACCCTCCGCAAGACTGCGTCCCGCCAAAATAGGGCGGGACTTCGTCTTGCAGGCAGCTTGGATGGAAATGACCGGCGAAGTCTGGACCCAAGAGAAGCGGGTGTGTTGGGGGCAAGATTTATGGGATGGGCACATTGGGGGATGCTTTTATGCTTGAGTGGTATGTTTATGTTCTTCAAAGCTTGACCAGAGAGTTCACGTATATTGGATCAACCAACTGCTTAGAACGCCGCCTGACAGAACACAACGAAGGTCTTGTGCAGTCCACAAAGGCATACAGACCGCTAAGAACTGTGGCATACGTCGCGGTGGAATCAGAAAACAGGGCAAGAGAACTTGAGCGTTATTTCAAGACAGGATCCGGGAGGGCAATTTTGAAAAAGAGAATTCTGGGCGATGTAACGATGGAGAAAGAGTAGCGCTCTCCGGCGGACGAAGCCATCGTACGATTTTCGCTTGTTTCGTATGAATTTACTCGATCAGAACGCGTCGTTGAAATGAAGTCGGAACCTAACACAGTCAGGTTTAACCGACGAAGTTCCCCGTAGATGAACACAGTCGGATTTAACCGACGAAGTCCGCCGTAGATGAACACAGTCGGGTTTGACCGACGAAGTCCGCCGTAGATGAACACAGTCGGATTTAACCGACGAAGTCCGCCGTAGATGAAC
>Ga0209777_10002998_pt1 | contig 21437 bp, 18 predicted proteins | sample FrelakmetHBP12HB_FD_187147 | JGI IMG/M metagenome (GOLD analysis project Ga0209777, IMG submission 187147) | Freshwater lake sediment microbial communities from the University of Notre Dame, USA, for methane emissions studies -HBP12 HB (SPAdes)... | ecosystem: Environmental > Aquatic >...
CACCGGCTGTGGAATAATTTCCAGCATTCTGGCGGGTTCTTTTATTACTTCCTCAGCCCCATAGGCCGGCCGGGCATAGCAGATTACCCTGGCCATCTCCAGATTATCCGGGTCGAATCCCGGCCTGTATCCGGTAAACTTACCCCTTAAGACTTCGATGTCTTCCATCTCGGAAGCCCGGTAAAGTTTCCACCCCACCGTTTCCCCCAGGTCACTGAAGCCGGCCGTCTGGTAGCAGATGAGCGACTCGTTATCTGCTTCGCCTTTAATCACGATTCCCAGGCAGAAAGGCTCAACCGTGTGGTAGCCGCCATGATAGTAAAACTCTATTGTCCTCAGCTGCTTTATCGCCGAGCAAATTGCCAGACGCTTATGGTCTCGCGCCGTGGAGATATTCAACATTTGTTTGATGCCAGGCACTCTAATACCTCGTCTCTCTCCTAAACTCTAAGAAAACGAGTCTGTTTTGTCAAATCAATATTATTATGTCAATGGTAACAGGGGCGAGGGAAAAGGGAGTGGTGAAGCAAAATCCCGCTCAATCTCCCTTGATAAAAGGGGGACGTATTAAACTACCCTGATTCTCCCTCCCGTCTGCGCCACCACTTTCCCGATAATGACTGCTTCTGTCACGCCTTGTTCGTGCAGCTTCTTCAATAGCTTGGCCGCCCTGGCTTTTGGCACGGCTATCAGCAGGCCGCCGGATGTCTGCGGGTCGTAGAGGATATCCTGAAGGTATTGGGGAACGCTCATATCCATATCCACCATATGCTGGCGGAAATCCCGGTTGCGGTCCAGCCCGCCGGCAATCATGCCCGCTTCGGCATATTTTTTAGCTTCGGGGAAGAAAGGCACGGCGGCTGAATCTATTTCCATGCCTGCGTCTGTACCGTCTATCATCTCACAGGCATGCCCCAGCAGCCCGAAGCCGGTAATGTCCTTGCAGGCGTTGACGCCCACTTCCATCATCAGCTCAGAAGCCGCCCGGTTGAGCGTGGTCATGGATTTGGTAACCCGGGCGATGGCTGTTTTGCTAGCGGCGCCGCGCTTGATGGCCGTGCTGATGATGCCCGTGCCCAGCGGTTTAGTCAGGATAAGACTATCGCCGGGTTTGGCTCCATTGTTGTGGACCACTTTATCCGGGTGGATGGTGCCGGTGACAGAGAGCCCGTACTTAAGCTCGGGGTCGTCCACGGTGTGCCCGCCGAGCAGCATCACCCCGGCCTCGTGCAGCATGTCCAGGCCGCCTTTCAGGACTTCTCTCAAGATGGAAAAGTCCATCGTATCCTTCGGGAAGCAGACCACGTTCAGCGCTGTCAGGGGCTTGCCGCCCATAGCATAGACATCGCTCAAGGCGTTGGCGACGGCAATCCGCCCGAAGTCGTAAGGGTCATCGACAATCGGCGTGAAGAAATCGACCGTCTGGACGATAGCGAGGTCGTCCGTGAGCTTATAGACGCCGGCGTCCTCCGCCCGTTCCATACCCGCGATGATATTGGGGTCGGTCTGGAAAGGCAAGCCGGCCAGCGCTTTGGCGAGGTCGCCCGGACCTATCTTACAAGCTCAACCCGCGCCGTGAACGGTCTCGGTAAGGCGCAGCTTCTTTTCCTTAGACACGGTACCAGTCCTTTCGGGGATATTGTACTACGCAGTGTGCGATTGCACAAAATCTGGCTGAAAGTTAAAAACGCCGCTATGGTTCGACAGGCTCACCATGAGCGGTTTTATCCTGCTTTCCATGAGCGGCTGCTAATTTTTACAGGCAAATCATGTCTGTGCCGAACATTGACTGAATCGACTTTATCATGGTAGTCGGCTTGCCCACTTTGATTTTATCGGTCAACTCCAGATATTCGAGGCAGGTAGTGCAGGCTAATATCTCGACGCCCTGTCCGTCGAGCCGCTTCAGATGTTCGAGTACCTTAGAGCCTTCGCACAGTAGTCGCACTCCCGCGTTCCAGAATACCAGAGCCCTAGGTTTGTCCTGACTATCTCCAAGCAGTCGTAAAAAATTGGCCATCAGGATAGTCCCCAGTTTATCATCGCCTCTGCCCAGCCCCTCGGATTGTATTAATATCGTTTTAGACGGCATATTTCATTCCTGTTATTGGTTTCCGCTTGATGAAAAGACGCGGATGCCATAAAATAACCTTGGGAGATTATATCATAAGATATATCTTAGCGCAAGATAAGTTTTACTTATAGTTATTTACTGTTATGAATATTGAACACCTTAAAACTTTCCAGGAAATAGTCAGGCTCGGCAGCTTTTCTGAGGTAGCCAGAAAACTGGGCATCAGCCAGCCGGCGGTCTCTTTCCAGATTCAAAAACTGGAACAGGAACTTGGCATACGCCTGATTGACCGCAGCCAGAGAACGATTACTCTGACCCAGGCCGGCCAGCGCCTCCTCCGCTTTGCGGAAACCGTGGCGTCAGAGCGGGAAAGACTCGGGAAAGACCTGGACCAGATGCGCGAGGATATTTCCGGTGACCTCCACATCGCGGCCAGCACTATTCCCGGCGAGTTCCTGCTGCCGGCGCTGTTGGCGGAATTTAAAAAACGGCACCCGGCGGTAAAAATCCGACTGGATGTCTCCGATTCGCTGACGGTCATTAACAACATACGTGACAACACCTGCGAGATAGGTTTCTGCGGCATGCCGCCGGAGGGTAAAGACCTGGCGTCTTTTAAAATCGCCGGTGATGAAATCGTGCTGATTGTTTTCCCGGGGCATCCCTTTGCCCGCAAAGGGGAGGTAGCTCCGGACGAAATAGAGGGGGAGCCGCTCATCTTCCGCGAGGCAACCTCGGGCACGCAGCGCAGCCTGGAAAACCTGCTCGCCCGTGCCGACATCGATGCCGGGAAATGGGTGCCCAACATGGTGCTGGGAAGCAGTCAGTCGGTAGTTTCTGCCGTAGCCGCCGGGGCTGGCATCGCCTTCGTATCGAACCTGGCGATAAAGAATAGCCTGGCCCAGGGTTCCGTGCGGGAGGTAAACGTCAAGGGACTGCGATTGGTCCGGGACTTTTACTGCGTTTTCCGGCAGGAAAGAATCGTTTCCCGCCTGCTCGAGGGATTTATTAATTTCATACAGATAGAGACCGCACATCGTGGATAACAACACTCTTAACCGGACCGGCATCGAGAGCCTGCGCCTGGAAGTGAACGGCCGCCGTATTCATTACCTTAAAGCGGGTGGCGGACCGCCGGTCGTGCTGGTGCACGGCGGCGCCAGCGATTCACGCGACTGGCTGGATACCATGACCGCCTTATCCGGCCACTTCACCTTTTATGCCCCCGACCTTATCGGATTCGGGCAAAGCGAAAGGAATGAGCAGGGCTACTACCTTTCGGATTTCAGCGATTCGCTGATGGGGTTCATCGATACGTTACAGATACAAAATCCTGCTCTGGTAGGCCATTCCTTCGGGGCCAGGGTTTGCCTGGATGTCGCGCGCTTTAATCAGGCTAAAATTAAAAAACTCGTCCTTATAGATGCTTCCGGGCTGGGCAGAATGTCAGCGTTTGGCAGCGTCCTGTTTACCGGATTCTGGGCGTTGCGCAAACTCCTCCGTAAGCCTCAACCTTTTCCCCGCTTCCTCTCGAAAGAAGGAGAAAATTACAACTGGGTCGGCGGCGAAGTGCTGCAGAAATTGCAGACCCCGACGCTGCTTATCTGGAAAAGCTTCGACCCGTATATGCCGCTAGCGCTCGCCCGACGGGCAAAAAAGCTGATTCCGGGAGCTAAACTGGCGGTGATAAAAGGCTACGGGCATGCCCCGCACCAGCAAAAAATCCATGCAGACTTCGAACGAATACTGCTGGATTTCCTGGATCGTGGCTGAACCGGCGGGGGGTTAAAGGCTCAGAACGATGACCTGCATGACCAGGGGCAGGTTCGATTTGCTGATGGTGAGCTTGGTGCGGGGTTCTACCTGGCTTTGTCCCATTTCTTTCAGGAAATTTCCTACCGGCTCCAGTTCCCGGGTGGTTTTCGGGGTTTTATAGTGCATGGGCAGGACTATCTTCGGCTCGAGTTTGCGGACAATCTCGGCGGCCATGGAGGCGTTAATGGTGGAAACGCCGCCCACCGGCACCATCAGGATATCCACGTTGCCCAGCTCCTCCACCTGTCCGTCGCTTAAGACATGCCCGATATCGCCGAGGTGACAGATATTTACGCCATCGACCTCCATGAGGTAGATGGTATTTTTCCCTTTTGACTGCCCTTTGACAGCATCGTGAAAAGTGCTAATCCCCAGCATCAGTACGCCGCTAATTTCATACTCGCCGGGACCCTTGACCAGCCGGTGCTCCCCGTTGATGCCCTCGTTATACGAGTGTGACGGGTGCGGGTGGCTGACGGTAACGATGTCCGCCGTGATTTTCCCCAGGGTGTAACCCATATTGGGCGGGAAGGGGTCAGTGACGATGATAGCCTGACTGCCCCTTATCTTAAAACAGGAGTGTCCTAACCAGGTGATATCCACACTAATAATCTAGCATATTTAGCTTTAAGAGGTCAAGGTATAAGGACAGTTAACAAGGGGGAGAAGATTATTACCTCACCCCCTTTATTCCCCCTCTCCGTCGACGGAGATGGGGTTATGAGGAGAGGTTTGAAACAAAATCCTTCTCGTTTTCTCCTTCCGCTGAAGGACTCGCAATGACGGTATTATAGCTCTAAATACTCTTGACAAATTACCCCCTGAAGTGCTAAATTATAGTTAGCAGTCGGGACAAGAGACTGCTAACGGAGATTGAAATGATTACTTCCAGAGGCGGGAGAATACTTAACTATATCGTGGCACGTTATATCGCCGATGCGGTGCCTGTGCCCTCTCAGGTGGTCGCTGATAAAGCCGACCTCGGGGTAAGCCCGGCTACCATCCGCAACGAGATGGCAAGCCTGGAAAAAGAGGGCTACCTCATCCGCCCCCACACCTCCGCCGGCTGTATTCCCTCCGACACGGGTTACCGCTATTACGTGGAGTCGATAGAAAATATCACCCTGCCGCGGGAAGAGCAGTATCTGATAAGCCACACCTTTCACCAGGTAGAAAAAGAGGTCGAGGCATGGGTAAGCCTGACGGCGACACTGCTGGCTAAATTAACCCAGAACGTAGCCGTGGTCAGCCTGCCGAAATCGACCGACTGCAAACTGAAGCACCTGGAGTTCATCGCGGTACAGGATTCAAATGCCCTGGCGGTGGTTGTTCTTGATGGCGCCATGGTCAAGCAGAAGCTGATAACCTTTGATGAGCCGGTAACCCAGCCGTCTCTATCGGTAATCAGCAATAAGCTGAATAGCGTATTTACGGGCATGTCCAGCCGCCAGATATCAGAGAATAAAAAAATAGAGCTTTCGCCGCTGGAGAAAAAGGCGACCGAATATCTGGTGGAAATCATGCATGCCGAAGACAGCAAAGAGTACCAGGAGCCGTACCTGGAAGGCTGGCATTTCATGCTGGACCAGCCGGAGTTCGCCCACAGCGACCAGATGCGCACCCTCATGGAGCTCTTCGAGCGCCGCGGCCTGCTTAAGGTTATCGCTCCGTCAAAGCTGAGTCAGCCCGGCGTTCATGTTATCATCGGCAAAGAAAACCAGTTTGAAGCCATCCGTAATTGCAGCGTGGTCATTTGCCGCTACGGTCTTCCGGAGGAAGCTTCCGGCACCATCGCGGTTGTGGGGCCTACCAGAATGCCCTATTCCCACACCATACCCACGGTTTATTACCTGTCTTCAGTGCTCAGCCAGCTGGTGGGGGGGTTATACGGTAAAGAAATCCGCAGCGAATCTAACTAAAATTTTATTAAACGGAATCATAAAATGATGCCAATAGAACCGGAAGAAAAACAAAATAATAATGCATTGCCCGAAGACGCTGTCACGGAAGAGACGGAAAGTCTCGAACAGGCGCTGACTGAAGCCAAAAAAAAGGCTGAGGAATACCTGGCCAACTGGCAGCGGACGCAGGCCGACTTCATTAACTACAAACGGCGTAGCGAGCAGGAAAGACAGGAGTTCAATAAATACGCCAACTCCAGCCTGTATTGCAGCATTCTGCCTGTCCTCGATGACCTGGAGCGCGCGCTTAACGCCATACCGGATGAATATGCCAAGACCGACTGGGTGGAGGGGGTGAGGCTGGTGGAACGCAAGTTCAAGACCATCCTGGAGGGGCAGGGGGTCAAACCGATATGCGCCCTGGGCATGGACTTCGACCCCAAATTACATGAGGCTTTAAGGCAGGAAAAGGGCAAAGAGGGTATGGTTATTTCAGAAGTCCAGAAAGGCTATGTCTTACATGACAAGCTGCTCCGTCCCTCCCGCGTTATCGTCGGCAAAGGCGAAGACGATTCGCATGATACTGAGGAATCCGAAAATATTACAAAATTTTAGATATTTGTCACATCTTTATTACAGCAATTTATTGCATTATATTCTAGGATGAGGCAAAGGAGGACAGTTAAATGCCAAAAGCAGTAGGTATTGATTTAGGGACCACTTTCAGCGAGGTGGCGGTGCTGGAGGGGGGCGAACCGGTAGTAATTACCAGCTCCGAGGGGAGCCGCCTGTTTCCCTCGGTGGTAGCGATAAACAAAAACGGCGAGCGCCTGGTGGGGCAGATTGCCAAGCGGCAGGCCATCGTCAACCCGGAAAACACGATTTATAGCATCAAGCGTTTCATGGGGCGGAAGTGGGGAGAGCCGGCCGGCCGCGAGCTGCCGGTGGAGGAAGATGCCAAACGTAAGACGTATAAAGTAACCAGGGCCGGGAACAATGACGTGCGCGTGCTGATGGGCGGCAAAGAATACAGTCCGCCGGAAATATCGGCAATGATTTTACAGAAGCTAAAGACAGACGCCGAAGGTTATCTTGGGGAAAAGATTACCGATGCGGTTATTACTGTGCCGGCATATTTTAATGACGCCCAGCGCCAGGCCACCAAAGATGCCGGTGCTATCGCCGGTTTGAACGTGCTGCGTATTATCAACGAGCCCACAGCCGCGGCCTTGGCTTACGGTCTGGACAAGAAAAAGGATGAGACCGTCGCCGTGTACGACCTCGGCGGCGGCACTTTCGATATCTCTATCCTGGAACTGGGCGAAGGCACCTTCCAGGTGAAATCAACCAACGGCGATACCCACCTGGGCGGTGACGACTTCGACCAGAGGATAATGGACTGGCTGGTTGCCGAATTTAAGAAAGACCAGGGCATCGACCTTAGCAAGGATAAAACTGCACTGCAGCGTCTCAAGGAAGCCGCGGAGAAAGCCAAGGTTGAGCTTTCGAGCGTGCAACAGACCGATGTGAACCTCCCCTTTATCACCGCCGATGCCAGCGGACCCAAGCACCTAAATATCTCGTTTACCCGCGCCAAGCTGGAACAGCTGGTGATGGACCTCGTGGAAAAGACCATCGGCCCGTGCAAACAAGCCCTGACCGATGCCGGCAAGACATCCGCCCAGATTGACGAGGTCATCCTCGTCGGCGGGCAGACGCGCATGCCGCTGGTACAGGATAAAGTAAAACAGTTCTTCGGCAAAGAGCCGAATAAAAGCGTTAACCCGGACGAGGTGGTCGCCATCGGCGCCGCCATCCAGGCCGGCGTGCTTAAGGGAGAGGTCAAGGACATACTGCTCCTCGATGTCACGCCTCTGACACTAGGCATCGAGACACTCGGCGGAGTAGCTACTCCCCTTATTCCCCGCAACACCACCATCCCCACCGCCAAGAGCCAGATATTCAGCACAGCGGCGGACAGCCAGCCCAGTGTCGAGATTCACGTCCTCCAGGGCGAGCGGCCTATGGCTAACGACAACCGGACGCTCGGCAGGTTCATGCTGGACGGCATTTTACCGTCGCCCAGAGGCGTCCCTCAAATCGAAGTTACATTCGATCTCGATGCCAACGGCATCCTCAACGTGCGGGCGCAGGATAAAGGCACCGGCAAGGAACAGAAGATAACCATCACCGCTTCCAGCGGCCTTTCCAAGGATGACGTGAACAAGATGCAGAAAGAAGCGGAGATGCATGCCGCCGAAGATACCCGGCGCCGCGAGGAAATCGAAGCCAAGAACACGGCCGACACCATGGCCTACCAAGCGGAGAAAACGCTGCGCGACAACAAGGACAAGATTCCCGCCGACCTCAACACAGAGGCTGAGTCCAAGATTGCCGCGGTAAAAAGCGCTTTACAGGGTACGGACACCAACGCCATCAAGAGCACCACGCAGGCTTTGAACGAGACCATGCAAAAGATAGGCCAGGCGGTCTACAGCAAACAGCAGCCTCCGCCCGGCGGTCAACAGCCGCCGCCAGGAGGACAGCAACCTCCTCCGGGGGGACAGGGTGGTAAAGACGAGGGGACGGTAGAGGGCGAGTTTAGAGAGGTGTAAGTCCTGCGCAATTGCGCAATTACGGACAATTTACGAGAGGGGGGTTAAGAGCCCCCCTCTTTTGTTTAGTCAAAATCCTTCTCTATCTCCTTCAGGAAGAATCCTTCAGGATGAATCCCTTTACAAAAGGGAGAAGCAAAGCAACAGGCTAGAAAATTCCCGGCAGGTCGGTTATGATGTAGGTACTTATCTCCTGCTTGAAAAGGAGGGTCTAATAATGCCTCCATCGGTTTATCCCACCGGAACGACTATCTACTATCCTGAAAAGTGCTGGAACGGCTACACGCTTTTCCAGAGCGAGCTGCACCAGAAAAACAGCCGCGGCGCTGTCCTCATCGATATGAACGGCAACGTCGTCAACCGCTGGCAGGGGCTGGACGGCTTCCCCAATAAAATGCTGCCTGACGGACACATCATGGGCAGCACCGGCGTACGCAATATGAAATACGGTTACCAGGACATGGTCGACCTGGTGGAAGTGGACTGGGAAGGCAAGGTAGTCTGGAAGTTCGATAAATACGAGATGGTCAAAGACCCGCGGCAGAAGCCGCGCTGGATGGCCCGCCAGCACCATGATTATCAGCGGGAAGGCAATCCCGTCGGCTACTACGTCCCCGGCATGGAGGCGAAAAACGGCGGCAAGACATTAGTACTCTGCCACAAGAACCTCAAGGGCTCCCGCATCAGCGATAAGCCGCTGGTTGATGATACGATAATCGAGGTAGACCGCCAGGGAAAAATCACCTGGGAATGGATTTGCAGCGAGCACTTTGAAGAAATGGGCTTCAGTCCCCGGGCCAAAACTTCGCTAAAGCGTAACCCGGGCATGAAACCCGCCGGCGGCGGTATGGGCGACTGGATGCACATGAACTCGATGTCCACGCTCGGTCCCAACAAGCTTTATGACAGCGGCGATAAACGTTTTCAACCGGACAATATCATTTGGGACGGCCGCCAAACCAATATCACCACCATCATCGCCAGGAAAACGGGCAAAATAGTCTGGCAAATGGGTCCTGACTTTACCTCTAATAAAGCTCTCCGTAAAATAGGCCAGATAATCGGCCAGCACCATGCCCACCTGATACCGCGAGGACTGCCGGGCGAAGGCAACATTTTAGTCTTTGATAACGGCGGCGCGGCCGGCTACGGCGCCCCCAACCCCACCTCCCCGGATGGCACCGATAACGCCAAACGGGATTTTTCCAGAGTGCTGGAGTTCGACCCGATAACATTGGAGATAAAGTGGCAATACCCGGCTCCAGGGCCGGGTATGAACCGACTCTACAGCAGCTTCGTCAGCTCCGCACAGCGCCTGCCCAACGGCAACACCATGATAACCGAAGGCAACGGCGGGCGCATTATCGAGGTGACGGCGGCGGGAGAAACGGTCTGGGAATACGTGAGCCCTTACCCGCACCGCATGCTTAAGTTCACCCTCATCTACCGCGCCTACCGCGTCCCGTATGAATGGGCGCCGGTACCGAAGCCGCCAGAAAAAGCCGTGCCGCGTATCGACAACAAAAAGTTCCGAGTACCCCGCTCGCCAAAGGCACAAAGGGAAAGAGTCACAAAGCTAAGATACTAGCATTTGCGCAATTGCGCAGGTACTCACTTGCTCACCTAACGGGAACACTAATTAATTTTACTTTCCATCGATTTTTGCGGTGAGTTCCTTGAAAATCGTGATACTCCCTCCATCCGGCAGAGAGTCCTTGTAGAACTGTGATTCGTAAAGGGCTTTGTGCGTTACCATCCTAATATAACGCATCAGGTCAATTATCAGCTTATCCGGAGCCACCCCCTGCTTACCGGGAAGGGTACTTTTCAGGAAAGTATTCATTCTCACCGCCGTGTCGCGTAAGAAATCACCAATGACATCACGGATGAGTTTGACCGTATTTGAATACGCCGGAGCCTCGGCGGCGGTAATAACCGGGACAAGCGCTTTACCCGCTTTAATCAGGCCGGCGGCTTTAGCGGCTGCCGATAATGACGGGTGACCGGCTTCGCTTACCAAGAGTTCACCAAGAGCATCCGTCAGGAACTTGTTGGCATTAGTGCGGAATGTGTATTGCTCATTGTCCCCCTCCGATATGCCCGTATTCAAGTAACGGTAGATCCCCTGGTCTTGCCCGATGATCCTCACAGCGTATTTTTCCCCGGAGAACCCATAGCTGCCCGAAAGGTATGGCCCCAACCGGTCATAAGCATCACACATTTCGTAAAAATCGATTTTCGCTCCCGCGTACCGTCCTCTGGTCGCCCGGTGATTGAATGCATAGCCCTTGGAAATCAGCAGGTCGAACACGCCCTGGTCTATCCCATTCATGCCGATCAGCAGCCGCTTGCACCCGGGCGGCATGTCCGGCAGTTCCTTTCCGAGAGCTTCAATGCGTTTAGCCAAATCTTTACCCCACCGGTCAGCGACACCGTGAATTTTTTCCAAGTCGTCTTCCAGAAACACGGCGGTGTCAATTTTCACCACCTCTTGAGAAATACGGATTAACCGCGCCTGTCGAAGCTCTCCTGAAATATGCGGGTCAACCGTATGGATATACACTTTTCCCGTGGCAATCCTGCCTATCAATTCCTTGACCTCATCGGTCAGGAGCTGCTCTATACGCAGGACCGATTTTAGAAGGTTACAATCGAGGTTATAGTTGAGCATTTTTTTGCCTCCTTCCTGCTGAAGATGCAGCGCCGTTGTATATTTTCCAGCACTGCCGCTGTTTTGCCTTAACCGACCAGGCGGTAAACCGATGGCGCGCCGGAAACTCCGTGTAAAAGCATCCTGCGCGCTAAAACCAAACCAGTAGACCGCATCGACGATATCCTCTCTGGAGAGGATAGCCCGCGCGGCCTCGGTCATGCGTCTCTGACGCACATATTCCATAGGAGTTTCACCGGTAGCAGCCCGGAAGAGCCAGACAAAGTGCCCCGGAGAGTATCCGGCCTCTTTAGCCAGAGCCTCGAGGGTGATGCCGGACTCAAGGTGACTCTCTATATAGTCGAGGGCTATTTGCAGCCTTTGCTGATATCGCGTGCCTGCCATCGTCCTGATACTACAACATCGCGGGGGATCATGTCTTGGCAGGGATTACGGAATTTTGTAGCAGCTTTTGCGCAATTACGCACTAATCGCCTGGAGGAGCGAACCTATTTCTTCTTTTCGTACGTCTCCAACGGCTCGTAAAAACCCGCCCAGATCAAATCAACACATTTCAGCCCTTCCGTCTCATAATGGATTTTCGCGTCTGCCATCAGGGGATCCGCGTAAAAAGCGTCGATGTCCTCCGGCTTATCGAATTCGTAAAGCGTCAGGTATAAAGGGGCGTATTTCCCGTGCGGCCCAGCCGGTTTGTACATCTTGCTGCGGTTCACCCTTTTCAACCCCCCGAAGGCGAAAAGGTCGGTGATGTGTTTGTGGTACCACTCGTTATATTCCTTTTCTTTACCCGGCAGCGGCCTTGACCCGACGACTTCCATGTATTTATTTATCCTCATTTTTTCTCCTTTTGTTTCTACCGTCATCTGTAACCCAGACCCTTCGGCCATATTATTTTGCGTTCCCAGCTATCGTATCCGATATCTGTAAACATCATTTTCTCTCTCTCTTTCGGGTCTGGCACCAGTTCCACAAGGGCTTTTTCCGTGTGCCTGGGAGATTGATTCACCTCGATAAAGATAAATGGCCTGGTAACCTTCATCACGGTGGAAGGGCCGTGAGCGAAATGGGGCGGGAGGAAGCTTAACTTGGTCTTTGTGCCTAAACTCATCTCCAGTTCCGGTCCCAGACCGGCCCAGAATTCCGCCCCGAGGTCTGCCGGGTTTCCCGGGTCCGTCCCGAGCAGGGCGACGACTTCTGGATGCTTATGCATATGCGGCCCGTGAGTTACATCCGGCCAGTTTTTCCAGCCGGGCACGTTCAGCGGCTGTTCGAATGCCCAGTGAGCCCAGTACTCGTTAGCGCCCTCGAAAGTGTCGCCGTCAATGTGCGCTATCGATTTTCCACTGCTATCCCTCTCCCCCGGACGGAGTCCTGACAGGATATATTTATCATATTTCCCTGTTTTGGTGGTGCCTTTGTTCTGAATAGGTTTTTTGCCTATTTTTTCCGGCCACCGCACTACCCTTTCGCTGCTTTCATAACCCTGGTCGATAAACAGCATGTTTTTATGGAGTCCTTCCGGCACGAGTTCCGCTAATGCCTTTTCCGTGTGCGTGGTGGATTGATTGACTTCAAAGACGATAAACGGCTTTTTAACCTCCCTGATTACCCACCAGCCATGGACGAAATTAGCCGGTATAAAAATAAGGCAGGACCTGGTCAGCGTATACTTTTCCTGTTCCGGGCCCAGACACATCTCTACCGTGGCGCCAAGGTCGAGAGGGGCTTCCCGGTCCGACCCTAACAGGTAAATTACCTGGGGATATTGGTGCATATGCGGGCCGTAAATAACCTGATCCCAATTTGTCCAGCCGGGTATATTCGCCGGTTTTTCATATACCCAGAAACAATTATATTCATAGCACCCTTCAAATTTCTCACCGTTAAGTCTGGCGATGGTTTTACCGGGACCTTCCGGCTCGCCCTTTGCGGCTCCGTATACGGACAAATAATCGTATTTTCCCATGGCCGGCACCTCCTTGTTTGTGTGTATTTTACTCCTGAAAAGCAATCGTATCAATTTTTAGATCCAACAATCAACTGTAAGTTCTTTGGGTCTCCCATTTGCCTCCCCTCCTTATAAACCCCTATAATTTAAAGTCTGGAGGCGCGCTTTGCTCAATGACGAAATCCTGCATAAAGTTATCCGCCCCGCCCGCTATACCGGCGGCGAGTGGAACAGCATCGTTAAGGAGTGGGACACCACCCCCATTAAAGTAGCGCTGGCTTACCCGGACACGTACGAGCTGGGCATGTCCAATATGGCTATCCCTATTCTCTACGATATCCTCAACCAACAGGCGGACGTCCTCGCCGAGAGGGTTTACACCCCCTGGGTGGACATGGAAGCGACGCTGCGGCAAAACAAAATCCCCCTCTTCAGCCTGGAAAGCCAGCGCCCGCTTAAGGACTTCGATATTATCGGTTTTTCGCTGGGTTACGAGCTTTGTTATACCAACGTGCTGAACATGCTGGACATGGCCGGAATACCCCTCCTTGCCTCGGACAGGAACGATTCCCATCCGTTGATAATCGCCGGGGGCAGCTGTGCGCTGAACCCGGAGCCGATTTCCGACTTCATCGATGCTTTTGTTGTCGGCGACGGTGAAGAGGTTATCCTTGAATTCCTCGACGCTTACCGCGGGGAAAAGGGGCGGGGCAAAAAAGACCTTCTGCGCAAGCTGGCAACGGTTAACGGTGTCTACGTTCCCAGCCTGTACAAGGTAGAATATGCTGCCGATGGCCTGCTAAAAAGCATTACGCCCACCGTCCCCGAAGCAAAGCTTAAAATACAACGCAGGCTGGTGGACAGGCTGCCTGCGCCGGTGGTGCGGCCGGTGGTGCCTTATATCGAGATTACCCATGATCGCGGCGCTATCGAAGTCCAGCGCGGGTGCAGTCGCGGCTGCCGCTTCTGCCAGGCAGGTATGATATACCGTCCCGTACGCGAGCGACCCCATGAAGAGGTAATTCAGGCGGCCGGAGAGCTCGTTGCCTCCTGCGGCTACGACGAAGTCTCGCTGGTGTCCCTGAACACTTCCGATTATTCCGGCATCGAGGAGCTGGTGACTGGTCTCTCCAAACGGTATCCAAAATTGACCCTATCGTTGCCCAGCCTTCGACTCGATAACTCTTCCGTCAGGCTGGTGGGCTCTTTGCCCACGCGGAATCGTACCGGTCTCACTTTCGCCCCGGAAGCCGGCAGTGAAAGGCTGCGCTGCGTTATCAATAAAACGGTGACCGATGCCAGCCTGTTGGAAACAGCCGCCACCGCTTTCGAGCGCGGTTGGACGAGCTTAAAACTCTATTTCATGGTCGGCCTGCCCACCGAGACTCTCGAAGATGTGGCCGGCATTATTATGCTGGTGGAAAAGGTCCGCGCCGAGGGCAAAAAAGCCAGCGGCAAAAAGCCAATGATAAGGGTCAGCGTATCCACCTTCGTCCCCAAGGCGCATACTCCTTTCCAGTGGAGTAAACAGGAAAACGAGGCGTCTTTGAAAACCAAGCAGGAACTGCTGCAAATGGGACTCCAGCACAAGGGCATCCGGCTGTCCTGGCACGACCCTAAAATCAGCCTGCTGGAAGCCGCCATGTCGCGGGGGGACCGTCGGCTGGGCAAGGTCATTCTCCGCGCCTGGGAGCTCGGCTGCAGATTCGATGCCTGGAGCGAGCATTACAATCATGAAAAATGGCTCCAGGCTTTTGCCGACAGCGGCCTCGAGCCCGCATTCTATGCTAACCGCGAGCGTTCGACAGATGAAATGCTGCCCTGGTCACACATCGATGCCGGTGTGTCCGAAGCATTCCTGAAGCGGGAATATATGCGGGCCAAAGCGGAGCAGGAAACGCCGGACTGCCGGAATAACGCCTGCAGCGCCTGCGGCCTCGAGCGGACCGAAGCCTGCCGGGCGAAGACGGCCTAGAGTATATGCGCATTTGCGCAATTGCGGCGCAAGCTTGTAAAAGGTGGGGCGTCACGGATTGCTTCGGTCGCTAAGACTCCCTCGCAATGACAGCGTGAGGATAAAAAGAAAAGGGGGTTTTTACACCCCCTTATTTTTCTCTCCCAAGCGGGAACTTAAACAAAGAATTCTTGTTCTTAGCTAACGATTAGTCCTCTTTTAACTCTTCTTCTTCGAAAGCGGTAATCGCTACCAGTTTATCGGCTTCATCCAGAGACATCACCCGTACGCCTTGCGTGCTCCGGCCCTGGGTGGTGATGCCGTGCTTTGGGTCTTCTTCCTTCACCGGCGTGCGGGTCATCATGCCTTCCGCGGATATCAGCATTACCTGGTACTGCGGTGTCACTACTCTGGAAGCGGTGACGTCGCCCGTCTTATCGACTATCTTGAAAGTCCTCACACCGCTGCCGGAGCGGTGCTGTTTCGGATACTGGTCAACCGGAGTGACCTTGCCGTAGCCTTTCTCGGTCACCACCAGCACATAGCCGTCGGCAACTATTCTGTCCATACTGATGAGTCCATCGCTTGGAGCGATACGCATCGCGCGGACGCCGCCGGAAGTCCGGGAAGCCGCCCGCAGGCTGGCAACATCAAAGCGTATGGATTGCCCTTTACGCGTCACCAGCAGAACGTCATCCTTGTCCTTAGCCAGGCATACGGACACCAGTTCGTCGTTTGGCGCCAGGTCCATAGCGATGAGCCCGCTGCTGCGCACGGCGGTAAATTTATCCACTGCCGTCTTTTTGATTTCTCCCATCTTGGTTGCCATCAACATATATGTGCCCGTCATCAGGCCCGTCGTGGCTATCAGCGCCGTGACCTTTTCACCTTCGGTGATGGAGAGCAGGTTGATTATCGCCAGGCCCTTGGAGGTCCGGGTGCTGCCGGCCGGTATTTCATGGCATTTCAGGTAAAATACCTTGCCTTTATTGGTAAAGAAAAAGAGGTCATCGTGCGTATCCGCAACGGTCAGTATCATGACGGCGTCCTCTTCCCTGGTGACTTGCCCGATGATGCCCTTGCCGCCGCGGTGCTGGAGCGCGTAATACTTTGACGGTATTCTCTTGATGAAACCGCGACTGCTCAGCGTGACTACAACTCTCTCATGGGGGATAAGGTCTTCCTCGGAAAAGTCCAGCTTGCCCTGGTCGACGATTTCCGTGCGGCGCTTATCTCCGTACTTGGACTTAAGGTCAGTTACATCCTGCTTAATCACGGTAAGGATTCTCCGGGTATTAGCCAGCAAATCTTCCAGGTAGGAGATAGTCTTGATGACCTCGGCATACTCTTCCTCAATCTTCTGTCTTTCCAGGCTGGCGAGGCGCCTTAACTGCATATCAAGGATGGCCTGCGCCTGGAGGGTAGAAAGGTTGAATTGAGTCATAAGGTTCTTGCGCGCTGCTTCGGTGGTCTCGGACTCGCGGATGCACTTGATTATCGCGTCGATGTTGTCCAGCGCAATTCTCAAGCCCTCTAAAATATGAGCGCGTGCTTTAGCCTGTTTAAGCTCGAAGCGTGAGCGCCGGGTGATAACTTCTTTGCGGAAATCGATGTACGCCTGCAGCGCTTCCTTCAGGCTGATGACCTTGGGCTGGCCGTCTACCAGCGCCAGCATGTTGACGAAGAAAGACGTCTGCATAGCGGTATGTTTGAAGAGGTTATTGAGCACTTTTTCCGGTTGGGAATCTCTCTTAAGCTCGATGACGATGCGCATCCCCTGCCGGTCGGACTCGTCACGGAGGTCGCCGATGCCCTCGATTTTCTTATCCTTGACCAGGTCGGCGATATTTTCGATCAGGGCTGCTTTATTCGTCTGGTAAGGCAGCTCGCTAACGATTATCTGACGTTTTCCGGCGGCACTGACGCTGGTCATGTGCGCCTTGGCGCGCACCACCACTTTACCGTGGCCGGTAGCATAAGCGTTCCGTATACCGTCCCGACCCTGGATAATGCCGGCGGTAGGGAAATCCGGCCCTTTCACGAACTGGCTTAATTCATCGATGGTAGCCTGGGAATTTTCGATAAGGAAAGCGATAGCATCGCAAATTTCATTGAGATTGTGCGGGGGAATATTGGTGGCCATACCGACGGCGATACCGGAGCTGCCGTTCAATAGCAGGTTGGGCAGCCTGGCGGGCAGCACCTTGGGTTCCTGCAGGCTGTCATCGTAGTTCGGCATAAAGTCGACGGTATCTTTTTCAATGTCGATAAGCATTTCTTCGGCGATTTTCGCCAGCTTTGCCTCGGTATAACGCATAGCGGCCGGTGGGTCCGCATCGACGCTGCCGAAGTTGCCCTGGCCGAAGACCAGGGGATAGCGCATGGAAAAGTCCTGGGCCATACGCACCATGGCGTCATATATGGAAGAATCGCCATGCGGGTGGAATTTACCCATAACATCACCCACGATACGGGCACTCTTACGTGTAGGGCCGTTGTAGTGCAACCCCATCTCGTTCATGGTATATAATATACGCCGGTGCACCGGCTTCAATCCGTCCCTCACGTCCGGCAATGCGCGGGCGACGATGACGCTCATCGCGTAATCGAGGTAAGAGCTCTTCATTTCATCTTCGATGTTTACCGGTACGTTTGGCTTCCTTGCCTCTAAGACCATGGCAGATACTGTCTCCTATTCATCATCGTTCCCCGTATCATCATTCGCTTCTTCGGATTCCTCCGGCAATACCTCGACTTCATCACCACCGATAATGGTATAGCCGGAATCGTCCTCATCTTCACCTTCTGATTCCACTTTTAAAAGCTTATCGCTGCCATAGGAACGGAATACATCCATTCCTTTCGGAGGAAAAGACAGTTTCCCGGCCTGGCTGGGATGCTGGTAGCTTTCTCTGACCATCACCGTCATCCCTTCCGCGGTCGATTTTACCACCAGCGCCGTATATTTATTGCCGCCCAGCGTCAGCCTGACCAGCCGCTGCCCCTGTTTCGGCTCCACCTTGCCCAGATAATCTCCCCGGCTGCTCTCCACTACCAGCGAGGAGCCTTCCACTTTTAAGATAGCTTTGTCGCCGGCTACGGTGAGGGCGCGCTTTTCCTTGGGCACCAGATCTACAAGCGTGACGACCCCGGCCTTGCCTATTTCCTCGATGAACTGCTCGGGTTCAACCTTGTCCGTCTCAACTTCCGCCTTGCCCGAGTCCTTCAAGTCGTTCAGGCGCCGCAGGTTCCGGTTCGCAATAGCATTATAGGGGTCCTGTTTGACGGCTTTGCCGTAGGCTTCCTTGGACAGCTTGAATTGTCCCAGCTCCATGTAAGCCCGGCCCAGGCGATTCAGCGTGTCGACTTCTCCCGGAAAACTTTCCAGGATTTCTTTATTCACGTCAACAGCTGCCTGCCATTTAGCCTGCATCGCCAGATCGATGGCTTCTTTGCTGCGCTGCTCTTTGTATCTTATTTGTTTTTCATCATCGCGTGCCATTTACATCCCCGAAAAAGGTCATTTTAACGATATATTCTACATCAGCGAATTAAGTCACACAAGGGAATTTAGACATAAAATGCGCCCTGTTTGACAAATAGTCCCGGTAGTAGATACAATTTTAATAGAGGCCTTTAGTAAATTTTAAAGGAGTTTGACTTAAAATGCAAGACAAAGTGAAAGAAGTCCTCGATAAAGTCCGCCCGTATCTGGTAAGGGATGGAGGCAATGTGGAACTGGTGGGCATTGAGGGCGGAACCGTAAAAGTAAAACTCGTTGGAGCCTGTGCCGGTTGTCCCATGTCTAAACTGACCCTGAAAAACGGCATTGAAAAAATACTGAAACAGGAAATCCCGGAAGTCAAAGAAGTAGTTGCCGTCTAACGTCTAACTGACGTTAATCAAGATAATAAATAACCCCCTTCTTCGTATCGCGCGGAGGGGGTTATTATTTTGGGCGGTTAAGGGGGTGGGCTAGTTATCTTTATCCAGCTCGAAAGCCCGGTGCAAAGCACGCACAGCGTCTTTAACCCGGGCTTCTTCTATGATGCAGGTTATTCTTATTTCCGATGTCGTGATAAGCTGTATGTTAATACCCTCTTTGCTAAGCGTATCGAACATCCGGGCGGCATAACCCGGCGCATTCTGCATGCCGGTGCCGATGATACTGACCTTTCCCCAGTTGGGGTCGCCGATACATTGCGTGGCGCCGATGGACTTGGCGATAGGCTCCACGACCGCCATCGCCCCGGCCAACTGATCCTGGGCTACTGTGAAAGTAAGGTCGGTGATATTTTTCACGCTGGCGTTCTGCACGATGGTATCGACGCTGACGCCGGCTTCCGCCAGAGGCACGAAGATACTGGCGGCAATACCGGGATGGTCAGGCACGCCAACCACCGTTATCTTGGCGACATCGAGGTCATAAGCGATGCCTCTTACTTTATTGCGTATTTCCATAGACACCTCTTTGTGAATTAACGTACCGGGGTTTTCATTGAAGCTGGACGCTACCATGATGGGAACGCTGTACAACTCGCCCAGCTCTACGGCACGGGGATGAATCGCCTTAAAGCCGTAGGTCACCATCTCCAGCATTTCCTCGTAGCTTATGTCTTTAAGCTTGCGCGCTTCAGGCAGCAGGCGCGGGTCAGTGGTATAAATACCGTCGACGTCCGTGTATCTTTCACATATCTTGGCCTTCAGGCTGGCGGCCAGCGCCACCGCCGTTGTATCCGAGCCGCCCCGGCCCAGAGTGGTGATATCCAGATCCTCGGTGATGCCCTGGAATCCGGCGACGATAACGATACTGCCTTTTTCCAGTTCCCTGATAACACGGGCGGGGTCGATATTGGTAATCCTGGCCCGGTTGTAAGCCGCGTCAGTCCTGATGCCCGCCTGCGCGCCGCTAAGGCTGATGGCGGGAAAACCCATGCCGTGCAGCGCCATCGCCAGGAGAGTGCTGGCGACGACTTCGCCGGTGGAAAGCAGGACATCCAGCTCCCGCTTGTCCGGGAACTCATTAATCTGGTAAGCCATTTTGATTAAGTCATCGGTGGTATCTCCCATGGCGGAAACGACGACCACTACCTGGTTGCCGTCTTCATAAGTTTTAACGATACGCCGGGCGACGTTTTTGATTTTATCGGCGCCCGCCACCGATGAGCCGCCGTATTTCTGTACGATTAAAGCCATTTTTCTAACCTTTTCTAGACTATACTATACTTTTACGCATTTACTTATTTACTCATTTGCGCAATTGTGCAGTTACTCTAAGAAGGATTTGCAAACACAAAAGTATACAACAAAATAACCACTACTATGGCGATTACCACGAATAAAGCGATAATTGATACTACTATCGTTCTGGGTTTGCTTCCCGGCTTTTTCCATTTTCTTGTCTTTTTATCAAAATATTCGTTGCCAAACCATGCTTTGCTATTTGATTTAAGCTCGATGTTTTCGGCAATTTCAGAATATGTTTTTTCTGTTTCTGTAATTGTTTCACGATTATCATCGCTCAGGTTGAAGGAATGTTCACATTTATTACATCTCCATGTTTGATAATTCGTGTTATATGAAATATTTGTGTTGCCACATTTAGGGCACGACTTCTTTTTCTCTCGTGCTCTTTCCGCTGCCCAAAATTCATCTTCCCTCTTGGGCATTTCCGTTCACTCCCCCACCAGTTTCCCCATTATTTTATACCCTTCCCCCATAAATTCTCCAGTTCGCTTCGCCTCGGCCTCGGTGAACCGCGCGGCGCCGTTAGCGCTTATGCCCTTACCCCACAATAAAAACGGCACGGGTTCGGCGGAATGGGTACGGATGATGACCGGGGTGGGATGGTCCGGCATGATAAGTACCCGCAGGTCGCCGTGGTAGGTGCGCAAACGGCTGACTACTTCTTTATCGATTTTTTCGATGGCTGCTATCTTTTCTCCGGCTAAACCACCGTGGCCGGCTTCATCGGCTGCCTCGATATGGACCACCACGAGATCGTTCTTTTTCAAAGCTTCCAGAGCGCCGACTGCCTGGGCGGCATTATCATTATCCGGGCCGTCGGTCACGCCTTTGATATTCAATATTGCCATGCTCGCCATCTTAGCCAACCCTTTTAGTAGGTCGACACCCGAGGTCATGGCGGCGGTAAGCCCATAGGCTTTGGTAAAGGCAGGCATTTCAGGGACCTGCCCGCTGCCCCAGAAAAGCCAGATGGAGGAAACGGGCACATCACCGCGCCGGCGGCGCGCCACGTTGATTTGGTGGCTTCTCAAGATGGGTTCAGAGCGCGCCATGAGGTCGCGCAGGAGGTCGCTCCCCGGCCCCTGCGGTAAATATTCCTGCACGGTTTTACCGGGGATATCGTGGGGAGGAGCGCATTTTGCCTGTAAAGTCTCCGGGTGCCCCTTGATTTTCACAATGTGTCGGTAGCTTACGCCGGGGTAAAAGATAATG
>Ga0209777_10002999_pt1 | contig 21430 bp, 14 predicted proteins | sample FrelakmetHBP12HB_FD_187147 | JGI IMG/M metagenome (GOLD analysis project Ga0209777, IMG submission 187147) | Freshwater lake sediment microbial communities from the University of Notre Dame, USA, for methane emissions studies -HBP12 HB (SPAdes)... | ecosystem: Environmental > Aquatic >...
CATAACTAACACAAGTTTCCGCACCGACAGCATCAGCGATACTGCCTTTTACTCTAAACTTGACAGTACTTACCATATGTTCACATACCCTTTACTGGTCTATAGGTTTACGCAAAAAGATACAACGTTCAATAATTTCGTTGCTGCGCTGCGGATATCAAAAGACATTGGGCGTTTTGTAATAGGCCTTGCAGGCAGCTGGTCTAATCTTAATGGAAAGACACAGTACCAGGCCGGGGCATCGCTGACCTATTTTCCACTGGGCAACCTGAATTTTTACGGAACCACAGAGGTGACAGGTTTTTTCCAGAGCAAAAACAAACGGCTGCTGTTCAGCCAGGTCCTGGGTGCGAAACTCACTCCCTGGTTGTGGGGTGAAGCCAACTTTTATTACGGAGATTATACCAATGCCAATATTTTCAATGGTGCTATCGTTTATAACAACAGTGATAAGATCGATTATCGTGCCGGCGCCAGCCTGGTATTTGTTTTAAGCAAACACATCCAGCTATCGCTCATATATCAGTATTTTCGAAAGGAGAGCCAGCAGACGTACATAAAAATCGGAGGAACCGGTATAAAACAGCAAATACAAAATAATCCGTATAACACAAATTCAATCATTGGAGGAATCACATGGAAATTTTAAATCTAAGCATAAAGGAAGTCCGCAAGGAAAATCGTTTTATTGGAGCGAGCATTTCACATAAGCCGCATCAGGTGGAACACCTTAGCGGCGGTGTGAATATGCGAGCGTATCGCTACTTCGCTATTTCGCTACTTTTAATCTTGGCATTGCCCACATTTGCCCAAACCGACTACCCTGCGCAACAGGCTGCCTTTTCGAAAAGCTACGCCTATGAATCGAGGGGGAATTTCACCGATGCCATCACGACAATGAAAGGCATTTACCAGGAAGACTCTTATGAGATCAACCTGAGGCTGGGCTGGGTGACATACCTGGCAGGTCAATTTACTGAGTCATCAGCATACTATCAGAAAGCCATCAAACTGAAACCTTATGCCATTGAAGCCAAAATCGGTTTTGCAAATCCTGCCTCTGCACTGGGGAACTGGGATCAGATAATAACCCAGTATAATGATATTCTTGCAATAGATCCCCAGAACACACTGATTAATTACAGGATGGGTTCTATCCTTTATGGCCGGAAAGATTATGCCAAAGCCGAAAAATATCTCGAAAAAGTAGTAAACCTGTATCCCTTCGATTACGACAGCATGGTACTTTACGCATGGACTGAATACCGCCTTGGGAAACTTCGCGAAGCCCAGGTGCTGTTCAATAAAGCTCTTCTTATGAGACCCAAGGATGCATCGGCAACCGAAGGACTTGGACTGATCAAGTAAATTTAGCTCTCGGTTTCTCAGTGAACGATAACCAATCGCTTTGTTTCGGAGATGCCTCCGGCGGAGATCGAATAGAAATAAATTCCCGCAGAAAAGCTGCTCATATCAACCGGGATCTGGTATCGGCCGGGAACCTTTATCCCGTCAACAATAATTAACACTTCTCTTCCTGTAATATCCCTGATTTTCAGGCTTACATGAGTGTTTACAAACAACTCAAAACTTATGACTGTTGAAGACTTTACGGGATTGGGATAATTCTGATCAAGCAGGAATACCGATGAACTCCGGGAATCCTGATAACCGACCCCGCTGGGGTAAAGTTCGATATAGCCGCCCGGGGTCATATCTCTGCCTGTAAATGCAGGGTAATCCGGGGTATAACGGTAGATCCTGAACACCTGATTCATGGTTTCATCAGGCCTTACAGGGTTAATTGGAATCGGATCACCCTGCGTCATCGGGCCATGGTCATCCACAGGACATATATATCTCCAGATCAGCTCACCGGCGGCAGTGACTTCGGTAAAATCACCATGCCCGCCTTCGTCGATTATTGTATTTCCATTGGGCTGGCGTTGTGCTCCGGAGATATTTTCAGAATACAGTGATTCGGGGGGAGTGGCCGTGTATGACCAGGTAAAGCCTGTCGGACCGTAAACCGATCCAGTAGTATATGCATAATTTCCGTTCACATCAACCGGAGGTATTATTTCGTCAATCGTTGAGTAAGGCGGGGTACGGCCTATACCGTTGTTGTAGCAGGTTAAATCCCCGGCGCCGGGACAGCCGGTCTTTACCCATTCCACATCATGCTGCTCAAAATATTTACGGTCATTGATTGTTCCGGCTCCGTAGGTTAACGGATTTCCCCATCGGTACAACAGGTCGCCTCCTTTTCCATGGGCACCCCCGGAATGACTTGCCGACTGTGCCGTTGTCGTGCTGTGGTCGACGATCCAAACTTCACTGTTCCCTCTCACACTCATTGCGATCTGGTCAAGCGAGGCGTTGTAATCAATGGAATTCATATGATTCCAGAAAAGGGGCAGGTTCCTGTGGTCGCCATCGCAATCGATCAGCTCAGGATGGGCGCTCACTATACCGTAATTCGATTTGGAAGCATCAAAATCCTGGATCAGGTGATCCCATACATGCCATTCCCATACCACGGTACCGCCAACAGGATAAGTCGGTGTTACTTCAATAATACAATCGGGAAGCATATATTCTTTTTGCTGTATTTCCGAACTCAGTTTGCTGGGATCAAAACCTGCAGCAAGCACCTGTGCGTATGTCTTTTTCTCCACAACCAGCATAATAATATTTCCGTTTGGCAGCTTTTTAATATCATGGTGCTGCATATAGGTCGAAGTTGAATAATCCATTGACCATACCAGGTTATCATCCCAGTCATATTCTTCAATTCGTCCTCCTTCACCACCCCCGGTACCAAGCTGGCTGGGCGTCATGCAAGCACGCAGCAGGTTCCCATTCTCAAGAAGGTAGACCGCCTGGCCAGGGGGATAAGTGCTGGCATCCCATTCGTGGATCTTACGTCCGTCATTATTGATCAGGTAAGTCATGGTATTTTGCTTGGGAGCAAACAACGTATAACCGATATATGTTTTGGTACTGTCGTTAAGCATCAGCCCCATGGTCCTTGTCTGCCCTGCAACTCTTGCTAAAGGGAGGACAAGCATTGCGATAATTAAAAGTTTTATCTTCATAAGATGCTGTATTTATCTTTTCATGTTCATTTAATAAGAATCATTTTTATTGTCTGCGGATGAGATCCTGCCAGAAGCTGGCAGAAATAGACGCCGCTGCCGAGCTGCCCGCTGTCCCAGCTCAGGGTATGCCATCCCTCATTCTCCACACCATCAGCCAGAATAGCCACCGGCCTGCCGAGGGTATTGCTCACCATTAAAGAAACCTGTGATGACGATGGAAGGAAATATTTTATTGTTGTCGTCCGGTTGAATGGGTTTGGATAATTCTGTGCCAACTGAAATGTTTCAGCCGGCTTACTGACTGTTTCATTTAAACCTGTAATCGTTGAATATTTTCTCGCTATCCTGAAGCCGATATGATACCAGGGATGATTCGGGTCCTGGGGACCACGATAATACGAAGGGTTCCGGTTCGAAACGCGCGAATGCCCGTCATTGACCCCAAGTGTATCATATCCGTTATACCAGTTACCTCCCCGCATCCCGCGGTACGGCTTTCCGTCGGGCATGATAAATCCTGTAGTCGGACCTTTTGGATTATCATAAGGAGAGATGCTGTAATAGTCCTGACCATACCAGTCATTGATCAGTTCCCACACATTCCCCTGCATATCATATAAACCGAAACCATTAGCGCCGTCGGTAGTCTGGTATTCAGATGCACTCCCGGGCCAGTTGTAATCGGCTTTCTGCTTCAGGATGCCGTCGTAAAATCCAACAGGGGTTGATAAAGGATAAGAGCCCATTTCATAAGGGTCTCCCGAGTTGGGCAGGTTAGCCGACGAAATGATAACGTCATTGCCATTTTCATACTTGAGATACGGATCGAGATGCCCCCCTCTGCCTGCGTATTCCCATTCCGCTTCGGTAGGAAGCCGGTAGCCGTTCTTTGTAAAATCGCAATCCCAGGTCGTGAGATCATAACATTCCTGAAGTCCGTTCACACCGCTCAACCAGTTGCAAAAAGTTGCAGCCCCTGGCCATAATACACCCACCATGGGATGGTTTGCCCTGAAATCGGCCATCGAAAATACCGTACCATCATAACCGATGCTGTAATAATCAGCATACTCATGGGTGTAACATAATGTAACAGTGTCTCCAGCAAGATGTACTTTATTGTTATTAACCTGGATCAGTCCCGATAGCAATGATGCATTCAGAAATGCAAGATATTGCTGGTTTGTGGTTTCAGTTTTTGCCAGGTTGAATGAATCAACGCTGACAAGATGAACCGGCAATTCATCGCTGGGATGATGGGGATCAACAAAACCAAAATGATCCCCCATCTCATATTCTCCGCCCGGGATATGGACTTCGTTAATATTTAAGCTGCTGTTGTCGAGGCCGCCCCTGACCAGCAGAACATTCTCGCTGAGAGTCTTGACATTATATGAAACAATGCCATAATCGATATTGATATCCCATGCTTTTTCAGTGGCCTGGATCAATGTGGTCGAAGTCCAGAAATTTCCCGAAAGTACATCGGGGAAATATGTTTTTTCGAACGAAGGTTTGAATAAAGCTACGTTATTCAACGACTGGATTTCCTTTACATTTGGCACTCTCCAATCGGTTTGTCCCGTGTCAGGCAGTTTGAAAGGAAGTAGTTTCTGGGCGTTCACCCCTTGTAAAAACACGATGATCATCACCGCTGTAAAAAGAAGTTTATACATCGCACCTGCCATAGCTTGCCTTTGTTTGAGTTTGTTTGATAAAAATCCCGTACTGTTATCCTCTACTTGTTGTATATCATTTTTTTACTGAGTTTTCGGTTGTCAGCTTTAAGAATATAGAAGTACATCCCGCTCGCCACCCGGTTTCCGTTGTCGTTTGTGCCTTCCCAGTAAAGAGAGTAGGGGCCGGCAGTACAATATTTATTGACCAGGGTCCTGACCAGGGTTCCGTTCAGATCGTAGATCACGAGGTTGACGGAAGCTGATTCCGCAATTGAAAATTCTATCGTAGTTCCGTAAGAGAAAGGGTTTGGATAATTCTGTTTCAGATCATCATTGACTGATGAAGCCTGAGTTTGTTCTTCAATGGCAGTGATATCATCAGGGGTCCAGTAAGCGGGAGGAGCGCCTGTCATCGTCGACCCGGGCGTGAGATCATGCCCCACCAGGGCCGGATGATCTGCAGCATAGCGGTAGACTCTGAAAACACCATTGTATGTAGGATAATTATCGACTTTTATTTTCTTTAAACCGTCGCGTGTCATAGGGTTGGTATATTCCCAGACAATCGATGTGTCGGAAGGCTCCACCTCAAAGAAATGACCGTCGTTCATTGCACATACTAAGGTATTCCCGTTGGGAAGCCTTTGAGCACTGGAACCTATCGTACTGTAAAACGAAGTGTTGTTTTTGCTTGAATAGGTCCATACGATTTGCTTTGATACGTTCTTGTTTTCTTTCATCAGGTTGGGATCCGGAGATGATACGATATTGTAGCCCGCATCGGGAGGGTTGACAAAGCTGCCTGTTACCGTGCCAGAAGAATTGAGGTAAGGATTGATTTCAATGATATAAGACTGGGGTGTGAGTTCGAAAAGGTTCTGAGCATTGCAGAATACAAGGAAATTGCCTGCACCGGGCAGACCTGGTTTTATCCATTGAATATCATGGGAACCACCCAGCTGTTTGTTGCCGGCCGTTGCTTTCTCCCAGTTATCAAGTACCGAAGGAGGATCTCCCTGGTCATATTTGGCAGGATCGCCAAAGCGGTATTTGAAATCACCGGCGGTGGTTGCAGCAAGAGCTATGCTGCCAGTAGGATCATCAGAAATAAATGTATTGCCATGATCGATCACGTAAAATTCGCCATGTACCGAATTAATCACGATAAGGTCAAGATCCTGGTTGTAATCAAGAGAGTTGCAGTGCATCCAGTCGCTTTTAACAGGGTTCCCGCGGATGTTCAGATCTATTTTTCCCGGGGTATTGGCAATAACCCCGTAAGTCGACTTGGTTGGATCAATATCCTGCACCACATGATCGAAGAACCACCATTCCCATACTACAGTCCCCGCCCTGTTGACCTCTACAATGGCATCCATCTGGGCGCCGTTGTAATTATGAGATGGGTCGCATCCGGCAGCAAGGCATTGCTGTGCCGTAAGATCCTTGTTGGCAATAAATATGAAAGTTGAATCTCCCAGCTTGGTATTATAAATTTTTGCAAAATCGTGGTGCCCGTGATAATTGGTTCGGGATTCGGTGTATTGCCATAAAGTATTCCCGCTCCAGTCCAGCTCTTTCCATTGATTCTGGTTGCTCGGGTTACCTCCTACGGCATCAAGCAGGGTTCCCGCCTCGGTAAACCTGGGATTGGTCCCGATGGGCCAGGTGTGGCTCACATGTCCTTCAAAATCTATAAGGTAGGTGGTTCCTCTTGTGCCAAAAAGGGTATACCCCGGATAAGTCCTCGAATTGTCCCAGTATCTGGTTTCAGTTTTAACCATGAAACTTTCCTGGGAAAAAACCGAGAACACAAAGAGGAGAAGACCTGACAATAAAAGACTCTTTTTCATAAGGTAATGTTTAAATTATTCATTACGCCAAAATTATTTTTACCTGGGTATTCCTGCAAATATTTTCAATGAATTAGGAGTTTTGACCGGCGGAATCGGCAATTCATTCAGTGAAGGATTCAAGAGTCCATTCCCGGTTCTTTCGTTTTGCCGATGTATCGCAGTCAATCCTGGACACATCAAGCATGGATACATACACCGTTTTAACGATTCACCCTGATACGGAAATGCCGGGAGGAACAGATTACAGATTATGCAAACACGTTCCTGCCCGGCAAACTAACAAGATAATCAACGGTTACGTTTAATCCATTTTAACTACATCATTCATACAACAAACAAATACGACTAAAGAGTCATCATGAAATCGGTCAGGTTGGCATTTCGGTCAAGACCTAACTTTTTACGGATTCGGTACCGGCTTATTTCAACGCCCCGGGTGCTGATATTCATTAATGTTGCAATTTCCTTACTGGATATATTCATACGAAGGTAGGCGCATAAGCTTAATTCACGGGGAGTCAGGTCAGGGTATTGTTTTTTAAGTTTGTTGAACAGATCTTCATGAACCTGTTCGACATGCATATTGAAAACCTGCCATTGCTTTTCATTGTCAATTTCTTTCCCGATGCGTTTGATGGTGGTATTCAGGTCATTCTTCAGATGATCATCGGTAAGTGCATTTTTTATCTTGCTGAGTTCACTTTTTAATTTGTTCAGGATGTCGTTCTTTTGAATGATCAGCATCGTAGAGTTAGCGAGTTCCTTTTCTTTATGAATCATCTCAAGGTTTAATGTTTCATTTTTCAGCCTGATTATTTCCTTTTCAGTAATGAGTACTTCTTCCTTCATTTGCTGTTCTCGCTGCCGGAATTTGTTTTTCTGTGCTTCTTTTTCTTTAAGATGGGATGCTTCAATATTCTTACGATAGATACGAAAAACAAGGAACAATATGCAGATTGCAAGTATAAAGTAGACGATCCATGCTGAAACTGTCCAGTACCAGGGTGAGAGAATCCTGAAGTTATAGTCAAGAACGGGAGTTGTTTTTCCCTGGATTGTAAGAGCTTTAAGTTTAAAGGTGTAATCTCCGGCCGGCAAATTTGTGTATTCTTTTGAGTTTTTAAACGACCAGGCAGACCAATCCTTGTCAAAACCATCCAATTTATATTGAAACAATATCGGCTGTTCGGCAAATTGGCTGGCGGCAAAAGAAATAGTTATAGTGTTATTTTTATATCTGAATTTTGGGATAACCTCCTGCCTTAAACAATTGCTGTTAAACCGGTAAGAGCCTTCTGAGTTGTCGCTTGATCGTAATTTACTTATATAAATAACCGGTAAGGTGCTGAAATACTTAAAATGTTCAGAATTATAGTGGACAAATCCGCTTTCGATACCAATGATTACATTGCCGGCATCCAGTGCATTGATATGGCCAAAAGCCGGGATAACCATTCCCGAAAGTTCGACGAAAGGAGCAGTTATATTCGTATAAGTGCCATCCTCCTGAAAACGTAAAACACCTGGCTGTTGATTATTATAGTACCAGATGTTATTGGCGCTGTCCTGGGTTAAATAATCAATTTGCTTCACACCTGAAAAAAGAGGATTAAATTGCAGGTCGGGTTCGAACTTGTCGGTAGTCTCATTATATCGGTAGATCCCATATCGGGTTCCTGTTACCAGGCCTGATTTTAGTTTAAAAATCGCATTGCCCTGGTTGGAAGGCAGTCCTTTGGTATTATCGTAAAACCTGGTTTCTTTCACATGATGAAAATCCTCATCTGGCTTTAAACGGAATAATCCCTTATAACCGTGACTGATCCAGATAAATCCTTTAGTGTCCTGCTCAAGATAGTGTGATGATTGGTCATAACCAGATAATTCATTTCTATATACCCAGAGCGGGCCTTCTTTCTTAAGTACCGACAGCCCGGAATAATTTCCGACAAGCAGGAGCGGTTGCTTACTTTGGGACTTTATTATTTTCCATCCGCCGGGAACAGAAGATATTTTTACGGCTGTTTTATCAAATATCTGGAAGACTCCCGAATGGTGACCGCACAGCAGGGTATTGCCAATTATCGAAAGGCACCACACCTGGCCTTCGGTACCTTCAATCAGATGAAAATCTTCATTTTTTTTCAGGGGGTTGATAAAGTCTTTCAAGAGGATATAAAAAAGCCCCTGATTGGTTCCCAGGTATAGTTTATCGCCGAATAAGGCCGAAGCATAACCTGATCCGATGTTAAAATAGTTCTGAATAAATGTTAAGGGGGAATTAAAATGGATAACCGAGATCCCGTTATCAAGCCCTAACCAGATATTTCCTTCCTGATCACTTCCTGTGCACAACACTGTATTGTTTGCAAGGCCGCGCTCTTTATTTATTTCGGCTACAACCTGGCCTGCAGTATCTGAAATAATCAATCCGTTCTGGATAGTCCCGAATGCAAAATATTTCTTATCAATAAGTGATGCCGAGAACAGCTGATACTTTTTAAGCAATGCATTTACAGGTTTATCCCATATGCTGATTTTTTCCCCGTTATAACGGAACATGCCGTTTTTTGCAGTTCCGATTATCACCTGATCATCGTTTAATGGCAGGATAGTCCATATCGGGTTACCTTCGAAAAATGCTCCGTCAGAGATCTGCCGGACTTTCCCCTCCCGGTACTGCATCAATCCCTCCTTCTCGTCATATATCCATAAAATTCCGTTCACGTAATAAGAGAAATAAAACTTGGATCTTGGGTATACAATGTCAATATTTCCGTGATTGTAAATAAATATAGCCCTGAATGACTGGAATACAATACCAAAACTGGTTTTATGGATTCGCCAGATCTCATCGAAATCATTGATACGGTTTTTCAGTAAAGGAAGCAGGGAATTGTATCTGAGCCCTCCATTTGCATCATTTTCATAATAACCAAACTTGTTAAAAGCCCCGACATAGATACGATTACCGTCAACACAAATCGAGCGGATGACCAATCCAAGCTCAGGATAAACTGTCCAGTGGGCACCATCATATTCAACAAGGCCATTGTTATTTCCAAAATACATCATCCCATCAGGGGCTTGTGCAAGAGCCCAGTTCTGGGTGCCCCCGCCATATTCCGAACGGCTGAAATTATGGATTCCGGGCATGCCATATCGCTGGGCATGGACAGTGCTTAACAGCGAAACAGCGATGAAAATGCCTATGAGCCTTGTCATAAAGATCAGTTTAAAAAGTTTTTTTCAATATAGTTTTGAAACTTACTTTTATACTGATCGCTTACCGGTATATAAACTGTTCCGTCGAAAATGATCCGATTCCTTTCTATGACGGAAATCTTCGAGAGATTGATGATATATGAGCGGTGGACTCTCATGAATCTGTCCTCAGGCAGTTGATCTTCAATCGATTTCATGCTCAGCTGGGTCATTACCGGTTTCGAATTAACAAGATTTATCCTGATGTATTCACTCATCGCTTCAATGTATTTTATGTCGTCAAAGTTAATTCTAAGGATCTTATATTCCGACTTTATAAAAAGAAAATCCTTGTTGCTCATGACTTCCGCTGGTTTCTGCTGCATTGCATCGAACCAGGCTTTAACTTTGTTTGCCGACTTTAAAAAATCACTGTAACTAATTGGTTTAAGCAGGTAATCGATTGCATCGACCCTGAAACCTTCCAGTGCATATTCGCTGTAGGCTGTGACAAAAACAATAAACGGAGGATTCTCCAGTGTTTTCACGAAATCCATTCCGCTGAGGTCAGGCATGTTCACATCAACAAACATGAGGTCGACCGGGGTTTTATCCAATAGTTCAAGAGCCTGCAGTGCGCTTTCGCATAGCCCGGCCAGCTCAAGAAAGGGCGTTTTGCTTATATAACCGGCAATCTGCTTTAAAGCGAGGGGTTCGTCATCTATCGCAATGCATCTGATCATAACGGAATAGATAGGTTAACTGTAAATAATTCCTCATTGTCTATTATGTCAATGTGGTAATCAGTACCATATAGCAATACCAGTCGTTTTCGTGTATTTTCAATACCAATCCCTGAAAATTCATTGATCTGGCTTCTGTCGGTTTTACTGTTCTTTACTACGAATAAAAGGCGATCTTTTCCCAATATCAGATCAATCGTGATAAACGATTCATTTTTATAGCTTATCCCATGTTTGAACGCATTTTCAATAAATGAAATGAACAGAAATGGTGGTATAGCTGTATCAGGGATTACAACAGGTAAATTGAGTTCGATTCTGACTTTCTCACTGAACCTGAGTTTCATCAGGTTGATATAGCTTGCGAGGAACTCCACCTCTTTTTTCAAAGTTGTTTTTTCGGTTTCCGTTTCGTACAGAAGGTAGCGCATCATCTTCGACAGCTTGATAATAGCCTCCTTGGCTTCATCGGTATTGGTATCGACAAGGGCATGGATATTATTCAGGGTATTCATAAAAAAATGCGGACTGATCTGGGTCTTAAGCAAAGCCAGCTGGTTCGAAACGTTTTCTTTTTCAAGCCTTACCTTTTCATTCTCAACCCAGATCCAGCGCAGGCCGGAACGTAATCCGGTATCAAATCCGACAATAAGAAATGAGAATATCAGAAAATTGGCAAAGGGAGGAACGGGTCTTGGCTGACGTTGCTGAGAGGGGTGATGTTCCTGAGGAGAATTCCGGTCTGGCGGATTTTGATCGGGTTGATTCCGGTTTGGAGGATTTTGATCAGGCTGATTTCGATCCGGTTGATTCCGGTCTGTTGGATTTCGTTCCGGCTTATTTTGTTCCGGTGGATTTCGTTCCGGCCGATTTTGATCCGGTGGGTTTTGTTCTGACTGAGAATCCTTCGGTGGTCTTATAGAACGACCAGCTTCTGCCCCACGCTGTTTTGGCGTATTCATTTTATTCACATCATAAAAATAGGAGGCCATGGTGAGAATAAAGATAAGTCCCAATAAAGAGCCGATGTAAAGTTTTATTTTTCCCTTGAATAAAAATCCGGGAACAAAAATAAAACGGTTGATAAGAAACAGAATCGACAGAGGAATGAGAATTTCCAGCTGGTTTGCCACGCTTCTCCACAGCGGATTGTTGTTGTCCTCCCTGAAAAGGATCGGAGTGATGAGCAAGACGAGCCAGACGAATATAACCAGGGCGATCTCGGTGAAAAGGATTGTTTTATCTCGGACTTTCATGCTGATCACCTTTCGTTGAAGTGAAATCCCGTGTACAAAGATATTTTATTCCGCTCACTTGCCGATCTGATTCTTTTGTGCCCGGTATAATCAAGCCTGTTCGTTTTCGCTCAGTTCTTTGGAGGTTCCTGGCCTGGAGCCTTCTGTGGCCTGGAAGCTTTTTCCAGTTCCATGTATTTCGCGAACTGGTCCTTCGTTAAAACCTTGCTGATTTTCTCATCCCTTGCTTTTTCAAGAGGTTCAACCTTCGATTTTTCTACAGGCTGTTGTGGATTAGTCTGTGTTTTCTTCAGGTTTTCCATAGCGGTAATGAAATCTTTATATGCGTTGGTTATCGTTTCAGTCTGTGCCGCGTTGAGGGCGAGGGGTTTAATAATTTTTTCCTGGACTGTTTTCATCCTTTCTTCATTTGATGGCGGATTAGCTTTCCCGTTATTGTCAGGTGACTTAGGAGGGTCAAGGGTCCTCAGCTTTTCAGGATCAAATCCGGCTGCGGTGATGGCATCCCTGGTTTCAGGACCTGCATGAATGCCGGCCTCCCTGAATTTCTCATGAATAGCTTTAGCATCAGCTTCCGTTAACTTTGAAGCATTGTATTTCGATAAAATAGTTTTGATCGTTGCTGTTTGTGCAGGAGTCAGGGCCTGGACTTTTTCGGGAGGTTTTTGCGGGGGATTCTGCTTGTCCTGGCAAAAACTTTTTCCGGGATTAACAAGCATCAGCATTAAGACAATAGCAATGCCTGTGATTTTCTTAATTGCAAAAAGGGTTTTCATAATGGGATTATTTTAGGTTTGTAAACATATCTTTAAAAGTTTATTCAATTTTGATACCCTGATTTAAACATGGCATCATGGTGTCACATTGTTAAAAACCAGTGTAGCTTTATCAATTATCGTAACGGTTGAGAGTGCATTCATCAGCACACCGTAGGTTACATCCATTGAGCTCTTTACCGGCAGGCCCGGGGGAGTTGCAGATAAGGCATAAATGGTAATAATGTATTTATGAGCGCCTGAAGAAGGCGAGCAGGGAGATGTATAGGAGATCGCGACCGTGTCCTTATTGGGTCCCATGAACCATGGACCTTTATCGGCCTCACCGAAAGGTATTGCGCTTACACTTTTATCAATACCCCATAATAACAGGTAGGAGTTCAGGTGGATGCTGTCGGCCGGGTTCGGATAATGCACCATCGTGATTGCAAAGGCATTTGCAGTGGCAGGAGCATTAATCCACGAAAGGGGAATTGAATTCTCAACGCCGTTCACTTTTGGTTCGCATTTATAGGCATTGAGGAGCAGCCCGCTTTCAATAGCAGAACTGCTTAGTGTAAATAATGAATCTGTTGAAGGTGCGGTTGGGGATTGCTCCTTGTCTTTTTGACAAGATGATGATATGAATGTGAGCATTAATAATATCACCATGACCTCATGAATATTTTTTAGTTTTTTCATATTCCAGGTACTTTTTTCCGCCCTCCCTGTCCCCGGCAAAGGCTCTGCCTTTGCCGGGGACAGGACCCTTCGGCGGATGTTTATTTATTTGAACATGAAATCGGTATTCAATATTTCAGGCATTGCAACAGGCTGGGAATACTGGAAAGCCCCGCTTGGATTAATGTATCCCAGGTCACTGGCAAGTTTTGTTAATTTTACTTTTTGCTCATCCGACATGGTGTTGTATACCTGTGTGAAAACTGAAGCATAATAGTAGGATAATTCCCCGTCGAGTTCTCCGTAGCGTTCGCTCAGCGCGATCACAGTGGTTGAATCAGCAGTTCCGGAAGCAACAAATTTACGAAGTTCGGTCGATACGGCTTCCCGTTTTGCCACAAGTTCCGTGAGGGCACTGCGCTGTAGGTCGACGATCCCTTTCACCTGGTCGGCCTGCGTCGTTGTAAGAATCGCCAGGAAGTTCTGTCCGGCATTGGCAGTCAGTGTTTCATCAATGGTGTAGTTCGGATTTCCCATAGCCGGCCAGTCCTTCAGGTAAAACGAACCGAAATAGGTACCATGCCTTTCAGGGCAGAAATAAACATCGGATGTAACCGAGCCTGCATACCAGGCATACATTTCACTTGCATAAGTCATAACAGCAACATTGACATCCTGCGGCAAATTCAGCCCTTCAAGTGGATTGGATAAACTGCTATCCCAGTGCCCCACTCCATTAAGAGCTTTCAGGGCATCCATTTTTGCTTTCTGTTCAGAACTGAATGAATTAACAACGGTTCCGAATAATTTTGCCCTGTCGTAGCTTATCAGCCCGTCAATCCTGTACAGTTCAGCTGCATAAGCCATTACTGCTTCCTTACTGAGTCCGCTTGTGCCGCCAGGTATATCTCCTTCCTTTAAACGGCGGAAAGCTTTCAGTAACGGGAAGCGTTTCAAGGCAAAAGCATTGATCTGATCGATCTGATTCTGAGCCCGTGCAACATACATGTTGATCTGGTCGGTAGTGAGAATATGCAGTACATTAAACGCGATGATGGTAACGAAGCTGGTATTATGTCCAAGTTGAGTAGGATCATTATCGCGCAGGCACTGAAAACCGCTATAGTCAGCTACCTTGCCAGGAGGCAGGAAGGACTGTGATCCGAGATTTCCTGTTAGAAAAGCCAGCCCGTCGAATGCTATGGTATTTCTCTGGGCTTCATCCGAGATAGCCTGGGTTATTGTGTACTGATCGTTACCGGTGGGTGTCAGAACGGTAGCGTCGGTTACGGTTGAATCCTTTTTGCAACCGGCAAAAATTGACAATAAGGGGATCAGCAGTAATACAAATACTATTGAAGTCAGCCTGCTGTTTAACATCCCGATTAATCTGACCGGAATGACACTGATTGCAGTATTTTCCTGATCTTTCCTGAAATTTACTTTTTTCGTTTTCATAATTCCCTGTTTTTAATTGTTAGTCTGATTTTTATTATTGGTCTTCAGGGTCGAATTGTTTCATGCACATTATTTTTAACGGTTTATTTTTTATCAGGAATTTGAACAAATGTATATATGGAATAGAGCCAAAGCAAAACCAATCAACGAAACGGCTGCTTACATAAGCAGTCCTGGTGCTTTTACCGGTGAATATAGAACAACCTGGCCGGGTTTGATGACCCGGCCAGGCATGAATAATTAAGATTGTAAGTTGCTGAAGCTGCCAGCGGTCTTCTGATATCTGGTTATCGTCTGCTCATCCACGTCTCACGGCCTTCTCAGCCATGGTTTGGGCCTGGCATCGAACAGCACTTGCTGATCGGGGGTGAGGATAGCTCTGAGATCCTGATCATGGCGGATCTGTGCCTTTAACATGGCAGCGGCTGTTTTCCCAATCTCGTCGGCAATCAAATCTACCTGCTTCAAGTCAATCGGGATCGTAATGAGAATGGTTGAAAGCCTGGCTCGTTTTTCCTGCATCTGGTTCCTCAGGGGAGTCATATCTGCCATATTCTTAAGATCGATCTTTTTGATTCCGGCTGATTGATCGGGGGTCAGGTCGGGCATATCAAGCCCCTGATGGCCCTGTTCCATGCCTTCATCGGAAGAGGGCGGGGGTGGAGGGGGAGGTGGCGGAGGGCAGGGAGGCAAAGGGAATCCTGATACAGAAGGAGATGAAGGGGGCATTGTGGAGGAAACATCGTGGCTGTGTGATAGGGAAGCTGTACCGGGATCTGACTGATGGCTCTGAACCTGTGCGCCTGCAAAGAACGAGCCGAAGACCAGGAAGATGATCACTGTGTTTACTCTTTGGACTAAGGTTTTCATAAGTTGGATTTTTTAGAATTTGTCGTTTAACGATTATTCAATGTGTTCAATGAGAGTAAGGCAAAGTATTACGGCGCCGGGGGCGGAGGAGGAGGTGGTGGAGGAAGTTGCGGCGGAGGCGGGGGTAAGGGAAGTACCATACGGATGACATTCTGGAAAATGCTGTCGAATTTCTTTTGCTGATCAGGATTAAGTATCTTTTTGATCAGGTCGAAGTGCTCGTATGTTACAAACTCCATTTCTTTGCGGTTTGCAGCAATGGCAGATGCCATGGCATCAAGGGAAACGCTATCCGCAGACTCGAGTAAAAGGAGGTCAAAAAAGTGTTTATGAAGTACTTTATCACGTTCACTGAGAACGTCAAGCTTTGACCTGTGTTCATTTCTCAGTCTCTGGTACTGTTCCTGCTGGGCTTTGGTCATTTGAAGTTCCCTGATCAGGAAAGTTGCAGCCTGCTGCTTATCACCCTGCCTTTCCCTGCCGGGCCTGTTAAACCACATAAACGCCAGGGTGCAAAGGTTCAAAGCCACCAGCAGTATGATAATGATTTTGTATAGTCTGACATTCTTCATATTTCAGAGATTATAATGGTCGATGTATGAGAAATATTCGCTTGCTAGCGATTTTATTGAATTCTGACTGCTTCCTGACGATTTGCTGAAACTGAGGATCGTGAAAACATTCAGGCTGATCAGCAAAAGGATGACAGCGGCAATCTTCCACACCAGGCTGAATTTCACAGAATCAGTTACTGTTTCGGAGTTTTGCATCCGTCGCAGAATTTTTTCCCTGACAAAGGGACTTAAAGCTGCCCGCTCCACCCCATCAAGGCTTTTGATAGCCGTATCGATCCATTGTTCCTTTGCGTTCATATCTGTTTGATGTTTTAATTCAAAAAAACTTGTGCTTATTTCATGTTTTGTTCATAGTATTCACCAAGAAGTTCCCTGAGTTTTTGTTTGGCCCTGAAGAGAAGCGATTCAACCGAAGAAACCGAGATGTTCATTACAGCGGCAAGCTCGGCATAACTAAGGTTTTCGAGTTTATTCAAGGTAAAGGCAGTTCTCTGGTTTAAGGGTAGCCTGCGGATGGCATCGGACAGGATTGCCGACATTTCCTTGTTTTCAAGGCTCGCGCCCGGATGGTAGAATGGTGCAATGTCTGAAACGTGGATCTGGCCCTCTTTCCCGAAAAGGCTTAAAATGATTGCTGACCGTTTATTCCGCTGCCGGCTTCTGATAAGTTCCAGGGATTTTGTCACGGCAATCCTGTAAATCCAGGTAGACAGCTTTGACTGCTGCCTGAATTTTGCAATGGACTGAAACACTTCAGCAAATACTTCCTGGGTAATATCCTCAGCATCTTCTTTATTTTGAAGAAGTCCGAGGGCTGTATTAAACACCTTATCGGAAAATAGATCAAGCAGTTCCCCATAGGCGTTTTGATGGCCTTGTTTTAATCTCAGTATAAAGTTCTTCTCAGCCAAAATGTTGCTTTTTAAATTTGATGATTTTCCCGGAAGTTACTTGCGGGGGATTCTCATTTAAGTCATCTCTGCCGGAGATTCAAAGTCTAAGCGACAGGATAAAGGTAAGAATTGATATAAAAACACCGGTTTGACTTTTTTTAACAATTCAGAAGGAATTAATTAAAAATTACCAAAATCATGGCATTTTATTCAATCACAAACGGATATCGACTTTGCATGCGTATTATATACCTGGGTTAAGAGGATTACAGTCAGCAAAAACGCGTAAGTACGCGTTTTTATCATATTTATTAAAAAAATAACAGTAGGATTACTTAAGGAAAAAAAACTGAGAACCGTGATGAGTTACCGATGAGTCAGAGGCTTAATGTATTACGGAATCGTAGTTTTATATTTACAATTAGTCAAGTCCTATGGCATGAAGTTTGCATTACTTTCTCTTTTTATTATGTTTGTTATAAGACCGTTATACTCAGACCTTAACATAATAACCATTGTTTAACTGCTGAAACTAATCATATGGAAAAATTTACCCAGTTCCGTTTGGCCGCCATCATTATCCTGTTATGTGCCATCAGCTTAAATACCCAAGCAACAAGCCCTGTCCATGTTACCGCCACTTCAGGGACGACATCCGGTGATTATTCTACTTTAAAAGCCGCCTTCGATGCCATCAATAATGGAACCCACCAGGGGGATGTTACCATTGCCATCAACGCAAGCACAACAGAAACAGCAGCAGCAGTTCTGAATGCCAGCAGTTCACCTTCGAGTTATACTTCGGTGAACATCTATCCCATGGCCACCATACTTAGCATCAGCGGCAACCTGGCTACCCCGCTGATCGACCTGAACGGGGCCGACAACGTGACCATCGATGGCAGGGTGAATGCCACAGGCAGTTCAAAAGACCTGGTCATAACCAATACCAGTACATCTTCAGTAGCAGGAACCTCAACAATTCGCTTCATTAACGATGCCTGCAGCAATGTCGTTAAATATTGCACCCTGAAAGGATCAACGTTAAATACAGCTGGAGGCCTTGTTTTCTTCAGCACAACCACAGGTACAACAGGAAACGACAACAACACGGTCGACAACTGCAACATCACCTGTTCTGCGGATGCTAACAGGCCTGTCAACTCAGTATACAGCATTGGCACCTTTGCAAAGGATAACAGCGGGAATACCTTCAGCAACAACAATTTTTACAATTTCATGAGAACGGGTAACTATTCCAATGGAATCCTGCTCTATGATAATAATTCTGCGTGGACCATTTCAGGAAACAGTTTTTATGAAACATCATCCTTCATCCCAACCAGTAATACGGGGATATACTACATGATCTGGATCCTGAATTTCGGTTCCAACTTCTTGATCACGGGCAACTACATTGGGGGAACTGCCCCTCTTTGCGGAGGAACTGCATTTACTAAAAGCAGCTCACCGCAATACAACAATGAATTCAACGGGATCTATCTGAACACAGGCAGTGGAACAGCAAGCAATATCCAGGGCAATACCATCGCAAATATTTCCTGGACGAATTCAGGTACCAAATCTTTCAAATGTATCATAACCGATGGGAGCGCAGATGTCAATATTGGAACTACGTTGGCCAATACCATAGGGGCCTCCACTGGAAATGCTTCCATAACCTTCACCAGCGATGCAACCGGAGCCAAACTCTATGGATTATATCTTGCAAACACAGGTACAACAGTGGTCCATGATAATGTCATCGGAGGGATCACGACTGCAAATGCTGCAACAAACGCGACCAGCGTGTACGGAATTTATTCGAGTGGATCCGGAACAACGACCATCAGCTCAAACACCATTGGAAGCACCATTACAGCAAACAGCATTAATGCAAGCTGTCCTTCGACCGGAAACAGCCAGTTTGTTTATGGAATCTCGACACAAAGCACCGGAACTATAGACATTTCAAATAATGTCATCGCAAATCTGAAAAATTCCTGCACGGGTTCTTCTGGCCAGCTTATGGGTATATCCACATATAACGGGACAAATACTATTTCGGGCAATACTATACGGGATTTATCCATTGCCAACACCAATTCATCTTCTGATTATATGTCGTCGATCCTCGGCATTTGCAACCAGAGCACCGCTGGCGTGCATACCATCAGCGGGAATACGATCTATAATTTATCGAATACATCTGCCTCCTTTACAGGAAACGTGATCGGGCTCTATTATCAGGGCTCAACCACTGCCAGCACGGTTTCGAAAAACTTTATCCATAGTTTATCAGTAGCCTCCACCACTGCATTATCGAATATATACGGGATCAAAATATACAATGGGGCAACCACCTGGTCAAATAACATTATCAGCGTTGGGAGCAACTATAATACAAACATTTACGGCATCTATGAAAACGGGGATGCCGGAAATAACAATAACCTGTATTTCAATACGATATATATTTATGGTGATGTGGGGTACTCAGAGCCCAAATCGTATGCTTTATACAGCGCGACTTCTACAAATACCCGAGACTTTAGGAACAATATTTTTGACAATCAGCGTTTCATTGGCGCTAAGAGTCCGGTTGGTCTCTACGCAAATTATGCAGCCTGGTTTAATTACGGTGTAAGCACAAACCTGACCCTCGATAACAATGATTATTATATATCGGGCATGGGCAGCGGTGTTCTGGGACATTTCAACTCTGCGAATGTGCCCTCACTTCCCTTAGTCAGCGGGCAGGATGCAAACAGCAAAAATGCTGACCCGGTCTTTGCCAGCGCGGGCGGTACCCTAGCAGCCAATTATCTGCCATCCAATACCTCCCTGATTGCCGCAACAGGCACCGGCATCACCACCGATTATGCCAATGCAGCCAGAAGTGTGATATACCCTTCAATGGGGGCTTATGAATACAATGTTGCGCCAACAATAACGGTTACATCCACCCTGGGAACGCCAACAGGATATTATTCCACATTAAAAGCCGCCTTCGACGCCATCAACGCCGGGATCCACCAGGGGGTTATCACAGTCAAAATCAACAACAGTACAACCGAAACAGCAGCTGCGGTGCTGAATGCCAGCGGAACTTACGGTAAAGCACCCTCAAGTGGAAGCTCAAGCTACACATCCATAAATATGTATCCGACTACCACTGGGCTTAGCATCAGCGGCAACCTGGCAACACCTTTGATCGACCTGAACGGCGCCGACAATGTAACCATCGACGGCAGGGTGAATGCCACCGGTTCATCCGTAAGTCTGACCATATCCAACGCCAGCACATCCGCAACGGTAGGGACATCAACCATTCGCTTTATCAGCGATGCATCCAACAATACTGTGAAATACTGCACGCTTAAAGGTTCGCAGATGATTCCAAACATCCCGGGATATGGTAGTGGAATCGTTTTGTTCAGCACAGGAACAACCACAGGAAACGATGGCAACCTGATCGACCACAACAACATCACCAATGCCGCCGATGTCAACCGCCCTATAAATGCAATCTTTTCTCTTGGAACATCCGCCATGGAAAACAGCGGCAATACGATAAGCAATAACAATATCTATGATTTTCTGATCAGAGAAGCCTCATTTGCGACTGGCATTTGTGTCAGAGATAACAATACCAACTGGACCATTTCGGGAAACAGTTTTTATGAATCGGCACTCTTTGCAACAACGGGATCGACATCATATTATTTCATTATTTACATTGAATCGGGAAGCGGACATACGATCTCATCAAATTATATCGGGGGGAGTAGCGCTGCCTGTTCAGGCGTATGGACAAAAACCGGGGACTTTCAACATGATTTCATCGGTATCTGTATCAATTCACCTTCAACAGGAACTGCCTGCGAGATACAGGGAAATATCATAAGGAATATCAACTGGACAAGTGGTTCCGGCAGCTTTACCGGGATCAACGTTGCAGGATCCCTTGGGGCGAACATTGGAACGACTGCTGCAAACGTAGTCGGTGCCGCTACAGGCAATGGAGCTATTACATATACTTTAAACACTACTTTACCGAGTCAGGTTAATGGGATTGCCACAACCTCAACCGGAACAGTGTGGATACAAAACAACACTGTGGGAGCCATCACCACAAACAATTCAAACACAGGATATCCTACAAATATTTACGGAATTCTCAGTTCAGGAACCGGGGACAGAGTCATCAACGCTAACACGATCGGCAGTACAGCAGTGGCAACCACCAACAGCATTTACGCTTCGTCCCCTTCGACCGGGGCATCACAGACCGTGTATGGAATATACAGCGAAGGAAGCGGAAACGCTATGATTATCGCGAATACGGTATCGAAGCTC
>Ga0209777_10003000_pt1 | contig 21426 bp, 23 predicted proteins | sample FrelakmetHBP12HB_FD_187147 | JGI IMG/M metagenome (GOLD analysis project Ga0209777, IMG submission 187147) | Freshwater lake sediment microbial communities from the University of Notre Dame, USA, for methane emissions studies -HBP12 HB (SPAdes)... | ecosystem: Environmental > Aquatic >...
TGCAAGCTATTTCAAGGTAAGGACTGATTCAAGATATGTCACGAAGGCTTTTCTGGTCGTTACAGGAATCAGAGATGACGGTTATCGCGAGATACTGGGAGCAAGAATAGCGGACGGGGAAGACGACCTGCTTGGCTATAGCTCTCATCATTGACTCAGGCAGGCTTACATCACGCAAGGTGACAGCCACCACCTTGATCCCCCAGGGATCGGTATGCTGGTCAAGAATCTCTTGAAGCTTCTTGTTCAGCTCATCACGTTTGGATAACAAGTCGTCCAGCTCAATCTGTCCAAGAACGTCACGAAGGGTGGTCTGAGCCAAGAGGCTGGTGGCCATTTTGTAGTTCTCCACCTGTATAACAGCCTTGGCCGGGTCAACGACTCTGTAGTAGATAACCGCATCCACATTTACGCTTACATTATCCCTGGTTATGACCACCTGCTTGGCCACATCGATGGTAACAACCCTCAAGTCCAACTGCCTGACGCGGTCTACTGACGGGATTATGAAGAATATCCCTGGACCTTTCACACCACTGAAGCGTCCCAGCCGGAAGATAACTACTCGTTCGTATTCTCGAACTATTCTGATCGCCTGGGACAAGATGATGACCACAACCAGCAGGCCGATCAGAGAATTGATATCAAATTGAGCCAAAGGGACACCCCAACTTGTTTGTGCTTGTTATATTAAATAGCTGCTGGAAAAAGCCAAGAGACTTTTGGCACTTGCGCCCTCATTCAAACCTTGACCTCCGTCAGAAAATCCAGCAACTGACTTTATGACACGTTTCATTAATGCCTCCGGACTCGCACCGTGGTATACTTCCACAGACCTGTGAACTAGCTGATTGTTCGATTGATCTGGAGTGTCTTTAGCACATCCTCAACCTTCTTCTTATCAGCCGTATAGGCTGTAATCGCCACGATTATTGTTCCCTGATTACCAGAGGCATCCGGAGAATAAGTAATCTCAAACTGGGGTATGCTTGCAGTTACCTGGACATTAGCAATGAAGCCCTTCTGGCCTCCAACATCTACATAATCCCAGGATTTTGCTTTTGCATTCTCCGACGGATAAAATGTTTTAATTGCACGTACTAGCACATCTTCTGACACATTTGTGCTGGAGCCATAATCCCCGATAATCATTTCAAACAAATCATTGCCTACCCACATATCAACAAGATCGGCGGTGAAGTCGGGGTACGTAGTCGGGGCAAACTGGTCATTGATTTTTACGGCCTCATCGCTCATCACCTGTATATTGAATTTCCCTATATTGGCAGTATGCGTCGCTGCCATGCAACAGTTCAAACTAGTCGCTAGGAAGACTGCCAATACGAACATGAATATTTTGTCCATCTTTTATTTCTCCTCTATAACATGCCTCTTTTCCTAAATTAAGCCATAAATTGAGCTTTAGCGTTTTCAAGACTTGGTCTGAACATGCTTCTTTTATGCCGAATCTTGGCGTGTTCGTTAAGAAATATCTTCGTGAAGAATGTCTGGCCACAAATCGGGCATTTGAACTCTTCCTGATTCATTTTAGCCATTGACTTTTACCTCCCTCGCCTTAAATAATCTAAATTCAAGAAGAGTGATATGTAGGATGCTCCATTGCTCTCGTCCATGATGCATATCCTGCAAATTCCAAAGCTCAATTAGTCGGATAATCGACGTTAGCATTCTTTTCTCCCTGATTCGCTTACTCGCCGTAAGCCGATTCCCCATGGTACTTTTGGTCGAGTCCTTGCTCTTCGGTCTTCTTTGAGGTATGCACGGTCATGACCTTGCCCAGGACAAAGATGATCGCATAGGTAATGAAGAAGGCATAGACCGATGCGAAGGCGACAGCACCGAACTCGATGCCAAAGAACTTCGTGTTGCCGTATAGCAGGCCATCGACCCCGGCCTTGTTGACGGACAGGGTGCTGAAGACCCCCAAGAGGACGATCCCCAAGAATCCGCCAATGCCGTGGACGCCCCAGACATCGAGGGCATCATCCCATTTACGGCTGTTCTTGAACCTTATGGCCATGTAACAGATGAACCCTGCAGAAATGCCCAGTACCATCGCGGCCTGTGGGGTAATATAACCAGCCGCCGGCGTGATGACGACCAGGCCCGCAAGGCCGCCTGTGAGGAACCCGACGAGCTTGAACTTTCCGTCATAACCGAAGTCCATTATCATCCATACAAAGGAGGCGAAACCGCCAGCTATAGCGGTGTTGAGGAAGGCAAGGATCGCGACATCGTTCATTGCGAAGGCGTTCCCGGCCGTGAACCCGAACCAGCCGAACCACAGTATGGACATGCCAATTGCCACGAGGGGGATGCTGTGGGGATTGTCCTTGACCTTCCTGGGCCCAAGGTACATGACTATGGCTAAGGCACTCATGCCTGCAATGGCATGGACGACGATACCGCCTCCGAAGTCCTTGACGCCCCACTGCTGCAAGATCCCACCGCCCCAAGCCATATGGCATATCGGATAGTAGATGAACAGCTGCCACAGGGTCAGGAACAAGAGGTATCCCTTGAATCTCACGCGGTTGGTGAAGGCACCCGTGATCAAGGGCGGCGTGATGACGACGACCATCAACTGGTAGGACAGGAATATGTAAAGGGGCAGGGCCTGACTGATAGGCGACGGTGTATCGGCTGAGATGTTCAGGAGGAATGCGTTATGGAGGTCGCCGAGAACACCATGGAAGTCGCCGCTGAAGCACAGGGAATAGCCCACGACGACCCAGAGGACGGTGGAAAGGCCCATGGCAACGAAGCTTTGCATCATGATGGCTATCGCGTTCTTTTTGCCGACGAGCCCGCCATAGAACAGTGCTAGCCCGGGGGTCATCACCATGACCAGAGTCGTCGCAACCAACATGAAGGTCATGTCCGTTGCGTTGAAGTTCGGGTTAATCACTCTCATCACCAATCCGAAACTTGAGCCCAATTGTTACAATCCAGGTCTATGAATGGGTCTGCAAGTTATGGTCGAAACTTAGGGAAGTAGATCAGCAGGAGATCGATGTCCAGGATTGCATCGGCTCGCCTGTCTTCCTTAGCGCACTCTATTGAGTATTCTTCATCTCCATCTGGCTGCTTTTCTTTCTCGCCTTTTTATTGAGAGGCGCCCAATGCCTCCCAACCTTCATCGTTTGCTCCCTCTGGCCAGCTCATCCAGGGCAATGTTCAGTTTCAGCACATTGACCCTTTCCTGCCCGAATAGGCCAAACTGAAGCCCCTCAATACGCTCCTCGACCAGCGTCTTAACCTTCGATTCAGAAAGTCCTCGCACTTTAGCCACGCGCTGCACCTGAAGCAGAGCACTCGCCGGGCTGATGTGTGGGTCTAAGCCGCTTCCTGATGCAAGGACCATATCGGCGGGCACTGTGGCATTGGGTGACAGGTTGTTCTCCTGCCTGACCTTCTCGACTCTCTGGCGCACCTGTTCCATCAGTTTGGCACTGGTAGGTCCGAGGTTGCTGCCGCCGGAGTTGCTACCGTTGTAGTCAACAGCCGAGGGCCGGCTGTGGAAGTAGCCTGGACTGCTGAAGTTCTGGCCTATCAGCTCTGAACCAACAAGCGTGCCGTTTATGTAAATCAGGCTCCCATGAGCCTGATAGGGCATTGTGTTCTCGGCCACAAAGGTCACGAAGAACGGCAATGCCAGGCTTAGCAAACACACCAGCGCAAAGAGCACCACACAGGTCTTGGCTTCTCTTATGAACTCATTCTTGTCCATCTTCTCACTCCAGGTGCAGCAACACTACCAAGATGTCCACCAGCTTGATTCCAATGAAAGGTATGATCAGTCCGCCCAGGCCGTAGACTAGCAGGTTGTACCGAAGCAACGATTCTGTCGTTGCTGCACGGTAGCTGATTCCTTTTATCGCCAGTGGTATACACGCTGGTATTATGAGGGCATTGAAGATGACTGCCGACAACACAGCGCTTGTGGGAGTGGCCAGGCCCATGATGTTCAAAACCTCCAATTGTGGATAGGAGGCTGCGAATATGGCAGGCAGGATGGCGAAGTACTTGGAAACGTCATTGGCCACGGAAAAGGTGGTCAAGGCACCTCTGGTCATCAGTAGCTGCTTTCCAATCTCGACGATGTCCAGCAGTTTTGCCGGGTTGGAGTCGAGGTCGATCATGTTGGCCGCCTCCCTGGCCGCCTGGGTTCCGGCGTTCATTGCCACTGCAAGGTCGGCCTGCGCAAGCGCGGGTGCATCGTTTGTACCATCCCCGATCATTGCCACCATGTGGCCGTCCTTCTGGTATCTGCGAATGGCATTCAGCTTGAATGCCGGGAGTGCCTGGGCCATGAAGTCGTCAATGCCAGCCTCCGCAGCAATGGCTGCGGCTGTTACCGGGTTGTCCCCTGTTATCATGACGAACCGTATGCCTAACTTGCGCATGTTAGTTAACCGCTCTCTGATTCCTTCCTTTATGACATCCTTAAGCCTGATAGCTCCCAGAACTTTGATTCCTTCAACAACCACGAGAGGAGTTCCCCCCTCTCTGGCTATCCTGTCAACCGCAGCCTTTACGTCATCTGGAGTGGATAGGCCCATGGTTTTTACAAGATTGTCTATGGCCTCCGCTGATCCTTTTCTGATCTGCACGCCTCCAATGTTTATTCCGCTCATGCGGGTCATCGGACTGAAGGGTACGAAGGTCGTTCCTTTTTCCGGTCTGATATCACGTCCCCTGATTCCCAGAACCTGTTTGCACAGCTCTACAATGCTGCGACCTTCAGGAGTATCGTCCGCCAGGGATGACAGCATTGCAGCCTTGGCGATCTCTTCTCCTGTCACGCCTTGTGCTGGGATGAACTCGGTGGCCATTCTGTTCCCAAGAGTAATTGTGCCTGTCTTATCCATCAGCACCAGGTCAACGTTCCCTGAGGCTTCCACGCCCCTGCCACTCAGAGCTATGACGTTGTTCTGCAGCAGCCTCTCCATACCGGCTATTCCAATTGCCGGCAGCAGGCCGCCAATTGTGGTGGGTATTAGGCAGACAAGCAGCGACACCAGCACGACAAAACTTATGCCCACGCCTACAAAGTTTGCAAAGGGCACAAGAGTGCCTACAACAATGAGGAATATGGCAGTCATCCCTATGAGCAGAATCTCCAGAGCCCGCTCATTAGGAGTCTTCTGACGCTTGGCGTTCTCGACCATCGAGATCATCTGGTCAAGGAATGTCTCACCAGGTTCCGCTGTTACTCGGACGGTGATCTTTCCGGATATGACCTTGGTTCCGCCAGTAACGCCCCGAAGTGTACTGCCCGGCTCACGGACGACCGGAGCAGACTCGCCGGTTACGGCGGATTCATCCACCAGGGCGGTTCCTTCTGTTATCTCACCGTCGCCTGGTATGATCTCGCCATTGTTCACCACAAACAGATCGCCCTTTCTAAGGTCCAGTGCTGGGATCTGCTCGATGCTTCCGTCATGCCGCAGCCTGTTGGCCATTGCCTCGCTCCGGGCCGATCGTAGGCTTTCGGCCTGGGCCTTGCCTCGACCTTCTGCCAGAGCCTCGGAGAAGTTTGCGAACAGTACAGTGAACCAGAGCCAGATGCTGATCTGTATATCGAATTTGAAGTTTCCTCCAGTGAGTACGTCACCAACGGCTATCAATAAAGTCGAGAACGCTCCGATCTCCACTACGAACATCACCAAATTGCGCCACTGGACACGAGGATCGAGCTTGAGGAAAGCATCCTTGACTGCCTGACGAACTATATCTGATTGCAAGAGTTTTGTAGTCTTTCCGCGCATGCTAGTCTCCTCCTAGAAGGTCCTCCCCGAAATCATCAGCAGATGCTCCAGAATCGGACCAATCGTCGCCACTGGGAAGAAACACAGGGCGCTAATTACAAAGACCACGAAGACCACCGCCATGATGAAGAGCGGGCTTGCAACAGGCAGAGTCGCAGCGCTTATGGGGATCTGTCCTTTCCTGGCCATAGAACCGGCAATGGCAATGCCCACCAGCAAGGTGGAGTACCTTCCCAGGATCATGCAGGGCGGGGTCATCAAATTGATGATATAGCTGTTAACGTTCAACCCTCCCATAAATGAGCCGTTGTTGATAGACGCCGAAATAAAGGCGAATAGCATTTCCGTCAGTCCATGAGGACCGGCATTGCCCAGGGCCGCCAAACCTGCCGCCGAAACGATGACAATAGCAGTCGTCATCAGCGATGAGAATGATGAGAACAGGAATGAGGCCCCGGCAAGTATGATCTCACGGAGTTCAACCTTCTTGCCTATGAGCTCGGGCGTTCGGCCGGTCATCAGCCCGGCTATGAACATGGTCACTATGAAGTAGTGAATCAATGCCATGGGGCCCTCGCCGATGCAGCCGAAGATGGGCGCTCCAATGACGATCATGAACATAATCGTCAATACAGTGAGGGGCATCACGCTATCGTGCTGGGCTACGGTAGAGCCGTTCGCAGGAGCCATTCCAATCCATATGTACATGATGTGTTCGAACATGGAGAACCGCATCTCTTTGCCCTCCATGTTCACCCCACCCTGGACGCCTAGTTTTTCTAGTAGCGGGTTTCCCTGATTCTCCGCGTAGAAGGGCAGGGGCATGACCAGTATGAACAGCACCAGCATGACCGCGAACAGAGCTTTGGTCGTGTCACGGCTGATAGCCAGTTTTCCTATCATGACCACGATTGAGGCCGGAACGAACAGTATGTATGCCAGTGTAAACCAATTGGTAAACGGCGTCGGATCTTCGAAGGGATGAGCCATGCTGTTGGCAAAGAAGTTGGCTCCGTCCTCGCATATCAACTGGTATACTACGATTGTTGCCGCCGGACCGCCCGGTATAAGCTGGACTCCTCCTTCCAGAGTGTGAGCAACGGCATAAGGATCGAAGTTCATCACTACGCCCTGAAAGATGAGTGGAAACACCAGGATCAAGCCAAGGGGTATCCACACATAGAGTATAGCCCGTGTGAAATCGACCCAGAAGTTGCCTACGGTAGGACAATGCTTGCGGCTAAAGGATCGGGCCAGGGCTACTATGGCCACGAATCCAACTGAGGGGCTGACATAGTCCTGGACCTGAACCCCCAGCATATCTGACAAATAGCTGAGATCGCGCTCGCCACTGTAAGCTATCCAATTGGTATTTGTTACCCAAGAGATAGCAGAGTTCACAGCCCAATCCCATCTGAAGGAGCTAACCCCGTGAGGATTTAAGGGAAGCACACCCTGAAGCGACAGGATCACGAACGCAAATACAGCCCCCAGGATCTCGAAACCCATCAGCGTTCCGACATATTTCTTCCAGGTCATCTCGCTATTCTCATTGATGCCGCATACCCTGTAGATTCTCCGCTCTATGGGTCGTAAGAGGGGTGTGAGCAGATTTGGCTCTCCTTTGAAAACCTTTGCCAGGTACCACCCAAAGGGAAATGCCAGTATCAGAGTTACGACTATTAAGGCAAAGTATGCCAATTCCTGCAACATTTTATATCGTCCTCATAGATGAGTGCAAATTTCCATTTCTTGCTTGAATGAACTATAACCAACAGATCTTTGGATATTGATCCTCGACTTGTAGCTGTTTAGAGCTGAGTCCATTTTTCTCGTCCTCAAGATGCCCAGCCCCCGCCAAAAAAAACCATCACTACAATCCACCACAGAATGAAGAATGCTACAATTATCGCTATGCCTTCGATTATTTGCTTGCCTTCGGCTTCTGAGATCTCCCTCAATTCTGCAATCATCTTGGCATCTTCATCACTCGTTGTGGCCACTTTAATCACTCCGTTCAGCCGGACCTATTCTCATTTTGTTACCTCGAAATTATATGTCATAAAATTTATTATTCCCATCCTAAAAATCAGAATTGTGATAGGATACAGAGTTCACCGGGTACGTTGGCCCGATGAAAAATCGCTCAAATCTCTCTGATATCCAAGAGCTAGCACAAAGAAGGCGATCACATCAAAATATCCTCTACCGATCAATGTGCACTCCTCCATCAATAGATCCAGGATCGCAGTTGGGTCGGCCTTGCACATATCAGAGATTTTGCTCAAACTCAAGCCTTCCAGGAGTGATTCGAAGAGATCCTCCTACAAATCCTCCATGAGCCCCGGTGCTTGGGCGGCTTGATATATAAGCATTCTTAATCTACAATAATTTTTTTAATCTGTTTGTTCAAAAATCAATATCTAAAGAGATCCCATAAGTTATATGAAGAGTTCATAATAAATAGTTTATTCAAGATCTATATTTGAATTCATACTCTATACGAATTGTTCATAAATAGTGATAAATGCATGAAATGATAGCCTTTTGATCTGCTTGGATTACTAGAGACAACCCTTGATGATCTCAAGAAGCTCAAATCTCATAGTGAGCGTGTGATCGGTAAGAGCGTTCATACGACCATCCTGATGTCAGGAAGAAATGCCATAAGGCAGGCATGGATGATTGAATATCCCCAAGCCAGTGAGATGGAAGAGCTTAAAGCAATTCAGATGAAATACTCATGAGAACCTGCCCAAAGAATCCTCTAGCCATCGCAAGAGAGAAGATAGCCGCCTTGGGGGCCACAGAACTTCAGAACACGAAACCCTCGAGACACGATATAAGCGATGCTTTTACAGCGATCGGTGAACTTAATAGAAGGACTGCCAGATCAAGCCCAACTCGGCCACCGAAGGGAGCTAAGACCATAGCCAGGATTACTAAGATCGATGAGATCCTGAAAGGCAGAGGGCCAACGACCTTGAAGGAGCTGGAGATGTTTCTTAATATCCGACCTCAAGAAATGGGGAGGATCATAGCCAGGCTGGACAGAAGGCGGTATGAGATTCTCTTCAGGGATGGAAATAAGCGTGATAAGGTGCTTAGGCTCAAAGTCCAAATTCGTTGAAGTCAAAGTATTTTGGAGTAAATGCCGCCAAGTAACTAAATTGTCCATCCCGACTCTAAAATGTTAGGCGATTTCCGATAATTCCGATAAGCCAATGGGTAAATTATATATTAATAATATTTATTATGCTTCCCACCTGGATATTGCGAGGGCTTAATCAGAAGCATGGGAAGTCACAACTGTGTGGTTTGCACATACATACCTGTCACACTAGCCTGCTAGGAATCTCCCTCTACATCCTCTTTGAAGCAATGCCCTTCGGTACACGACCTCCAACTACTCTCTTTTCGTGTATTTGCGATACTCCGTTGACCTCCTGATGGCCCTCGCCACGAACTGACTCGCCGATCCTTTTGGAAAGGTGTCCAAAAACTCATTTATTTCCGGCGGCAGCGTAATCGTGCGCTGCCTGAACCGCTCATCTTTATCCTTTTTAACTGACATCTAGTTCACCTTCACGAGAACTATATCAAAATTGAGCCAAAGGACACCCAATTCTGTTTATACTTGTTATATTAATAGTTGCTAGAAAAAGCCAAGAGACCACGGTGAGACGATGGATAAACCCGCATCAATGTTAACGGATGCACAGAAGAAAGCAGCACGATCCGACTTTGTTTTGCTCTTCACAACGATGTATAACCAGGTTCGAGCTACCGGGAGAAACCCCAGCAAAGATACTATATTGGCCGAACTACTCAGCAATGCACGGGCCCAAGGGATTCACGACATAGCACGAATGGGTCCGGGCCGTTTATTAATTAACGGCAAAATATTCGACTACTAGTATAGAATAGAAGCGTAGAAAGGAAGGCGAGAACATGGAGTTCTAAATAGGGTTCCAAGCTCACCTGGCTCAGGGCATATTGGATCTAGTCTGACTTTCCAACCAAGGCCGCCTTCCAGGGCTTGTTTTTACCTGTATTAACGTCCCCGCATGAGTGAGCGTAGTCTTCTATCCAGGACATGCCGCAGCTTCACGCTGCCAAACATACCGCCACAAACTTTTTGGTTAGTACCGTGTTTATGTAAACAATTTTGTACAGGGAGAAGTGAATGAAACATGAAATTAATTGCAGCAATCCTCGTCCTTTTTGTGCTGGCTACATTGCTACCAATGGCCGGTGCAGCACAAGTAAATGATTCGTGTATGATTCGAGGGCAAGTCACAAACGTGGGCGTGAACCAGTTTACATGGGACAACACCAGCTTTGCTGGATTCTACTACGATATGAACAAGAACCTTGGTGCTGAAACGTTAACTTTCAGGCCGACCCTTGCCACCCCAACGGGTGCTACCCTCAGCGATCAGCCGAATGCCGACGGCTACAGAGGAGTGACTTACGAGACAAAAGCCCAAATCAAGAAATTCAAGTACAAGCCGTGGGGCCAGTATGATGTCATTGGGTTCCTCGGAGATATATACTTCGCTGCATATGATCCGACAGTGACCGCGGATGTATCCAATGCAGGGGCGGATTTCGCCTACCTCTATGATGCATCCAGGAACAGAAACCTCATGACCAACGAGCAGATCAGCAAGCTTCTAGTTGATGACAACATGGAGATGATCATCAACTCTACAAATCCACTGAAACTTGCTGATGGCTATCAATTAGCCATCAAATCAATCAATTCCAACGAAACCAAAGTCATTCTTGAACTGGATAAAGACGGGCACCCTGTCGATACTAAAATCATTCAGCCATCCATCGCTGGCTCAAAGATGTCTGATCAGACCTATTACTACAAGGCACATCTTGGATACACCGCAGACATCATCCAGATAGCGGTTCATTTTAAGAACGTCTTCCATAATGCCAATAAAGATAGTGCCACAGTCAATGGAGAGTTCCAGATATCCGATACACCGGTTCATTTCTATTCCGACCAGCAGTACGATAAGATGTCCATCAGGAATGTGGACGCCACCGGCATGACCATCACCATGGACAACAAGGACAATCAGATTACCCTTAGCAAGAACAAAGACGTTGCCCTAATGCAGAACATTCACATCAATACTGCTGATCAGGATGGCACAGCAGATTCACCGCTCAGGTACTGCATCTACTCTGTTTGAAGGTGAATAAAACATGAAAAATGTTGCAGTCTGAATAATCGGCTAATAACCAGCGTGCTGGGGTCTCATCCCCCGCATTCGGTAAACTGCGATCTATCTCGCCGATTTCATCCGCTGCCTTGACTATAGTCTCGATAAGCTCTCGCCTTCTGGTTCTGGCGGCGTCGTATTCGCTTGTCATACAAATCATCCAAAAAGCCGCACATAATCGATCTGTTTTTTACACCCAGACAAAGGCGTCAAGCTGCTCGATTTTCGCGGTTGCATAATAACATTGTTTTTTCAGTACCCCAACGACCACAACAACACCTCCTGATGCCTGTTTTGGTTAGTACCGTAGGTTAGTGAAAAATGATAAGATCAGCTATTCCAAAAGGAATAGCAACGAATCGATCTTGTTTACCCGCCCGGCCTGGTTTAGCATGTTGATCACCAGCTTACGGCGTTCCTGTTGTAGCTGTGTGGACTGCGCTCGTCGCCTTGCTGCCAGAACTTCATCGTCCACAAAAATGGAATCGCGTACCTGGTCGTGTGTCATCACACCAACCCCAACGACATCAGCCACAGCTTGAAGCTCAGCCACAGGAACGCACATGCGCAAATGGCGAACATCAAGCCGTTCAGGTACATCAACTGCGAAATGGTGAAGATGATCATGCTGCCACCTTTTGCTTGAACACAACTTCGCCGTTTTGACGCGTGATCTTCTGGCAGCCCAGTTTCAAGAGCGCTGCAATGATTGGGTCAAGTTGTATGCCTAATCTCGCCGACAGTGTGCCTGGGTCGACTACGCCATTGGTGCCGAACTCCATCATAGCAATACGGACACGCTCAAGATTGTCATGCTCTGCTTTGGCCGCCTTGGTGCCATCCACAGGCTTGCTGGCCGCTGGTTCTAAGCCATCGTCGGCGGAAGTAGGCGAAGTAGGCAAAGTAGCCACAGTAGCCAAAGTCGCATCTTTTCCTTCTGTAAACATACAAGGAATTTCTTCTACTTTGGCTACTATGGCTACGTTGGCTACGTTAGCTACGTTAGCTACGTTAGCTACGTTGGCTGGGTTAAGGAGGAATATGTAGGTTGAATCCCTCCCTTTTCCACCTCGGTTAACTGTTCTGGTTTCAACAACTCCATCATTCAGCATCGTTTCGAGGTACTCATCAAAGTCTTTGGCTTTGATCTTGACATCTCGCGAGATCTCCTTCCTTGTGGCCTTGCCGTTGTGGTTCTTGAGGTAGGCTACGATCCGGTCTATGACGTTCTTCTCTACGTTGTCACCAACGATGTCATAAGCGGCCTTGGCCGAGTGAATTAGGTATGAATCCACTAATCTGCAAGCCTCTTGCATGAACTCAAGCCTGATCAGTCTTGCAGAGTCAAAGTCTGGGGATCCAAGTTCAAACAACATACAGAGTTTTACAACAGCCGGGTTTAGCCGGTTGAAGATCTGCATGTAGTTCCCGTCATTAGTGGCCGTCCACTTGTCTTCCTGGACTTTCTGCCAGTTTGACCAAAAAGCATTGGCTTCCTGGCTCAAGTGCAATGCAGCGCATTCCTTAAGATCTATGACCTTGTTGGCGATGCTTGTGAGCTGGTTACGAACCACATCCTCTAGGTCGCTGTGGAGAGCTGTACCTTCTTCTAGGGGTAACCACCTATCCTTTTTCCCCTGCGGGAAGAAGAATAGGAACCTTGCAAGGAACCCTGATAGAGAGTCATTCAGATCTGTATTAGCTCCAAAACTAGCGCCTGTCGTGGCCCAAAGCAAATTTAGGTAAGGATCATCAACCCTAAACTCGGTCTGCGTATTCTTCCTCTGGCTGGTTCTCAGTTTTCGGTAAAAGGGCTTGCAGTCGTACAACTGCATGAGAGAATCTTTGAACCCTCTCATGTAATCCTTCTTCATGAGCCCTAGAACGCCTGCGGCCTCATCCCTGATCCAAGGACTATGCTGATAGTTGCTTAAATGTTCAATGAAAGCTTCCGGGCTAAACTCGGTTGGAACCTTCGCTTCGAGTAGGAACGGCCATACCGTATCTAACATGGCCTCGGTTTTGTCCACTGCTGTACTTTTCCTGGCAAGGCTCGATTTACCTAAAATCACTTCGTAGATATTGGGATAAACAGTCCCTTGTCGCAAGACCACTTTTATCTTTTTATCGGACACTACCGCCAAGGCGAAGAGCCCGCCCGCGAACCAATATTCACGATAGGCGTCGGATACGTCGTAGCCATAAGCCATGAACCTCTGGAGGAAGTGATCTTTAGGGAGATGGCACTCGAATTTAGCACCCTCCGGCAGCGAATATGCTTCAAACTCGGCCTCGGACATGGGGGGTATGCCACCCACAAGACCACGCTCTCGCATCTCTTCTAATCGGTCTTCCCCGCCTGGTGGGCTGTTCCAAACCGAGCCGTCCTCATTGACATATTGTCCGGCCTCGTTCTTGCCGCCTTTGGAGCTGGACTTATAGGCGGGTATATCCCTCGGCTTTCTTTCGCCATCGGTTAGACCGCTATCTATGGTCTTTTTCATTTCATCGTCGGGAATACCAATGTCGCCCGCCGCTAGGATCAGTGCCGCTTTTACTTTGTCCCTGGACAGGACGCCAGCCCCCACAAACTGACCTAAAGCGAAGGCGCTCTTATTGAGCTGGTTATTCCTGTCTCCTTTCGGAGCGCTTGCAAGAATATCAATCTCCTTTTGGAGCGCTGACAGTGCGTACCTTCTGGTTCGGTCCTCATCGAGTTCGATTTTCGCCTTCTTGGCTGCTTTGACGTGGCCTTCCAGCGTCGCGGCGTTCTTATCGAGGTTCGCTTTTGCGGTGAACGTTATCCCTACTCTGACCAGCTCCGAGAGCAGCCATTCCAGGGAGATCTCAGCCGGGGGCACTTCCTGGAGCAGCATGTAATCTGCAATCTTGCCGTCTTCGAGTGTCTTCCGGCTCGGAGGGATCACCTGATAGGAACGTTCTAGTTTGACCTCCCCGACTGGCTGACCATTTTTGTAGAGCTTGATTTGGGCTTGATCTGCCTTCTTCCCGTATTTGGCTAAGACTTCGGCTTTGCGGCTCTCGTTGTGTCTGAACCAGATACCTAACCTTCCTGGTCGCGTCTCCCATATCGTGGTAGCGTCGGGTAGTTGTAGCCCCTTGAAAGCGTCGGGTACATCCTGGTCTAAGCCGATGTAGCCGTTGCCAGCCAGAACACCGACATTGCCCTTATGGGTAGTCGCTTCTTGGAAGCTGTGGCCTTTCTTCTCCCATTCCTTCTCGATAGGAGGAAACTTAATACCCTCTGGAAGGAAGACGAAGGCAGCGCCGGGTTGGTCGAAACTTGAAGATATGGCAGCCATCAGGCAGGCCTCGATGCGATCTTGAGGAGTCTTTTGTTCTGTGCTTCCAGCTCAGCATTGGCTCTGCTAAGGTCATCAAGCCATCTTAGAAGATCGGAAGCGACCGGGCAATTTTTGCAGTCCCAACTTTCGGGCGCAAAATTATTTAGGCTAGAACAATTACACTTTACCATAGTGACCTCTTGTCCTTGAGGTCTGGAGAGCCGCCCGCGCTAGGATGCTGGTAACATCCTGGCCTTTCATAATTTTCTTTAACATTCGATTCCTCGTGCTTGAATTCCAGCGTTCAGCAGCTCTCGAGCAGCCTCGCCTAGACTCGTATTTTCCCGCTCGGCCAACAGCTCCACTGCACGTCGCTGACGTGGAGCAAGCCGTATTGCCAGACTCGCTGGCAGCGTCACTTGTTTCATAATTGGTGCATACTACAGCCAAATTTATATAACTATAGAATTTAAAATCCGTTTATATACCACATAGAAAAAAAGCTTTTATACAATGGAAACAATGGTTTCCTGTGGCTTCATCTTTAGAGGAACGGATAGAACATCTATTTCCAAATCGTAGTAGGTGCTTGAAGGAGATGGCTTGTATCTTTGCCAACAGACGCAGATATTGGGCGACTCAAGAAGATATCATTAATCAAATTGGCAAAAAATATCCCAATTCTACTATATGCAGTAATTATAAGAAACTCTCGTTGCCTATGGGCGAACTTGATAATCATAGCTACATCGATGTCGAAGACCTCAAAGGCAAAGGCCGAGGTCGACCGGCGAAAAGGGGAAAACTTAGCAGAGCTGCTTTGTATAAGATTTTTACATTAGTGACGCCGGTTGAGCAAATCCCTGAAACTTACCATGTGGGTAAGATCGAAATTCCACCATTCCAGGTGAAGAAACGCGGTGGAAGAAATGCGTGGCTATCACCGAAAGATATGTTGAAAAACCAGGTGCGGAAAATTGGAGATACGGAAACAAATCGCCGATTGCAGAACTTGGCGAAATTGGATAATAAGGATACACAGAAGAAGATGCCCATGGCCCGTTCCTTTTACGGTTTTAAGAGCCATGATAGACCCGGACCTATACCCCTTCAATACCAACTCACCGAGGCAGGTGTTGTGGCACTAGGCGCCGACGATAACGAAGTCCAGATCACTATGCGGGCCTACGTCGTGGATACCCGGGAAGAAATAGACAGATTAGGAATTGAGGGTCTTGAAGAACGGGCTTCAAATGGAGATCAACCCGCGTTGAATCGTCTAATCCAGATGTTGTCAAGCGAGGTCCGTGACGAACACTCCCATGGATATATCAAAGTAGATTTTAGGATGCAAGCGGCGATCTCGCTTGGAAACATCGGAGATCCAGAAGCAATCCCAGTATTGAGAAAAGCATGTAACGATCCGGCCACAGAGATCCGCGATGCTGCATTGGGAGCTTTAGGAAAGATAGAAAAAAGGACCTAACGAGATCGCACCATCACACAACATCGAATTCTAACACCGCTCCTCCCACCCATACCCATCCTAATAATTTTATAAATATGCTTTTGAGTTGACAATCCTTACCTTTTCACGCCTGTTTTTCTGAAATTCAGTGTTACGAAAATCCAATTTCGTATGCTCTATATGCTACATATCCGGCCATATCTTTAGGAAGTTGTAGACAAAATCGATAGGTGTACTTTTGACCCAAAACCGTTATCGCCGAGGCTCCATTTTCATAAGCCTCGTGTTATGGATATAATCCTAGGTCATGAAGTATGAGTGTGGACTACCAAACTAGGCCGTTCTGGTAGACTGCGGAATAGACCAGTTAGGAAACGACCCCTTTGCTCAAGGCAGTCGAGTAACACGATTGACAATTAACCAGTTTTTATAATTTGTACTAGAAAGTAAAAGTTTGAGCTAATTAGCTAATTTTTATACAATTATCTTGATATAGCGTTTACGCCTCCTTCTCTGCTTCTACTTCCGCAAGTTTCGACCGGATCTCATCCGAGATCGGATAATGGCCGCTTCGGCCTATGATTCCCCCCGCTTTTTTAACGGCCGCATGCAGCATATCATCCGACACGCCTAACTTCTCCTGCTCCCACTTCATCGATCTCTCGACATGAGAGATGCTGCCATCCTCACTCCAGATCATCCAAGCCAGGGTGCATTGAAAATCCCACACGTCCACAAAGGGATACGGCACGTTCGACATGGCTTTGATCTTCGCCTGGAAAGCCTCGTGATCCTCCTCGGAACGGATCTCGCCGCCTGAGAGTGCCTCTTCGGGGGTGAGGTCGAGGTTGATCTTCTTATCGTCTGACATTTCGTTTATCTCCTAGTCTTTCCAGGCTTGAGGGTGTCGGGTCGAGAAAATAGCATAGAAGGTAGGACTAGGCTCGGCATACCCCGCCTTAAAAGGATAGGTTGGCCAGGATAGCCGCCTGTCTCCATCTCCTCACTACCTGGCGGCTATTGCCCATGAATCGCCTATCATTCTGCCTGCCTATTGAGTGCATGGTCGGGCCTCTCATTGGCTAAGGTCTGCATTAGGACCACATCGCTTGTGAATGGGACCTACTCCCGGTTCACAGGTTCCTAATGTCTTCGTGGTCAATGGCTTGCCACAGCGAACACAAGGCTTCATGTCCTCCTCCTCATGGCGTATCCAAAACCGACTATGATAGCCAGGATTAGGACGATATCCAAAATCTGGTTCTATGACATTTTCACAAAGTACCTAGCAGAATGTAATAGAACTATTTTTGAAGGAATGGCCAGGGACGGCCTTGAAAGTACGTAGGGGGTGAGACCAGAACCCGGCCAATGATAGTAGTAGACACACATTAAAAAAGATTACTGCCAGACCTTCAGCTTGCCTAGCAGGCTGCCTATCCGCTTGTACAATCGGCTCGATAGCTTCGGTCCTGCTCGCCTCCTTCTAGAGGCCACTCTTCGCGTTGTCACTCCGTCTTGTACGCCATCCTTCTTCTTTCCCAAAATCTTCTTTTTGAGCTTTTTCTTCAATTCCTTGTCTCTGCTACTCGATCTCATTTTCTCCTCATATCCAGCCTTTCCGGGCATTGGTGGGTATGGTCAACGACCCAAAATGTAGGAGAGATGGATCGGGCCACACCTATCGCCGCCAGGATCAAAAGGAGAGATTGAGGGATATAGCCTCCTGTCTCCATCTTCGCACTACCTGACACCGCGCCACTGTGGATCTACTTTGCAGCTTTTCCCCGAAGCCAAGCATGGATTAAGCCACCTCTGACAACGCCAGCCTGAATCCACCGCCCTTCATTTAGCCGCCCCCGCGTGATCAGGAGAGGAGGGGGTGGGTGCAGGGTGGGGAGGAGGACCACCAAGTAACATACGATCCACACCGAGCAGATCAAGGTTGATTCCAAGTTCTGCTTTAAGATGAGCCTGTTTTAAAGAAAATATTTATATATGACTAAGATATCTATAAAGAGAGAGGGATTATAATAAAACAAACCGTTGTTAAGGTGCTGGACGACAAAGATCTGGAATTCATCGATGCACTGCGAAGCCTGAAGGTGCCAAGAAACGTGGCTGCGCTGATAACTTATCTCGCAAACACGAACGAGTCGACCTCTAGGGAGATCGAAATGGGAACAACCCTGAGGCAGCCAGAAGTGAGCATAGCCATGCGCACCATGCGCCAAAACAACTGGATCGACGAACGCGATGTTAAGGCCGCGGGAAAAGGTCGGCCCATGAAAGTCTACAAGCTCAGCGTACCCATTGAGGAGATCATACAGCTCTATGAAGAAGAGGAAAACAGCGAGGCCGCCAAGACTATGCAGGCCATCCAAAGGCTGAAGGATTTAAGCTCTTCGTAACTTCAGAAGACCACATCGCCTTCAACTATTTTAGCACCCAGGCCCATCGCCTCCTCGACTGCAGCCAGGTCTTTCATCAGGAATATTCTCTCGGTCATGGTCTCCTTAAAGGCCACAGAGTTCTTCAGAATCTGCGCATACTTGGCGAACTTGGGTAGCTTGACCACGTAGCCCTGCAGGTTCTCTACCAGGTCGTAGTCGAAGTCGTTCCGCTCCAGGAGCTTGAGGGCGTTGTTTCTCGCGCCGGTGGATTTGAATTCGAACCGGTACAGATCCTTGTTGTAATGGTCCAGCAACGCATCGAATAACGCACGATTATCGAAGAACTGCTTGAAGAGCCAAAGCTTGCCGAGCTTGAATACATTGATGCGTTTGCGTTTTGGTACTACATCGAAGGTGCTAAACTCCATATCCCATTGCCTCGCCGAGTTCACCAAGAATTTTTATCATCATTCTTGCTATAAGTTAAATAAATATTTGTTACCATGTATAATGCCAGAAAAGAAGACCACATAGGAACAGATATTCCGACAACGAATAGATTTAATACATAACAAAATAACCATCGCTGCCATAATAGTAATAAAAACTGATTCTGGTTCAGGTGCTGGACACACCTGACCAGGATTCCCGAGAAGGGATGTGTTAACCTTGATAGAAATAGCTAATGCAAGAATAAATAGTTTTGGGACCACATCACCCAAAGCCGATTTTGTACCGACTTCAGAAGAGAAGCTTGTCACAGTACCTGCCAGCCTGCTCCAGGCCTTTCAGGATCGCATCGATGCTCTTGAGGATAGAATCATCACGCAGGATGAGAAAATTGCAGCCTTGGAGGCCACACAAGACACCCAAGCAGAAAATGAGCTTAATATGCTCAGGCTGATCAATGATCTCCGAAAAAGGGATCCTGGAAAGATGGAGATCTCCCGAGCCGAGAAGATAGAGAAGTATTTGCAGGCCAGGCCGGACCATAAAGCCAGCTTTGAGACTCTCAAGGGACACCTCCAGGTTAACAATGCTCGGCTTAATGAGGCGATTAAGATCCTTGTGGCTACTAGTGGCCACTCCTATTCCATCCAGAAGGAAAAAACAGGAGACAAACGTAAAAGAATCCTCGTTATGCTTTCAATATAGTTACATTGTAAGTATAACTATTATCGCTATCTCCTGAGAGACAGCAAAATAAAGTAAAATCTGGTGCGATTTTTGCCGGATTGATAATATCTCTTACTAGTGGATAGAGATAAAATCTATAGAGATGTATATAAAATAATAGAAAAGAATCGCCTTGCTATCGTTTTGACCAGATAGTTACAGTTACAATGTAACTAATTTTACCGATGTAGTATACTGCCAAAATCTGCGATAAGCTTGCAATGGCCACTCCATCTCAAGTAGCATTGCAACCCTACCGACTTGCCCCACTGGGGCAACTCCACGTCAAAGGGCATGTTCTCCAACAAGTAGGAATGCAACTCGGCGATCTTCGTATGACGTCCTGGACGATACACGAGGACTCGCAATATACTCTTCGTCTCAGGCTGGATTGCAACAGGGTTCTTTGCCATGCCATCTCACAGCCTCCTTATGATCTATGGCCGGGTCCTATGATTCATCGTGGGAAGAGAACCGGGCTGTACGGACATTGTAGAAATTAATTCTCAAAAAAGAATGAAAATGGCGGTCACCGGTAAAGACTACGCTCACTCATGCAGGGTACATAATACTGGTAACGAGGCCGGATCTCAGCTCTTATCTTGGGTGGTTCTCTATATTGATAATAATAGTATTATATAATACATTTGCTTGATTTCTTGTTTCTCCTAGATTCCATACATGCAATAGATAACTAACCTAACGCTTTTTTTCTACCTTTTAATTATTCTATTTCCAGTGGAACCGGGTCGCTAGATGCCGAGGATTCGTTTTCCTCTAGGCATATTACCTCAAAATTCCATTGGAAATAATAAGGGTAAAATTTTTTAAAACTGTTGCCTATACTTTAGTATCTGGGTACCTAAGTTTGTTTGGATTGCGAGAACTTAGCTGTCCCAAGGTGACGCTTTGTTTACCCTTCAAACATTTACTTTTGTTTTTAATATATTTAACATTAATTGTATCATAATATTAATATCAAATTTAGAATTTCTCTTAAACAAATTTAGGAGGAGTTAAGGCGATTACCAGTAAAACTTGATGGCGAAATTTTGCAGATAGCGAATTCTACGTGCGTGGGATGAGACCCACGCACGTCTTTGGCCATATCTAAGCTTCTTTTAGAGAATGAACTAAAACATCCAAGATCTAATTCGAGACGGCTAGGTCGGTTAAGGGATATAATATGGATTAGTGCCGCACCTAGCCAATAGATAATAGTAGTTTTTCATTAAAAAGATAGTGATTCGCCTTGCAATTGATAGAACAGAACAGGTTAGCAGAAGATATTCCATTGAATGAGGAGGGAAAAATATCTGCAAGCGACTCATTATTTGGAAAACCTTATATCCAAATTACTACGTTTGTAACAAAAAGTCAGGAGAGATGTAATGAAAAACTCTACAAAATTAGGAATAATTGTTTGTCTGGCCGTTCTCTTAGCACTTTCATTTAGTGTGGCCTATGCAGGGAACGATAAGACCAACGCTACCAAGTCAGTGAACAACACGACTAATGTAACTAAGAACATAACCATGCCTCAAAACATGACAAATGTAACCAAGAACATGACCAACGTGACTGGTCCTTTCGAAAAGGCAAAAGGTCGTTTTAGGTGATAGGTGCATATAACCTGCACCTTTCTATTTTAAATCTCATGGTACCCAGAACGCGAAAACATTTTTATGAATATGTTTCTCAACCCCTAACGTGTGCCTTTGCGCTACAGATTGTGATTCTTATTTTTGGTTTCACTGCTATCGAAAAATCGATATCGGACAATTGTCGATAAATCATTCCATAGTGTGCCGGAATAGAGAGTTAGCCAGAAGAGGTTTTTAGGTGTGTTTTGTCATTTCAGAAAAGTTGCATATTTTAAGACGTACTAAATACACCAATAATACGTGTATCATTAAATGGTTCTTATAGGAACGATATCAGTAACCTATATATTCTTAAAAGTAAGTACAGCATACGCATTTTTGAATTGGAGGATACTTAATGACTGAGAAGGAAGCAAGAAATTTTGCCCTCAGAGACGCTAAGGGC
>Ga0209777_10003001_pt1 | contig 21409 bp, 16 predicted proteins | sample FrelakmetHBP12HB_FD_187147 | JGI IMG/M metagenome (GOLD analysis project Ga0209777, IMG submission 187147) | Freshwater lake sediment microbial communities from the University of Notre Dame, USA, for methane emissions studies -HBP12 HB (SPAdes)... | ecosystem: Environmental > Aquatic >...
TCTGAAGGTTGTTGCTGCTCTGTGCTGCCGCCAGTTTGGCCCTGGCGGCCTGCGGCAGCAGCTCGAGTACGTCCAGCCCGACAAGCGCGGCCGTGACCCCGGCCGGTACGGGATCCGCGGCCACCGCCGCCGTAGCGGCCAGCGCCACCGTAGCGGCGCCGGCCAAGAAGATGATCGCCAAGCTCGTCATCGACAACGAGTCCGGTTCCGCCTGGAACTGTCAATTCAACCCGCTCAACACGTCCGACAACTGGTACACCAACGGCTACCTCTACGAGCCGCTGTACTTCGTCAACTCCCTCCAGTCCAACCCCGACGGGTCGCCGAAGACGACCCCCTGGCTCGCCACCGCCTACTCCTGGAACGCCGACCAGACGCAGGTCACTTTCACGATCCGCCAGGGCGTTAAGTGGAGCGACGGCCAGGCCTTCACCGCGGACGACGTCGTCTACACCTTCAACGCCCTGAAGAACGACGCCGGCGCCGACGTCCAGGGTCTCTGGACCGGCGCCAGCGCCAAGCTCACGACCGTGGCCAAAGACACCACGGACCCGAACAAGGTGGTCTTCACCTTCGACAAGCCCGCAGGCATCATGTTCTACTACATGGCCGACCAGCAGCCCATCGTCCCGCAGCACATCTTCGGCGCGACCGGTGTCGACCAGACCAAGCTCGAGACCCTGCCGAACTCCACTCCGGTAGGAACGGGCCCGCTCGTCATGAGCGTGTGCGAAGGCACCAACATGAAGTTCCTCCGCAACACGACCTACTGGCAGAGCACGCCGGACAACACCGTCCCGAAGGTCGAGGAAGTCGACTATCCGGCGTTCCTGAGCAACGACTCGGCCAACCTGGTGCTTCACGACAGCCAGGCCCAGTGGGGCGGCCAGTTCATCCAGAACATCCAGTCCTACTACCTTGACGTCAGCCCGAACCACCACATCTGGCAGCCGGCGACCGCCAACGTGACGATGTATCTCAACATCGCCAAGGATCCGCTCCTCGCCCAGAAGGCCGTCCGCCAGGCCATCTCCTTCGCGATCAACCGGAACGACGCCTCCAACCTCGGTGAGACCGGCCAGGAGCTTCCGTCGAGCCAGACCGGGATCGTCCTCCCGACCTTCAAGGGCTGGTACGACTCGTCCATCGACACCACCGTTCCCGGTGGCGATGCCGCCAAGGCCGGCCAGGTCCTCGGGGCCGCCGGCTTCACCAAGGGTTCGGATGGCATCTACGCCGACTCGAAGGGCAAACGGCTCTCCTTCACGATCAAGAGCGTCCAGGGCTTCAGCGACTGGGACGCGGCGATCCAGACCATCATCGCCTCTGCGAAGAAGGCCGGCATCGAACTGAAGCAGCAGGACGAAGACAACGGCACGCTGGTGGCCGACCTCGCGGCCGGCAACTTCCAGATCGCCTATAACGCCGCCATCGGCGGCCCCACGCCGTTCTACGAGCTCCGCAACGACATGGACAGCGGCAGCTTCTCGAACTACGGCAAGTACAGCAATCCGGCGGTCGACACCCTGATTGCCCAGTACCTCAAGTCCACTTCGATCACCGATCAGAAGGCCATCGTCAAGCAGATGGCCCAGATCATGAACGACGACGTCCCGGTCATCCCGGTGACCGAGGCCGCCGACTGGTTCCAGTACGACACGACATCCATCGACGGTTGGCCGACGGCCGACAACCCGTACTGCCAGCCCGCTCCCTGGAACATCCCGGACAACATGGTGCTGCTCACCAGCATCTGGGGCAAGTAAAGGCAGGCGCCCGTCGGTAGAGCGGACAGGAGGAACTCGACCACAAATGCGCTTCATCGTCCGCAGGATGGGCCTGTTCCTCCTGACGCTCTGGGTCGCCTTGACGCTCAACTTCATCATCCCCCGGCTCATGCCGGGGGATGCCGCTCTCGCGATGTGGTCCCACATCCACAATGCCACGCCGCAGCAGCTGAAGGCGCTGGAGGCGATGTTCGGGACCGCCAACCAGAACCCGATACTCGCGTACATCGCGTACGTGGGCAACTGCCTCACCCTCAACTTCGGCGTGACCACCGATCAGGTGCCCGTCATGACGAAGATCATGCAGGGGCTGCCGTGGACGCTCGGCCTGGTGGGCGTGTCGACGGTGATCGCCTTCTCCCTCGGCACTCTGGTTGGCATGTACGGCGCCTGGCGCCGGGGCAGCTGGTCGGACAACCTGATATCCCCGCTGCTCTTCATCGTGACCACGTTCCCGGTCTTCTTCCTGGGCCTGGTCATCCTGCTGATCTTCGGCGTCGAACTGCAATGGTTCCCACAGAACCACCCGTACTCGAACCCGCCCGGGCTCACCCTCGAATCCGCGGCGGACATCATCTACCACGCCGTGCTGCCCGGGCTCACCCTTGTCCTGACCGCGTCCGGCGGCTGGATCTACACGATGCGCAACAACATGATCGCAACGCTGTCCGAGGATTACGTCCGGATGGCGCGCGCCAAGGGCCTGTCCTCGTGGCGGATCATGCTCAACTACTCGGCCCGCAACGCCATCCTGCCCAACCTCACCGGCTTCGCCATGCAGGTCGGCTTCATCCTTGGCGGCTCCATCCTCATCGAGTACATCTACTCGTATCAGGGCCTGGGCTACCTGTTCTATCAAGGGACCGAGAGTCGCGATCTGCCGCTGCAGCAGGCCCTGTTCCTGCTCTATACCATGGCGGTACTGGTCTGCGTGCTCGTTGCCGACCTGCTCACCGCGTGGCTCGACCCGCGCACTCGAGACGCGTAGGAGAGCGGAGTGGAAGTGATCAGCGCGTCCGCCACTCGGCCGCCTGCGGCCACGTCGCCCAGGGACGCCGTCGCCAGGGTCTCGAAGGCGATTCTCCGGAACCGCAAGGCCACTCTCGGCCTGGTGATGTTCCTGTTGCTGCTCTTCGTAGCACTGTTCCCGGACCTGATCAGGAGCGTTCCGTGGAACGAGAGTGTCGTCCCGAGGGACGTCATCTCGCAATGTCAGCAGGACGCAGTCGCGCTGGGGAGGGTGCCCAACTGCGCGCAGTTCGCGCCTTCGTGGCCGCAGTACCCCCTCGGCACGACCCAGCTCAACTACGACGTCCTGTCCCAGGTAGTCCACGCGACGGGAACCACGCTGGGCGCGACGGTCCTGATCAGCCTGCTGGTGACCGCGATCTCGGTCTTCATCGGCGTGACGGCGGCCTATGTGGGCGGGACCGTGGACTCGGTGCTGTCCTTCGTGACCGACGTGTTCCTGGTCATCCCGGCACTACCGCTGCTGATCGTCCTCTCGACCTACCTCGAGGGCGGCGGCATCGCGGCCATCGTGCTGGTCATGACCCTCACGAGCTGGGCCTTCGGCGCCCGACAACTCCGCGCCCAGGGACTGTCGATCCGGACGAAGGAGTTCCTCGAGGCGGCCCGCGTGAGGGGCGAGAGGCCCTGGTACATCATCCTCGTCGAGATCATGCCCAACATGCTCTCTCTCGTGGTGGCGGCCTTCCTCGGCACGTCCGTGTACGTGGTGGCCACCATGGCCGGCCTGCAGTTCCTCGGCTTCGGCAACGTGGGCGACTCCATCACCTGGGGCACGATGATCTACCAGGCCCAGCAGGCCATGGCCCTCGAATCCGGCAGTTTCTGGTGGCTCATGGCGCCGATCCTGGCCGTGGCCTACATGGGCACATCGTTCGCCCTGCTCAACTACGCGTTCGACGAGATCGCGAACCCAGCACTGCGCAAGACGGGGAGGCGACGTGGCAACCGCGCTGCTTGAGGTACGGGGCCTCTCTGTCGACTACGTCACCGAGACGGTCGACGTTCGCGCGGTCGACAAGGTCGATTTGACCCTCGATAACGGCGAGTTCCTCGCGATCGTCGGCGAGTCCGGCTGCGGTAAGTCCACGCTCCTCTTCGCGATCGCGCAGCTGCTTTCATTTCCCGCAGAGATCTCCGAAGGCAGCGTCGTCTTCAAGGGCCGCAACATGGTGCAGCTGCGCGAACAGGAGCTTCGTCACCTCCGCTGGCGCGACTGCTCGGTCGTGATGCAGAGCGCCATGAACGCGCTCAACCCCACCATGAGCATCGGCGCCCAGTTCCGCGACGCCATCCAGGCGCATGCCGGGATGTCCGACGCCGAGATCCGCGACCGATCAGTCGAGGTCCTGCGCCTGGTGGGCATCGACGAGGTCCACGTCGACAGCTACCCGCACCAGCTCTCGGGCGGCATGCGGCAGCGGGCGATGATCGCCATGGCCCTGCTGTTCACGCCGGACCTGGTGATCATGGACGAGCCGACCTCGGCCCTTGACGTCGTCGCCCAGCGATCCCTGATGACCCAGATCAAGGAGCTCCAGGAGCGCCTGGGCTTCGCCGTGATATTCGTCACCCACGACATGTCGCTGGTGAGCCACTACTCCGACCGTCTGGCGGTCATGTACGCGGGCCAGCTGGTCGAGGTGTCCTCAACGGAGTCGCTCTTCGCCAGCCCGCTCCATCCGTACAGCCGGGGCTTGCTGGACGCATTCCCGTCGATCCGCGGCCCGAGACGGGCCCTGACCGGGATACCGGGCAGCCCGCCGGACCTTGGCCACCCACCGGCCGGCTGCCGCTTCCAGCCAAGATGCCCGGTTGCCATGCAGCGATGCGCAACGGAGCGTCCGGATCTCTACCAGGAAGGGCAGTCGCAGGCGCGGTGCTTCCTCTATTCCGATATGCGAGCGGAGGCCGTCTGAGCCATGGCCGCGACCTACTCACCTGGGGCGATGCCGGCTCCCGCCGACGAGCCGGTCCTGCGGACGGTCGATCTGACCAAGCACTTCCACCTCGGCGGACTCTTCTCGAAGCAGACTCTGCACGCGGTCGACGGCGCCAACATCACCATCCGGGAACGGGAGATTCTCGCCCTGGTGGGCGAGAGTGGCAGCGGCAAGAGCACCGTCGCTCGCCTTCTGGCGATGATCTACCGACCCACGAGCGGCCAGATCTACTTCCGCGGACGCCCGGTCGGGGACCTCCGATCGCGGCGCGACCTGCTCCGGTACCGCCGGCAGGTCCCGATGGTGTTCCAGGATCCGTACAGCTCCATCAATCCGGTGTTCAGGGTTACGCACGGGGTGGCGCGGAACCTCCAGCTCCACCGGCCCGAGCTGAACCGGGCCCAGCGCGGCGAGGAGCTGGAGAGGCTTTTCGAAACGGTGGGCCTCACGCCGGCCAGGGAGATGCTCGCCAAGTTTCCGTACGAGATGAGCGGCGGCCAGCGGCAGCGAGTCGGGTTCGCGGCCGCGCTCGCCGTCCAGCCCAGGCTGATCCTGGCCGACGAGCCGGTCTCGATGCTCGACGTGTCGATCCGGGCCGGGATCCTCAACCTGATGATGGACCTGCGCGACCGGCTGGGCGTGTCGATGCTCTACATCACCCACGACATCGCCAGCGCCCGCTACGTGGCCGACCGCATCATGGTCATGTATGCCGGTCACGTCGTAGAGACAGGTCCGGTCGAAGGGGTCCTGGCAAACCCGAAGCATCCCTACACGCAGCTTCTGCTCTCCGCCGTGCCCGATCCGATGGAGAAGACGAGCTTCTCCACGTCGGCGACGATCGGCGAGCCGCCTAAGGTGGTGAATCCCACGCCGGGCTGCCGTTTCCGCGGGCGCTGCCCGTTCGCGATCGAGGAGTGCTCGCACGTGACTCCCGGCCTGCGGCCGATGGCTCCTGGTCAGATGGCGGCCTGCCACGTCGCCAAACCCGAACCGGGTGCCGAGGCCGCGCCGGCCGCAGGTGCGGCGATCTAGCTGCTCGGGCGCTGCCACCGGAACGCGGTGGCGATCGGAGGAGACGCCGGCCATGGCAGTTGCGCTGAAACGACGAGTTGGAGATGACCGTCAAACCTGACCCCGAATTCGACGTCGTAATTGGCGGCACCTGGTACGCGGACGTAATCTTCACCGGGCTCGCCGAGCCGCCGCGGCTGGGCGCCGAGATCTGGGCCAGCGGCTTCGCGATGACGCCCGGCGGAACGTTCAACGTCGTGGCGGCGATGCACCGGCTGGGCCTTCACGTCGGATGGTCCACGGTCTTCGGCAACGACGCGTTCTCAGCCTTCCTGCTCGAGGAGGCCAGGGCTGAGGGCCTCGACGAGCGGTTGTTCCGGGTCGCCGACCGGCCTCGGCGGGTCGTGACCGCGTCCTTCTCGATGCCGCACGAACGCGGGTTCGTCTCGTTCGAGGAATGGCCCGACGATCTCGGCGAAGTCGAGCTGATCGGGAGCCATGCCGGGCGGTGCTACTTCGGCGGCGGCCTCTTCCCGCACCCCAGCCCGGCCGATGTCCGGCGGGCGCTCGAATCACGGCAGGCGATCTACGCGCTCGACCCGCAGTTCACGACGGCGACCCTGGACACGCCGCTGGTCGTCGAGACGCTCGAACTGGCGGACGTCTTCATCCCCAACGAGTCCGAGGCGCTCCAGCTGACCGGCTCGACCGATGCGGAGGCCGCGCTCGAGATACTCGGCCGGCACACGGATCTCGTCGTGATCAAGCGGGGTCCGCGCGGTGCGATAGCCACGCACCGGGGCGTCCGGCTGGAGGCTCCGGCTCTCGCCTGCGATGCGGTCGACACGACCGGAGCTGGCGACTGCTTCAACGCGGGGTTCATCGCCGGCCTGCTTGCCGGCGATTCGCTCGAGGACTCGCTGGGACAGGCCAACGTCTGCGCTGGCCTGTCGACGACCGCTCCAGGCGTCACCGCGGCGCCCTACCTGGAGCAAGTGCGGCGTTTCCTTGCCCAAGCCGACGCCTCGCGTCAGCCGACACACCAGAACACGAGGAACCCAACATGAAACTGACCTTCGTCGGCGGCGCGGGCGTTCGAATCCCGCTGTTCGTCGAGGCATGCATTCGCCGGAGCGCACGCATCGGCCTCGATGAGATCTGTCTGATGGACACCGACGGGAAGAAGCTTGCCGCGATCGGAGCGATCTGCCAGTTCATCGTCAGCAAGGCAGGCGACCCGTTCAGGGTCACCCTCACGACAGACCCAAAGCAAGCTCTCACGGAAGCCAGCTACGTCGTGACCACCATCCGGGCCGGGTTCGACGAGGGTCGGATCCGCGACGAACGAATTGCCCTGTCCCATGGCGTGCTGGGCCAGGAGACGACCGGACCGGCGGGATTCGGGATGGCCCTTCGGAACGTGCCGGCCATCCTGGGCTACGCGGAGCTGCTCGATACCCTCAGTCCCGGTGCGTGGCTCTTCAACTTCACGAACCCTGCAGGCCTCGTCGTTCAGGCGCTCAGGAACGCTGGAATCGAGCGGACGATCGGCATCTGCGACAGCGCCAACACCGTCCATCGCGGCGTGGCCGCGTGGCTCGGAGTCCCTGTGAATTCTCTGGCGCCCGAGGTCTTCGGCCTCAACCACCTGTCCTGGACGCGCTGCGTACGTCAGGACGGGACTGACCGCCTGGCGAGCCTCCTGCGAGATCCGGCCTTCATCGCGACCACGCACCTGCGCATGTTCGAGCCGGACCTGCTCGATCAGATCGGAATGGCTCCTAACGAGTACTTGTTCTATTACTACTACTCCGAACGCGCCCTCGCCGAGATCGCGGGAGAAGAACGAACGCGAGGCGAGGAAGTGGCGGCCATCAACCGGGCGATGTTCGGGAAGCTGGCCGCCATCGATGCCACGGCCGACCCGGAGGCCGCGCTGCGCGCCTACCGACTCGCCATGTCGCGCCGGGAAGCCACCTACATGCACTACGCCTTCGCGGATGCGCCCACGATGGAGGCGGCGGACGCGATGCAGACCGCGGCGGAGCCGCCGGAGCACGGCGAAGGCTACGCCGGTGTGGCCCTCGACCTGATGGAGGCCTTCGGCAGCGGCGCGCCGATCCGCACGGCCGTCAACGTGCCCAACGGCACCGCGATCACCGGGATGGCCGCCGACGATGTCGTCGAGGTGAGCTGTGTGATCGACGAGTCTGGCCTGACGCCCGTCACGATCGGCGCCATTACCGAGCCGCAGCTGCTGCTCATGAAATCAGTCAAGCTGTACGAGCGGCTGACGGTGGAGGCCATCGCCCAGCGATCCCGAAAACTGGCAACCGCCGCCCTGATGGCTCACCCCCTGGTGCTGTCCTACTCACGGGCCCGGGCCCTGGTCGACGAGTACCTCGACGCGAACCGCGAGTTCGTGGGCGACTGGGACTAGATCCCATAGTGTCTTGTCCGGACCACGGGGCCGCCGGGCTGCCGCCGGACCGTCGCGGCTCAGACGCGGACGATCGACTCCTGGGTGAGCATCTCCCTGACACGGGCGCCGGCTTCTTCGGGTGCGCCGAGCCGGTCGAGGCCGATCAGCGCCGAGCCCAGGACCGGCGGCCCGTCGATCGGCCGGACCGTGGCCTCGGGCGCGATTGCCAGCAAGCCCGACTCGATCCGCCCCAGCAACCGCGCGTCCCGATCCCTGAACATGCCGCCGCCTAGGGCAACGTGGACCGGAGTGCGCTGGAGGCGGAGGCGCTTGATGGCGGCACCGGCCATGGCCACCACCTCGTCGGCCAGCCGGTCGATGATCGAGGCGGCGACGAGGTCGCCGGCGCGCGAAGCTTCGAACGTGACCGGCGCCAGCTCGCGGACCCTGGCTTCGGGAATCCGCTCGAAGTAGATCGCGCGCGTCACCGCATCCGGCGTCTCGAGGCCGAAGAAGGCCGGGACGAGCGTCTCGAGTGACGTGTGCGGTCCTCGCAGGTCGTGGCCACGGATCGCCGCGCCCAGCGCCGCCATCCCGACCGAGAGACCGCCGCCCCAGTCGCCCGAGATCTCGCCGACGGCCGCGAAACGCACGCGCCGCCCGTCCGGGGCCAGGCCGCTGCAGTTAATCCCCGCGCCGCACACGACCGCCACTCCCCAGGCGACGGGAGACCCGGCGCGCAGGACCGCGGCCGTGTCGTTCTCGACCACCACTCTGCCTGCGAGTCCGGTGGCGGCCAAGCCACGCCGCAGTACGCGAGTGTCTTTGGGGAAGTCGGCGCCGGCGACGCAGAAGACCCCGGCTTGGGCCAGGGGCCGGGACGACGGGTCGAGCCCGGCCCGGCCGGCACAGGCCGACGAGAGCTCGACGAGCCGGCCCATCGCGGCCTCCAGGCCGACGGCCTGGTGCGAGGCCGAGGGCCCACGCACTGCTGCGAGAAGCCGCCCGGCGGCTCCGACCAGGGCCAGATCCGTCTTGGAGTTGCCGACGTCTACGGCGAGGACGGCAGCCGGCGCGGCCGTCATACCGGGGTCTCCGGCCCGGACGGGATGCCGGCCGGCAGCTCGTCATCGGCGAGCTGATCCACGGTCACGAATTCCACGCCGCGAACGCGCAGCGCTTCGATCACGGCGGCGACGGCCGGCACCGTCCCGGAGGGCCAGCCGTGGAGCACGACCACGGAGGTCGCCCGAGACATCGCGACCCGCTCGATCTCCGACTCGATGACCTGGGCCGTGCTGCGTGGATCCCAGTCGCGCGGGTCGACGTCCCAGCCGACGTGGCGGTAGCCGAGCCGCTCGATCGCGGCCATGACGCGGGGATCGCCCACGCCGTGCCCGAACGGTAGGCGGAGCCACGGGCGGGGATCCATGCCGGTCGAGGCACTGATCGCGGCGGTCGCGCGGGTCATGTCCTCCTCCAGCCCGCTGTCCGACAACAGCGGCATGCTGGCGTGGAAGAACGAGTGGCTGCCGACCAGGTGGCCCTCGTCCGCGATCCGGCGGGCCACGGCCGGATTTGCCTCGGCCCACCTGCCCTGGATGAAGAAGGTCGCACGGATCCCGGTGGCGGCCAGGATGTCCAGGAGCCGGTCCGTCGTGTCGGGCCGCCAGTGAGGCCGATCCGGGTGTTCGATGTCGAAGGTCAGCGCGAGGCGGCCCCGGCCAACGGCGCTGAGCGGCGCGGCGGCGGGAGCGGTTTCGCCCGGCCCGCCCCGGATCGCTGCGGGGTCGTTCACCGGCGGTTCGTCTCCGGGCCCGGCGCGGTCCCAGACTCCGAGATCGGCTCGGCCGAACGAGAGCGGCCGCCGACCGTTTCGATCGAATAGCGCGCCCGCTCTCCCGACACGATCGTCCGGCTGAACTCCACGGGTTCCTCCGATGCGTATGCGAGCCCTTCGAGCCACAACGAAGCGGTCGATTGCGATACGTCCAGCAGCCGGGCTTCCCGGGCGCTCGGGAGGCATGCCGCGATCGTCTCCCGGGTCAGGGTTACCCGGCAGTTGTATCGGCGCTCCAGCACTTCATACAGCGAAGCCTTCGAGTAATCCTCGTCGAGCAATCCGGGAAACCGGGCCGCGGGAAGATAGGCCTGCTCCAGCAGGAACGGCACATCGTCCGCCCCCCGCACTCGCTCCAGGAAATGGACCGAATCGCGGAGGCCGAGGTGCAGCCTGGCGCCGACCGTGGGCGTCGCCGTTTCGGTCCGAGCCGTCACGACGACGGTATACGGGCGAAGACCAAGGGGCCGCATCTCGTCGGTGAAACCCAGGGGTTCTGTCAGGTCGCGAACCAGCGGAGGGGATTTGGCAAACGTTCCGAGACCGCGAGTCCGCTCCACCCGTCCCTCCCGCACCAGCTCCTCGAGCGCGCGCCGGACGGTGATGAGACTGCAGCCGTACTCCGCGGCCAGCTTTCGCTCGGTTGGCAGGCGCTCGCCCGGAACCCACTCGCCGGAGTCGAGCGCGGCTCGAAGATCCAGGTAGGCCTGGTGATGGAGCGGGACAGGACCGGGTTGGAGCGGCTTACGTGGCATGTTGCCAATCATGATAACTTTATAGTCAATCTCGTCGGGGCAGACCGGCGCAAGTATGGAGTAACACGAGATGGGCGTGAAGATCGCGGTCGTGGGAGCTGGGTCGACGTACACACCCGAGCTCGTGGACGGACTCGCAACCCGCGCCGACCGCCTGCCCGTCGACGAGCTGGCCCTGCTCGACATTGACGGCTCCCGCCTCGATATCGTGGCCGGCCTGGCCGGCCGGATGCTTCGACGGCGGGGCTGGTCGGGCCGACTGACTCCGACGCTCGACCGCGACGCCGCGCTCGACGGAGCCGATTTCGTGGTGATCCAGCTGCGCGTCGGCGGCCAGGCTGCGCGCCTGGTCGACGAGACGCTGCCGCTGCGATTCGGCTGCATAGGCCAGGAGACGACCGGGCCGGGTGGGTTTGCGAAAGCCCTGCGGTCGGTGCCCGTCGTGCTGGACATTGCCGAGACCGCCTCGCGCCGGGCGGCCCCCGGAGCCTGGATCCTCGACTTCACGAACCCGGTTGGGATAGTGACGCAGGCACTGCTCGACGCCGGCTACCGGGCGATCGGCCTGTGCAACGTGGCCATCAACCTGCAGCGCCGCATCGCGGCAGCGCGGGGCGTCGCGCCGGACCGGGTGGAGCTCGAGCACGTGGGGCTCAACCACCTGACGTGGGAGCGCGCGGTGCGCCTCGACGGCCGGGACATCCTGCCGGAGATGCTCGCCGACGATGCGGCGACTGCGGAGATGGCCGAGGAGCTCGGGTTCCCGGTCGAACTCCTGCGATCCCTGCGAGCTCTCCCCTCCTACTACCTGCGCTACTTCTACCGAACGTCCGACGTGCTCGCCGAGGAGCGGGCCGGCCACACGCGGGCTACCGAGGTCATGGAGATCGAGCGCGGCCTCTTGGAGCTGTACCGGGATCCGGCGCTGGACGTCAAGCCCGCCCTCCTGGAACAGCGCGGCGGCGCGTTCTACAGCGAGGCCGCCGCCCAGCTCATGGCGTCGCTCCACGCGGGAACCGGGGACGTTCAGGTGGTCAACGTCCGGAATGCGGGAGCCCTGCCCGACCTGCCGGCCGGCGACGTGGTCGAGGTACCCGCCCGCATCGACCGGGACGGCGCGCACCCGCTCGCGCTCGAGCCGCTGGCGCCGGAGATGCGCGCGCTGGTCCAGCACGTGAAGGCCTACGAGAGGTTGACGATCGACGCCGCTATCTCCGGAGATCGCTCGGTCGCGCTTCGGGCGCTCCTGTCGAATCCGCTCGTCGGCGAATGGGATGTCGCCGTGCCACTGCTCGACGCGCTGCTCGAGGCCAACCGGGCCCACCTGCCGGGCTTCTTCGCGGCCGCCACAGGCTGAAGGCACACCGGCGTCACGCCCCGATTCCGGAACAGAGTGCTTGTCCGTCGGTTCCGGCCGCCAGGAGCGCGCACACTCCGAACCTCTGGGAGAGGCACGGGAGCCTTCGGGCTCCCACCGGCGCGGCGTCCCCATTACGGTCGCCTATGTCGCGCCGGGCCAATGGCGAGTCCCGCTCCCCGGCTAACGGGCATGGACGTGCCCACGGAGGTCCCAATGGCGATGATTGCAGTCGCGTTCCCCATCCTGCCCGGAAAGACGGCCGAGTGGCGCGCTTTCATGGCAGAGATCAACGGCCCCCGCCGCGCCGATTTCGTCGCCTCGCGCGAACGAGCGGGCGCCCACGAGCGGACCTATCTCCAGCCGACCCCGATGGGCGACCTGGTGATCGTGACCCTCGAAGGCGAGGATCCGGCCAAGTCGTTTGGGCAGATGGTGCACGCCACCGACGCCTTCACCCTCTGGTTCGTCGAGCGAGTCAAGGCGGTCCACGGCGTGGACCTCACCGCGCCGATGCCGGGCGGCGGCTTGCCATCGGAGCTCGTGGTGGATACGGCCCGCGTGCCGGCCCTGGTGAAGTAGCCGAGGCCGCGCCTTCCTTTCCACCCAGGACATACAGAGGCCGCTCGCTTACGTGAGCGGCCTCTCTTCATGTTCGACTCACAGGGGTTCTATCCGTCCGCCAGGATCTTCGAGACCGCATCGATCAACTCATCGCGGCCGAAGGGTTTCGCGAGGAAGTGGAAACTGCCCTCGATCGGGCCGGCGGCGAGTCCGGGGTCGTAGCCTGACATCAGGATGACGTTCAGCGATGGCCGGACGGCCACCAGGCGCTCGGCGAGGGCCTGGCCGTTGGTCTCCGGCATCACCATGTCGGTGAGGAGGAGATCGATCGAATCGCTCAGGCCGTCGGTGAGGGCCACGGCCTCGGCGGGCGAACCCGCCACGAGCACTCGGTAGCCGGCGCGCTCGAGCGTTGACACGACGAAAGCACGGACGGCCGGCTCGTCCTCGACGACCAGCACCGTGGCCTTGTGGACAACATCGGCAGAGGCCGGCCTGAGCCCGCCGAGCGCGTCGGGCACGGAGCCCACGCGCGGCAGCAGGACCGAGACGGTCGTTCCCAGGCCAACGCTCGACTCGGCCCAGACCTCGCCATTGGACTGGTGGACGATGCCGAATACCGTGGCCAGACCCAGACCGGTGCCGGAGCCGGGTTGCTTGGTGGTGAAGAACGGCTCGAAGGCGCGCTCGAGCGTCGTCGCATCCATGCCCGTGCCACTGTCGGTGACGGTCAGGAGCACGGCCGGCCCGGCGACGGCGTGGCCGAGCTCGGCCGTTTCCTCGACGAGGTGAACACCGATCTCGAGGCTACCGCCATCGGGCATGGCGTCACGGGCGTTGACGGCCAGATTGACCAGGACCTGCTCCAACTGGCCCGGGTCGGCCATTACGACTGCCGGCCTGGGGGACAGCGCCGAGGTGAGCCGGACTTGAGCGCCGAGGAGCCTGGCGAGCATCTGGCCTACGCTCGTCACTACGACGTTGACGTCCATTGCCTGCGGCGCGAGTTTCGTCCGGCGGGCGAAGGCGAGGATCTGCCTGGTCAGCTCGGCGGCGCGGGCCCCGGCCCGCTTGATCTCGAGGGCGGACTCGATGCGTTCGTCGCCCTCCAGCTCACCTATCAGGATCTCGGCGTAGCCGTTCACGACGGTCAAGAGGTTGTTGAAGTCGTGGGCGATACCGCCGGCCAGTTGGCCCATGGCGTCCATCCTCTGCGCCCGGTGAAGCTGGTCCTCGAGCTCGCGTTCGCGGGTGACGTCGCGCTGAACGGCGACGTAGTTGACGGGGGCTCCCGACGCATCGTAGACAGCCGACAGCGTGATCGCCTCACGCCGGACCGATCCGTTCGGCGCCCGACTGGTGACCTCGCCGGACCACGCTCCATCCCTGGAGACGGCGGCGAGCACGGCCGAGTTGAAGTCCGGGTCTTTCGCGCTGCGGACGTCACCGTGGTTCTTGCCGACCAGCTCCCCACGCATGAAGCCGGTCGCCTTCTCAAAGGCGGGATTCGCGTAGACGATCGCGCCTGCCGGATCGGTGATGACGATCGAGTCGGGCGACTGCTCCATCGCCAGCATGATGGTCGCGCGTTCCCGCTCGGCTGCCTTTCTGGCCCCGATGTCGCGGACCACGCCCAGGTGCGAGCCGGGGGCGAACTGGCGAGCATGAACCTCCACGTCCACGGTCGAACTGTCCGGCCGGCGCAACCTCCGCTCCGCCACGTAGGCTTTGTACTCTCCATGGGCCGGAAGCCAGAACGGCACCTCGGCCAGGTTCTCGGGGTCGAAGTAGTCCGTCCACTGTCTGCCCAGAAGCTCATCGATCGAGCGGCCGAGGAGTTCGGCCAGGGCCGGGTTGGCATCGACGATGCGGCCGTCGTTGTCGAGCAGCAGCACCCCGTCCGCCGTCTGTTCGACCAGGTTGCGGTAGCGCTCCCCGCTCGTCCTTAGAGCGTCCTCGGCCCTCTTGCGCAGGGTTGTGTTGACGATCGCCATGATGAGATGAGGCTCGCCGTCGAGCTTCGTCACGTCGGCCGAGAGGAGAGCGTAGTTGAGCTCGCCCTCGCGGGTTGTGACGGGCACCTCGAGGTCGCGCAAGTTGCCGTCGCGCCGGAGGATCTCGGCCATCCGGTTGCGGTCCTCCGGGTGAGCGAAGAACGACAGTTCCGTCGAAGTCTTGCCGACGACCTCCTCTCGCTTGAAACCAGTCTGCTCGAGGAAAGCCTGGTTGACGTCGACGATCAAGCCGTCGCGGAGGCGCGAGATGAGCATCATCACGCCGGCAAAGGTGAAGGCGGCCGTGAACCTGACCTCGCTGGCGCGCAGGGCCTCCTCGGCGGCGAGGCGATCGGTGATGTCCACGATGGCGGTCAGCAGGCAGGGTTCGCCGTCAACCTCGATCGGGGAGGCCGAGAGCAGGCCCTGCCGAACCCCGCCGTCGCGGCGCCGGAATGTGATCTCAAGGTCACGGGCGATGCCGTGGCTCTGAACGGCTCGAACGATGCCTTCTCGATCCTGGGGCGTCATGATCCCAAGTTCCGTCGCCGACCGGCCGATCATCTCCGAGCGGTCGTAGCCAAGCCTGGCGCAGGCGGTGTCGTTGACTTCGAGCAGCCGACCATCGGCCAACCGCGAGATCGTCATGGGTATGCTGGCGGTCTGGAAGGCGACCTCGAACCTGGCCTCCTCAGCCCCGCGACGCTCCGTCACCGCACACCTCGCAAGCCTGCGCAGACTCGATGCTCCGCGCGCGTCTCCGCTTCGTAGGCCTCTGCCGGCCAATCGTCCAGCGTCGAAGGGTTCGAGCCAACGGGCCCATCTTAGGGCCCGTGAACCGGGCGAGCCACTGGCCCGATCGGGGGATAGGCCGCCGGTGCGGCTTGCGGCTCGGAGTCGCCTTGGATCCTCTACGCGGCCTTCGCGGTCGCCCCGTGCTCGGCGAACAGGGCGCCCAGGTCCAGCAGGATGACGAGTTGGCCGCCGAGCTTGGCAATGCCTCGGAAGTAGGCCGAGTCGAAGCCCGAGGCCACCTCTGGAGTCGGCTCGACGGACTCCTCCGAGACCATCAGGACCTCGGTCACGGCGTCGACCACGAGACCGACCCGCATGCCCGAGGTGCCCGCGACGATGATCCGGGTGGACTTGGTGGTCTCGCTGCGGGCCATCCCAAAGCGGGAGGACAGGTCCATGACCGGGATGATCCGGCCGCGGAGGTTGATGACCCCGTCGACGAACGCCGGTGCGGTCGGGACCGCGGTCGACTCCTGGAAGCGGATGATCTCGTAGACCGAGCCGATGTCGAGGCCGTAACTCTCGTCACCGAGCTGGCAGACGACTATCTGGAACTCACTCATCGGATTGACTCCTGGTCGCCGGGTCGGGGCGAGATTGCCCTCTGCGGCGGGGCTCGCCGGATGAGAAGCGAGCCCCGCCCCAAGGTGTTGCGGCGTCGAGGTGTGCCGACTCGCGCCGCTTGGGTTTACGGGTTCTAGGCGGCCTTCGAGGGCCGGCCCTTGGCCGGCTTCTCCCAGTCGCTTGCGCGCCGCCGGGTGACCACGGTGGCCGGGGCGGCTTCTTCGGTCCCGGACTCGAGGACGAAGCGGGCCACGACCTCGTCGAGCTCGTCGGCCATCTGGGCCAGCGAGCCGGCCGAGGCGACGACCTCCTCGGCCTGGGCAGACATTTCCTCGGTCGCGGCGGAGACCTCCTCGGCCGAGGCCGAGTTCTCCTCGCTGATGGCCGCGATCGACTGGACTGAACTCGACACCGTGCGAGCGGCTGCTGTCATGCGCGCGGCGGCTTCGTTCGTCTGCCCAGCGATCGTAGCGATGGCGTCCGACGCGGTCACCACGCCGCCGGAGGCGCGGCTCATCGCATCGACGGCGGTTGCGATCCGGTCGACCGCCCGCTTGGTAGCGGTTACGGACTCGGAGATGGCCTCGAGCGAGGCGCCGGCCTGCGTGGCCAGCTCGTTCCCACTCTGGACCTCTTCGGCGCCGGCCCGCATCGCCGCGACGGCTTCCTCTGTGCCACGCTGGACTTCCTCGATGAGGGCAGCGATCTCCTTCGTGGCCCGGCTGGACCGCTCGGCCAGCTTTCGAACCTCGTCGGCGACGACCGCGAAGCCCTTGCCCTGCTCACCGGCCCGGGCCGCCTCGATGGCGGCATTGAGGGCCAGCAGGTTGGTCTGCTCGGCGATGTCGTCGATCGTCTCGACGATGGCCCCGATCTGGTCGGACTTGGCGCCAAGCTCGGTGACCTTGAGGGATGCCTTCTCGACGGTCTGCTTGATGCGATCCATCTCGGCTACGGTCTGGCGGACGGCTTTCTGGCCGTGGTCGGTCGCCTCGGCGGCCGAGGTTGCCACGGTGCTGACTTCGTCCGACGCGGCCGAGGCCGATTTGATCGCTCCGGCCATGTCGTTGAGAGCCAGCGACGCCACCTCGACCTTTGCCGTGATTTCGGCGGCACCCGCCCCCACCTGGGCAATGATGGCGTCCAACTCCTGGGCCGCGTTACTCGTGTCGGACGTGGCTTTGGCTTGCTCTGACGCGCCACTGGCGACCTGGTTGATGGTCTCGGCGATCTGGGAGGAGGCGTTGCCGGACTGAGTTGCCGCGTCGCTGAGCTCGGTCGAGGTCCGAGCCACGGCATCGGCCGCGGACTTGACCTCGCCCACGGTTGACTTCAGCCCGGCCCGAGCCACCTCGTAGCTCGTGATGGTGGCCTGGAGCTGGCCCAGCATCTTGTTTGTGACCTGGGCCGTCATGCCGATCTCGTCGGCCCCGAACTTCTCGATCGGGTGCGTGGCCGGGTGGACCTCGACCGTGAGGTCGTTGCGAGCCAGGGCCGCCAGGCCGTTCTCCAGGTACGTGGCGCAGTTGTCGGCCATCGACGTCAGCGTGGCCTGGACCGCTTTGACGCCGCCGGTGATCGAGCGGGCCAGGAAGAGGGCCAGGAAGAGGCCGACCAGGATCGCGATCGCGAGGAAGGCGAGAGTCAGCGCCCGGCTCTGCTCGAATGTGCCCTGGGTTTGACCGTTCAGCGTGAGAGTGGCGGCATCGACCTCGGCTTGTAGCTTGTCCAGGGCAGCCATCATCTTGGTGCGGATGGCCGCCGCGGGCGGGATCTCCGCCGCAGCCGCATCGAACTTGCCGGCGCGGGCATCGGCGTGAAGCTGGTCGAAGGCCGCCTGGTACTCCGCCTGGGCCGTTGTGAAGGCGGCTAGATTGGCCTGCTCCCCGACGGTGAGGGGCATAGCTTCGAACGCAGCGAGGTTGTCGGAGATCGTCTTGTCGTCCATCGCGATCTGGGTGTCTTGCTTCGCCTGGACGTCCGGCTGGTTGCCCACGATCACGGTGTAGGTCACCGCACGGGCCTTGTCGACCAGGGCGACGTCCACCGCCCGCAGGTGCTCGATGGCGACGGTGCCCTGCGAATACGCCTGGTCCGCCTTGTCGTTTACCTGGCCCAGGCTCACGATCGACAGCCCGCCGATGACGCCCATGAAGGCGAGCATCAGGGCGGACGTGCCCAGGAGCTTGGCCCGGACCGACAGCCTGGCAGCGACTCTGGCTCTTAGCGCTTTCATCTCACACCCCTCCGGGGCGACGGCAAAGTCATGTTGGCCGGGCCCGGCACCTCCGGGCCCTCACTCACAGCGTCGGCACAGCCAATCGGCCCCAAATACGTAGTTCACGGGGCGCGAAATGGGGACGCTGACAGAAGCTTGGATGCCTCGAGACCGCGCCCCGCGATAGAACCGCCCCAACCCGGAGGAAACCGACTAGCCCGTTGGTCCTTGCTCCGCTGGTCCGTTCGCCGTATCCCGGCCGACCAATCGGGCGGTCCTTCTCCTGGCCAGGCGCCCGTCTCTCTCGGATTCGAGGGCGGCAAGGCAGTGGCCCACATCCACCGATAGCCGGTCGAGCAGGGCCACCTCGTGCGTTCCGAAGGCCCCAACCTCCCGGGCATAGAAAGCCATCGATCCGGCCTGGTACGGCCCTTTGAAGACTGGCACCGCCACAATCGCGCACAGGCCCGCCTCGCGCAACGGCTGGTGGCGACGCCGGAAGCGAGGGTCGCCCAGGACGTCGTTCACTACCATCGTGCTGGTCACCGGGGTCGGAGGGTCGCTCGTGTATGAGACCGGCATGCTGCGCCCCAGCCAGGCGTCGACCTCTCGTTCGAGGGATGCATCCTGGGCGATCGAGGCGACGAAGCGGAGCCGCCTCCCCTTCATGTCGGCCTCCACAAGACCGAACCGGGCCAGGACGCAGACTCCCAGGTCGACCGGGAGCCGGCAGGCTTCGCGGTACAGATCGTCGAGTTTCGACACGCGCTCGAGCGAACGATCGATCGTGGCCGTCATCGCCGCGAACCGCTCGGCCTCAGCCCGCTCCGACGCCAGCGCTGCGGCCAGAACATGCTCCCGCTCCTGACGTTCGATGTCACCCAGACGCGCCGCAACAAGGGCTGCCATCTGTTCGAGGAGCTCCACCTCCGGCTCGCCGAAGAACGACGGGTCGTCGGTCAGGACCGCGATGATGCCGACGGGCAGACGACCGGCGCCGATTGGGATTGCCGCCTCGCTGACCACCCCCAGCCCAGCCATGGTCGCCGTCCGGTCATCATGCTCCTCGGGATCTTCATAGGGATAGACGCACGCGTGACCGGTCTCGAGCGCCCGGCCCGCATGCTCCGAGGTCAGCCCGAGCGACACCTCCGATATGCGGATGTCGGCCGCAAGTCGCTTCTCGTCGCGGGCAACGGCCTGGACGCGCAACCGGCCCGCGGGTTCCACGAGCGCGACTGAGGCCACCGCCAGCCCGCCTACGGAGACCAGAACGTGGACCGTTCCGCGGAACAGGCTCTCCTCGTCCGCGGAGGCCCGGAGCGTGGCATCCAGAGCGGAAACCGCGGCCGTCAGCTGCAGGAATCTGGCCCGTTCCCGCTCGGCCGCCTTTCGAGGACCGATGTCCCGAGCGGTGCCGAGCAGCCCTCCATTGACGAACTGGCGGGTGTGGACCTCCACTTCGACCGTCGAGCCGTCAGACCGGCGCAACTTCCGCTCGAACGTGAGCGACTGGCCCTGGCCGGGTGGGGGCTGCTGGAAGGGCAGCTGGGCCAGGTCGCTGGGGTCGATGTAGTCGGTCCACCGCTTGCCCAGGAGCTCGTCGGCGGTACTGCCGAGGAGTCCGGCCATGGCCGGGTTCGCGTCGACGATGCGGCCCTCGTCGTCGAGCAGCAGGACACCGTCGGCAGTTTGCTCGACCAGACCGCGGAAGCGCTCCTCGCTCGTGCGCAGCGCGTCCTCGGCGCGTTTGCGCACAGTGGTGTTGATCACCGCGACGATGAGGTGCGGCTCTCCATCCAACATCGTCACGTCGGCCGAGATCAGGGCCCAGTTCAGCTCGCCGTCTCGGGTGATCACGGGAATCTCAAAGTCGCGCACGCGACCGTCGCGCCGGAGGATCTCGGCCATCTGATCCCGGTCCTCCGGATGGGCGAAGAAGGATAGGTCGGTAGACGTCCTGCCGATGACCTCGTCGCGCTCGTACCCGCTCTGATCGAGGAAAGCCTGGTTGACGTTGACGATGAGGCCGTCCCGGAGGCGCGAGATGAGCATCATCACGCCGGAAAAGCTGAAGGCGGCGGTGAACCGAATCTCGGTGGCGCGCAGGGCTTCCTCGGCAGCCCAACGGTCGGTGACGTCGACGGTGGCGGTCACGAAACAAGGCTCGCCGTCGATCTCGATCGGCGTAGCCGAGAGCCTGCCGTGCCGGATCGTGCCGTCGCGATGCCTGACGGGGAGCTCGAGGTCGCGGGCGATACCGTGCTCCCGCAGGGCTCGAGCGAGGCTCGCGCCGGCTTCGGGAGTGAGTACTCCCAGTTCCGTCGCCGACCGGCCGATCAACTCGGAGCGGTCGTAACCGAGCCTGGTGCAAGCGGCATCGTTGACTTCGAGCAGCCGTAGGTCGCTCAGCCGCGAGATGGTCATGGGGATGCTGGTGGTCCGGAAGGCAGCCGCGAACATAGCCTCGCTGCCGCGGCGGTCCGCCGCAGCCGCCCCGCGACCCCCGGCCTTGTCGACCTCCGCTCGCTCCGCCACCGCATACCTCGCAAGCCCGCGGGCTCGACGCTCGGCGACCGTTCTGCCTCTTAAGCCCCGTGCGAGCCGATCGTCCGGCATCGAGGGTCCGAGCCAACCGGTCCATCTTAGGGCCGGTGACGGGGCCGGGCCAGCAGCCCGTTGCGTATCAGCCACACGTCGCCCGACGTATGTTCTGTTCGATCTCGCCCTCCTACACTTCACTTCAATAGCACACGGCGGGACCCGCCCGCTGATTCTCGAGGGATTCATGAACATCGACGTTCAGACGCTGGCGCTTGCCTCCGGCATTGCCAGCCTGATCGAAGTCGCGGTCCTCTTCTTCCAATACCGGCTGGCTCGCAACCATCCCGGGCCCGGCTGGTGGACCCTCGGCATGGCCTCCATCACCGTCGCCGCCGCCGCCTCGCTCCTGCGAGATCAACCCACCGTCGGACCCTTCACGAACGTCGCCAGCCTTGCCCTCTACGTTACCGGCCTCTCGCTCCTGTACGTCGGAGTCCTTCGCTTCCTCAGCCGGCGCGAACGACGGAGCTGGCTCGTGGGCTACTGCGCGTCCGCGGTCGCAATCGTCGCGTACTTCAGCTTC
>Ga0209777_10003002_pt1 | contig 21401 bp, 24 predicted proteins | sample FrelakmetHBP12HB_FD_187147 | JGI IMG/M metagenome (GOLD analysis project Ga0209777, IMG submission 187147) | Freshwater lake sediment microbial communities from the University of Notre Dame, USA, for methane emissions studies -HBP12 HB (SPAdes)... | ecosystem: Environmental > Aquatic >...
TGATAGAGATATAAATTCGGCTAAAAATATTCTCCGTTTCGGTCATGAAACGCTGGAGCTATGCAGCAAAGCTGCATAGCGAGGGAAGCCCCTGCCTTTAGGCAGGGGAGGATGTCACGCCTGAGTTCTAATATTCATCAAGACCATTAAGCGACTTGACTAATATCTTGTTTTGCGACTTCTTCCCCGTGGTAGACCAGCACATATTGTTCTTTGCGAGAACCATATTTTTCTTTCATTGCTTGATATTCTTCGGGCTTTTCTTGAAAAACTTCTTCGCAGATTGATTTGTATGAAATTGCAAAACGCTTTGCAACAACCCGCAGACAGAAACCGACTACTGTGCGTCCCGCAACCAATAAATCAATTACTAAGCGTTCAAAGCGAGATTTCTCGTCCCACAAGTCGTCAACCTGACCTTCAAGGTCATAGATTTTGTCTTCCAGTTTATCGATACCCAAAGTTTTTTTCATGGGTTCTAATTTCTTTTGGATCTGTGCTTCCAGCCTTCCAATTTGCATTTCAAGAGCTTTAATTTTACGCTGGGTTTCTTCGTATTTTGATTTTTCTTTATCAACATTTACGGGTGTAAGTTTTTGTTGTAATTTCAGCCGCGATTCAGAATCTCGTAACCCATGTTGCTGATGAATTTCGGGTTTTGAGAATTTGAATGCTTTTGTTTTTGCTTTAATCTTTTTGTTGGATCTTTTCATTTTTTTTATGATGGCACCCATTTTTTGTCTCCTTGACATACTCTCTGGGTTTAGTAGCAAGACACCATGTCCTGCTCAATACTATCAGTATCGGCAGATTTGTAAAAAAAATTAGCTGTTTTTGACTTTTTATGATACTTTTTTGTAAGGTATTATTTTATCGACTGTTTTAGTCGTTGAGGGATAGGTTTTGATCACGCAAAATATGGAAAAACTCTTCTTCTAGTAAACCAACAAAATCGATTATTGCAGCCCCGTGTTCACCAGTTAAATATTCCTGTAATTTTGGATTGCTATAACCAAACTTTCTAGCAGGTCTTAGTAATTCTTGATGAATAGTATCTAATACGGCAAAAACCTCGCTGGCTTTTATTGCTTCGTAATGTTCTCGGTGTTCTTCTGGCAGCTTGAATTTTAGAGTAGCTATAGGCATTATTCTTTTCCTTCCAATCTTTTTATTTTATGGTAGCGATAATAATCATGAGTATCTTTTTCGGGTTTAGTATCTATATCTGGTGGCAATGGACCCGAAAAAGTTTTAAACTTTTTCACCATTTTTAGCATATAGTTTTGATATGTATCCCAGTCAATACCATATGACGTTACTAGTTTTCTTTCTTCCGCTGTTGCTAACTCATGTGCATACGGGTATTTGTATTTTTTATAGTCCTCAAAATATTTTTCTGATCTTTCGTGTCGTACTAGGCCATTAATATAAGCAGTAATTAAATCCTTTAGGATTTGTGGTAGATGTGGTAGATCAGGATAAGTTTCTTTTTCATCGAGATGGTTGGAAATCCATCTCGGTAATCTTTTATCGATATAGATAGTTTTCCCATCCTTGCTATAACCGGCAAGGTAGGGAATTTCGTAATCTGCGTTTACAGTGTATTCGGTATTGAGATAATCAGCGAGTGTAAAATCATACACATCATTTTTATCAGCACATATCTGATATAGTACTCTTATAAGCTTTTTGTTTATCATTGATATACCTATACGAAAATTACCATCATCACTCTAAAAGTAACTAGGATTAGGTTATCTTGTAGTTGTGAGGGGGTCATATGGGTTTTTGGGATGAAATAGAAAGCTTATTTGACGGTCAAAAAAACAGTGATGATATTGATTGGCAGAATCCCTTATGTAAAATAACTAATCATTTTAGGGTTGAAGAAGCGTTATATTTACATAAATGGGGTAGACTTGCTAATGAAAACGATGGGCTTACTGATGGGATTAAACAAAACCTAGTTAGCGTTTTTACTAAAATGGAAATAGTGAGAGCATTTATTGATGCACCCATTCGCGTGAGTAGTTGTTATAGGCCGGGTAGGTATAATTGGTTGTTGGGTGGTACTGCACATTCGGCGCATATATATGGTATGGCGGTAGATTGGTATGTTAAGGGTGTTAATTGTAATAGGCTCAGAGCTAAAATTGTACCCATGTTAGCTATGTGGGAGATGCGCTGCGAGAACGAATGTGGTAACTGGATACATTTGGATATAAGGAATTTTGGACGTAATAGATATTTTAAACCTTGACGTGATTTGGTATAAAGTATTTGATATTTTTACAGGTCAAAAAAAACATACTTAAGAAATGGGGTAGCGATGAAAAAAATTATTTTAATAGGAATTTTGGGATTAGTTTTTACTGCTTGTGGTCAAGATATAAAAACTGGTAGCAATCTATCTTTTGAGTGCCATCAACCACAGCCAGTGCCACAGCCAGTGCCACCACCAGCACCAATACCGGTACCATCACAAAAGCCGCAGCCACAGCAGCCACAGCAGCCAAATAAACCTTTTATGCAAAAACCGGTAGATAATTGTTGCCCACAACCACCACCACCACCGCCAATACCACCAGTACCAGTACCGCAAAAGCCACAGCAGCCACAGCAGCCACAGCAGCCACAGCAGCCACAGCAGCCACAGCAGCCACAGCAGCCACAGCAGCCAACAGGATGTTACAACTTTAAAGACGGCAGGTTAGTCTGTAGCAGTGCCATTGTGACACTTAACTATAATTGCAGTGGTCGGACTTGCGGACAGACAGTTTGTGGTCAAGATTGTATTTGGTTTGGATGATAAATACAGATGGCCGGAATTGAACCGGCAAGGGCTTTCGCCCGCAAGATTTTAAATCTTGTGTGTCTACCAATTTCACCACATCTGCGAGGTGTAAAGAAGTGCAGGAAGGGTTCAAGTATTATTTGCTAAATTAGCAAAACTATATTTATCGTATAGCGAGTTACCATTACTCTTTTCCCCCATAATGCGGGGGAACTTGGATTCGAACCAAGAATCTAGCTTGTAAGCAAACAAAGGTGGAACCCTTCCCACCTAAAAAATAATATACTAGATTTGAAATGTCAAATTAAATTTTCTGCAATAAAATATTGGATATCGTTTTTTGATTTATTTCCTACCAGTGAATCAACTATCTCACCGCCTTTGATCATAAGTAGATACGGTATAGATCGAATACCGTAATCAGAGGGTATTAAGGTATTTTCATCAACGTTGAATTTGGCAATTACAACTTCCTTACCAGATTCTTCTGCAATCTCTTCTAATCTAGAACCAACTTGTAAACAAGGCCGACACCAATTAGCCCAAAAATCCACCAGTACCGGTGTGTCATTTTTAAGAACTAACTCCTCAAAATTTTCATCTGTTACATTTATGATGGAACCCATAGTACATAACCCCTAAATAAATTATTGTGTGACTATGGGTAAAATAATGTTGCGTTGTAGTCTCGTTTTGTTGATATATTTTTTAGTATGTCACAGATGTTTCCTGACTCTGGGCACCATATAGTAAAGCCATCATAATCAGGGTATAATGATCCGTCATCTTGCTTACTACTTAGTATCCAAAGAAGCATTCCATCCACTTTGTTTTCATTAGCGGTTGTGTACCATTTTTCATAAATATCAATTCTTTTTTGCTTATCCCTAAGCCCAAACTCACTTAAAAAAACAGGTTTCTTTAATGTCTCGCTAGCCAATGTTGCATGTTTTATTATGTAGTCTATTGATTGCTGATCAGAGAATCCCCACGAATCAGGATATAAATGGAATGATGCAATATCTATATTTTTTGATTTGTGCGTTTCCACAAAATCACTAGATATAGATCCCTCAGAACCAGTAGATATTAGATGATTTGTATCTATATTTTTAATGAACCCTGCTATTTCATCCACCCATATGTATAAAGCATTTGCATCGTTACAACGTGGTTCATTCATCAATTCCCACATTAGTATAGTTGGATCATCTTTATAAGCTATTCCAGTATATGTATTAGTTCGTGTTAAAACATATTTGATATAGTCTTTATAGATACTTTTAATCTGTTCATTTTTAAAAAAATTATCATGGTTGCTATTATCATTCACCCATTTTAGATATTGATCAACACCACCAAAATCACTCCAATTATTTGATAGCGTTAGTATCAACCTAATCCCATCTTTTTTTGCTTTATAAATAACATAATCTAGATTTTGAAATGTTTGCTCGTGATAAGAACGGGGGGAAGGCTGATAACAAAATCCCTCATGCATAGCGCCCTCGCAAAAAGCCCATGTTCGTATTACATTCATGTTTAAGGCTTTAGCATCATCAATAACTGAATCGATCATCTTGTGCGATTTATAAAAGAGATAGTATTGGTTGATTCCAGAAAAATAGACAGGTTTTTCATACAAAGTTAATTGATTGTTTTCCACTTTTACAAAATTGTTTTGACTAAGTGCATTAATAGATAAGAACAGAAAGCAAAAGATAAAAAGAAAAAGCCAATGGATATTTTTCATAACACCATCCCATCTGATTAATTTTGATTGTTCTATTATCAAGATAAGAAGGTTTTGATATTACCTATTCCACCATATTCCAATATTTTGTAAGATTGTCAGAAGTGATTACATGTATAATTTTGTCTTCTGTATCAAGTTCAACTCTGTTATCAGCGACTACATTATACTTTGGATCTTCTATAATATGCAATGATTGATATCATGAGTTTCATTTCCTCATAAGAAAGTAGATTTGATTTGATATTGTTGCAAATAGAACAACATGATACTGAGTTACTTAAAGTGTATCCTATTTCATTGCTAGGTATAATTTTGTCTATACCATAGCCAGTCCCAGCATTTTCCACCCCGCAATATTCGCAGGGTTGTGTTATAATTTCTTTATACTGTTCAAAGGTTAATTCTAAAGGAATACTTTCTTTTTGGGAGCGACTTACCAATCTCCCCCATCGTTTTCTTATGGTTGCTTTCTTATTTGGTATATATAGAATATGTTTGTCCATAGACAATGGATCTTTTTCACCTTTCAAAATGGCATGGAACATCAGCATTTCTTCTGGTGTTAGAATATCCTTCTTTATTAAATTGCAACGAACACAACAAGGAACGCAGTTATCTTTAACATACCCTTTTGAAGAATCAAGTCGATCAATACTGGGAGCTGTTTTACTTAGTTCTACTTTGCAGTAATGACACTTTCCACTTGAACGAATTTTAATAAAATCCTCAAGAGTAAGTTCAAATTTTATATTTGATTTTTTGGCTCTTCTTTTGATATAGGTATATTGTCTGTGCGGGTTTGTGGCTAAATTTTTTATTCGTAAGCTTTGCTTTTCAGGGTCTTTATCATAGTATCGCTTGTTTCGTATTCTACTAGCACATTTCCCTTGTTCTGTTTTTGCGTATTCTCTTTTTTTATTTTTTACTTCTTCCAGTTTGGATCTTTTTTTTGTGTGAAAAATAAGATTTTCCCTGAATTCCTTATCGGTAGCATACCTACTATTTTCGTATTTTCTCCTTTTAATATAATGTTCTTCATTTCCTTTTAATTTGTTTTGAAATCTCCAACTAGTATGGGCTTGTTGGTAATGCTTTAAACATACTGCCATACCGTCTTTTATTTCAGATGGTAAAAATTTGTTCGGTGCTATTATCCACTTTTTACCCTCGGTATGTCCTTCACCACATATTGGGCATTTTCTATTTAATAGCTCTTCTTGGGTAGGTTTTTTTCTCATATATTTTTTCCCCGTTTAAAATTTTTTGCTCCCTACGATCTTTCCCTAGAACTAAAACGTATTTACCCTTAGATGCTATTTTAATCTTTTCTGATTCTTTCAAAATTGTATTACCCCAAGAATACCACATATTCTTATACTGGGCCGGTAGCTTTGATAAATCTTTGAATCCGTTAGGTTTTTGCCAAGTAGTATCCCATTCAATTCCCTGACTTTTTAAGTACATTTTCAATGTCGATGTTCTCCTTAATGTTTGTGCGGAGAATAGTTTACCTTTTTTGTATGTGTGATGTTTGTATTGAAAATTAGATCCGAAAGAATTGCCCAGATATTCAAAATTACATGCCTGATATATAGTACCAATCTCATTGGCAGCAGGATCACTATAAGCTACAAAGATTTTTTTGTCGGTATTTTGTGCCAACCATCTGCAAGCAAACATAATCATTTTGCTTCCCAGATGTTGGTGCGCCCAACTAGAACATGCGCCTCTTTGGATTAAACATTCCAGTTTTTTAGTATCTATTTTTAAAATATTTTTACTATATGCTGATGGCTCATTGAATAAAATAACTCCGGCTAGATGACCGTTGCAAGTAGCTTCGCATGTCCATTTTGGGGAATTCCCAACAGAACCTAACCACTCATACGTTTCTATAAATTCCCTATGTTTCGATTCAAATGGCACCATTTTTAAAGTATATGCAGTTAAAGGTAATTCCAAAGTATTCCTACCAACTACAGCTATATCTTGTTCTAAACGATTGTTTCTTATAATTCTTTGATGGCATGTATTTTGATTGTTTTGTTTTTCATGGGATGGTTTGCAAGGATTAAGTCGAAACCATCTAAATTGTTTAGTCACCACAATAGTACCGTCTTGTGATTTGGCAGTTATCTTACTTGATTTGTTTTGGTAGTCACCAGATATGTATGTCCAACCATATTGGATAAGCTTATCTTTGAATGCACCACCTTTATTGGAATGACCCTCACAATCGGGACATGTTTCGATTTGTTTTATTCTTAAAACATCTCTCTTAAATATATGGCCATTTTTACATAGGATACTAAATACCTTGTATTTGGGTTGAAGTGAATATTCTTCAAAACCTGTTAATACTGCCATTCCCCTTGATTCTATAATTTTGGTATATTTCGTATATACTTCTAATTTATACTTGGGAACGTACTTATTTCTTTTCTCTCGTCTTATATTAAGACATTCATAAAATTTACTGCTTATAGCGGAGAAATCAATTAGTTTATCTAAATATTCATTTTTATGCTTAAACACATCTATATAATGATCGTTACACAGATAGGCATTTTCATCGGGATGTTTGATCCATTTTAAACTATTAGAAGTACCGCAAATAGAACATGTTCTTGGATCGCACCAATCTGCATGGAATATTCTTAATTTTTGTATGGCATTCACCATTACAAATGTTTCTTCATACTCAAACATATCCCCCTTTACACGATTACATGTTTTACAACAAGGGACACAGTTATCTACACTATATCCTATATTGTTATCCAATCGATCTAGACCTGTGCTCTCGCCACCGCAATAGAAGCATTCAGATTTTCTAAAAAGAGCTACAAAATCATCAAATGTTAATGAGGATTCAATATCTCTGAAGTTTAAATTTGCTTTGAAATGGGTATATTTATGTTTTAGATTTTTACCTACTAATTGTGTTACAGGGGGATATAAATTGTATATTATTTTTTCAGGTGTTTCTCCATCAATATAATATTTCTTAAGGGCTAGGATTGCAAATAAGGTTTCTTCTTCCGAAAGGGTATCGCCTTTCAGATAATTGCATATGTGGCAACAAGGAACAGTATTTATGTCATTGTATATTCTGGTAGTGTTATCTAAACGATCCAAACAGTTTCCAGTTTCCTCTAATTGTTTATTGCAGTAATGGCAGGTCATCTCTCTTTTTAATTTGAATTGGTCTAGGGTTAAATCAAATTCAATGTCTCGTCTAACAGCATTACTTTTTAGATTTGCATATTGATATTCGGTAACTTTTCTATTTTCTTTATTTGTTATTCTGTATTTTTCAATATTTTCCTTATAGTGTCTTGCATGTAATATTTTATTTTTTTCACAAATTTTTTCAGGGTTTTTTGCCCTATATCGTTGCTTTGCTTCTTTTACTTTTTGTTTTTCTTCTTCTGTATATTCACTATATGGTTTATGCTTTTTTTTATAGCCTTTTTCAATTCTATTTTGTCTATTTGTTTCCTTAATTTTTTCCCTGTATTCGTCATTTTCTTTATATTGAATTCGTCTTTTTTCATTCACCCTGATTTTGTTTTGTACGTGGTATTCTTTTAGATAGCTTTTTTTGCAAATGGTCCCATTTGGATTTGTTTTGGAGCTATACCATTTCTGTGAGTCGTGTGAACAATTACATGCTGAACAATATTTTTCCATATGTACCTTTCAAAACATATTCCTTCTTTCATACTCGACATAATTACCATACTACTTTAATATTTTTTTGTCCAGATAGTGGATAGACTAAAATAAAAAACCATATGTCTATTAAGACATATGGTGTAAATCATTGATATTTAATGATTTTTTAGAACTTTGTTCCCTTAACAAGTGCTCTTGGATTGACAATAGTCATACCCTCAATTTGCTCTAGAAAAAACCCGCGTTCAGGCCGTCCTAACAAGTGCAGGTTAATCGGTGCAGTAGAAAGATCTTTTCTACGTGTGATCGCACCAAGGTTCGGGGGAGCGCCCAAGAAGTAACATTCACCGGGTTGAAGAACCTTCAATGTTTCGTAGCGGAAACCGTCCGTGTGAATCGCAGTACCTAAAATGTTACCGAGGTAACCATTAGACACGATTTCATGCTTGGAGACAGGATCAAACCATGTGCTGAACTCTGTGTCAGCAATAATGTCTGGCCACAAATCGAAAGCGATAATGGCCATTGCAACAGGAATACCCCAACGCATTACTTGGTTCTGCATACTTGCATATACAGTAGGAGTAAACGTGTTGAATAAGAAACTGTCGTTATAAACCGTGTATGATGCATCGACTAAACGTTTCCACACAAGGTCTTGTTGCCTTTGCATTTGTTCAAGACCGTCTTGAAATTTGTCGTCTAACAAATCACCACTGGCTTGTTCAATTTCGGCATCTTCAATCAAAATACGTCCAACCAAATAATACTCGGGTGGGTATACGTAGAATTGCCTAACTTGAGAAGCGACAACTTCTGGGTTACGTGTTGCAAAATAGGTGATAACATCTTTCTTACGAATTCTGATGCGACCGACTTCGCCTTTTAATAATGGTTTTTTGATCAGGGTTTTTGCAGCAAAAGCTTCACGACCCATAGTTTCAAAAACTTCATCACCGATTACTTCACCAAGAGCTTTCCAAGCTTCACCGTCTTTATCTTGAATAGCAGCGGTTACTAACTCAGAACGTCTTTGTGAAATTTCTTGTTGGTTGACCATTTGTTTTTCGTAATGGCCACCGTTTACTGCTCTCTGAAGGGCGGAAATTGCCGTCATTAGCTCCTTCTTTGAGCCAGCATTAATATCACCTTCGTTACTCGATAATCTGGAGTTAGCATATGCTAATTCGCCAGAGCGAGTAAAATAAGGCATGGGGGCATCTCCCATTTCGTTTTGGGTTTTGGCATGAACCCAAACTTTTTTGCCTCGATATGGATTTGTCATTTTTTTAAACCTTTATATAACAAACAATTAATACAATTTACCGTATAGTCTTTGGGCTTTTTAATTTATAGACTTTAAGAATATAGACTGTTAGTTCATGCCCTGATGAACCGTTATTATAAATATAAGAGTGTTTTAAGATTTTTAATTTTTGACATAGTGAAATGATGACTATAGTGAACGAACGACTACTCTGGTTATGTTTACATATAGGGGTGTGATTCACTATGGGGGTGCCTATATGAAAACTATTTTAGATTTTATAAACATGTTTTCTAGCGGTAACTATACTGGATTTGGTAAATGGGCGAGTATAGGTTTATTCGTTACCACTCTCTATATGCTCATAAGTATAGTTATAGAGATCATGGATATCTGTGTGCTGCTAACCCCCAACAGAGAAGATGATAAATGGGGTGAAAAGCTTTTAAATTGGTGGGAAGATATTAGCAAATACGTAAAGTGGCTAAGTATTAAAACACCTATTGTAATAGTTTTAGAAGGCATTCTTTATGTTCTAGTGGTATTTCGAGAAAGCTTACAAAAACGTGTAAACAAACAACGTGAAAAAGAAAATAATAATAATTCTAATAAAAATAATGACGCAAATTAACAGATTGTTTGTAATGAAATTCCATTTCGAGGTTATACTTGTTTTATGCGATTTGAAAGGATACAAAAGATGAAAGCAAAAATAGACCCGAAAAATGAAATTTCCGATTTTAAAAAGAGGTTGATTATGAAGGTTCTTAGTAGACTCGTCGTAGAAGGTGCTGGTGCTGCCAATCCAGCTATAGATAAGTTTGTAGAGGAACAATTCGATCAACTGTTAAAAAGTCCTAAACTGCATGAATTAGTTGAGCGTGTATCTTATGCAGAAGATATTTCAAGGGACAAAGCCCTTAGAAGTGTTTTAGAACGATTAGCAACACAAGCAGATGAGGTTATAAAAAAGAGTAGTAAAAAATTAGCTGCGAATCTTGAGCTAATACTTCGGTAGGTTCGGGTGATTGGAATAAATTAGTTCACCCATAGTTAATATGGAATCAGGATCAAAAACTTGGTCACCGACAAGTAGTATAGGTTTTAAAGGATTTAGTGTCATATCTTTAAAAATTGTATAAACCATTTCTGAGCAGTATAGCTTATTTGGACCATTGTCTAAAAGTTCCTGCCAATCATATTCTATTTCAGGTGCTCTTTGTTTTATATTCTCGATTCTTTCGTTTATAGTTTTTTCACTACCTTTTTTTATTAGTATTTTAACCACTCCAAAATAATCTATTTTTTTTAATAGTGTCAACAAGGATTGATATTCAAAACCATCTTGGTCGATATGCATAATTTTAATATTACGATTACCATCAAAAAAGATCATCCCTGCGTGTGTGAAAAGTGCTTTAGTGCCGGTGGTACCGATAAGTCCTTCGATTAAAAAAGAAGAGAGTGTTCTAGTATCATTTGACATAAAAGCATAGTAGTTATTTGGTTCTATCATATCTATTATTTTAAAATAATCATCAATAGGAAATGTTGTATAGCCAAATGGGCGTATGCTGGTATTTGCACAAAAATATCCTATTTTTTTCCAAATCTTTGTGGAAAGAAACCAGTTATAAATTCTTTCTAATATACTCGTGAACATTTTTAAGTTAGCTCCTTAAACTGATTTAACACTCGTAGTTGACGAATAATATCTCGATACTCGTCAATTGAATTGGGTTTTTTAAAAAGACATCTTTGATCGGATTTTCTAAAAATAATTTGATCCTTTAAGATTTGGGCATTAAATCGCATTGCTATGTCATCGCAATCATCTATAGCGGGTTTCCATGCCAAATCTTGTAGCCAAACTACTTTTTCATTGTCCTCTTCTACTGTGGATTGATTTTCGAGTATATCTTTAAGTGTGTATTCAATTTCCCTATAAATTACTTTATGTCCTTTATGTGGATTCCAAAAATGTTGTAGATATTTCTCAGCTTCTGTTGAATATAAATGTGGGTCAGCTTTCATCCTCTAACTTCCTTTAGGGAGGGGTAGTTGACTACTATTCTACCTTGCTTAAAATATCTTGCCAGTAGTCTTCTCGTTCCTGCCATAAAATTAACCATGTGGGTAATTCCCATGTGGGTAATTCCTTAATAGTGGGTAAGTCGCACCCTAGATTAGATTGTGCGGGTCTATCATTATCGTTACCAGAGAACATAAGTGGTTTTTTAAGGATCATTTCACCCCATAACTTAACAGAAACATTTCCTTGTGGCGCAGCATGAAATATCGATGTTTGAGTAGGTAATACTTCTAGATTATCTATAAGCAGTTCTGCAAGCCAATCTGCCGGTGTAGGTGTTATAAGATTTTTAGGTAGTGTCGGTTCATTCTTAAGGGAGTTTTTCTTCAGTTTATATGGAAAACATTTAGATGGCTTATGTGCGCCATATAGACTACCAATTCTGTAGATATAAGTATTTTGTCGATTGGTAAGTATTAGAGCCTCTTCCATAGTTTTTTTGCTTAAGGCATATAAACTTTTACCCCTGCGATCAATCACGTAGTCTGTTGAAAAAGTGTGCAAACTACTTCTGCTGTTTAAATTTTGGGCTAGTTCAACGGGCAATTTGATATGCAGGTCAATAAACGGTAGATAATTTGTTTTGGCTTGTTCAACAGACCCTGCACCAACAGTTAGCCAAACATGATCTGGTATTTGATCGTATATAGGCTGAAGATTTGTTGGATATCGCCATCCATTACTTGTTGAAAAAATTGTAACCTCTTGCCCACGTTCTAATAGTTCTACAGCTATTGCACTTCCCAAATTCCCATTTCCAATAACAACATGCTTCATAGTTCCCTCACAGTTTTGTTTCTTTTAAGCTGTTTTTAATAACCTCTAATTCTTGCTTTCCGAAGTTCCATTTTTGTAATGACCCCCATGATAATCCAATTTCGAAATCCACCTCAAGAGGCAAATTGAAATTGATATCAAAAACTTCTGTCATGTATTCCATAACCCCTGTTGTAAACCAATATTCTGCTTGTTCTAGAGAGTCTTCTAATTCATTATAAGGTACTTGGTATACGCAAGAATCGTGAACGGCATTACAAATCTTCCAACCTTTATTTTCTTCTCGGATATATTTGTTGAATAAAGCAGCACCACACATACCATAATCGCTTGCAATACCTTGAATAGGGCTGTTTACACATTGGCGTAGCGCAGACGCTATTTCACCTTTGTAATCAGATGGGACGAGGTCATCTGAATAATACCCATTTTGATCCCTAAACAAATTAAAAATAGGGAATCTTCTTCTCCTGCCATTTGCTGTTTCAACAAAAGAATTTTGCTTTGCTAATTGCTCAGTAGTTTTTTTCCATTTTGCTATCTGTGGGAATTTGGCGTAGAAGGTACTAAACCATCGCTCTACTTGTTCCACAGTTTTTTTCATGGATTCAGCAACAGCTTGCATACTGCTACCATATAATATTGCAAAAATTACTGTTTTACTAATTTGTCGTTCATCTTTAGTTATTTGTTCAAGTGGTTTATCAAAAACCATCGAGGCGGTTTGTTTATGAATGTCTGAATATACTTCAACTTTGGCTAAGAGTTCTTCGCTGGGATTTAATCTATATTCATCCATTATTCTTTTGCCGTTAGTTATGGCAGTAGCAAGATTTTCATCTTGTGCTAGTATCCCCGCCCAACGAATTTCATTGGCCTTGTAATCTAGTTGAACTAGATAATGGCCTTGCAAGGCGCTAAATATATTTTTAATGGCTTTTTTAGCGGGTGTATCTCCTCTTGGGATGTTTTGTAGGTTGGGGTTATCTGATGATGCCCTACCAGTTACGGTTCCAATTAGATTGAAATTGGACCGTATACAAGAATCTGTGTTTGAATCAATATTATCTTTTTGAGGATCAATCCTATCGTATAAGGTAGTAACAAAGGTATCATACAGATGCCGCATACTGGACCATTCCATAAACGTTTTTACCATAGGATGGCTTTTATTTATGTTCTGCCAGTCTTTATCGACAGAGGCTAAACCAGATTTACCCCTTCTATCTACCGATAAATTACAAACATTGAAAAAAAGTGCCTGTGGGTGTCCTTGTTTTGAAAAATCGAAAATCCATGGTTTGTTACCAAGTAAATTTAATCTTGGATTCTTTTCCTTTAGCAGAACATCATTTGCTCTTTGTACTTCGGGTATTGTTTTAAGGTTAGCTATTATATCGTCTATAGCTTTGCGGATTAATGAATCTTTCTGTGTAAGTTTTTTAAGGGTATTCCTATTAACATAAAAACCATTTTGTTCGATGGTACTAAACATTAGGACTAATAGTGTATAATGGTAGTATTGTAAATTTAGGAATTGGCTTATGTAATTTTGTTCTTTGGCTTCTTCAAGTTCAGCTAATGCTAATCGGCGTGTAACAATGGTATCCATACCGCCGTATTCAGCCAGTTGTTGTAAATCTAGCTGATATAAATTTCCCTCACTTCTAGTATTCAAAACACCTTTATCATACCCATCAAAATTCAAATAATCTAATGCTAATTGTTTTAATGTATTAATACCATATTTGAAGTCTGCTACTCGTTCTTCTCTGTTTTCATCTAATAAAAATGCCCCTGTCATTGTGTCGAACATGGGTGCAGAAACTAAGGGTGTTCCGATTACCGATGTAAGCACATTACATTCAAATTTCAAATTATGGCCGATCCAAGATCTAATTTTACTAGGTTTGTTGAAAAGATCGTACAGATGTGTTTTTAGTATTTCTATGTCATCAGGTAAAAAAGGACTATCCTTGTGGTGATAGGGAATAATAGTACTGCTATGCGTTGTTTCACTGAATTGGAGTGTGGCTATTTTATTCCCATATTTTTTATTTAGGTTGTGTGTTTCAATATCAAACGATATGTCATTAGATGTACTTTTCAGCGCATCTATATATTCTATCGCCTCGTTTAAATTTTTTATTATGTAAATTTGACTTGCTAGTTCATTATCGGGTTCTGTGGTTTTATTTGACATACAGGATTTTAATTGTTTTTCCCACGTTTTTTTACTTGAGGGATTTTTTAAAACTGAGCTAATACTGGGTAGAAATCGAACAGTAGCTCCCATGTAGTTTCGATAAGAATTTAATAGCTGTTGAATTGGTTTTCTTTCATTTGGTAATAACGTATCTTTTACCACATTACCTAACAAAATAAGTAACTTTGGTTTTAATTGGTATATGTCGTTTTGTAAATATTTAAAACAGTTTTCTATTATTTGCGTTTTTTGTGGGTGTATTACTAATGGTAATGTTCTTAACCATTTTAAATCATATTTAGAAAGCATTCTAACTTTCACATTGGGTTGATTTGCATATACCCGTGACTTACTAAGATCGACAGGCCAGCCCCTTACTATGTAGGAATATGCTATGGTTTTATCAGGACATATTTCAGCTATGATCTCATCTAGTATTTTTTTTTCAGGCCCGATAAAAGCTAGAGGATTAAGCATTTCTTTACTGGATGGGCAATCAGCTATGAACATAATATCCACGGGATCTGAAGATGTTTGAAAAACACTACGATCTATTCTTGTAGCGGTTCTGTTACAGGAATTATGCAATGGACAATTTGTACCTGCACATTGGACATATGTCCGTTCTAAAACCATAAATATCCTAACAGTGTTTAAATTTTCATCACCCTATTTTTTTACTAGAGTTACTAGTTTTGGCACAAAAAAGTAAAAAAAGCAAAATCAATATTATTTTTATAACATCGAGGTCATTAAGGTGGATGGCCTAGTAAAGTTCTCGATCCACGATTTATATTTATAAGCGAAACGGGAACAACATGGTGAAAGGGACAATAGTGTCTCGTAAAATTATCTCATGGTGGAAATATAATCCATTATTGCAGAAACCAACGTCACTCGATCCTGTTCGACCTTGGGGATGGTATTGGTACTATGGTCCTGATCCGGCATCAGGATGTAGTTATGGCCAGTATCATGATGAAGATAATGATTTTGACATGATTACAGCAAAAGATAAAATTGTGTATTCTCCTGCGTCTGGAAAGCCTATGACTTTCATAGATTCCATTCCAGAAGAAGAGTTCAACAAAAAGGTTTCTGAAGTAACTGGAAACCAGACAGTTGGATCTAGTGCTACTTGTATTTTTTGCAGTGCTAATCATGTTTCGGATTATGATCTATCTGGACTAGATGAAGTACATTGTGTTAAATGCGGTAAGTTATGTAAAGTTTCTACTGAAGATAATAAAAAAACAATTAAAGGGGAAAAGACCATGAGTGATGTTAAGGAACAACGTATTCAAAATTTAAAGCGTAGGATTCGGGCTAATATCCTTAAAAAGAGAAAGGCTGAAGCCGCCAAAGAAAGAAGGATTAAGTTGGAAGAAGAAGCTCGTAAGAAAAGATTAACTGCCAGCAAACTACGTGACAATAAACGTATCAAGGCCGAAGAAGAAAAGAAAGAGAAAGATGAAGATGAAGATGAATTAATTTCATTGGATTCTATTATGGAAGCCATGGAAGAAGAAGGTGGCGAAGAAGAATATCTTGGTTCTGAAGAGGCTTTGTTAGACGAAGGTGAAGAATGCAAAGAAGGTGATGAAGAATGTGAAGCGGCAGATGAGTTTGAAGATGAACTGCCCGAAGATTCTGATGAAGGTTTAGACGAAGAACCAGAATTAGATGTTGATGTTGACGTTGAAGATGGTGAGGGTAAGCCAGAGGTAGATGTTGATGTAGAAGAAAAACCAGAAGGTGATAGTGATGAGTACTATGATCTTGATATGGTTCTTTCGATGGTTAATAAGAAAGCCAAATTAGCATCTAAAACGAAGAAAAAAGTTAAAGCTGATGACGGTCTTCCTGTAGTAACTCCACCAGAAGGCGAAAAGAAACCAGAGGAAGATAAGAAACCAGAGGAAGATAAGAAACCGGAAGAAGATAAGAAACCGGAAGATAAGAAACCAGAAGAGGGTGAAGCTAAACTTGAAGACGAAGATAAAAAAGATAAGGAAAATGAAAAAGAAGTTTCCCTCTTAGATGAAAAAGAACCGGTTAAGGAAGAAGAAGAAGGAAAAGAAAAACCAGAAGGCGCAGAAGCTATGAAATTTGAACCATTAGCGGCTCTAGATAATTTAAAAGGTATCCGCAAAGAAGACATCGACATGGCCCTTTATCATGAAGATACTGATAACCCAACATGGAATATCACTGTAGCGGGTGTACCTACTGCAAAGATTGAATTGAAAAAACAATCAGCACCTGAAGAAATTCGGACTGTATTTTGCAGCGAAGATTATGCTAAAGATTTAATGGTACATTGTGAAAAAACTGGTTTTGTTCAAACTATGAACAAAGTTAAAGCAGATTTCTGGTCAAACTATACAAGCAATAAACAAATTGCAGCACGTTTTCATAAAGAAGCTAAAGCATCTTTTGAAAATGAGCGCAAGAAATTGCTTGCTAGTTTTAAACAAGAATTCAGAAATTGCATGAACATTGTTTCTGCTGGTATGAGCAAGAATTTTTATCCTGATTTGGGTAATGCTTTAAAAGAACATTTGTTTACAAATCTTCGTACTGTGGGATTACCGGAACAAACAGCTATTTCCGTAGTCGAAAAATCTTTTGTTGAAGGTGCTGCACCATATTTTGATGCTCTTTTTGAAAAAGCAGAAGAATATATGAGTTTAACAAACGATTCTCGTAAAGAAATTGCTGCCGCTATTTCTAACGGTGCTTCTATCGAACAAACTGTTTCTTTAGAGGATACCAGTCCTGCTACTTTAAGTGAGCGTGTAGCTCAAGCCAGCCTTGTTGCCAATACCATCAATAGCGCACCAATGCGTGTGGCTAAGGATGTTGTTTTGGATACCAACGAGTATAAGGCACAATTACGTAGTGCATGGCGTAACTACTAATTTTGCTTGGGGGGGTTCACAACCCCCTTTCTTTAATTTATTTCATCTGATAGTATTTGATCTTTGCAAATTAAGAGTAATCGAGGTTTTGTGATGGCAAACTTAATTCCTGTAATTCCTGTGCTATCAGTTGTTGGTTTGAACATTGAAAAAAGCACACAAGATTATGTCAAAAATTTAATGCACGCTGCGTTGATGAAAAACAAAATATCGGTATTAATAGAGATAGTAGCTGATCCAACAAACCCATTTGATCCCAATGCCATAAAAGTCTTAATCAATAACACTCAAATAGGCTTTATCTCTAAAAATGATCAGTACTGTTTTGATTTTGTTTCTAATATGAAATATTTGGCATATATAGTTTCATGGGGCGTACTGAAAGATGATTCGGTGTATCTATATATTCAACCATTTTTACAAAAAATACAGGAAGTTAAAAATGGATGAAACGGTTATAGATAAACTTTTTTCCGAGGATTTTATCTCTAGTATGATAGGCTGGGGGGAGCTTATTCATAATGAAGATGGTGGCTCTTATATTGATCCCTCACGAGCACCTGATTTTTTAAACCTAGAAAAATGGTATTCTCAATTTCCGGCTAACCTTCTTTGGTTAGCGAGAATAATTTCGATAAGAGCGTTAAACAATGTGAACGAAATAACCTCTCAGCTTAAGTATGATAACGAGATGATAAAAAATCATATGGTGAAAGAAATTATTTTTGAACTAAATGTCATGAGATATTCCGGTGAAATTAACTCTTTCCAACGATATTTTCTTAATCATTAAAAAAGACCCCTGTGAAGGGGTCTTTAAGGACTCCAGAATCAATAATAACTATTTGATATTATTGATAAGATGGCGGTGTAGATTGAGCTGTTTTCACTAGTTGTTGAATTGCAGAAACAGCCGCTGATAGTTGTGTTATTGTTTGACTTAACAAATAACCTTGTGACTGCGGATCAACCCCTGTACCCATTTTAACGAGAGAACTTGCTTCTGCCATATCAGGCTCTGCAATGTCTTTCGCCCCTCGAACAATTAACGAATCCAACGCGCCATTAAGACGTGCTGATCCACGAACTAGGTTTTCATTCATTTGTTTGGAGATAATTCTATTATCTTCCATCATTGCTTGAAAATGTAACGTGGGGAATTCTCCGAGATTTTTGAAATTCGAATTACTAACCGCATCAACTACTGCGCTTTCTAATGTTTGAGCCATAAGATACTCCTTTAAAATAATATTCTGGCCGAGACTACTACTCCCTAAAAATATAACGGTGTGTTGCATTTTTTTGTGTGATGTGTTTGACTAAGTAGTGCTGATTAAGATATTTATAATATGTTGTATGGTAAATTTGTTGTAGTTAACAATTATCAGGGGGTAATATGTTTGGAAAAATGAAAGAATTGCAGAATAGAGTACTTTTGATGGAGAGTAATCAGAAACTCCACTACAGCGAGCTACAACGACTAAATACCCTGCTTGAGTTTTTTACACTTAAGCGAAAAAGCACTAAATATGCAAAGCAAGATATAGTTGAAGAGTTTGATCATGATTTGTTTGAGAACATCCCCGCACCCCCCGCATCAGCGCCAGCAGCGGCACCAACAGCAGCAGCACCACCACCGACAGCATCAATACCACTACCACTACCACCTTGGGAAGTGATCACAGTACCACCACCTGTACCCCCTAACGCTAAAATAGGTGAGATTCTAATTTCTGAAGAATACGCTCGAAAAATTGATGATTTATCGAATATCGATTTTGCCGCTAGGGTTGATGTAACAAACATGGGTAATGATTTAAAATCGCATATGGAAGATGTCCTAAAAGCATATATGGATAATATCCTACCCAAAGCACTCAATCAATTTATCAGCCAAATTTTAAATACGGCTAAATAATATCCCTACCAATTTTGAATTTTAATTTTTGAACTCTTATACGGGTTCATTTATTTTTTTTCAATCTGTACCCAAATTAAAAATCACATTTCATCGTTAATCTTAACATATAGATATGTACTACAGTTGCAAAGCAACCATTAGTACGATGGATTGACATACAGAAAATTGAATTTTAAGGAGTATTTATGGGACAGACATTAGAAAGCGCAATTGTTGATGCGGTCAGTAATTCGAATTTCAAAAATCTTAGCGAATTTCCTACGTTACATTTTCAGGCAGTGATGGAAGATAACAGGATTATTGGAAAGCAAATGAATGAAAATTTGGTTCGGGGATCGGCACGTCTGAATGGTGCATTGGATTCATTGATTGTTAGGGGTGTTAAAGACATTGCAGAACCAGACATGTCAGAAGCTACCGCCATCGAAAAAATGGGTACAGGAGTTGATCCACAGTCACAAGGCAATCTATTGGGTCAATCAATAGCACAATTGTCAGCGGCTGTAGCCTCTATTCAACAAATGTCAAAAACAGCTATGACCACACCGCCATCCACAGTACCAACAAAATAGTTATTATGGGCCTTGGAAATTATTTCCAAGGCTCATAGCTTACTAAAATCAATGACGGCAGTTAAGGCGGTTAAAGCAGAATAATCTATTACCCACCCCAATGTGGTCAATGTTAGGGTTACATTTCCCACAGTAGTAACAGGATTTGATAGCTCAATAGAAGTGCTATTCACTACATTTACAAGAGTTGTATTGGGTGGTATAGATGTACCATATACATATAAACCGGGAATCAGATTAGAGGTTGACGTAATCTGTGTAATAATAGTTCCATTATATGTTCCATAACCACTCACTGTTTGATTATACTTAATGCTTATTGCATTTGCTGCAATGATAGATAAAAAACCAGCGTATCCATTACTTGGTAAGCTAGACCCAAATATTTTAACATCAAATGTATCGAGTTTAAGCGTATTTGGATCTACATATACTTGATTGTTACTATCAACAAGATATGAAGTCAGTGTTATGCTTACATCGTTGGGTATATATTCGATTACACATGATGAATATTTATAAGTAAAATTTGTTGTCATATTTTTTCCTAGACTATTTTCAATTCTTTGGCGGCTCTGGCCATATTAATTGCATCAGCAATATTATTATCTTTGATTTCTAAGTTATAGTAGTTGTTTGCAATCATAATTGAAAGTTTTTTTTGATTCACTGTACTGACTCGTTTGCCATCTATCTTAGGTACTAAGTTCCCCTTTTTTGTGGGTATTGCTTTTGTTTTCGCTTTGCGAACTTGTTTATTCCAGTCTTTATGCTCGGGCCAATATTTCAAGTAACACTTAACTACAGCACGCCAGTCATTCACTAAGATATATTTGAAAGGTATACTGTTTCTATTCAATTCATTTACTAGCGTTAAATGAGTCCACTCTAGTAATCGTTGCGACAATCTTTGTTTACCGCTTTCAGGGTGCTCTATAATTACCATTTCAATATTGTTTTCTTGGATGGTTTGGATACACTGATCAGTTATAGCTTTAACGGTTTTTAAAAAATTATCAGGGTAGCATTGGGGAAGATCCGCATATGTTTTAATATCGGCTTTGTATTCCTCGACCTTATGAGTAAACACACCATATTTTATAAGCTGATCGTCTTCAAAAACCGCATAACCTGTATTCGTACTAATATCTAAACTTATATACCGTATTGACATACATACATCCTTTGATCCCTCTGTTAAGCTTAAATTTAAACTAAGGATGTAAACGTATATTTTTAGCATCTATGTCTAGTATATGGACGAATGGGTATTCCTTTTACAGGGCTAGGAAGTGGGTTGAAAATAAGGGAATGGATTTGTCCTATTTGTGGCTCTAAGCATGATAGAGATATAAATTCGGCTAAAAATATTCTCCGTTTCGGGCATGAAACGCTGGAGCTATGCAGCAAAGCTGCA
>Ga0209777_10003003_pt1 | contig 21396 bp, 16 predicted proteins | sample FrelakmetHBP12HB_FD_187147 | JGI IMG/M metagenome (GOLD analysis project Ga0209777, IMG submission 187147) | Freshwater lake sediment microbial communities from the University of Notre Dame, USA, for methane emissions studies -HBP12 HB (SPAdes)... | ecosystem: Environmental > Aquatic >...
AGGTGGTCATTCACGCGCATCGCGCGGGGGGGGGCGTGCAGGCCTTTCGGCGGTCGCTGCGCGGCTTCCTCGACGCGGGCGACGGGACGCGACTGCGCGCCGCGGCGTCGCAAGTGGCGCGGGCCCTGGACTGGCGACTTCAAGCCTGGCTGGCGAGCGCGCCTTTCCCGGACGACTGTGCCGCGTGGGGTCGGCGCAGCATCCTGCCGCTCATGCGCATAATCCAAAGAGAAGCGATTGACGTGCTGTACTCCACGTACAGCCCCGCGTCGGATCACCTGCTGGCCCTCGAACTGAAACAGCGAACCGGACTGCCGTGGGTGGCCGATTTCCGCGACCTGTGGACCGACGACTATCGGTACCATGAACCGTCGGAGAAACGCCGTTCAGCCCACCGCCGGCTCGAACAGGAAATCCTGGAAACCGCCGACGTGGTGGTCGGCGTCACGCCGACGCAGACACAGATTCTGGCGGCGCACGTAACGAGCGCTAAAAGCCCGCATCAGAACCCCCTCACCCTACCCTCTCCCCCGGCGCGAGGGAGAGGGAATGCGCCGAAATTCCTCACCATCACCAACGGATTTGATCCGGAGGATTTCGAGGAGCCGTTCACCGCGACGCGTCGCGATGGTGAAGACTTCGTAATTGCATACGTCGGACGGCTGGACGCACAGCGAGCGAACCAAGCCCTCTGGGATGGGTTGCGAGCTTTCGCGGAACGCCTGGGTACGGATCAAGAGCGCGTGCTGTTTCGCCTGGTGGGGCACGTCAATGCGCCGGCGCGGGAACGGATTGCGGCCTCAGGTCTACGCTGCGAGTTTGAGGACTACGTGCCCCATGCCGACGCTATCCGCACCATGCGCGAGGCCGACGCCCTGCTGCTCATCGCCCCCATCGGGCCGAATTGCGAAACGGTGATTGCGGCCAAGGTTTTTGAGTATCTCGCCGCACGGCGACCGATCGTGCTGGTGGGGCCGCGCGGCGGGGAGTGCGAGAGGATCGTGCGCTCGTGCCAGGCGGGCGTCACCGCGCCTTTCGAGGCGGGGCGCGTCACCGCCTCGCTTGCACGAGTGTTTTCAGCGTGGAAGGCAGGCCGGCCGCTGCCTGGTTGCGACCCGTCGCGATTGCAAATCTACAGTCGTATCGAGCTGACGCGATGTCTGGCCGGAGTCTTCGACCGCTTGGTTGAGGAGCGTGCGACCGGGTCGCCGAAAGACGCCGCGCTTCTCGAAGCCTTGACGCCATGAGTTCCCCAGCCGTATCGGTAATCATCCCCACGTACAACCGCGAGGCCCTGCTGCCGCGGGCGATCGAATCGGTCATTGCCCAGACTTTTGAGGATTGGGAGATCGTTCTGGTCGACGACGGATCGACCGACGGGACGCCGCGAATTGCACGAGACTGCGCCAAGCGACTTGGCGATCGTTTGGTGTATATCCCGCAGGACAACCGCGGAAGCAGCGCCGCCCGCAACCGGGGCATCGACGCCTCTCGCGGCCGGTTTGTCGCGTTTCTTGATTCAGACGATGAGTTTCTGCCTGAGAAACTCGAGCGGCAGATCGCGCTCTTTAATGCCAGGCCGACGTTGGGGTTGGTCTATAGCGACTTCTCGTTCCTGGATTCGGCTGGCAAACAACACACGAGCAGGCTGCGCACCAAGTTCCCGATCGCACTGGACGTGCCCGCCGAACTCGTTGCGCCGGGTTTGTACGCCTGCACGGAAAGCTTGTTTGATACGCTGATCCGCGGGTATTTCATCGCTACGATCGTGGGGATGGTACGCCGCGAAGTGCTGGGGGACGCAGTTCGATTCGACGAGAACCAGGCCTACGCCGAGGAATGGTTGTTCTATCTGCGCGTGGCCCGCCGGTGCCCCGCTGGTTTTGTCGATGAGCCGTTGGCCCTGCATCACTTCACCGAGTCGAGTCTCGCCCGTCAGGACAAGAAGCGTAATACTCTGCGCATGCACGGGCTGCTCAATACCATCAAAGCGACTTTCCCGGATATGAATCGAAATCAGCGCAGAGCTGTCCGCCTCAACCTGGCGCGCACCTGCCGTCAGCTTGCCTACGACGCAACATCATCGGGAGGCCATGGCGAAGCATTCTGCTACGCGGCGGAAGCCCTGCAATACGAGTTTGACAGACGGGCACTGGCTTGCGCACTTGGCGCGGCCGCGCGTTGGACGCTTGGGTCGCTGCGGCAAAACAGCGAAAAACCGGCAGTTACTAAGTGTAATTACCTCACGAGCCGCGAGCTTCAGCTCGCGCGGACTCAGTGCTCCGAATGACGCCGGAAAACGGTTCGAAACTCCGCGCGGACTGAAGTCCGCGGCTCGCTGAATGTTGTCCGCGCGGGGCCGGATGACCCAGGTTCAGCGGTATCGAACCTGGGGCCATGATTCGCCTTTTTTGATTTCGACCGAATAAGTTCCCTCGACAGAAGTCGCACAGATATAATCACGGCCCCACCTTCGATAAGGCCGAAGATGGGCCACCCAACCGTTCGCGTGTTCGACCATCCCCCCGACCCTCTCCCTGCCAGGGCGAGGGAGTTCTCACGTGCTCTAACTCGCCGGAGGCGATCCGCAATACGTCCGGGCAAACGCAACTTTGGCGGAGGTCAAAAGCAACAGCGTCAGAATGACCAGACCCCACTCGCTGACCGTCGGAATCGGGGCGGGCTTGCAAACGTCAGCGGCCTCATCGCAAACTTCGCGGATGGGATCGCACGGATCGGCTTGATCCAAGCAGCCCATAATCGGATCGCAGATCTCTGCGCCGTTGCAGAACAGGCCGTCGTCGCAAACGAGATCCGGGGGATTCGTACAACCGGTGGGCTCAACGCAGGTCTCGACACCGTTGCAAACATTGTTGTCGCTGCAAAAGCGCGCCACGCCCACGCAAGCGCCGTTAGCGCAAGTGTCGTTGATCGTGCAGGCGAACCCATCATCGCACGGCAGCATGTTGTTGGTGAACGTCGGAACGCCATTAACGCACGTGTCATCAGTGCAAGGATTGCCGTCGTCGGGATCCGGGCCGCAGGTTCCGCCGCAACCGTCGCCGCACTCGCGACCGGCGCAGTTGGGAACGCACTGGCACGACACCTCCGCGCACGTGGCGTTTTCAGTCCACGTGTCGTCCGTATCGCTGCAATCAGCCTGGGTTACGGTCTCACGACAGCCATGGTCCGCGCCATTTATGTCGCAACAAGCGCCCGTCGTCCGAATCGCGAGACTGTGGCTACCGCCCGCGGCAATAGCCACGAAACCGCCGTTGGGCGAGGGGACGTTGGTCTGACCGTAGTCGTTGGCTCCCCACGCCACGATGGACCTGTCGGACCTGAGACCCAGACTGTGCCCTTCGCCCGCGGCGACGGCAACAAACCCAGCATTAGGCTCTGGGACTAAACCGGTGTCTCCCCACGCCACGATGGCCCCGTCGGCCTTGAGACCCAGACTGTGCGCTTCGCCGGCGGCGACGGCCACGAAACCTGTGTTGGGCGCGGGGACGTTGGTTTGACCGTAGTAGTTGGCTCCCCACGCCACGATGGACCCGTCGGCCTTGAGACCCAGACTGTGCATGTGGCCCCCGGCGACCGCGATGAACCCGTCATTGGGCACGGGAACGTTGATTTGGCCGTACGAATTGAGTCCCCACGTCACGATGGACCCGTCGGACTTGAGACCCAAGCTATGGTATTGGCCTGCCGCCACTGCGATAAAGTCGCTGTTGGGCGCCGGCACTACCGATTGTCCGTAGTCCCCGTAGTCTGATTGACCCGGTCCGCCAGCTCCCCACGCCACGATGGACCCGTCGGCCTTGAGACCCAGACTGTGCCACCCGCCCGCGGCAATGCCGATGAAATCGGCATTGGGCGATGGAACGTCGGTCTGACCGTGGTAATTGATTCCCCACGCCACGATGGATCCGTCGGCCTTCAGACCCAGACTGTGATACCGGCCGCTAGAACCCTCCCCCCCAGCGACGGCGACGAACCCTGTGTTGGGCGCAGGGACGTTTGTCGCACCCTCTATACTGCTTCCCCACGCGACGATGGCCCCATTGGCTTTGAGCCCCAAGTTGTGGGCGTAGCCCGCGGAGATAGCCACGAAACCCCCGTTGGGCGATGGGACTTCGGCCTGACCGTAGTAGTTCCATCCCCACGCAACGATGGAGCCGTCGGCCTTCAGGCCCAGACTGTGCCTACCGCCAGCGGCGATGCCGATGAAATCGGCATTGGGCGCGGGAACGTCGCACTGCCCGGAATCCGAACTTTGCCCATCGATGTCAGTTCCACATCCCCACGTTACCAGGGACCCGTCGGCCTTCAGACCCAGACTGTGGTACAGTCCCGCAGCCACGGCGACGAAATCAGCGTTGGGCGCGGGGACGCTGGTCTGCCCGTATTGGTTCCATCCCCACGCAACGATGGAGCCATCGGCCTTCAGGCCCAGACTGTGGTGCATGCCCGCAGAGACGGCAACGAAACCCGTGTTGGGCGCAGGGACGTTGGTTTGACCGTGGTAATTGTCTCCCCATGCCACAATCGACCCGTCGGCCTTCAGACCCAGACTGTGGTACCAGCCCGCGGCGACGCCAACGAAGCCCGTGTTGGGCACGGGAATGTCGGTCTGACCGTCGTGGTTGAGTCCCCACGCCATGATGGACCCGTCGGTCTTCAGACCCAGACTGTGGAACCCTCCTGCGGCGATTGCGACGAACCCGGTATTGGGCGCTGGGACGTTGGCTTGACCGGTGGAGTTGCTTCCCGACGCGACGATGGACCCCGCCTTCAAACCAAGACTGTAGCCCACACCAGCAGCGACGGCCACGAAACCACCGGAAAAATCGCCACCGACGACCTGATCGCCCCACCCGACGATCGAGCCTTGAGGAGCCTGTGCCTGCACGATGCCGACCACGGTGACCGTTGCGGTGAGCAAGGCGCAGACGAGGACTCGTGACCACGAGGGGACCAACTGTGCAGCACGCGGAATGGTTGGAATTGCTCGATGCATGACGCCCTCCTGAAAGCGGTTGTTGCTTTCGACTACCAATAGACTGAAGAGTCATTGTACCAACAATTGCGCCGTCGTCGCAAGTTCAAAATCCGGCGAGCGGGCGAATTACGGCGAGCCGAAGCCGGCAGAGGCAATCGGACGGCCCCGCGCTTGCGTTTCCATGAGCGCGTCAGACGGAGCAGGAGAATAAGACGGTGCCATGAGTCTCGCCCGCCCTCCGGGCGGGAATGAAGGGGGCTTGGGCACCAGGCACTAAAGTGCCTGGCAACCATCGTCCGCCCTCCGGGCGGAATGTAAGGAGGAGAGAAAAACATTCGCCTACCAGGGACGTCAAGTCCCTGGCAACCATCGTCCGCCCTCCGGGCGGAATGTAAGGAAGAGAGAAAAAAATTCGCCTACCAGGGGCTTCAAGTCCCTGGCAACCATCGTCCGCCCTCCAGGCGGAGCGGGCCCGGTAAGGACTTTGCCGAAGACTCTCTGGGCGGAGCGGGCCTGGTAAGGACTTTGCCGAAGACTCAACCCTCCTTTGGCGCCGTCCGATAAGCCTCAGGTCGGCACGGCTGTTGCCGCAGCGACCGTCGAAATAGTGCAGCAATGGCCTTTGTGCAGCAATGACTGTGACCACGGGCACGATCCACGCTTCCACATCCGCCGCTCCGAAAGTCTGGGATCGGCTTTGGGAGTACGCGCCCAGCGACGAGCGCGATGACGCCCTGCTGGCACGCGAGCGACGCACGCCACGATGGGCGATGATTCGGAATCGCCTGATCCGGGCGTTTGGAATAGTGCAAGGTCTGCGGACCATCGAACTCGGCAGCGGGCGCGGCGACCTTTCGGCACTGCTGGCTGAAGCCGGCGCGGAAGTGACACTGCTTGACACCAGCGAGCGAGCACTGGATCAGGCCCGCAAGCGGTTCGATCGGCTGAAGCTTTCGGCCCGGTTCGAACAGGGCGACCTTCTCTCGCCGCCGAATCACCTGCGCGGTTCATTCGATGTCGCCCTTTCATCCGGCGTCATCGAGCACTTCAAAGATGATATGCGAACAAGAGCGATCCAGGCCCACGCAGATGTGCTGAACCGGCATGGCCTCTGCATCATCAGCGTGCCCAACGCCTGGTGTCCGCCGTACCGCGTGTGGAAATTCTATCTCGAACTCCGGGGATGGTGGCCATACGGGTTTGAACGCCCCTACACACGCCGTGAAATGCTGCGTCGGGCGAAGGAAGCGGGATTGACCGGCTTGGAAGCCCGCTGCATGGGGTTTTGGCAGTCAGTCGGCGATCACTGGGGCCGAAGTCTGATAGGCCGAAAGCCGGACTGGGTCGAAAGTCCCTCTTGTCTGGATAGTGTCATGGGTATGTCATTGGTCCTCTTTGGGCGGCGTGCCGCATGACGAGGCGCTTTATAGTGCATTCCAAGACCCCCTCACCCTGCCCTCTCCCCCCGGTGGGGGAGAGGGTTTCAGGACGCACATTAAGGGGAGTGCTTGGCATCGTCCTGGTCGTGGCGCTGGGGGCCGGAATATTCGAGGGATTCGGTCTCTCGGCGTGCCGCGTCTGGGTCACGCCGGATTCGATGGCTTACGTCAGCCTGGCGATCGGGCTTGCCGAGCGGCTGGACTTTCACCAGGGGCTGTTCGCGTTTCGTCTGCCCGGCTATCCGGCGTTGCTGGCCCTCGTGTTTAAGGGATTCGGCACTGCCAGTCCCACGGGGATCCTGATAATCCAACATGCCATGGTCGTGGGGTGCGCGGTCTTGAGTGTCTTGCTCGCCTGGACGCTCTGGCCGCGGAGAATCTTCTGCGCGACGGTCGGCTTGTTCAGCATGATGAGCCTGCACTTGAGCGGCTACGCGAATGCCATCCTGACCGAGGTTCCGTACGCGTTTTTGTTGACCTTGTGCGTCTACCTGCTGGTACGACATTACCTTTACGGCGGAACCGGCACGCTGCTAGGTGCTTCATTGGCCGCCGCTGGGGCAGCCCTCACCAAAGACATCGGGCTGCCCATGGTCCCGCTGTGCGCCGCGGTGGCGGTGACGTGGGCGTGGAGAACTGCTGGAAACAGCGGCGACTGCGTCGCCTCGGTGCCGGGTACACCCTGTCCGTCGTTGCTCTCACGCGTGTGGCGGGCACTGCGGACGCTGCCGATGGCGCTGGGGCCGGCCGCCTTGTTGCTGGCACCCACGGTGTACCACAACTACGCTGCGTTTGGGCGACTGCAACTCACCTGCAACGGCGGGATGATGTTGTATCTCAGGGCGGGCTGCCTGGAGGGCCTCGACTCGCCACGCAGTGCCGCGGTGACCAGAATCCGCGAGGCGGTCGAACAGGCGAAGGTGTCAGGGCTACTCGACCCGGGAGCGACGCACCACGATTACCTCAGCGTGGTCAGGGCCTGTCTGCAAATCTACGATCCGCACGGAGCAATCTTCGCGTCCCCCGCGATGGGCGAGGTCTCAGGTTTGCTGCGCCAAGCGGGGATCGATCTCATTCGGGAACATCCGGCGCAAATCGCAAGAGGAACGTTGGTTGATAGTTATCGCATGTTGATGACGCCGGACAACGGATATCGCATGCAGCCGGGAGCGGCGACGAATCCCGGTCGCCTCACCCCTGACGCGATTCTCTTCGGGGTGGACACCTATGCCGCGTCGGTGGTGGACCGGATCGGGAAAGCGGAAATCGCCAAGTATCTGCCCATCAGCAACGAAGCCCGGGCCACGACCCCCATTTGGTCGGGCATGACAAGCTGGTATCACCGGCGAATCGAGCAGGGCACACCATTCTTGGGGCTGTCCGACACCCCGTACGAAGAGTTTGTTCTACTCTGCGTATTGGGAGCGGTGTCGGCGATGATGCTTCGTCAGCCGAGTTCATGGCTAATCCTCAACGTGGTGCTCGCCTATCACGTGCTCGGCGCGGCGCTTTGTGGAGGGATACAGCCGCGCTATGCGGTGCCGTTGCAGCCGATTATGCACGTGCTTTGTGGGGTGCCGGTGACGCTTGGAGTTTTGGGCTTGTTGGCCGTATCGCGCGGCGTCTGCGGGCGATACGCGGACATAGCGGCGTCCCGCTTTCGCGTGCGACGCTGCGAAGCACCGTGAGGATTCGCAGTCTGGGGTTGGCGGGTGTAACCCGCCCTACGGAGTTTCAATTAGAACAAATGTATTGCTCCGCCGGGAGATCGATAACCTGATGCCGCGTCCGCTTCGCATAATGATCGACGCCCGGATGTTGCTTGGCCGGTTCTCCGGTGTGGCCCGCGTCGTCACCCGCCTCGTAGACGCGCTGGCGTGCCGTGACGACATGCGCATCGTCGCGCTGTGCGGCGACGAAGCCTACGCCCCTTGGACTACCACAACGGACATCGACATTCTGGTCAGCGACTTCACGCGGCGCGATCGCTCTCCGTTGCGAAGGATGCTATGGGAGGAGACGCGCCTGCGGCGTTGGATTCGCCTGGCGGGCGTCGATCTTTTCCATGCTACCTGGAACCAGGGGATTCCGCCCCGCTGTCCGGTTCCCACCATTCTCACTATTCATGACTTGATTCCCTGGCAGAATACTGACGCAAACGAATCAAGCCGCTTGCAGTCGGCGTGTTATCGGTATGCCATCCGCGCCTCGGCGCGACGCGCCACGCACGTGACGACAGTCAGCCAATTCACCCGCAAACAAGTCCTGGAAAGGTTACGTGTGGAGCGTGACCGCGTCCGCGTTGTTCCCAACGGTGTCGACGCTCCGTCCGTGCCCGCAGACCTGGAGCCTGAATCGAGCCCATACGTTCTCTACGTCGGGGGGCACGAAGATCGTAAAAACGTGGAAACGGTCTTGGCCGCAATGGAGTCGTATTGGGCGCGTTTCGATTCTCATTTGGAACTGCATCTGACAGGCCGGGCGGAGTCGCTCACCCCACGTGCCGCCGAAGTCCACCGCCGCATCCGCAACGCCGATCAGGACGCGCCGATCCGATTTCTTGGAGCGCCGGACGACATGGAGCTTGCGCGTCAGTACGCCTCCGCCGGCGCCCTTTTGCTTCTTTCGCGGGCTGAGGGGTTTGGACTTCCGGCGCTCGAAGCCATGGCCTACGGCTGTCCGGTCATAGCCGCGCGGGCCGGTGCATTGCCCGAAGTCGTCGCCGACGCCGGTCTGCTGGTGGAACCCGACAACGCCCAATCCGTTGCCGACGCGATCCGTAGCGTTCTGGCGTTGCGGCACCTGGCGCGACGACTCTCCCGCAGCGGTCGCGATCGCGCCGCGCTCTTCTCTTGGGAACGAGCCGCCGACGCCTATCGCGGCCTCTACCACGCCGTCGCACCTACCTCGGTGAATTCGATTTTCCCGGCCCGGCTCGGCGCCAAGCTGGGCGCGTCCCATACTGAAGAGCTTGCTGTTACTCACAAGTAGAGCATCTTTCAGGATGTTGGCGAGGTTCGTCGCAGAAGGCGGATGCGTGCGTCGTGGTCTGGGTGCGGACCAAGACCTTGCCTCCGCCGGAAATCCGATTACGATCGCGGCATGAGCGGTCGGCTGCACAGTTCCGGCGGCGTCTCATCTGCCGTCAAATCAACAAAGAAGCCGAGCATTGTTGCTCTCGCGGTTCTGACGGCGCTCAGCGGCGCGTCGGGCACGGCGCCGGAAGACACGGAACAGGGAGGTATTCCCATGACAATCAAACTTCAGAGTCCGAGCTTCATGAACAATGCGGTGATTCCGATGAAATTCACGGGCGACGGTGAGGACGTCTCCCCGGCATTGACATGGTTGAACCTGCCCGCAGGTGTCAAAGAATTGGCACTGATCTGCGACGACCCGGACGCGCCGACGCCGGAACCCTGGGTGCACTGGGTCATCTGCAAGATACCCGCCGACGCCAAGGGCCTGCCGGAAAGCATCGCCAAAACAGCCTCGCTGGCCGAACCCAAAGGCGCTTTGCAGGGCAAGAATTCATTCGGCAAGATCGGCTACGGCGGGCCCGCGCCGCCAAAAGGCCACGGCGTCCATCACTACCATTTCAAACTCTATGCGCTCGACGTGTCGCTCAGCGTCGCTTCGGGAGTGGACAAGAAGGGATTGTTGGGCGCAATGAAGGGCCACATCCTCGCACAAGGGGAATTGGTCGGCACGTACCAGCGCTGAAGGCAGACCATTCTGCTGTTGGCCCTGGGCCTGGGCGTCGGACCGGTCAACGCCGGTCGGCGCTCCCGGAGTTGGTACGTCGCGGCTCTGTACCGTCGGACTTGTCATTTAGTGCCCGCGGCGCGACCATCCGCGTATGAAGCGAATGCACGGAAGGCCACGGATATCGCCAAATCAGAGCGTCGGACCAGGCAGCAAAGCGCCGCCCGGGGCGGTTTCGCCGTGGGTGCAACTCCGGTCGGGCACGGCTCATCCGTTCATCTACCAGCGGATGATGAGGGCGGCGGACCCTTCGGCCAGACCGGGCGACATCGTCAACATCTACGACAAATCCGGGGCGCTGTTCGGACGCGGGCTGTACAATCCCGGCTCGATGATTGTGCTCCGTGTGTTGGCTCACGGCGATGCGCCAATCGACGACGCATTCTGGCGGGCCGCGTTGTCCCGGGCGATCGACCTGCGGCGGCGGCTGCGAATCGACGAAACCGCCGACGCCTACCGGCTCGTTCACGCCGAAGGCGACGGACTCAGCGGACTTATCGTCGAGCGTTACGCGGACTGCCTGGTCTTCGAGGTCTTTTCGCTGGGCATGTATCAGCGGTGCCAGATGCTGGCACAACATCTTTCCGACCTGCTCGGCGCGCCTATGGGGCTCCCCGATCCGCGGGCGGAATGCAATCCCGGCGCGCCGGGAGCCCGCGCGACCCCGCCGCACGCGAAACAGCACGAAACGGCGGGTTGGCGGGTGCTCGTTCGCGCCGACGAGTTCATCGAGCGGACCGAAGGATTCCGCGTGGAGGCCTCCCGCCGGCCCGACATCGGACGGCTCATAATCCGCGAACACGGCCTCCGCTACCGCGTCGATGTCGCCGGCGGGCACAAAACCGGTTTCTTCTGCGATCAGCGCGACAACCGACTGAAGCTGGCGACGCTGTGCCGCGACGCGACCGTGCTCGACCTTTGTTGTTACACCGGCGGATTCGGCCTGTGCGCGAAGACCCTCGGCGAGGCCCGCGAGGTGACGGGTGTGGACCTCGACGAGGCCGCGATCGCCATCGCCAGGGAGAACGCCAACCTCAACCAGACGCGCATCGACTTCGTACATTCCGACGCCTTCATCTACCTTCGACAGATGATCGCCAACGGACGCAGGTTCGACACCGTCGTGCTCGACCCGCCCAAGCTGGCGGCCACGCGAAATGACTTGGAAGACGCCTTGCGAAAATACAACGATCTGAACACGCTGGCGATGCAGGTGGTGCGCTCGGACGGGATTTTGGTGACGTGCAGTTGCAGCGGGCTGGTGTCGCGGCAGCTTTTCACCGACACGGTGTTCCGCGCCGCCCGCCGCGCCGGCGTGTTCCTTCAGATCATTGACCAAACGGGGGCGGCCCCGGATCACCCCGTGGCCATAAACTGCCCGGAGTCAGAATACCTGAAGGTCTTTTGGTTACGCGTATCACCGGGGCACTGAGGTATCCCCACAGGCTCGCCTGGGTCGGCGGATTCCGCCATTCAACGAGTCCCGGACGATTGTGAGACCATCGGGCCGGGCCGACGGGCCGGAAACGCTATGCCATCGTCATTTTGGTCATGGCATGCCCTGCACACGGGAGGGCGTTCAAAACGACGGTCGGAGTGGCAGTCAGCACACTCCACAGATTTGTGTCGATCATCGAGCATTTGTCCTGTGATTGCATGATCGAAGGTCGAAGGATTCCAGTCGCTGTGGCAGCCTTCGCAGCGTTTGTCGAGGTGACCAAACGGTACCCCGCGATGACAAAGTCGACAACTGATCTTGTCATGGAACCGACCTAAAGCCCATCCCACGTTGGCATGGTCAAACGGCCCGGGCTTGGGCCGGGCTCCGGACCAGTGACACAGATCGCACAGTCCGGTGCCCTCTGCGGCCGGGTCCATGTACTTATCATGGCAACGGATACAGGGCCGGTGATGATCGGCGAGGGTCCGCGAGGCGTGCGATTCTGCCCCTGCGGTATGGCATTTCGCGCAACTGGGCTCGTGGTGGCACTCGACACAGGCAAGCCCGAAGCGTTGCACATGCTGTTGATGACGAAAGATAACCTGGCCGTTGCCGGTGTCGGGATATCCGCGGTACAGCTCCCCATCGGGTTGGCGAATCGGCGGATGCATTCGTTTGAGCACTTCGTCGGTCGTGGGGAAGACTGATGATCCGTCAGCATCCGCGCGGTCGCTTTTCAGGCAGTGGCAAACTTCGCAGTCGGTCTCGTCAATCCACTCACGATGACAATTCAGGCATTGTTGGTGGTACGCGCCCTTCAAGCCCGGCATGTGAGGATCCGTCCCTTCCACGTTGGGATCGTGGCAGGAGTTGCAGGATGGCGGCGGCTTTCCGGCGGTCGAGAAGTGATGGCAGAAGGAGCATCCCTGTCCCATTTCGGCCATGCGGGCGTGGCCTTTGTGGTTGAATGGCACGGGCACGAACTCTCGCTCCATTTCGTCGAGGATCACGATGTCCGGTCCCCAGTCAACCAAATCCTTCTGCCGTCCATTACGTGTACACGGATTGCGCAGACATCGATCTTGCACTGAAGGCATTCCACAGAGGTGACATTTATTGCAGTCGGCAGCCGTAGTGTTATTGGGCGGTTTCGTTGTGAGAGCTGGCTTTGAATCCTGGGTGAATCCGCACAGGGCTCCGCTCAGAGCCAACAAGAATATCCAAGCGCAGAATGTGCCAGTGTCTTTGCGAAGGAACATGCAAGACGAAGAAGACCGTCTCCATTTCTGGTTTTCCAGGGTCCAGACAGAAGTGCCCTGCTTCGAATGGTTTGCGTATTGGTTCATATCGTCCTCTGCGACGGTTGGGGCGTGACGACGGGTAGATGAATGGCCAAGAACCGCCAAGCCAAGATCAGCGCAGCAATCACGCCGAATGTGAAAACCCACTCCGAAATCGACGGCACGTACATATACTGCGCGTCCACTGGCTGAAAGCCTATCCAGTACACATTGGTTCGATAGATCACGACACCGAGCATGGCCAGCAGCGACCCGATGGCCAGCAGTAAGGGCGAATTGCGCACACGGGCCGACATCATCATCACCAGGGGAACGATTAGCCCCGGGACAAGCTCGATTAGAAACATCACGGACTGCAATGATGCGTTTGACAGATGAACAAAACTGCCCCGAATGAGCATGTCGCCGATCTTGAAGGCCAGGTAAATGCCAAATACCAACGGCAAATAACGCGCCAATGACACCAGCGATTTCATGGGCGGGGCGACCCTGAAAGCCCAAGAAGCGAAGAGGTTGACGAAGATCACAGTTGGAAGACCAACCATGACAGCCGAAAGCAGAAATAACAGAGAGAGAATCGGCGTCCACCACAGCGGGTGCAGCTTCGACGGGGCAAGTACAAACACATGCCCAAGCGATGACTGGTGCAGACAGGAGATGCCGACTCCCAGTACGATCACTAAAGGCATAATCCTGCCAGTCAGCCGATTCACGACTGCGCACACGCGTCCCAGGAATGGATAATCCCAGTCGTCGATGAATCGCGAACAAACTACCGGAATGAACTCCACGCAAAGAACCACGAGGTAGGTCATCACGCACATGCCCACCTCGAATAGCGCGGAATTGCCCTGCCACATGCTCGGGAGCAACGGGTGCCAGATGTTGTAGTAGCGGCCCAGGTCGGCCGCCAAAAGCACGCAAGCGAAAGTGTATCCCAGCAGAGCGGTCAACAACGCGGGCCTTACAAGAACATGGTATTGCTCGCGGTGAAGAACGTGCGCAACGGCGGCGGTGACAAATCCACCGGCCGCCAGGGCGATCAGCGATACATCGGCCACAATCCAGATGCCCCAGGGATAAAAATGGTTCAGGTTAGTGCTCGACTGCAAACCGAAAACCAGTCGATATACTCCCGCACAAATCCCGGCGGCGGCGCACGCCATCAACATCCAAGCTCCGGGCGTAATGAGCCTACGCCGAAGCGGAACAGGTTTCTGGCTCTTGGTCATTATTCGTCGTCCTTGTCTTCCTCGGCAACGGCTCCGACCGGCCGAACGTCGGCGATTCGGCACGCCCGGCCGGTCGGCCGTCGGCTTCTTTCTCCTCCGGCTTGGTGATCCACATGGCCAACGCAAGGATAGCGCACCAGGCAAGGGGAGGCATTGAATACGCGAACACCGCGTGCTGGACCGACTCGCTCAGCCGGGACGGCGCCTCCAGGGCGACTCGTGGAAATCCGATGCGCTCAAAGGGGACGGGGGAGAGAAACAGCCACGACGTACCCCCGGCCTCATGTTCGCCAAACACATGGTCAACATAGATGTCGGGGCGCTCCGCGATCCGAGCGTGCGCGGTTTGGATCAGTTCGTTGCGTTTTGCGTAGCTCAGGCATTCCTTGGGGCAGGCGCGAACGCAGGCCGGGACACTTTCGCCTGGCGCATCCTTTCGATCAGTGCAGAAAGTGCACTTGCGCACCTGCGGCGTGAACGCATTGTGGTAGTCATAGGCCGGTATTTGAAACGGACACACGACCATGCAGTAGCGGCACCCCATGCATTTGTATGGATCATAGGTTACCGCTCCATTGGGCTGTTTGCGCAATGCCCCAACCAGACAGGCGGACGCACACGCGGGGGCATTGCAGTGCATACAATTGCGTTTGACATACACCGACTGACCGTTCGGGTTTGTGCCGTTGACATGAAACTCATTGATCACTGTGTAGTCACGGGGCCCCGGATATCGGTTTTGGGTGAATACTGACCGGTCCTTTAACTCATCGTCGGTCAGCACGTCGAATCCGTTAGCGCGTCGGCAGGCGGCCTCGCAGCGCCGACAGCCGTTGCACTTGGTCAGATCGACCAGGACTCCCATGGCGTCGGAGGAGGCGTCGCTCGAGCGAGGCGAGCCCAGTGCGGCATCGTGAACGCATATTGATTCCAATGCTCCCGCCGCCAATCCCGCTCTCAAGAACTCTCGCCGGCTTTGATCCATTGTAAACTCCTGCAATGGGCGGTCGTAAAAACAAACTCCCCGGCAACCCGATACCGCAGGCAGGGGAATCCCTGCTGCTGTAGGTCAGTGCTTCGCGGATGCTCCACTGGCGTGACGCGGACGACATTCGCGCATGTCGTCCAGGCGCGGAGCGCTTTGGGGCATTGAGCGATGGGTCGGCACGAATCCGAAAATACCCCAAGCCGAGCCACCGGGTTTCTATGAATCAACATGCAATCGGCGTACCGTGGAACGCCAATCGGCGCGCGTCTGGAGAATGCGTTAGACCCTCGGCGCGTGCTGTGTATAGAAAAAAAGGGATGCCGCTGTATGCCGACTAGATGCCACGCAAGGCGGCGCGCGGATTTCCACACTACTGCGTAAACCTGCCCTGTTGACCGCTATTCTTTCCCGCTTTGAGCGGCGCCGTTCACTGACAACACGCGTAGTATTGCCGACTTGCGAATCGTCATCTTGGTGTTCGTCGACTCATCCAAGTTGAGCACGGCTTGCTGTCCTTTTCGGACACGAGCGCGCCAATAATGACGCCGATCGTCGGTGCGACCATTCTTGGACAATGCGGTGCGTCATTCGAAAATCACGCGACGATTTCCAGGCGGCGCTGCCTATGGGGGGCAGGTCGCCTGATTGCAGACCGTCACGGTGTAATTGCCCGTCATCAGATTGGGCGGTACGCCGAAGCCGCACTGGCACCAACTTTCGTAGGCTCGCACGCGGACCAACCACGTTCCGGTGGCATCTAGCGCTACGGATTGCAGTCGGGCGGTGGTGCTGCACGAGGCCGTCGAGGCCGCTACCGTCCCATTTGGTCGAACCATGTCCAGCCGGACGGGCAGATCCGGGATTCCGCCCACGTTGGTGGTGACAAAATCCACCGTCGCCGAACTCCCCGACGTTCCGGCAAAGGAATAGACATCGACTTCGCCGGTTTGCGAAATCGCGGCGGCACGCGGGGCGTTGAAGTTGATCGGAACGGCCTGCGGCAGCTTATTGAGGCCGACGCTGAAGTTCCCGATCGGTTGATTGTCGGAGGCCTCCAGCCAGATGCGGTACTGACCGTCGAGGGGAAGCGACACGTCGGCCAGCGTCGGGCAGGAACCGCCGCCTGAGCTGGCCAACAACGCGCCGTTGGGGGCGTAAAGCAGGATGCGGCGGGCAATGGCGGGGCCCGCATACATGACCGTCACCGCGTCTCCAACCGAGCCTTGGAACCCATAGTTGATCACCTGGCAGTCGGCGACGAAGTTAGCGTTATTCGTTTGGCCGTAGGCGATGGGAATTGGCGCACCATCGGAGGTACACACGTTGAGCGTGTAGCCTCCGGTAAGAAGCCCGGTATCGACGCCCTGCCCGCAGCCAACCCACGATTCATAGGGACGGACACGCACCGTCCAAGTTCCAGTCTGGTCGATTGATGCGACGTCGATGCGGGCGTTATTTGAACAAGAGGCCGTCGAACTCGCCAACGATCCATTAGGCCTAACGAGGTCCAGGCGGGACACTATATCGGGGCGACTGGCCACGGTCGGCGTGGAGAAATCAACAGTGGCGTAATTGCCAAACGTTCCCTCAAATGAATAGAGCCCCACGTCACCCACGTCCACCAACGTGCCCGGCGTTGAAACGTTGGGGGTGATGGGAGACGCCTGGCTGAGTTCACTAATGCTGAAGACGAATGTTCCCGCCGACTGTCCGTCGGAAGCCTCCACCGCGACGCGATATGTTCCATTCAACGGGAGGAATGCGTCGAGGAGCCCTCCACCTTGTCCTCCGCCTCCGTTGACCAGAAGCGTCCCGTTGGGGGTATACAACCGGACGCCCCGCGCAGGGACGGTTCCGAAGTAGAGGGCGGTGACCAGGTCGCCGACAAAACCGTTGAACGAGTAGTTCACGATTTGGCAGTCGCTTGAAAAGCTTCCCTGTTTGGCCTCGCCATAAGCGATGGGGATGGGGTCGGCGTTGGAGGTGCAGACCGTCAGCGTGTAGCTGCCAGTCGTGAGCTCCGTGTCAGGGCCGAACCCGCAATTGAACCAGCTTTCGTAGGCGCGAACGCGCACCACCCATAGGCCAGTGGCGTCCAACGGAACCGAGTCCAGTCGGACCGTCGTTCCGCAGGAAGCGGTCGAACTGGCCAAGGTGCCGTTGGGACGAACGAGATCCAGACGAACGGCGATATCCGGACGATTGCCCACCTGCGGCGTCGAGAAATCGACGGTTGCGGCCGCCCCGAACGTCCCATTGAACGAATAGATATCGGCCTCGGCGACCTGGGAGAGCGTGCCGTTTGTCGGCGTGTTGAGCGCGATCGGAACGGCGTTTCCGAGCTTGTTAACCCCAAGGGTGAAGGTGCCCGGCGGCTGTCCATCGATCGCTTCCACCGCGATGCGATAGGTTCCATTCAAGGGCAACAGCGCGTCGATGAACCCGCCGCCCTGCCCGCCGCCGCCATTGACCAGCAAAGTTCCATTCGGGCTATACAATCGAACGCCGCGCGCTGGAACAGTTCCAAAGTACAGCGCGGTAACCAAGTCGCCCGCCGAGCCGGCAAAAGAGTAGTTGACGATCTGACAATCAGATGAAAAGCCTCCCGGTTTCGACTGCCCGTAAGCAATTGCAATCGGCGGCGCATCAGACGTACACACCGTGAGCGTGTAATCTCCAGTGGTCACCTCGGTACTCGGGCCGAAGCCGCAGTTGTACCACGACTCGTACGCTCGAACGCGCACGGTCCACGTTCCGGTCGCGTCGAGGACAGCGCTGTCAAGCCGCGCGGTTGTGCCGCAGGACGCGGTTGAGGAAGCCAGAGAACCGTTGGGCCGGACCAAATCCAGGCGGGATACTATGTCGGGGCGGTTGTTGACCGATGGCGTCGAGAAATCCACCGTGACCGTAGCTCCGTAGGCGCCATCGAAGGAATAGTCGTGGGCCTCGGCCACCTCGGAAAGAACGCCCGCGGTCGCCGAGCCTCCGGTGATCGGCGTCGCTCCGCTTAATTCGGTGAGTCCGATGGTGAAGCTGCCGGTCGTCTGTCCGTCGGCGGCTTCGACGGCGATGCGATAGGCTCCGTTGAGAGGAAGAAGCGCGTCGATGAAGCCTCCGCCGAGCCCGCCGCCGCCCGTGGTGAGCAAGGCCCCGTTTGGTGCGTACAATAGGACTCGCCGCGCTACTGCCGTTCCGAAATACAGCACGGTCGCATAATCGCCTACCAATCCCTGGAACTGATAGTTAACGATCTGACAATCGCTCAGGAATTCGCCGATTTTGGTCTCCCCATAAGCAATCGGGAAAGGCGTAGCGTTCGACAGACACACGGTCAACGTGTAGAAGCCGGTGCGGATTGCATCGTCCGCGCCGAAACCACAGGACGCCCAGCTTTCATAAGCGGACACGCGCACCTTCCACGTTCCCGTCGCATCGAGAACGACATTATCGAGGCGAGCGTTTGTGCCGCACGAGGCCGTAGTAGTCGCGATCGTTCCGTTGGGGCGGACCAGATCAAGACGGACGACCAGGTCCGGACGGTTGTTCACCAGGGGCGTGGAGAAGTCGACCGTTGCGGCAACTCCGAACGTACCGAAGAAGGTGTATTCATCGGCATCGCCGATGGGGTCGATCTGGCCGGCCGTCTCCGCGCCCGGTTGAATCGGACCCGGCGTGAGAAGAAAGCTGCGCTGGGCGATGGCGACGTCGAGCAGGTCGATGTGCCCGTCAGGATGAAAGTTGGCCGTCGAACACCCGGGGGTGACGGTCGCCGCCGGCCCACCCAGACAGTTGACGAAGGCGCCGAAGTCGATGGTAGATCCGGTGCCCGCCGCAACAGAATCGGAACCGCTTGCCGAAACGGCACCGCCATCCAAAAGGACGCTCACGAAGGTAACTAAGGTTAATGCAATTGCACACATGGCGATCTCTCCCTTTCTTCCGTCCGCTCAGCGCGGCGCCGAGCGATGTACGCTTGGTCGCTAGAGCAACCGCGCATTTTCAAAGTTCGCCCGAATCCCGATTTGCGGGCGAGATGGGAGCTAATCTAACAAAAACGTTCGGACGACGCGAGACCATCGATATGGCCATGGGGATGTGGAAATCGCGCAACACGCCGATTGGGATGGGTTTCCGGGGGAGCGAGGCCTCCAAGCCCTGCCTTGTTACATTGCCGAAATCCACCTCTTGTTCGCTGTCGGCATCAGCCGGCATCAGCATCCAGACTCACGCCGTCTCGCTTCCACCCGGACCGTTGTCCGAAATGACCCGTTGAATGGCCGACTTGACGAAGGTCATCTTGGTGTTCGTCGTCTCGTCCACCTTGAGCACGACTTCGGTGTCCTTGACCGACATGATCGTGCCGATTACGCCGCCGATGGTCAGCACGCGATCGTTTTTGGCGAGGCCGGAGAACATCTGCTCGCGCTGGCGTTGCTCGCGCTTCTTCTGGCTCCGCGAGCTGAGCAGCAGGAATGCGATCACCGCGATCATAATGGCGAACGGAAAGAGCTGCGCCGCCGGCGACACCGGCGAGCCGGTCGGCGTGGTCTGGGCGAGTAGATAAACGAAAGACTGATTCATGATACCTCCTCGTTGTCGGTAGCGAACTCCATCGCGGCGATGGGAAACTCTTCGATGATTGTCGCCGGGTTGCCGCTCGAAATCAATTCGCGGATTCGGGCCATGAAGCGCTGGAAAAATCGCAGGTTGTGAATTGAGGTCAGTGTAGGCCCCAGCATCTCTCCGGCGTTGAAGAGGTGGCGGATGTAGCCGCGGGAGAAGTTCCGGCAGGTCTCGCAGTCGCAACCATCCTCCAGCGGCCCCGCGTCCAGACGGTGCTTCTCGTTGCGCATGCGTAGCAGCCCCGTCCGTGTGAAGGCCTGACTGTTGCGGCCGTTGCGGGTCGGCAGAACGCAATCGAACAAGTCCACTCCCGCCAGCACTGCGGCCAGTATGTCGCGGGGCATTCCCACCCCCATAAGGTACCGGGGTCGGTCATTGGGCAGCGCGGCGGCGATAGTCGGCAGGATCGCGGCCATCTCCGCGTGCGACTCGCCGACGGACAATCCGCCGATCGCGTAGCCGTCGAAGCCGATCTCGATCAACGCTTCCGCGCACCGCCGTCGCAGGTCGGCGTCCAGCCCGCCCTGGATGATTCCGAACAGGGCCTGATCGTCGCGTGCGTGCGTCTCCTTGCAGACGCGGGCCCAGCGGATCGTCCGTTCCACGGCGACGCGCAGTGTATCGGCATCGCCGGGCAAAGGCGGGCACTGGTCGAAGGCCATAATCACGTCGGCGCCGAGCTTGTTCTGCACCTGCGTGGCCGAACGGGCGTCGAGGCGGAGCATCGCGCCGTCGATGTGCGAGCGAAACTCGACCCCGTCGTCGGTGACACGGTTAATCTCGGCCAGGGAGAAAACCTGGTATCCGCCACTGTCGGTGAGGATTGGTCCGTCCCAACCCATGAAATTGTGCAGACCGCCGAGGTCGCGGACAGCGTCGGCCGTCGGACGGAGGTGCAGGTGGTACGTGTTGGCGAGGATCATCTGCGCCCCGGTGGCGCGAAGCTGCGCCGGAGTGACCCCTTTGACCGTCCCGGCCGTGCCGACGGGCATGAACGCCGGCGTCTCGACCGCTCCGTGAGGGGTGGTGAAGACGCCGCGCCGCGCCGCGCCAGACTGGTGTGAGATCTCGAAATCGAACATGGCGACGTTGGCTTGGGCAGAGTCTCGCTTGCGGATTTGGCTTCACGCCGCGTCGGCGAAAAGTTCAGCCAATTCGCCTCGGGCAGTTTGCAGAATCTGACAATCGCAGAATGCGTTGTGGCGGATCATGAGGAGCTTGGCGTCCAGAATCCGCTTCTCGGAAAAACCCACTCCGGAAAGCAACCGGATCATCTCGCGGAAGTCACCGGCGCATTTCTGCCCCGGCGAGCCGCCCATGACATCGGCCAGCGAGTCGAACAACCCGGCCTTGAACAGCTCAGTAAATATCTCCGCCTCGCGATCCGCGATGTCCTCGCTGCGCGGGAGCCTGAGGAACGCATCCACGCTTTCGTCGTCGGCAAGTTCGAGCCAGACGAACCCCGCCAGGCGCTCCTCACGGACTTCCGCGGGCAACGCCGCGACCAATCTGTGAAACCGCTCCTCAGGCAGCAGACCCGCGAAACCCGTCCATCGAAACGTCACGCACGGACGATTCCAGCGTTCGCTCTTTCCTACCCCCACG
>Ga0209777_10003004_pt1 | contig 21395 bp, 31 predicted proteins | sample FrelakmetHBP12HB_FD_187147 | JGI IMG/M metagenome (GOLD analysis project Ga0209777, IMG submission 187147) | Freshwater lake sediment microbial communities from the University of Notre Dame, USA, for methane emissions studies -HBP12 HB (SPAdes)... | ecosystem: Environmental > Aquatic >...
ATAAATTTGGATTAGGCATCCAAATTTATTCGGACCAAATTTTTACAAAATTTATACCTGAGAGTCATTATGGCCTTATTGGAAGTATAAATTTTTTACTATACCGCCATAAGGTGTAAAAATTTGATAACGCCGCTCCAGGCGTATCCCCGCAGGGTCCGCCTGCCCCGCCAGAAGCTTATTGTAAACTCTGCGCAGGCGGAACCCCTGGTGGCCCAGCCTGACGCTGATGTCAAAAATTCTGACACCTTATGGCGGTACAGAAAAAAATTCAGACGACCAGTGACGCTATAATAAGTCTTAGGGCTGAATTTTTTGTCAGAATTTTTTCATAGTAAATTGGCATGCCTAATGCCAATTTACGTCAGCGGAGGGCGGCCACCAGGGGTTCCGCCGTCTGTTCGTGAGAAAAAATTCAAGCCGCGAAGAAGGACCTGGGGTGTTGGCACATTCCGATATTAATTATATCTTGCTTTTTAAATAGCCATTATGTATACTGTAACCTGTGTTGAAATTGTGAATGTCCTGGAGGAGATCCATTTTATGTGGAACGGAATAAACAGAAGAAAATTCCCAAGAGCAAGCTACAAATGCCTGATCACGATAAAGAAGAGGCTTACCGCTAAGACCATATCCACGCATACCGAGAATATAGGTGCAGGTGGCATATGCGTGCTTATAAAGGAAGACCTGGGACTATTCCAGGGGGTGGACCTGGAGCTATTTCTTGAAGATACACGGCCTCCCATAAAATGCGGCGGCACCGTGGTATGGGTGGTAAAAAAGTCCGAACCGAAACAAAAAGGCAGTTATATTTACGATACTGGCATAGAGTTCATTGATATCCGGCCTGAGGACAGGGACAGGATATCCGAAGCGGTTGAAGAGATACTGAGATCGCAGGCAAGGGGCAAGAAATAGATTAATTGTGCTCGAGAGACCTTGACAAATCACGCTACCTGTGTTATACTTAAAACAAATTCATAGTAAAGGGGGTGAAAAAACAAGATGAAAAGCTTACTAAAGGGTATAATTATATGCGTTGCTGTATTGATGATCCTTAACATGGCTTCTGCTAGCTATGCTCAGGATATGGGAAAGAAACTATACAGAGGAGTCGCGAATATCGTAACTGGCTGGGTAGAACTGCCTAAGAACATTTACGACACAAGCGTGGAAGATAATCCTCTCTCTGGTATTACTATTGGATTAGCAAAAGGAGTCGGAATGACGATCGTTAGGACTGGCGCCGGCGTGTACGAGACGGTGACATTCCCATTCCCGATACCGGAAGGCTACAATCCAGTATTGGAACCGGAGTTTGTATTTAAGGGCAAGTAATAAATTGCACTCAAAAATAAGGGGATAGAAAGAAATTTCTTCCCCTTATTTTTGTCTAAAGAGATAAAGAGTAATATGATCGAAAGAAGAAGGTTCGTAAGATTTGATACTGTTATGAAGGCGCTCTGCGAGATAGGGCGAGGCATAAAAAGGACTTATGAGATAATCAATATCAGTAAAGAGGGAGCGCTGATCCTTCTGGATACGCCTCTAAGCCAGGGCTCCGAGCTGAATCTATCTGTTGATGTCCCGGGAGACAATGTCCCCATATTCGTATCATGCAGCGTTGCCTGGCAGAAGGAATCGATCATGGAGCCAAAGAGAAAGGTGTACGAAACCGGTGTAAAGTTCAACAAGATCGACAGTTTTGATAAAGGCAGATTTTTGGAGTATATATACTCCCAGTGGCTTAAATTGCTGGAAAGGAAATGATGAGCGAAGAGAATAAAGATACCACAAAACCGGATGAAGCTCCTAAGGCAGAAGCTCCGAAACCTGAAGCGCCCAAACAGGAAACGCCGAAGACTGAAGCGCCCAAGCAGGAAGATATCAAAGCGGATACCGCAAAAGCCAACACCCCGAAACCTGAAGAGAAGAAGAAAGAGAAGCCGTCAAATTGCGCCGTCTGCAATAAATCCATAAAGAAGAAACGCTATTATTACAGGAACGGAAAATATTTCTGCACTCAAAGATGCTTTAAGACTACCGTAAAGAAAGCAAGTCAAGAGGCCGCTGATAAGCCGGCTGAAACAGGAACCAAGTAACGAACTCTCAAGATGCCAAAGCTTGAACTACCGCCAAGCGAAGCCCTTTATCCTGTCCCTGTAGTCCTTGTAAGCTGCGGAAACCCGGACAAGCCTAACATAATAACGATAGCATGGTGCGGAGTAGTCTGCTCAAAACCGCCACTTTTAACTATCTCCATAAGGCCCTCCAGATACTCCAATAGCATCATAAAAGGTACAGGCGATTTCGTAATAAATATTCCCGCGCAGAACCTGCTTAAAGAGGTCGATATATGCGGCACCGTATCCGGACGCGATAAAGATAAATTCGGTCTTTGCAATTTTACAAAAGCCGATCCTTCCATAGTAAGATCCCCCATGATAAAAGAGTGCCCCACGAATATTGAATGCAAGGTGACCAGTATATTGAGCCTCGGCGCTCATGACATGTTCATAGGTGAAGTAGTTAAAGTCCATCGCGATAGATCCGTCCTTGATAAAGAAGGCAATATAGACTATTCAAAGGCCGCGCCGATAGTTTACAATCAGGGCGAATACTGGTCTCTCGGTAAAAGAATAGGCCGTTATGGGTTCTCGGCCGAGTAAAAGATTCTTAGTAAGCGTATGCCTGGCAGGGATCAACTGCACCTTCCGCGGAAAAAATAACCTCAGCCATAAAATAATGAAGCGAAAGGCTTGCAAATTTACAGCAGAAGATGGTAAAATATATCCGCGGTGCGATTGAAGCGGCCTATATTATAAGAATAAGCTGCATAAATTTTTTGGAGATCAAAGCATGGTGTCTCAGGAGAGAAGAAAGTTCCCGCGCGTAAAGGATGAGGGTCTATCCCTTAAATTAAAGCTCGACGATTTCGATTCCATAACACATACCATGAATATAAGCTCCTCCGGCGTATATTGCAAGCTGGACAAAGAGCTTCCTCTTATGTCCAGGGTAAAGCTCATGCTGATGATACCCGATCCTGCCAAGGAAGGTGCGGTAAAAGATCTGGAAGTTGACGGCGTAGTAGTGCGCGAGCACCCGGTTACGATAGACGGGGTTATAAAACACTACGATGTAGCCATATTCTTCGAAGATCTTCCGGAAAAAGACAAAGGAGCGATAGCCGAATACATAAAGAGGAAGAGCGGAGAGTAGATGTTCTTAATCGTCGGAATGGTTTTTCTTGTCCTGCTGTCCATCACATTGACGATGCTTTGGGGCCACGAAAGGATAGCGGCAAAGAGAGTGATACCCCTCGCCAGGATCGAGGAATATTGGAACGGAGAAGAGCGGCGCTCGTACAAGCGGTTCAACAAATACCTCGAGGTAGAGTATGCCGTGGAGGAGAGGCCTCATCTTAAAAATAACTGCAGGACGATTGATCTTTCTAAAGGCGGGATAAAGCTGCTTCTCGATGAGAAGCTGCCGAAAGGCGCCATATTGGTTTTGAAAGTATCTATTCCGGAGAAAAATCAGACTATCGAAGCGGAGACGGAGGTTGTCTGGACCAACGACGCCGAAAAGAAAGACGCTTCCGGCAAGAGATTCTTCTTCAGCGGTTTAAAATTCATAGCGATCAAAGAGCCTGCGGGAACGCATCTTTCTGAATATTTAACCCATCTCGAATCCGTAGGGTGAAAAGCGCTCGTATGGGCAAGATATTATACCCCCCCGAGAAAGTTAAACTTATCGCCGGGCTCATATCGAATGATGCGGCTTTGCTCGATAAGATAGGTATAAGGCTTGAGAAAGGCCTCAAGAATAAGATAGACTTTGAAAGCGATATAATAGATTTCACTTACACCGATTATTACAATAAGGAGATGGGCGGCCGCTTAAAGAGAAAGTTCCTCAGCTTTAAAAAGCTTGTGAGCCTGGAAAGAATAGCGAAAGTAAAGCTGTTGACCAACGATATCGAAAAGAGATTTTCTATCTGCGGGAAGAGAACCGTCAATATTGACCCGGGTTATGTGGATATGGCAAAGCTGGTCCTCTTCTCCACAAAGGATTATTCGCATAGAGTTTACATGGGCAGAGGCATATTTGCGGAGGTAACACTGCATTACAAGGGCAAGCGTTTTAACTCCTGGCCATGGACATATCCCGATTATAGGTCCGAAGAGTACATTCGCATATTCGGCATCATAAGAGATATATACAGAAATACAAAAGGGGCCTGAAAAAGAATGATGATAAAGAGGAAGAGCCTGATAGTCGGCCTGGTATCGAGCATAGTCATAGCCCTGGTATTGATCATGACGCTCATCGGATATTTCATCTATCTCGAATTCAAGAGCAGGGAATTCGGCAGGATATACCAGGAGCTGCTGGAAAAGACTAAAGCTAAGGTCTATTCCAAGCATCTGGATATATTCGGCCTTGACGCAAGAATTGAAAATACCGGCGCGCTTAAGGGAAAACCGATAATAGAGGGCGCCATAACCAATAAGGGATCGAAAGAGGTCGTAAATCTTGTATTAAAACTGAGCTTTCTGGACAGGGACAGCGCCTCCATATACGAAGTCGCGGCCCATCCGCAGGAACCGGCATTGGGCGGCGACACCTTTACCCGTATTCCGATACCGCGCCTGTACAGCTACGCGCGTCCCATAGACTCCCTGAAACCGGGGCAGACGTTAAAATTCAAGAAGATAATAACGGACTGTCCGACCGAGATATTCGTAGAACTCAGGGAAGGCGAAAAACCGACAAAGTCATTCGGAAGATGGTCCGGAAGACTGACCTCTGAAGTCATATCATTAGACCTATTATAAATGAGAAAAATATATCTTGCGGTATTCGCGACGCTTATCGTGGGCATAATTCTCTTTGCGGGATCTCTTCTTTATCTCGACAGGGAAAAGCATAAAGTATTCTTTTATACGGTGAACCTCGATGGGCACGATACCGGGAACATAAAGATAGACAAGTATATAACCGACGACAAGATCATATACAAGTCGGTGGACTCAGAACCTTTTCAGCCGCTCTTCACGGAGATGAGATCCAGGATAACCCTAGATAGATCAGGCGATCTTATAAGTTATTTGAAAGAGAGCTCATGCAACGGAGCCCAAGATACGGTATATCTGGATAACTCCGGCAAGAATATATCGTTTGTGGCAACTTCAGGCTCGGAATTCGCGTATCTGACGGGCCTTGGCGTAAAAGAGGGTGTCCTTGTATTTGACGAGAGATCTCCGTCAACATATCTGCCTATACTGGAAAGGTATGACTTCAAGCTTGGGAGATCGCAAACCTTCAACGTCTTAACAAACTCTTCAACCCTTCTGCCGCCTATGAAAAGGCTTCTCACCTTTACGTCCGTGAGGGACGAATATATTAATATAGGATCCAGGAAGATAAAGGTTGAGTGCCTTCTTATAAGAGCAAGGAACTCTCCCCAGGGAATGCTCTGGGTGACAAAGTCCGGCAGAAGCATCATAAAGATAGAGTTCCCGGACTTGAAACTCAAAATAACCAGGATCTTCTCTCTGAAAAATGTCAATGAGGTGAATAAACCGGCTGCCGGGAACGGCCTTTACGATGAGGAGGCCGTAAAGTTCAATAATAAAAAGACGGTCCTTGCAGGAACTCTCACCATCCCGAAAAAGGGATCTCCGTTTCCAGCCGTGCTCTTATTAGGCAAGGCTGACGGCTCTGACCGCGAGGATCAGGGGGTATTCACCGAATTGGCAGGCCGGTTGGGTGAGGAAGGGTTTGCCGTATTAAGGTTCGACGGGCGGGGAATAGGATCCTCGGGCGGAACGGCCTCATCGGCCACCAGCAGCGAAGAGTATGAAGACAGCGTATCCGCGCTGGATTATCTATTACAGAGAAAAGAGATAGACCCCGGCAGGGTGGCCGTAATAGGTCACGGCGAGGGAGCGTTCTTCGCGTCAAAACTCGCGTCAGACAAAAAAAATATAAAGGCTCTCATATTGATGTCTCCCATGATATCTCTGGGAGGAGAGACGGATATCAACTTCGATAATCTGAATGAGATGGCAAAAAAATCGAAGTGGGACGATCAGTACCTGAAGCTGGCTATGAAATCACGCATGGAAACATTAGAAACGGTAAAGAAGTCCAAAGGGGATTGGGTATCGCTTCTGGGCACAAGATGTTTCTTAAAAAAACTGAAAGAGGAGGTGGGGGCCAACCCCATAGACATCATAAGAAAGGTGGAAATCCCTGTGCTTATACTCCACGGTAAAGAAGATGAGCTAGTCCCCGCCAAAGTCGCATCTACGCTGGATAAGGCGCTGGAGGATAGCGGCAATATTAACCATAAACTGATATATTATGGGTACTTAGGGCACTTTTTCGGGAAAGCTGTTAATGACGGCCTGCACAGGATCCATTACTCCGTGGATGAAAGCGTGCTATTGAACATAAAACAATGGCTAGGTGAGACCCTGCCGAAAATAGATTTGACTTTACAGACAAGTTATGATATACTCCCTGTAAATAACAAGAAAGAGGGAGGTGAATAAATTGAAAAAGTTATTTTGTGCGGCAATTATAATTTTATTTGTTATTTCAGCAATTGGTCTATCATATGCTGAGACCAGCTATGATGCACATAAGGTAACAGGGCCAATGGCCAAGGCGGAGAGAGGGGCAAAGAACCTTCTTATCGGCTGGACCGATATACCGGTATCCGTATGCGAGACTACGGTGGATACCAAAAACGCGGCATTGGGCCTTACAGTAGGGCTGTGGCAGGGGTTCAAGAAAGCTTTTCCGAGAACTATCTCGGGTATGGTGGATTTAGTTACTTTCGCCATTCCTGATTACCAGAAGAGCCCGGTGAAACCTGATCCGCTCGTTGAGCATTCAAGTGCGGCTAGCCCAAAAGCGGCTACTAAATAAAAAGTGCATTTGATCATTCAGGGCTATTTGCTTTACGCAAGTAGCCCTGTTTTTTTGTTTGCCGTTGTTTAATATCGGCAAACAACCCGTCGAAGTCCCGCCACAGGCGGGACGAAGGCGGGTAAATAAAGAAAGCCCTGGCGGGCTCCATAATATATTGACTGAAATTTAGATATATGCTATTATTCCTATTGCTATGAAGATGCGAGACAGGCTTGTGGAGAGAAGAAAATATATAAGGTTAAAGACTCCGGTATCAGTTACCTACACGGCTCCGAATACGGGCTCAGTCTATACTTCGGTAACCAAGGATATGTCCGCGGACGGCTTAAGGCTGGAGACGAAGGCCAGGAACATTGAGGAAGGTTCCGTATTGGAATTAAAGCTGGAGCTGCATGGAGCAAGCAACCCTATACACGCAAAAGGTAAAGTTGTATGGATAAAACAGTTATCTTTGGAAGATAATGCAACCCGCGATGTAGGCATTGAACTTATCGAAATAGAGGAAGACAATAAAAATACTTTCTTAAAGTTCTTATGCGATCTGATATATAACCTACCTAAGGAGAGCGAAAATGTTTAAGAAGGGCTTTATGGTGCTTATTGCCGTATTCATTCTTGGAATATTTGCATGCGGTTGTTCCATGCTTGAATCGATACCAAGCCCCGGAGATGTCATGCAATATCCGCTCGGCAAGACCACTTTAAGGATAGGCATGACAAAACAGGAAGTCGAATCCAAGTGGGGAAAACCGGACTCGATCAGCACCGTAGAGGACAAGAAAAGGTGGCCCCAGCCCCGTGAGATGTGGGTATACCAGCCGCAAACCTCATCCATACCGATAGACGCCGACTATCTCTCCAAGACCAGAAAACTCTACTTCGATGGAAACTACCTGACTGACCAGGAATAATAGAGAGAGACCTATCCGATACCATGCTGAGAATAATGTGCAAATCCAAGATCCACCGCGCAACCGTAACTAAATCCGATCTGCATTATAATGGAAGCATCGGCATAGATAAGAAGCTTCTCAAGGCAAGCGATATCTACCCCAATGAAATAGTTCAGGTAGTTAATATAAATAACGGCGCGCGTTTCGAAACCTATGCCATAGAGGAGCCTGCCGGCTCCGGGACGATAGGCTTATACGGCGCTGCCGCCCACCTGGGAAAACCCGGAGACCTCATAATAATACTCTCATACGGCCTGATCGACGATACGAAGGCGAAAGGCCTTAATCTCATCACAGTAAAAGTCGACAATAAGAACAATATCAAGAGAACGAAATAATCATGGCGCTGATCGAGATAAAACGTTTTCCTGACCCTATCTTGAGAAGAAAAGGAAAGGATGTCAAGAGCATAGGAGAGAACGATAGGAGAACGCTAACCGATATGGCTGAAACTATGTACTTTAAAGGCGGTGTAGGCCTTGCGGCCGTTCAGGTCGGTATAGATAAGAATATGGTGGTCATAGATATAGGCGATGGACTCAGAAAGATGATAAATCCTGTTATATTGAAGAAAGAGGGCGTCGAAACGCAGGAGGAGGGATGCCTGAGCGTTCCTGAGAAATGCGTAAATGTCAAAAGGTCAAAAAAGATAGTGGTCGATTATATGAATGAGAACGGCCAGGCGGTCAGGCTCCCGGCTGAAGGTCTTCTGGCGAGGGTTATACAACACGAAATTGACCACCTCTTCGGGCGGCTTATAGTCGATTATCTGAACCCATTAAAAAAGATATGCAACTCCTTGACAACACGTAGATTATGATATATACTTATTGCATTAGTAAAACAGGTACTTAGTGCAAAATATCAAATCCAGAGAGTTTTAGCGCCATTCAGAGCTTTATACAAAGCCTTGAGTGGCTTTATTATTTAATCATGTTGTAAAGGGGGTGAGTGATCTAAATGGCGCAAGGAACAGTAAAATGGTTCAATGACAAGAAAGGTTTCGGCTTCATAGTTGCCGATACCGGCAGTGATGTCTTTGTTCACCATTCCGCAATAGAGGGTGAAGGCTATAAGAGCTTGAAGGAAGGCGATAAGGTCCAATTCGAGATAGTTAAGGGCCCTAAGGGTGACCAGGCAACAAAAGTTACTAAAATTTAGCTGACTTTTGCAGGCTCACTTCAATCTTTGTGTAGATATTTTTAAAATCTCTTTTCACCGCAAAAAAATAAAGATGATTTTTAACGGGAGGAGTTTTTTCATCCGCCTCCGTTCGTCGCTTTCGGCTGCGAGACTTCGGCGCCTGCCTGCCGTTAGGCAGGCTTGTCTGTCAGCAGGCCCTGCACCAATATGGTACAGGGCAGGCAGGGATTTTATATGTATGAGCGAGGTTTAAATTTATGGATACATATGAGAAGATAGAGTCCCAGATGGAGAACGCTATGAAACAGAAGAATAGCCTGGAGCTATCGGCGCTTCGCATGGCAATAGCGGCCATCAGAAATACGGAGCTCGTTAAAAAAGTTAAAAAACTCGAAGAGCCGGATGTGCTGCAGGTGATACAGAAGATGATAAAAGAACACAGGGAGTCTATAGACCAGTTCGAAAAAGGCGGCAGGCAGGATCTTGTGGATAAGGAGAAGGCGGAGCTTGAAGTCTTGCAAAGATACGTTCCAAAAGAGATGAGCGAAGAAGAGCTGACATCTATTATAAGGATAGCCGTGCAGGAATCCGGATTCACATCCAAGGCCGATGCCGGTAAAGTCATGAAAGTAGTTATGGAGAAAGCAAAGGGACGAGCTGACGGCAAAATGGCCAATAATATAGTATTATCTCTGCTTAAATAAGAAAGGGACGAAAGATGGCGCAGCTTTCTTACATATTACTGGGTTTGGCCGCCGGCACATTCAGCGGATTTATGGGGTTGGGCGGAGGAATATTGCTAGCGCCGGCGCTTGTATATATATTCGGATTGACCCAGCACCAGGCCCAGGGAACTTCTTTGGTCGTAATGGTCCCTCCTATAACACTGCTGGCGGCGATCAAATACTACCATAGCGGCAACGTAAGGCTTGATATAGCTATATTGATAGCTCTTGGCTTCATAGCAGGAGGCGTGGTTGGCGCGACCATGGCCAACTGGGTCCCAGATGCTCTATTGAAGAAGATATTCGGGCTGATACTGCTTTTGGTCGGAATAAAGATGTTCGTTTTTACTTGAAAAGGCCTGCCATCTGTTGTATATTGATTCGCAAAATCAGTAAAGAGAAGGGAACGCGCAGTTGAAGAAGAGGTTGCCCGCATTAATGGCGGTCGTACTCGCGATATCCATGATGTCGGCGCAGTCCTCTTACGCCGCCGAGAAAGAAGGCTTCGGCACGAAAGTCAGGAATTTCTGGAAAACTCTATTATCGTATCCGGCAAGAGTGACCGAAGAATCGGCCAGCGTTCTGTACGATACTATGAAGAATGGGGTAGGCGTAGTAACAAATGAGGTTAAAAGAGGGCTTGAGGTTACTACGGGCGACGTGGGAAAAACAAAAGAGCTTATTACCGAGCCTATAACCGGGACCGCTCAAACTGCCGTAAAGGCCGCTGAAGGGATCATAAAGATCCCCTCCGAAGCGGCAAAGGAAAAGTCAGCCTCTGCCGCGGCAGGGGCCAAGTAACCATATCGGGCTAAAGGAAGAAGCCATATCTTTCTTCACAAAGGGGAGTATGGCTTTTTTACAATAGATAGATGAGAAGTAAATATTTAATATTGGCTGTGATATTGGCAGCGACAGTATCCATCACAGTCCTTTTATATGACCCGATATCCATATTGCTCTACAGGGTAAGAGAGCCTTTCTTTACACGGCCTATAATATCCGGCTCTTCCCAGATAATAGTGCGCAACGACGAGCATGGCTCGGGCGAGTTCGGAACCAAAAGGCGCAACGGCCGTTTTCACAGCGGCATAGATATACTGGCTCCTGTGGGAACGCCCGTATATGCGGCAAAAAGCGGTATAGCCTTTAGGGGCGAGGTCCCCACCGGATACGGAAGATATATAATGATATATCACCCGGACGGCTACCAGACATATTATGGGCACCTGTCCGTCTGGGTTGCGGACTCAACAAAACATGTGCGCCAGGGCGAACTTATAGGATATGTCGGCAAGACGGGCAACGCAGCATCCAAATCGATGCAGCCGCATCTGCATTTTGAGATTAGACTTGACGGGGAGCCTCAGGATCCCCGCGGATTAATGAAGTGATCATAAGATGGAGGGTGATGCAATGAATAGACTGGCCTTATTCGTACTGCTAGTGGCTGTATGCGCTGTCCTGCTAGGCTGCGGCGAAACAGTTTCCGGAGTCGGTAAGGATGTGAACAGGATGGGGCGCGGAGTGAACACTTTCTTTTTCAGGCAGCCATAGCATGCCGGCGCGATTCAGAGAAAGCGGTAATATAACTATCCTCGATATCGAAGGGAATGTCGATATCAACTCTGCCGATATAATAGAGTCGGTAGGCCTTCTGTTAAATTCCGGCAAGTCCAACTTCATATTTAACCTGGAGAATGTCAATCTCGTGGATTATAGCGGACTCTCGGTGCTCGCGATAGCTTACAAGAACGTCTTGAACCATAAAGGCAAAGCGAGGTTCATAAATGTGCCGGCACAGGTAATAGAGCTATTCAAGATGGTCAAGCTGGAATCCGTCTTTGAGACCTACGCGGATGAGGAGAGCGCGATCAAGAGCTTTTACGAGGAAAGCGCCGAACTGGCTCATCTGAGGCGCAGGTTCAAGAGGCTGGATATGCATCTGAAGGTAAAGTACTGGGTAATAGGCTCCCAGAAGAGGCCTAAAGTTTTTGAAGGTGAAGTGGTCAATATGAGCGCGGCGGGGATATGCATATTCTCCAAATACACCTTCCCCGTAAACACCCAGCTTGAGATAGAATTGATCCATCGTGGAGAGATAATATTTTTGGATGCTACCGCGAGAGTGATATGGATAGCGGATAAAGAGCTGCAGCCGCACTTCTATCCCGGGATGGGCGTCGCATTCGTCCACCTCTCTCAAGAGAACGAGCAGCTCATAATAGACTTTATAGATAAGAATATAACACACAGAGCAGAGCCTTAAGTTATGGTATAGAAAGTATAAAATACTTTCCTAACCACTGAAAATCTTATAAAGCTATCGCGGAGGGATTTTCTTGTGACGGAAGAAAGAAGCGCAAAGATAGCGTCAACCATCAAGGATGGCAAGAAAAATTTTTCACGCGCCGATCTTTCCGGGGCAGAGATATTCGACGCAAACCTTGAAGGCCTCGAATTTGTAGGCGCCGATCTGTCGAACTCGGACCTCACTCATTGCAACTTAAGAGGCGCAGATCTCACTAAAGCAAAGCTGGTAAAGTCAAGGCTCTGGAACGCCGACCTTACCGGAGCGAATCTTTCCGAGGCCGATCTCACAGGGTCGGACCTTTCGAACGCATGCCTATATAATACCAAATTGTGGCACGCCGATATCAAGGATGTGAAGTCGCTCTCCATGAGAAATTTTTCGCCTGGAGCAAAACAGAACGCAGGCGCTAAAATAGATGAGAGCGGGCCTCTCTCTTCAGAAGAATCATACAGAGCGCTGAAGAACTATTTTCTCTATAACGGCATGTATAACGACGCGAGCTGGGCAGCGTTCAAAGAGAAGACGATGGAGAGAATGATGCTCAAGAAGATCCGGAGCTGGCATTATATTCCAAGCCTCTTTATGAACATATCGTGCGGCTACGGAGAGAAACCGTACAGAATAGTGACATCATCATTAGTGACAATATTCGGATTTGCCGCTATCTTCTGGTCCTTCAGGGGCATACAGAACGCTCTATATCCGGCATGCGCATTGACCTGGAGCGACTACCTGTATTATAGCGCTATAACGTTCACTACGGTCGGCTACGGCGATATCATACCAAAAGCATCCTCTTTTTTTCGGCTTATGGCCGCGGCGGAATCATTCCTTGGAGTCTTCCTGACAGGCCTCTTCATATTTACTCTCGCGCGCAAGTACTCGGCGCGATAGGCTTAAGCTCCGACAAACATCTCCGATATGGATAAATTAAAACTTATACACAATGCGGTTAAAAATTTCGACGGCGCTTTAAAGAGATGCGTTATATGCCCGCGCAGATGCGGCATAAACAGAGAGAGCGGGAAGAAGGGGTACTGCAGAGCGCCGCTGGACTCCGTAGTTTACAGCTATATACGGCATCATGGCGAGGAACCCGCCCTATCGGGATCTAAAGGCTCCGGCACCATATTTTTCGCATACTGCAATATGAAATGCGTCTATTGCCAGAATTACCAATTCAGCCAGCTAGACAACGGCAAAACTATAACGATAGAAAGGCTGTCCTCCATAATGCTCGATCTTCAGAGGTCGGGATGCCACAATATAAATCTGGTCAGCCCCACTCATTACGTGCCTCAGATACTGGCTGCTCTGGAGATCGCCGTTAAAGGGGGGTTGAATATACCGATCGTTTATAATACGAGCGGATATGATTCTGTGGATACCATAAAGAAGCTGGACGGCATCATAGATATATATCTTCCGGATATGCGCTATTCCGATAACGTAATGGCTAAAAGATATTCGGATGCGCCGGATTACCTGGAATATAACAGGTCGTCCATAAAAGAGATGCGCAGGCAGGCCGGAGATCTGGTCCTGGAGAAGGACGGGATAGCGAAAAAAGGCCTTATAATAAGGCTTCTCGTATTGCCGAATAATGTCTCGGGAACGGTAGAGAGCCTGAAATTTATAAGAGAGAATATATCTAAGAACGCTTATTTAAGCATAATGAGCCAATACTATCCGACGTTCAAAGCCAGCAACTTCAGAGAGATCTCCCGGCGCGTAAAAAAAGAAGAGTATGATAATGTAGTTGACGAAGCCTTTTCTTTGGGGTTAAATAGTGGATGGGTCCAGGAATACGAAGAGAAGCCCGATGAAAAATTTTTAGGAACTAATATTAAACCAAAGAAAGAAATATAAAGTTATGGCAAAAAAACCTTTAAAGACAATATCGCACGCGAAACAGTTCGAGGCCCTGTCTAAAGTGAGCAGGTCTATAACCTCAAACCTCTACCTTGAAGATATACTGAAACTGATCGTAACCGTTACGGCCGAGATAATGAACTCAAAGATATGCTCTTTAAGCCTTCTCGATGAGAAGACCAATACGCTCGTATTAAAAGCGACTCAATCGATGAGTGAAGCGTACAATAAGAAGCCACCGCTGAAGGTGGGTGAGGGGATAGCCGGTAAAGTTGCCTTGGAGAACAAACCCATTGCCGTGTACGACATATCCAAAGAAGCCGAATATAAATACAAGGATATAGCCAAGAGGGAAGGGTTAAAATCTCTCTTATCTGTCCCGCTTGCCGTAAAGGGAAGGGTCACCGGCGTTCTGAACAGCTATACTTCAAAACCTCATAAATTCATAAATGAGGAGATAGATATCCTGACGACAGTAGCGAACCAGGCTGCCATAGTGATAGAGAACTCCGAGCTCATGGTAAAGACCAGGATCGTTCAGGAAGAGCTTGAGACAAGAAAGACGGTTGAAAAAGCTAAGGGCATATTGATGAAGAGCCAGGGGCTTTCCGAAGAAGAGGCTTTCAAAAAGATACAGCGTCAAAGCATGGACAGCAGACGGTCGATGAAAGAGATAGCCGAGGCCATAATATTAATAGAGAATATGAGAAAATAAACTATGAAAAAAGATATAAGGCTAGCCTTAGCGCAGATCAATTGTACGGTAGGGGATATTGCCGGGAATTGCGAAAAGATATGCAGGCAGATCAACAAAGCCCAGGTCGCCGGGGCGGACATTATTTCGTTCCCTGAGCTTGCGGTCACCGGATACCCCCCGGAAGACCTTCTCCTTAAGGCCCATTTCGTTGAGAATAATATAGGCGCTCTAAAAACATTGGCGAAGTTCGTAGGCAATATAGTGGCTATTATAGGTTTTGCCGATAAGCAGGGTAAGAAAGTATTTAACTCCGCGGCCATCATCTTCAAAGGTAAGATAGCCGCAATATATCACAAGATGCTGTTACCTAACTATGGTGTCTTCGATGAGGTGCGTTATTTTAAATTTGGCGATGATCCTCTATTGTTCAGAATGGATGACATTATATTCGGAGTAAATATATGTGAGGATATGTGGCATAAGAGAGGTCCTATTAAAGAACAGGCCGCAGGGGGTGCAAAGATCATAATATCGATCAACTCTTCGCCATACCATATAGGCAAGATAAAAGAGCGCGAAAGAATAATAATGGAAAATGCCAAAAAGAACAATGTTTTTATCTCTTATACGAATATAGTCGGAGGCCAGGACGAACTAGTATTCGATGGCCGCAGCATGATAGTCAATGATAAGGGTAGGATAATAGCTGGAGCAAAAGCCTTCGAAGAGGATCTTCTGATAAGCGATATAGCGATCAAGATGCCCCGGAAGAGACAACATGGAAAGTTCATAAATATCGATAAACGCATAATCGAGAAACGGAGTTTATTGAATAATCGGACAGCCCCTGTTTTAGACAGCTCCGAAGAGGTCTATAAAGCATTGCTCCTTGGGTTAAGAGATTATGTGGCCAAGAACGGCTTCACTAAAGCGGTGCTGGGTTTAAGCGGCGGGATAGACTCAAGCCTGGTGGCCGCGCTGGCCGCGGACGCGCTCGGCAAAGAAAACGTTACCGGCGTGTTCATGCCATCGCGTTATTCGTCCGGAGAATCGGCTGACGATGCCAGGGACCTAGCCTCCAGGCTCGGCATAAGATATGAGACGATATCGATCGAGCAGATATTTAAACTCTATCTATTGACTATGGAACCGCTCTTTGCGGGATCCGAAAAGAATATCACCGAAGAAAATCTGCAGGCGCGCATACGTGGCAATATCCTTATGGCATTATCGAATAAGTTCGGATGGCTTGTATTGACAACGGGCAATAAGTCGGAGATGAGCACCGGTTATGCCACTTTGTATGGTGACATGGCCGGCGGATTCGCCGTTATCAAAGATGTCCCGAAGATCCTGGTATACAAGCTTTCCAGATACCGCAACTCTATATCTCAGGTTATATCCGAACGCATGTTGACTAAAGAACCTACGGCTGAACTTAAGCCGGATCAAAAAGACAGCGACACGCTGCTTCCGTACGCGAAGCTCGATCCGATACTCAGATCCTATATAGAGGAAGATCGCGACATAAAGAAGATGATATCTATGGGTTTCAAGAGTTCGGACGTATTGAAGGTAGTCGAGATGGTAGATAAAAGCGAGTATAAGAGAAGGCAATCCCCTCCAGGCATAAAGATCACGCCCAGGGCATTCGGCAGGGACAGGCGGATGCCCATCACAAACAGGTACAGAGAAATTTAACGATGAAGATACTGAGTAAGCAACCGCTTGTAGACTCAAAAGCGGCCAAGGTCAGCTTGATAGAGGTATATTCGCCCGAAATAGCGTCGAAGGCGATGCCGGGCCAGTTTGTCGTTATAATGGTATCCGAAAAAGGCGAGAGAGTGCCTTTAACGGTGGTAGAAAAAGACACCGCTAAAGGAACGATAAAACTGATCTTCCAGGAAGCCGGACTTACCACAAAGATCTTAGGCGCTATGAAAACGGGTGATTATCTCTACTCTCTCGTTGGACCGCTGGGCCATCCCACCGAGATAAAAAAATATGGAAAGGTAATAATAGTCGGCGGCGGAGTGGGTATAGCCGAGATATATCCCGTAGCTAAGGCAATGAAAGAAGCCGGCAATCACGTCACAACTATAGCCGGAGCAAGGTCAAGAGAGCTTCTGATACTGGAGAAAGATCTAAAAGGTACTTCCGATGAATTTTATGCCGCTACGGACGATGGTTCATACGGCCGTAAAGGCTTCACTACCGACATACTCGAAGAGCTCCTCTCCAAGGGTAGATATGACCTCGTATATTCCGTGGGCCCGATACCTATGATGAAGAGAAGCTCTATAGTCACCAAAAAATTTAACACAAAGACGATAGTCTCTTTGAACGCCATCATGGTCGACGCCACCGGGATGTGCGGCTGCTGCCGCGTTACTGTCGGCGGCAAGATGCGTTTCAGCTGCGTTGACGGGCCGGAATTCGACGCTTCGCTGGTTGACTGGGAAGAGCTTGCCAAGCGCAGCAAGATATATGAGAATAAAGAGAAACATATCTGTAAGCTTGACAAAATATGAGAAAAGAGCCCGTAAAGATAAAGGAATTGAAGGCTTCGATAAGGGCCGGTAACTTCGATGAAGTTGTCACCGGCTATCTGGAAGACGAGGCTCTCCTGGAAGCCGCCAGGTGCCTGCAATGCAAAGATCCTACATGCATAGCGGGCTGCCCGGTAGAAATAGATATAAAAAGATTCATCTATAATATAACCAAAAAGGATTACGGGGCGGCTTGCACCGTTATACGCGAAAAGAATAACTTTCCGTCTATATGCGGCCGCGTATGTCCGGCCGAATATCAGTGCCAACGCGCCTGCGTCCTAACAAAAAAAGATTCCGCTTTCGCCTCCAAAAAAGCTATAAATATCCATTTTCTGGAGCGTTTTGCCGGCGACTATGGCATGGCCAATGATATCGAGGCCCCTAAGATGCCGGATAGATCTCTTTCCGCGCACAGGGTCGCGGTAGTAGGTTCAGGCCCGGCCGGATTGTGTTGCGCGGGCGAACTTGTGAGGTATGGTATAAAGGTTACGGTCTTTGAAGCCCTTCAGAAGCCCGGAGGGGTCTTAAGATACGGCATCCCGCCGTTCAGAATGCCCAGAGATATACTGGATTACGAGATAGATTATCTGAAAAAACTCGGCGTTGACATAATAGGGAACACCATCATAGGTAGAACGAAGACTATAGATGAGCTCTTCGCTGAAGGTTACTGTGCCATATTCCTGGGCCTTGGAGCCGGAATACCATCGTTCCTTGGGATACCGGGCGAGAACCTCTGCAACATATATTCTGCCAATGAATTTTTGACCAGAATAAATCTTATGTCCGCATATAAATTCCCCGAATATCATACTCCCGTTAATATAGGTAAGAAGGCTCTTATCATAGGCGGCGGCAATACGGCTATGGACGCCGCAAGGGCCGCGCTGCGCCTGCAGAATATGACGATGCAGGCCTCGGATACGACCATCATATACAGAAGGACAGAAGCCGAGATGCCCGCGCGCAGATTTGAGATAGAGCACGCCAGGGAAGAGGGGATTAAGTTCAAATTTCTCACGCAGCCCGTAGAATTTTTGGGCGATGACGACGGATTTGTAAAAAAGATGAAATGCATAGAATGCCGGCTCGGAGAGCCGGATGGTTCCGGCAGGAGACGGCCGGTGCCGGTCAAAGGAAGCGAATTTGATATAGACTGTGACATCGCGGTGATAGCGGTTGGATTAAAAGCGAACCAGCTACTAATAAGTGTAACGCCAGGGCTTAAGACCGATAAATATGGAGACCTGATCGTAAATAAGGATACCATGGAGACCTCCTTAAAGGGTATCTATGCCGGCGGAGACATCGTAGGTGGAGAGGGCACCGTCATAGAGGCCATGGGTATGGCGAAGAGGGCGGCAACCGGTATTATTGAACGCCTTAGATCCTGACGTCAATCTAAAAATTTTCATCTTTTTCATTGACAAATAAAAAAGGTATGATATAATTGTAATGTAGTTAGACAGAGATGTCTTTTGGCAAAGGTAGCCGAAAGGCATTTTTTATTTTCCAGTTCAGGACTAAGACGTCCGATCCCCATAGATGGGGTCGGGCGTCTTTTTAATGAGGCCACGATTTACGGAACGAAGTGAACGTAAATCGTATGGCCGAATTAATCCCGCCTGAATAAGAATGTTTTCATATATCTGGCGGGATAAGGTGCTTATATGAGAGAAAATTTTGAATCATTCATGAAAAGGCTATCGCCTACAATAAGAAGGATAAGTCATAGGCTGAACGGCCATTTCACCTTCTTTAATGATGACGACCTTTGCCAGGAGGCATATATCCACTTATGGCAATCTTCGCAGGACGGCACGCTTGACGACAAGACGGACAGTTATATACTACAAGGATGCTACTTTCACCTTAAGAATTACATCAGAGTCTCCATGGATAAGGTAAAGATGCAGAGCATAGAGAGCCCTATGGATGAAGACGGCACATTGCTTAAAGATTTGATCCCATCGCAAGACCGCACTATAATTAATGAGATGGAAGAGGGTGTTCTTTTAGAGCATATGAACAGGGATACAATGAACAAGCGCGAGAAGAAGACCCTGGAATTGTCATTGGATGGACTTACTACTAGGGAGATAGGAACAAAACTAAATATTTCGCATGTGGCAGTTGTAAAGATAAGGAAGAGGATAAGAGAGAGATGCGGAATTTTAGAGAAAGAGTTGAGGATCGGTTACCAGAATTAGAGTTTTTTTACTTGTATGGTTGCAGCAAACACGTAGATGTGTGCGTAAACGAAGGCGTTCTATTGATTAGAACGCTGTTTTTTTTGAATTTTCAGACACCGGCGTCTTATTGACCCATGCGGATCATTGAGATGCTTTTTTATTATGAATTCAGGGAGAGTTAAGATGAGGTCCAATAATAGCCTTGCGGTCATATTGATAATGCTGCTCCTTATCTCTTGTCAGTCTCTATGGTCATACGCTGAGGAGAGTAAGCCAGCTGAGGCGCCGGCGGCTCAACCGCCGCTTGGGGTATTGATGAGCGCTTTAGATAAGGCAGGGATGGCAACACCCTTGAGCAAGGCCGGGATCAATATATACGGCTATGCCGAAGGCGGCTACATGTATGACTCCACCACTCCTCATAAGGGAGGCCCGACCTTCATCGCGTATAACAGCTTTAAAGATATGGCCACCCTTAATAAGGTAAGCTTGAACATCGAACACACGGTCGATCCTGCCAAGAAACAGTTTGATATTGGCGGCCATATGGAAGGCATCTTTGGGGCGGATGCCGCGTTCATCCATTCGAATGGGATGTGGGATACCCAAACCGGCCACAATCAATGGGATCTTCTCCAGGCTTACGCTGACGTAGCCCTTCCTTATCTACCGGTGCGGCTGCGCTTTGGTAAATGGATCGAGCTGGCAGGTTTCGAGCAGTTCAGCGCCAATATTTATGGAGCATTCGGCGATCCTTCCAGGGCATTATATTCTTATAGTTATCAGTTCCTCTACGCCGAACCGGGGACCCAGACCGGCCTTTTAGCTACCTATATAGTGAACCCCCGATGGACGGTTGACCTTGGCACCACTCTGGGTTGGAACCAGTCGCTCCGGGATGCCAACCATGCACTGGACCTATTGGGCCGCGTGACATATACACCGAGCGATAAGACCGCCATTATCTTCGTAATGACGGAAGGTCCGCAGTTCCCGATCGCTGCTGGACATAATCTGCCTGCAGGCGACAGCAGCCACTGGTGGAACAACTTTGACCTGGTCATCACCCGGAAGATCGATGACAAATTGAGCCTCGGCCTGGGCACTGACTACGTTGAGACTCCGATGATCTCAGGCTTACAGGAAAAGGCCAAACAGTGGGGAGGTATAGCCGGATACGCCAGCTATACGCTTGATCCGCACTTTACACTGAATACCCGCCTGGAGTGGTATAAAGACGCGGCCGCTGGCTTCTCCAACGCCGCACCGGTCGGAGCCAACTATTATGAGGTAACGGCGGGAGTGGCGATCAAACCGTTCCCGAAAGACAAAATACTATCTCATCTGATATTCAGGCCGGAGATCCGTTATGATCACGCAGACCGTTCGGTCTTTAGCACCGGCTACCGTGATGAGTTGACATTCAGTATGGACGCGCTATTTACTTTCTAGCGGCGTTCTGAAAAAATAATTTTTACCTGGAAGAGAGCTCCATCCTGATGATAGATATAGAGTTGATCAAAAAGATACGGGAAATAAAAGAAACTAACGGATATACACTACATGATCTATCCAGGAAGATAGATATACATGTCTCCACATTGGAGAGATGGCTAAAGACAGGACATATAAATAAGGTATACGCAAAATTAGTCAAAGAGAGATTAAAGATAGTATAACTTTATGAAAGGGGGAGGTTAATATGATAAATTCCGGAGATACTGCATGGGTACTGGTATCAACAGCATTTGTGATGCTGATGACATTCCCGGGATTAGCGCTGTTTTATGGAGGCCTGGTAAGGCGAAAGAACGTGCTCGCCACAATAATGCAATCGTTCTTTGTACTGTGCCTGATAAGCATACAGTGGGTGCTATTCGGATACAGCCTGGCGTTCGGCCCGGATAAGGGCCACTTTATAGGAAGCCTGGAGTGGATGGGTCTAAAGGGCGTTGGGATGGCCCCAAACCCCGCCTACGCATCAACGATCCCCCACCTT
>Ga0209777_10003005_pt1 | contig 21389 bp, 19 predicted proteins | sample FrelakmetHBP12HB_FD_187147 | JGI IMG/M metagenome (GOLD analysis project Ga0209777, IMG submission 187147) | Freshwater lake sediment microbial communities from the University of Notre Dame, USA, for methane emissions studies -HBP12 HB (SPAdes)... | ecosystem: Environmental > Aquatic >...
GGCTGAATGGCGGAGAGCTTTCGATTTTTTTCAGTGAAGCAGAGGTACGGTTAATAATTTTTCTGGTGAATCGCACTATCCATCGCACAATCCGTTTGAGGAAAATTAGGCAGGTGGCAGCGTTTATCAGATAGAATACGATAACGGATAGCATGGAGATTTTTGGACCTTCACGAATGCTGTCAATGTGCGTCAGTTTAAGAAATGAAAGTGGAACTCCAAAAAAATATATGAGCGAAACTGGAATTGGCAATATCGCCATGTAAGTGATTATTGCCGGCAGTAGTAAGGCCAATACTATTTTTTTACTGCGTCGTATCGCATGATTTATCACATGCCTTCTCCTGTTTTATGAACTTTTATTAAAATAGAGGTTTTTTGAGTGTTTGTCTAACAAAAAGCTGAGCAGATTGCGCGGTTGAGGTTCTTTCAAACCGTGGGTGATGACAAGTGTCGGGGAATTTTTAACATTCTGATCGAAAGCATAATTAACGCAGACGTGACAAAGCGTATTTTTACCCCCTGTTTAGTTACTGACAAAATTTAACACTATTTACAAAATGAGGTTAATTATCTTTCGGAAAGTTTGAAGGCAACTATACCGAAGGCTACCGAAACGTTAAGGGATTCTTTCTTCCCTCGCATTGGAATTTCAAGAATGTAATCAGCATGTCTTAGAATTGATTTTGAGATCCCCCTGACCTCATCTCCGACTATTAAGGCAACTGACGACTTGTGACTAATGACTGATAACTTATTATAGGGAATGGCTTGCTTATCTTGCTCGACCGCTATAATTTTATAACCGTCTTTTTTGAGTTTTTTAATTAAAGAAATTGTCGCTTGAGGAGAGGGAGAATCTCCCACTTTTTCCCATCGGAGATAATCTTCCGCCCCAAGCGCCACTTTTGTCAGCTCTTTTATTTTGCCGCCAAACCGATCCAAAGGAGCTGGAGTAATTCCACAAAGATAGATTTTTTTGAATCCGGCAGCGTCAGCCGTTCGGAAAATTGAACCGACATTGTGCAAGCTGCGGACATTGTAAAGCAAAGCCACCATATCGATTAAATTATACCTCAGATTTTTCAAATTTGTTGACAGAAACCAGGGTGGAGAGTATAAAGCTTCATAGTTCTTTTCGGGAGGGAAATAATGCCAACTAAGAAAACCGGCTCTGGGTTCAACGGAAAACTTGATGGCAGGATTGTCACTTTCCGTCAAAAAACTACCGTAGAATTGGGGAAAAATAAGAATGGTAACTCGGTTCTCGCTTCGATTCCGGAAGGAACTGTCGGAATTCTTACCGGTGGATTTGTTACCAGCATCAACAAGATAAATAGACTTCACACTAAAATTGACGTTAAAGTGACGTTGTCGCGGGAGTACGGCCAAATTCTGCTGATTGTTTCGGTGCCGCTTGAAGTTTTGCAATCGGGGACAAAACTGAAAATTAACTGACCGCCTTTGGCGGTTTTGTTTTTGAAAAAAATCCGCCTGAGGCGGATTTACTGGACATTTTTGAGATCGAATTCGTTGGAAACGATTTTTATTGTTCCTGTTTTAACGTCTGTGATAAACTTGGCGGTGTGGTCGGCGATCAATTTCACAAACTCGCTTATCGAGAGCAATATTGTCACTCCGGTTATTTCCGAAGAAAAACTTTCCCGTTCATTTGCTTTTCGAACACATTCGGGACAGGAGCCGTAAATTTTGACTCCGCATTCGATAAGCGTCGAGACATCAATGACGAAATCAGCTCTGCCGTCAGCCGGCTTGAATCCGGCAGTCATATTCCAATGGTCGATTAATATAGGGGAGTGGCACCTAGGACAGTCCAGTTTAAGAGCGAGATGACACCACATCAGATTCTGATTCATAATCCCTCCATTTTTCGGGTTCTAGGATAAGCTTATTCATTTTTTGCTTTAAATCAAGTTACTTGAAGGAGCAGTGACGGTCGAGTATGATACAAGAATGTTGAAATATAAAAATCATGACTGGCAGGTTTTTGGACTTTTAGAAAAAGAACAAAAACGCCAAAATGAAACACTTGATTTAATTGCCTCGGAAAACTATGCTCCCGAAAGTGTTTTAAAGCTGCTGGGCTCGGAACTGACCAACAAGTATTCGGAAGGATATCCGGGAAAGAGATATTATCCGGGAAATAAAATTTACGACAAAATCGAGTTGCTGGCTCAAAAACGAGCGCTGGAACTTTTTAAACTTTCTTCGAAATGCTGGCAGGTTAACGCTCAGCCGTATTCGGGAGCGATTGCCAATTTGGCGATTTACTCCGCCGTTTTAAGGCCGGGAGATAAAATTTTGAGTTTAAGTTTGTCTTCAGGAGGACACCTTTCTCACGGCTCTAAAGCTAGTTTCAGCGGAAAAATTTTTGACGTAACTCATTATAATGTTGATAAAAATTACGAGATTGACTATTCGGAGATAGCATTCTTGGCAAAAAAAATAAGGCCCAAAATAATCGTTTCGGGCGCATCGGCTTATCCTAAGGCGATTAATTTTGAAAAAATTGGTCAAATCGCCAAAAAAGTCGGAGCTTATCATTTGGCTGATATTTCCCACTATGCCGGATTAATTTCGGCAAAAAAATATCCTTCGCCGTTTAAGGGGGCTGATTTTGTGATGACGACCACTCACAAGTCTCTTTTTGGTCCCAGGGCGGCGGTTATTTATATTAACCGGGATTCCAAAGCAGCCAAGATAAACAAAATTGACCTGGTTCACGCTGTCGATAAGGCGGTCTTTCCCGGGCTTCAAGGCGGTCCGCACAATAACACGATTGCGGCAATTGCTTGCGGATTGAAGATCGCTGCTTCTTCCAAAGCTAAAAAATATTATGTCCAAGTAGCCGAAAATGCTAAAACTCTTTGCTCTGAGATGAAAAAAATAGGGTTTGACATTGTCGGGGGAGGGACCGAAAGTCACTTGTTTTTGGTCAAAACAACGTCGTTTGGGATGAATGGATTTGAGGCGGAAAAATTACTGGAAAAAGCTGGAATCTTAGCCAACAGAAATACGATAATGGGCGATTCCTCCTCGATTCGACCCTCGGCTATTCGCATTGGAACCTATGCTGTGACCGCCAGAGGTATGAAAGAAAGAGAAATGAAAAAGATAGCCGGTCTGATAAAAGACGTTTTGATTAATAATCAAAAATCCGTTAAAATTTTTTGCCAAGTTAAAAATATTTGCGCCCGATTCAAAATCTAATGATGAAAATTGATGGCCGGGCAATTGCCGGCAAAATATTGGACGATCTAAAACAGAAATCGTCGCCCCAAAAATTTTTGGCGGTTTTTTTGGTGGGGAATGATCTAGCTTCCGAAAATTTTATCAAACAGAAGGGGAAGATTGCCGGTCAATTGGGGGTGGATTTTAGGATTTATAAAATAGAACCTCCTATTAGCAATGACCAGCTGAAAGAAAAAATGAGGCAGATAATTTCTTCGAAACTTTGCGGCGGAGCCGTTTTGCAGCTGCCGCTCCCAGCAGGATTGAACGCTTCATATGTTCTAAACGTTATCCCTCCCGAAAAAGACGTGGACATTCTGTCCGAAAGAAGCTTGGGGAGTTTTTACAATGGCAGGTCAAAAATACTTCCACCACCGGTAATGGTAATCGAGGAGATATTTAAGTATTTAAATATTCAGACGTCGTCACTCAAAAAAGTAGCCGTAGTCGGCTTGGGAACTTTAGTCGGCAAGCCGATAGCCTCATGGTTTTCGGGGAAAGTGCCGGAAGTTTTTGCTTTTGATAAGGGCAGTGACTTTTCTGTTCTTGAAAACGTCGACATCATTGTTTTGGGAACGGGGCATGCAGGCTTGATTAAAGCGGAAATGTTAAAAAAAGGAGCTGGGGTGATCGATTTTGGATATGGTACCGACCTGGATGGCAAAGCCAGAGGCGATTTTGACGAGGAGTCGCTCAAACAAACAGGAGAAGATTATTTGAATTTTTATACGCCCACTCCCGGCGGAACCGGACCAATTCTAGTCGCCTGTCTTTTTAAGAATTTTTACAGTTTAAGCTCCGGGGAGCGGTTATGAAATTTTTTTTGGCTCCAATTTTCGTTCTGGCAATTCTGGCCGTGGGAGGAACCGTTTTTTTATATGTTATACCTCACCTGCCTTCCAGAAATATTTCTTGGGAAAATCCCGCTCAACCAGTAACAGAAGTGGGTGATTTTTTGAAAAATCTTTTTTCCTCCGGCAAGTTCTCGATGCTCATTTTAGGAAAGCCGGGGAAAGTCGGCGGACAATCTGTCAGCGGAGAAGAACTGACCGATACCATTATAGTGGCCCATTTTAATCCCGACCTAAACAAAATTTATTTAATTTCAATTCCCAGAGATTTATGGATAGCAGATAATAATGAGCAATTTAAAATAAACGAGATGCTGATAAAAGATAAGGCGGACATTGTGGCTAATAAAGTAGAGAGCATTACCGGGGTTCCTTTGGATGGCTACGTAGTTGTTGATCTAGCCATGGTCAAAGATGCTGTTGATTATTTTGGAGGAGTTGATGTTGTTTTATCCAGATCGGCGGTCGATTGGGTCAGTCGGTATACTCTGGAAGCCGGTCTGCATCATCTTAATGGAGATGATGCTGTCTGGCTTATTAGAAACCGTTTTGATAAAGAAGGGGATTTTTTCAGGGAGAAGAATCAGCAGCAGATAATCGTCGATTTGTTCGAGAAATTCAAGAAAATGGGTATGACCGAAAAAATGTCGTTTATTGATAAATTTATTCTAAAATCCGGTCTCCTGAAAACTTCAGACCTGGACATTCCCAAACTAACCGCTTACGCCATCAACACCGACCTTTCTAAGGTTTCGTTTGGCAACGTCGTCCTTGATTTTTCAACAAAGCTTTTTAAAACGGACACAATTCCCGTAAGATTTGGCACCTCAACACAGGATGTCTCAATTCTTATTCCAATCGAAGGGTTTGAAAAATACGGAGCGGTCAGAAAATACATCAAAGCCGAAATTTCCAAATAAAAACACCCCGCTAGAAACAGGGTGTTTTTTAGCTGTTTTTTATTATCCTCCTTCCGCTGAAGTTTCCTCAACTGCTTCCAGTTTTTTTTCAATCTCCTTTGCTAGTTTTTTGTCTTCTTCGAGCTTTTGCCGGAGTGATTCCATGCCTACTCCTAATTTTTCACCATTAAAGGAAAAAGTGTTTCCGGTTTTGGCAATTACGCCGTGTTTTATAGCGACCGTCATCATGTCTGAAACGTAAGAAATTCCCTGGCCGAAGAAGATATCAAACTCGGCGACTCTGAAAGGAGCGGCGACTTTATTTTTAACAACCTTTGCTTTGACGTGATTGCCGATTATTTCCTCCCCTCTTTTTAATTGAGCGATGCGTCTAATGTCGATTCTGACCGAAGCGTAAAATTTCAAAGCTCGGCCGCCGGGAGTGATTTCGGGATTTCCCCACATGACGCCAATCTGAGAACGCAGCTGGTTTATGAAAATTATAGTTGTGTTTGATTTAGCGGCGATCGATGTTAGTTTGCGCAATGCTTGGGACATCAAGCGTGCCTGAAGGCCTATCTGCTGGTCTCCAATTTCGCCTTCAATTTCTGCCCGGGGCGTAAGAGCGGCCACCGAATCAATTACCACCAACTCTATAATTCCCGAGCGGATCAAATTTTCTAAGATTTGAAGAGCTTCTTCTCCGCTGTCCGGTTGCGAAATTAAAAGTTCGGAAGTTTTGACTCCGATTCTTTTGGCATACTCGGGATCCATGCAGTGTTCGGCGTCTATAAAAGCGCATTTTCCGCCATGTTTCTGGGCTTGAGCGATAACCGATAGAGCCAGGGTGGTTTTTCCTGACATTTCCGGGCCATAGATTTCGACGATTCTTCCCCGTGGCAAGCCGCCAACACCCAAGGCTTTGTCTAGCGAAAACGAACCAGTTTGGGTAACCTCAACTTTAATAGCCCTTCTATCTTCGAGGCGCATAATCGCTCCTTCGCCGAATTTACTCTGGAGGGAATCGATTAAATCCTGAAGTTCGGTCGACTCTTTTTTCTCTTCTTTTTTATCTTTCTTCATCTATTAATAATTTTTAATTTTTATTGATTAGTTGACGTTGGGGCTGTCGGTAAATTTTCCGCAGGTAAAGACGATTTGTAGCAAATCGTTCTTCGTGCCGCGGTGCTTAATCCTAAGAATCTTTTAACGATAAAATCATAATCATTGCGGCATCCTGGTTCGTGCAAAACCACCGGTTGCTCAAAAGTTCCATCGGAACTAACCACCACTTCGCTGGAATTTATCATTAATTTATCCTGAGGATTGCCGATTTTTCCCTTGAGTATGAAATTTTCGTCCAGGACTTCAATTTTATCGGAAATCGGAGAAGTAATTTCTATTGAAGGCTGTCCTAGGAAATCGGATATTTTCGGAAGTAAAAAAGCCAAAACAGCCAGCACGACGATGGTTATCAGCAGAACCAATTTATTGAAAGGTTTTTGGGCGTAGCGGTTTATTGGCAGAAGATCTTTTTCTCCGGAGCGTTTCATCTCCGACTCTTTTTGATAATCCTGCCAGAGCGGTTCAGCGTCTATTTTTAAAACTTTTGCGATGCTGTCTAAATAACCGTGGACATAAGGAGCAGCCGGTAATTGTGAAAAATCATTATCCAACAATGCCTTGACATATCTTGGCGCGATACCTGTGAATTCCGAAAGTTTCTGGATATTAATTCCTTGGGAGTGCATCTCTTCTTTGATTATTTCCTTGAGGGGCTTAAACTCTGTCATAAAGATTATTTCAAGTATTTTATTCTTGTTGCTTAGTTATGTAAACCCCGCCAAAAGGCGGGGTTGATTTTCAAAGTAAATCTATTCCTGGTCACGGCTGATAAAAACTTCCCGCGGTTTAGCTCCCTCTCCGGGGCCGATAATTCCTTTTTCTTCCATTATATCCAGTAATCTTGCCGCTCTAGCGTAACCGATCTTAAGTTTTCTTTGGAGCAAAGAGGCGGAAGCTCTTTGGACTTGCCTGATGGTTTCAATGGCTTCTTGTAGCAGCTCGTCATCGTCCTGATTTTCCGTGTATTCTTCAAAAAGGTCGTGTTCTCCACCGTTTTCCTCACCGTTTTCTTCAAAGGGCAGATTTTCCTGTTCTATGTCCGTATAATCCTCATTATTGTTTCTGATAAAATTAGTAACTTTTTTGATCTCATCCTCGGCGATATAAGCACCCTGGATACGCTTTGGTTTTGAAAGCTCGGCCGATACAAAAAGCAGATCTCCGCCGCCTAAAAGCTTTTCAGCTCCAGCGGTATCCAGAATTGTTCTGGAATCCACCTGGCTTGCAACTTGCAGGGCGATTCTCGCGGTAATATTGGCCTTAATCAATCCGGTAATAACTTCCACCGATGGTCTTTGAGTTGAAAGGATCAGGTGGATGCCGGTAGCTCGAGACATTTGTGCCAAACGGACAACGGCGTTTTCCACATCTCTTCCATAAGCAGTCATTAAGTCGGCCATTTCGTCGACGACAATAATAATGAAAGGAATCGGAGATTGAGGATTTTTCTTGTTATAACTCTGAATGTCTCTGGCCCCGGCCTTAAGCAGGGTTTCATATCGTTTTTCCATTTCTGAAATGGTCCATCTGAACACACTAAGCGCTTTTTTGCCCTGGGTGATTGTCGGTGCAATCAGATGGGGCAATCCGTTATAAACCGAAAGCTCAACCCTTTTGGGGTCAATGAGCAGCAGCTTTAATGTCTGGGGAGAATTTTTGTATAAGAGAGAGATTAAAATCGAATGAAGCATTATTGATTTTCCCGAACCGGTGGCACCGGCGACCAGCAAGTGGGGCATTCTTTCGATGTCACCCATGATAATATCTCCAGTGACATCTCTTCCCACACAAAAACTAAGCGGGCCGCTTTGGGCAAATTCAGGATAAGCCATTAAACTTCCAAGACGCACCAGGGCAGCGTTTTTGTTGGGTACTTCTATTCCCACATAAGGTTTTCCTGGTATTGGAGCTTCAATGCGTATTGGGTGGGCCGAAAGGGCAAGGGCCAAGTCCTGATTTAAGGCGGTGATTCTTGTTAATTTGATTCCTTCCGCCGGCCTTAAGGTGTAGCGAGTGACCTTAGGGCCGATATTTATTTCTCCCATCTCTACAGCGATTCCAAAACCTTCCAGTGTTCTTTTAATGATGTTGGCATTAGCTCTTAAATCTCCGGCATCCGGCTTTTCAGTTGACGATTTAAGCAGTTCCAGCGGAGGAGCTTTATAGTCGGTAAATTTTTGGACAGTTCCGTTAGTTTTTAATTCTCTGCGGCGGACTGTTTTTGAAGAAAATATTGAAAATCCCCCCTTCTCTTTTTGTTTGTCTTCTTTTCCTTCTTCCTCGCCCTTGTTTTCTTTAGAAGGTTCCATCTTCGGCTGTTCGGCTACTTTAATCTTTATCTCCTCCTCTTCCTTCTCTGGCTTTATCCTGAATAAATGCAGCGGTTGGTCAAAAACCACAATTATGCCGATAACCGCCGAAATGAATAAAATTATGCTCCAAGCGATATTCCCAAACCAAATCTTTGGATAGCCGGTAATTGTCCCTAAATTCCCTCCGTCCAAACTAAAGGCGGTGTTTATAAATCCTAAAGTCGAAAAGAAAAACAAGAGAGCTCCCCAAAAAGTCGGGAAATAGACCTTTCTTTCCTGGCGGTGCATCAAAAGATTAATACTGACTCCTAGCAGAGTTAAAGGTAGCAGGGCGTATCCCCATCCTACTAAGATGAAAAGATAGCTAAAAATGTATTCGCCTGCCTTTCCAGCGGTAGCAAATCCGGAAAGTCCCAGCAAAACGGCGATTGCCAAAAAAATCAAGGCCCAAACACTACGAACCGTTTCCCGAGCCAGCTGTTTTGAAGCGGTCGGTTCCTTTTTGGGAAAATTTTGTGCGTTTTTAAAATCACCTTTTCTTTTATTGCGTCTGGACATGTGAGAATGACTTATTTAATTTAACTCCAAAATCGGTTAAAATTCAATTACATCATGAAACCCTCAATCTTTCGTCTGTACGATATCAGAGGCAGTTATCCTTCCCAGATAAATGAAAAAAAAGTGTTTGATATTGCGACTAACCTAGGAGCGGTTTTTGGTAAAAATAAAAAGATTATCGTTGGGTACGATGCCAGAAAAAGCTCTCTCCCACTCCATCTCTCTGTGAGCAACGGCTTAAGATTGGCCGGCTTTAGAGTTGTGGACGCAGGGCTGATAACTTATCCGATGATCTATTTTCTAGTTAACCGGCTTAGAGCCGGCGGCGGAATTATGGTGACAGCGTCCCATAATCCCAAAGAATACAATGGCCTTAAAATTATAAATTCTTCCGGAACGACACTTGGAGGTTTGGATATTTTTAAAAAGATAAAAAACAGAAAGTCGCCGATTTTTCACAGGGATAAGTTTCTTGAAATCAACAAGCCTGGCAATAGCTTCCAAAAAAAATACTCGCAATATCTAAGCAAATTTTTTGACTCCCAAAAGAAAATGAGAATTGTCATTGACGGTTCCGATGGGACGGCCGGGCCTGTATTGGAGAAGCTTCGCTTCCCTAAGAATATAAAACCGATTTTTATAAACATCGCTCCCAACGGAAACTTTTCTTCTCATGGGCCTGATCCGACAAAGCGAGGTGCTACAAAAAAAGCAGCGGCAATGATTTTTAAACACAAAGCCGATCTGGGAGTGGTCTTTGACGGAGACGGCGATAGGGCGGTTTTTTTGGATGACAAGGGCCGACAGGTTCGTCCCGAACTAGTATGGAGGCTTTTGGCCGCTAAATACGATTTTTTAAGAACAATTTGTACGGTTGTTGACGGATTTTTTATGGCGATATTGAAGAAGAATGCCCTCCCTTCATTTAAAATCGCCGTTAAAGAAACAAAAGTCGGTCATCTTTTTGTCAGAAAGGAAGCGAAAAATTGGAATGCCGATGTCGGCATTGAATCTTCGGCCCACTATTATTTCGAAGGCGATTATTTTTCCGGATCGGGAATCTTGGCGATGATTAAAGTATTAAACGCGCTTTCGGTTCTACCTTATCAACTATCGGATATTATCAAAATGCTTCCAAAGACAGAGAGAATTCCTGAAATCAACAGAAAATTTTTCAGAAAAAAACTTCCAGCACTGTATTTAAAAGTAAAAAAAGTTTTTCACGGCAAGACCAGTAAAGTATATTTTTTGGATGGGATTAGCGTTTATACTAAGGGCTGGTGGTTTAATCTTCGGCCCTCAAACACCGAAAATCTTATCAGAATAAACATCGAAGGACTGGAAAGAAAAAAAGTTTTGTTTCTTAAAAAAGAATTATTAAAACTTATTGATTAAAAAATAAAACCCCAAAGGGGTTTTGTCTTTTAATTTGGCGCTTTGCCAAGATTTAATTCGATTTTTGCTGAAATCGGATTAACGTCACTACCCCGCACTTCAACGGGAGGTATGGTCATGATAATATCTCCGGCGTCATCAATTAGCGTCAGTGAAAGGATAATATTGCGGATATCTTTCGTCGTAAAACCATTCTTGTTGCAAATTCCGACTTGGGACAGTAGTTTACACGACGCCCGGCTTATTTTACTGGTCAAATCGACGCATTTAATCCAGAACTCTCTCAACGCCTGTTGTCCTATCCATCTGCATTCCGGATTGTCATCGAATGTGGCATTTTCACCTCGCAGGGATGCGACAGCTCTTAATCCACGGCATACTCCAGCGAACAAAATATTTTCTACGCAATGACCGTTTGGCAGGGTGATGGTCGCGCCTTTCATAGCAACTCCTTTCTTAAAAAATACTGACAAGAGATTATAACATGAAGAAAATTATGTCAAAGAACTCAAGGCGTTTTGACATTGGAAACGTAGGGAGTTATATTGTCTTAGCATGAAGGATAATTTTTTCAGCAGTGATGGTCGGACGCTTGACCAGCAAAAAATGGTGGAGGAAATCCACGATTATATGCTATTAAAGCCCAACAGTCACTATAAAATAATCGTTGGCAGCGATTCTCAGCCTCTAAGTTATCAAAATGCCGATTTTGTAACGGCTATCGTAGTTCACAGAGTCGGAAACGGGGGCCGGTACTTCTGGAGACGCCTGAATAATGCGCGAGTTTTCGGTCTAAGGGACAGGATTTTGAAAGAAGTTATACTTTCGCTTGAAACCTCTGTTGAAATTTTAAAGATTTTAAAGGAGAATATAAGTATAGAATTTGATTTTGAAGTGCACGTTGATGTCGGTACCAATGGAAAGACTAGCGAGCTGATAAGTGAAGTGACCGGAATGATTCGGGCGTACAATTTTATGTTCAAAACCAAGCCCGAAAGCTATGCCGCCAGTTCCGTCGCCGACAAGCACGTGTGAGAGTAAATAAAATCTCAAAACTCAAAGTTTAAGAATTAAAAACCAAAGATAAAATAGGCGGAAGACTAACAGTGAGCAGAAATTTTAATTTTTGAGATATTATTTTGAGTTTTAACATTTAAATTTTGAGTTGTAATTTATGAAAGACACCGTTGTAATTGATATTGAGACTAAAAATACGTTTTTTGACGTCGGCCGGGACAACTTTACTGGCTTGGAGATTTCTTTGGTCGGTCTTTATTCTTATAATCATGACCAATATATCGCCTTTGATGAACATGAACTGGACAAGGCGGGGGAATTTTTAAAAAACAGCGATCTTATTATCGGATTTGCCATTACTCGTTTCGATTTACCGGTCATGGCCAAACACTACGACTTTGATTTATTCTCCATTCCCAGGATAGATATCTTGGACGAGATAGAAGAGCTGACCGGGAAAAGAATCGGGCTTGATCTGCTGGCTCAAACCAATTTGGGAGTCGGGAAAACTGGACATGGATTAGAAGCGGCCAGCCTTTATAAAGAAGGGAAAATCGATGAGCTTAAAAAATATTGCATTAATGACGTTAGAATCACTAAAGAGCTTTATGACTTGGCAAAAAAACAGGGGCATCTTATGGTGCCTCACCGCTCTCAACCACAGCCGATAAAAGTATCTTTTGATTGGAGGGAAAAACTTTTATATCAAAGATTGTTTTAATGCAATCGCCACAAATTTTAGCTTGCATTAAAACAGTCGAAAGTTTCGACTGTTTTGTTTAATCAATATTTTTGTTAGAAAATTAATTCTATGAAGCCTATTTATCTTGATTACGCCGCAACAACTCCGGTTGACCCAGGGGCGTTTAAAAAAATAAATGACGTTCTCGCTCCAGAGGGTGGCAACTTTGGCAATCCCAGCTCTCTCCATTCTTTCGGACAACAAGCGAAAACCATCCTTGATTTTTCAAGAGAGACCTTAGCTCAAACAATTATGGCCAACCATCGGGAAATAATTTTTACTTCATCGGCTACCGAGGCCAATAATATGGTTTTTAGGGGCGTTCTGAAATCATTTTTTAAAAATAAAAAAAACTGTGATTTTACTCCCAAAATAATCATTTCTTCGGTGGAACATCCCTCAGTGCTGGAAACTGTCGAGGCACTTGAAAGCGAGGGGGCGATTAAGGCGGCTTATCTGCCGGTTGGATCGGATGGAGCGATTGATCCGGCGGTTCTTGAAAAAAATTTGGATGAAAAAACCATTCTTGTCTCGGTAATGTGGGTCAACAACGAAACCGGGACGGTGCAACCGATTGAAAAAATCTCCAGCCTCATTTCCGAATTTAAAAAATCAAAACCCTCTGCTCTAAATCTTGATTCTTATCCTCTGTTTCATACCGATGCCGTTCAAGCGTTTAATCTTTTTGATTTAAACGTCATTAAGAGCGGGGTGGACTTAATGACTCTTTCATCCCATAAAATATACGGACCCAAAGGAGCCGGCGCTCTGTATGTCAAAGGAGGAGCCGACTCGCTTGACTGGATGGATTCAATAATCACCGGTGGAGGGCAAGAATATGGATTAAGGTCGGGAACAGAAAATATTCCGGCGATAATCGGTTTTGCAACTGCCGCTAAAATCTCCCACTTGCTTCATAAAAAGGAATTAGCGCGCCTCAGCCGTCTTTCGGAAAGATTTCTTTCAAGATTAAAAAAAGAAATTTCTGGAATTGAAATCAACGGTCCAATCAACGCGCCTGAACGCTCGCCACACATTCTGAATCTCTATTTTCCGCGTCACGAAAATTTGGGAGTCGCGTTAGATATGATAGGAGTGGCTGCTTCCGTCGGTTCGGCGTGCGCCCAGCGGTACGAAAAACCCTCCTATGTTTTAGTTCAAATGGGATTTATACCAGAGAGGATAAAACAAAGCATCCGGTTCAGTTTTGGAAGGTTTGTGACCGAGGAAGAAATTGACGAAGCGGCATCAAGAATTATAATAACATTAAAAAAATAATTAACTTTTAAAAATATGTTGTATCATAAAGCGTTTAAATTTTCCGGGTTTTTTAAAAGGAACAAGTTAATCATCTTGTTAGTCACAGCTGCGTTTCTGGGAGGTGTTATCGGTTCTTCAATTATTTTTCCTTCAAAAGGCCAAGCCGGTATTCTGGGAGATATTTATCAAAAACTTATCAATGGATTTCAGAGTTCAACGTCAACTCAAGCCCCGTCTTTATTTAGCGGCTCCGATGCGACTAAATATCAAACAGTCGTCAAAAATGATTATGAGCAGGCTATAATCGATGCCGTCCAGAAAGCTTCTCCAGCTGTTGTTTCTATAGTTATTTCAAAGGATGTTCCGGTGATTGAACAGTGTCCATATGATCCCTTTTCCAGTCTGCCCCAAGAATTTCAGCAATTCTTTAATTTTGGAGATGGAACACAATTTTACCAGCCCTGCCAAAAAGGGACTAAAAAACAGGATATCGGCGGCGGTTCGGGATTTGTTATTTCTTCGGATGGCCTTATTATTACCAACAAGCACGTCGTCAGTGACACATCCGCCGACTATACGGTTTTAACCAATGATGGCAAGAAATATTCCGCTAAAGTTTTAGCCAGGCATCCGTCTTTAGATATTGCCATTGTTAAAATTACAGCCTCTGGATTGCCGACGATTGAACTTGGGGATTCCAGCAATTTAAAACTGGGCCAAACAACAATTGCCATCGGAAACGCTTTGGGTGAATTCAGGAACACAGTTTCGGCGGGAATCGTTTCAGGATTGGCAAGAACTCTGACTGCCTCTGATAGTTCTAGTGGCGGGTCGGAAACTCTTGATAATGTCATCCAAACGTCGGCGGCGATCAATCCGGGAAATTCTGGGGGCCCGCTTCTAGACCTTTCGGGAAGAGTAATCGGTATTAACACTGCTATGGTTTCAGGGGCTCAAAACATTGGATTTGCTATTCCGATAAACATTGCCAAAAAATCAATCGATTCAGTTACCACCTCCGGGAAAATCATGGTGGCTTACCTGGGAGTCAGATATGTGATGCTTAATTCTGAAATTGCAAAAAACTATAACTTAAGCCAGGAAACGGGAGCTTTGGTGAAAGGAGATGTTAATTCTTTTGCGGTTGAAAAAGATTCTCCAGCCGACAAGGCGGGACTTAAAGAGGGAGACATCATTACAAAAATTGATGACCAAAGCGTAGACAAGAATAACTCACTGGCTTCAATTATCGCTCAAAAAAATCCGGGCGATACAATTTCTCTGACTATCTTAAGAGAAGGCAAGGAAATTACAGTTAGCGTGATGCTGGCGGAGAGAAAGTAAAAACAGTTCGTCTTAGGCATCTTTATCGGCAATACCAGATCAATTTGATATGGTTGGTTGTCAAGTCTTGAAATTAAAAAAATAAGCTATAATATAGTAGCGATTTATGAATAATTTTAACCGATTTACCATAAAAGCTCAGGAGGCTTTGCAGGGAGCACAAGAAATTGCTGCCGAAAGAAATCACGGAGAGCTTAAGGCTATTCATCTTTTAGCGTCTTTGATTTCCGATGCTCAGTCCCTGGTCCAACCGATTTTGAGCAAGGCGGGTATAAACATAGAAGAGCTGGGCAAGACGATAGAGAGCGAATTAACAAGGCAACCCAGAATTTTTGCTACCACCCAGTTTTCTCCTAGCCAACTTTACCTTTCTCAGGAGTTGGTTCAGGTTTTGGACAGGGCCGGCAAGTTCGCCTCTTCCAAAAAAGACGAATTCATTTCCTGCGAACACCTTTTAATTGCGCTAGCCGAAGTTCCTTCGACGGCTTCTCAAGTTTTGTCTCGTTTTGGATTTGGTCAAGAAACGGCCACAAGAATTTTGGACGAACTCAGAGGTTCGGCTCGAGTAACCGATGAGTCGCCCGAAAGCAAATTCCAAGTTTTGGAAAAATATTCCATAAATTTAACCCAAAGAGCCGGAGAAGGGAAGTTAGATCCAGTCATCGGCCGGGACGAAGAATTAAAAAGGGTGATCCAGGTTCTTTCCCGAAGGACAAAAAATAACCCGGTGCTTATTGGAGAACCAGGAGTCGGCAAAACCGCTGTCGTTGAAGGTCTGGCCCAGAGAATCGTTTCCGGAAATATTCCCGAAAGTCTGAAAGGAAAAGAAATTTTGATGCTTGACCTGGGTTCTTTAATCGCCGGAACAAAATTCAGGGGAGATTTCGAGGACCGCCTAAAGACCTTTATCAAGGAAGTCCAAAATTCCCAGGGAAAACTTATTTTATTTATTGACGAAATTCACACAATAGTCGGAGCCGGTGCTGCTGAAGGGGCAATCGATGCTGCTACTTTATTAAAACCTGCGCTGGCCAGAGGGGAGCTTAGAGCCATTGGCGCCACGACCATAAAGGAATATCAAAAATATATCGAAAAGGACGCCGCTTTAGAAAGAAGATTCCAGCCAATCATGGTTGATGAGCCATCAATTGATGATAGCGTCGCTATTTTAAGAGGGTTGAAAGAAAAATATGAAGTTCATCATGGGATAAGAATTTCCGATGAAGCAATCGTTTCGGCGGTTAATCTGTCGGCCAGATATATTACCGACAGATTTTTACCCGACAAGGCGATTGATTTAATCGACGAAGCGGCAGCGGCAAGAAAACTTGAATCGGATAGCGTCCCTTCAAACATCGAAAAAATCAGAAGGGAGATTACCCGTTTGGAGATAGAGAAATCAGCTCTATCGGCGGAAAAAGGAGCCAAAAACAAAACCAGAATCTCTGACGTTGAGAAGAAACTAATTGATTTTAAAAAAGAGGAAGACATTCTAGCTAGTGCCTGGAAAAAAGAAAAAGCCGGCTTTCTAAAAATCCATGAGATCCAGAAGAAAATAGAGGAGATCAAAAGGGAAGCGGAGATGGAAGAACGCAGCGGAAATTTTGACCGGGTGGCCAAACTTAAATATGGCGAATTGCCCCAACTCGAAAAAGAACTGAAACTTTTTGAGAAAAGAAAAACAGCAAAATCGAAGAGATCATCCGCATTTATCAAAGAAGCAGTTGATAAGGAAGATATTGCTGCCGTTGTTTCTCGATGGACCGGAATTCCGGTTTCAAAAATGCTTCAATCAGAAATGGAAAAATTGAGCAAGATAGAAGAGATTCTCCACAAAAGAGTTATCGGTCAGGACAAGGCGGTTGGTGCCGTTGCCAGCGCTCTTAGGCGGGCGAGAGCAGGCCTCAGTGACGAAAATAAACCGCTCGGTTCATTTATGTTTTTGGGGCCGACTGGTGTCGGAAAAACCGAACTTGCCAGGGCTTTAGCCGAATTTATGTTTAATGATGACAAAGCATTAATTCGCGTTGACATGTCAGAATTCATGGAAAAACACTCGGTTTCAAAACTGATTGGTTCTCCCCCGGGCTATGTCGGCCATGAAGAAGGCGGATATCTGACAGAAACTATCAGGCATAGGCCCTACAGCTTGATTCTTTTTGACGAGATTGAAAAAGCTCATCCGGAGGTATTCAACATTTTGCTCCAAGTTATGGACAACGGGAGATTGACGGATTCAAAAGGGAAAACGGCCAATTTCAAGAACGCGATAGTCATCCTGACCTCAAATATCGGCGGAGAATATTTCTCGTCGGTATCGGGAAAAATAGGATTTGAGAGGGAAGGCACCGAAGAAGAGCGCAAAAAAGTATCGGCCAAGGAAATTGAAGAAAAAATAACCGAACAACTAAAAGACTACTTCAGGCCCGAATTTCTCAATCGTTTGGACGAGATAATCATCTTTAATCCTTTGACGCAAAAAGACATAGCCAACATTGTTGAAATCCAGTTAAACGAACTGGTGACCAAAAGAATGCAGGCCAAAGGATTTAAGATTGAAGTTGACCAAAACATTAAAAAATACATCGCCCGGGAAGGATATGACCCTGTCTTTGGCGCTAGGCCCATAAAGCGCGTTATCCAAAGGCAGATTTTGGATAAACTGGCCGACAAAATTATCCGGAGGGAAATTAATGGAAATAAAAAAATTAAAATCGGTTTTAAAGAGCCAAACCGCATTACTATTAGTTAATGCCGCCGTTTTCGGGGCTTTGCTGGAGCTGACTGGAAGTTCCCATTCATATTGGTGGGGTTTCTTTTACGTGGGCTACGCTTCCTACGTTTATACCAGGTTTTTAAAAAGCGGAGCGACCAGGCCTGTTTCGCTATTTGTGACTTTTATTGTTGTTTCGTTAATGTCGGCACTGGCGTCGGAAAACGGAGCGGCCTTGGGTGCAGTCTCATTAGTGTCGGCGGCGCTCATTTTCGTTTTTTTAGGAGGGCAGCTTTTTTATTTTTCCAATTCCAAAGCGGCTCTGAGCATCTTTTATCATTCGGTGATATTTGGAATTGCCGCTTATTTCTCTTCAATTGCTCCTTTTAATCTCTGGTGGGGAGCAATTCCGTCTCTGTTTATTATCTTTTATGTGTGTACCCGTGATTTCTTCCGGCTTGAAACTGGAGGATATGACAAGCGGAAAAAAAATTACGCACTGGCATTTGCTTTTGTCGCATCTCAATGCGTTTGGATAGCCTCTCTCCTTCCTTTCGGATTCTTAAATACCGGCTCGATTATTTTGATATTTTCCATTGTTGTTAACGACCTGTTTTTAGCGCACATCTCGGGGAAATTTAGCAACAGGGTTCTCTTCAGGAATCTGGCCTTTTTCGGAGTATTCATGGTGTTAATTTTTATTGCTGGTTCTTTGTAGAATGAAAAAAATAAAAGTTCTTAGTGATTCTCCGGAAATCACAAAAAAGATAGCATTTATATTTGCCGCCTTGGTCTCTAAAAAATCTTCTAAGAATGCGCGGATTATTACTTTAAAAGGCGATTTGGGAAGTGGCAAGACAACTTTCATTTTGGGATTTTTGAATTTTTTTGGGATAAAGCCGCACGCTGCCAGTCCGACATTTGTGATAATGAAACACTACAAGCCCAGAGAGCAGAGGACAAAAGGTATAGTTGAAAATATTTACCATCTGGATGGATATAGGCTCAGATCAAGAAAAGATTTGGAAGTTTTGGAATTTGGCAAAATTGAAAAAAATCCAAAAAATATAATTTTAATTGAATGGCCGGAGCGGATAAAAGGGAAAACATTCAAAGAGAAAATTTCTCTTATTTTCTCTTACGGGAAAGAAGAGAACCAAAGACTTATCTATCTATAAAAAATCTCCCCGCCGAGAGCGGGGAGCTGTCTACCAGTGGTAGCTTATTCCTGACCATCGGTCCTGTTCGATGATCAGAGTGCGAATCGAGCGGTTGTAGGTGTCGACATATGTGCTGGGCGTGACGGACACTGTCCTTCCGTCGGGGAGCTGGGCAGTCACCAGGAGCGAAACGCTCTGGCTTGCCCAGGCGTTGCCCCATCCGTTCCCAAAATCGTGAGCGGTCGTTGATCGGGACGGGATGGTTTTCTGAAGGTAGCCTATGGTAACGGTGAGCGTGTAGGGAGTGTCGTTACGGATGACGACCAGGTTCGAGTAGTACCGGAGACCCCCGATCCACGAGGTTTTTACCTCGGGGCCCCAGGGGGTAACCATGCTCGTGGTCTCACAACTGGAGAGAGTTATCAAAAGAACAACGAGGAACATGGCAAGCACAAGCTTTCTCATGGCGATCTTCCTTTCTTTGTGATCTGTTTGTATCATACATTATAATCATCAGATAGTCAATAAAAGGTAAAATGATTGTCGTTTTTATGTATAAAGGTTAAAATTACACATATATGGCTGATGCTACTTTGCTTCAAGACCAACTAGCAAAAATGAGACGCGAGGCTGAAGAAAGAGACGCTAAACGTCGGGCTGATTCCTACCAACTGCCTTATTTGGAGCCGTCAAAATTGTCAGTTAATTTGGAGGCGCTGGGAATTTTACCTGAAAGCCAAGCCAAAGAAGGGAATATAGCTCTGGTTGCTGCTAAAGATGTTAAAATCGCAGCTATTACCATCGATCCTAAATACTCAAAGACGGTTCAGATTTTGGAAGATTTAAAAAAGAAAGGTTATCAGATCAACGTTTTTGTTGTCTCTCAAAGCTCTTTTCAGTATGCTTTGGGGTTTTATCGCTTTGTCGCTAAACAGCAAGAAAAAATCAGTGGTAAAGTTCATGTCGATGAAAAAAATAAAACGGGTGCAGTCTCTAGAGAACCATTAGATACTCTTCCTAAAGTTGCAGTAGCAATTAAAAAGTCTAATGACCCGGGGAAAATCCCTGACCTTTTTGAAACAGTTCTCTCGGGTGCGCTTTCCAATAGAGCTTCTGACATTCATTTTGAGCCGTCCCAAGACTTTATAAAACTACGCTATCGCATTGATGGAAACTTAAACGACGTTTTTAATGATTTTGACCATGCCATTTACCGTTCACTGCTTTCGCGCGTCAAACTTCTTTCCAATCTGAAATTAAACGTTCGGGACGAACCCCAAGACGGAAGGTTTACGATAAACCTTCCCGGAAAAGACGTTGAAGTTCGTGTTGCCATTGCTCCATCGGAATTTGGGGAAGTCGTTGTTATGCGCTTGCTGGACCCGGACGCCATCAATCTTTCTTTAAACGACTTAGGGTTACGAGACGACGACTTGAAAATCGCCCAGGAACAATTGGACAGACCCTATGGAATGGTCTTAAACACCGGCCCTACTGGTTCGGGTAAAACGACAACCCTCTACGCCTTTTTAAGGCACAAAAACACTCCTGATTTGAAAATTATTACCATTGAAGACCCGATTGAATATCACCTTGAAGGCATTGAGCAGACACAGGTCAATAATGAAGCTGGCTATACGTTTGCGGGAGGCCTAAGGTCCCTAATGCGCCAGGACCCGGATGTTATTTTGGTCGGCGAAATCAGAGACAATGAAACGGCCGAGATTGCTATTCAGGCAGCACTTACCGGCCATCTGGTTTTATCAACTGTTCATGCTAATGAAGCGGCCGGAGCCATTCCGCGCTTGCTGGATTTGGGAGTGAAGGCCGTTAGCTTAGCACCAGCATTAAATCTTCTTATCGCCCAGCGCCTGGTCAGGAGATTGTGTAAATTCTGCAAAATTGAGAGTGAGATCACTCCAGAATTGAAAACAAAAGTTGAAAAATTGGTTAATGCTTTATCAAACAGAGTGGATAAGAAAAAATATCTGGAGAGCTTAAAAATTTATAAGCCGATTGGTTGCGAAAAATGCAACAATATTGGGTACAAGGGGAGGGTCGGTATTTATGAGTTGCTGGTAATTACTTCTCAAATGCAGGAGTTGATTATAAAAGGAGCCGGACAGTTGGCTATCCAAGGGGAAATCAAAAAAACCGATTTTGTCAGCATGCAGCAGGACGGAGTACTGAAAATTATTACCGGACTGACAACTTTTGAAGAAGTTGAAGGAACTACAGGAAAGATTGTGTGGCTATAGACAAAAGAGTGGAAAAAAATAAAAAACCAGCGGAAGTCCGTCGGATTATAAAAAATCGCTCGGTTCCGTGGACAACTGTGTGGATGTAAAGCCCTTGCTAATAGCAAGAACATTCAGAATCCTTCAGAGGTGCGTCCTAGCCGGAACCAAGACGTCCTAAAGCATAGAAAAATTCCAAGATTGTCCACGAAACCGAACGATCTTTACGAGTAGATGTTAGCATAAATGTCTTAATCTGTCAAGTGTCAGTTGAGCTGCTTTTCTTAAGTACTTTTTTTTGATACAGTAAAAAAATAATAATAGCGCTTCTAAAGCATGTCAAACGGAAAAACTTCAAATAATTCATCGCTTTTAACCAGAGACGAAACAATTGATTCGGCACTCAGACCGATTAATTTTAGCGACTATATCGGGCAGAAACGGGTTAAAGAAAATTTGCAGATGATGATTGGGGCGGCAAAAAAGAGAAACGAATCAATCGACCACTTGTTACTTTATGGCCA
>Ga0209777_10003006_pt1 | contig 21378 bp, 16 predicted proteins | sample FrelakmetHBP12HB_FD_187147 | JGI IMG/M metagenome (GOLD analysis project Ga0209777, IMG submission 187147) | Freshwater lake sediment microbial communities from the University of Notre Dame, USA, for methane emissions studies -HBP12 HB (SPAdes)... | ecosystem: Environmental > Aquatic >...
GATCACGGTGCTGGGGAGCTTCGCGGTGGTGCCGTTTGCCCCAGGCATCGTCGTCTCGGACCTGAACGTCGGCATCCTCTTCGTCCTGGGCATGTCGTCGCTGGCGGTCTACAGCGTGGCGCTGGCGGGCTGGTCCTCGAACAACAAGTACGCCCTGATGGGCACGCTGCGTGCCGTCGGCCAGATGATCGGCTACGAAGTGTTCATGGGCCTGTCGCTGATGGGCGTGGTGGGCCTGGTGGGATCGTTCAGCCTGGTCGACATCCTCGACTGGCAGGCGAAGCACACGTGGTTCTGCCTGCCACAGGCCCTGGGCCTTTTCGTCTTCCTGATCGGCGGCATGGCCGAGATGCGGCGCGTCCCGTTCGACATCCCGGAAGCCGAGAGCGAGTTGGTGGCCGGATACCACACGGAGTATTCCGGGATGAAGTTTGCCGCCTTCTTCCTGGGCGAATACATCGGCATGACGCTCATCTCATCGCTCGTCGTCGTGCTCTTCTTCGGCGGCGGGCAAGGGCCATGGCTGCCGCCGATCGTCTGGTTCCTCGTAAAGATCTTCCTGCTGATGTCCGGGTTCATCCTGATCCGCGGCGCCTTGCCGCGCCCGCGGTACGACCAGGTGATCGCGTTCGGCTGGAAGGTGATGCTGCCGCTGGCGCTCCTGAACCTTGTGGTGACGGGCGCGTTTGTCGTGGCGGGGACTGAGTAAGGACGCGGGTATGATCAGTATCCTGAAAACGCTCTGGACAGTGTTCCTCCACGCGTTTCACAAGCGTGTGACGGTCCAGTACCCGGACGTGAAACGCCAGTTGCCCGCGCGGGCGCGGGGGCGGATCATCCTGTCGCGCGACCCGGACGGCCAGGAGCGGTGCGTCGCATGCTATCTGTGCGCGGTCGCCTGCCCGGTCGACTGCATCTCCCTCCAAGCCACCGAGGACCCGGACGGCCGCCGGCACCCGGAGTTCTTCCGCATCAACTTCTCGCGGTGCATCTTCTGCGGCCTGTGCGAAGATGCCTGCCCGACATACTCCATCCAACTGACCCCCGACTACGAGATGGCCGAGTACAAGCGGCCCGGCTTCGTCTACGAGAAAGAAGACCTGACGATTTCCGGCCAGGGCAAGTACCACGGCTACAACTTCTATCGGGTGGCCGGCCTGGCGATCAAAGGGAAGGACAAGGGAGAGGCCCAGAACGAGCGGCCCCCCGTCGACGTGCGGAGCCTGATGCCATAGGGGATCCATGACCGCCATCTTCTACATCTCGGCTGTCGTCGCCATCGTGGCCACCGCGATGGTCATCACGCGCCGCAATGCCGTCCACGCGCTCTTGTACCTGATCGTCTCGCTCCTGGCGGCAGCGGTGGTCTTCTTCACGCTCGGCGCGCCCTTTGTCGCCGCGCTGGAGGTCATCGTTTACGCGGGCGCCATCATGGTCCTCTTCATCTTCGTCATCATGATGCTGAACCTCGGCCAGCACACGGTCGCCCAGGAAAGCCGCTGGCTCACGCCCGGCATCTGGGTGGGACCGAGCCTGCTGGGGACCATCCTGCTCGTGGAGGTCATCCTCATCTGCTCCCGGTCCGCCGGCTCCGTCACAGGCCAGGTCCAGGTGTCGCCCAGCGAAGTAGGCATTTCCCTGTTCAGCACGTACCTGGTGGCCGTGGAACTGGCGTCGATGCTCCTCCTGGCGGGCCTCGTGGGAGCGTACCACCTGGGCCGCCGCCTGAAGAGCGGCCCGGCCGAGGAGGACCCGTCATGACCTCGGTTCCGTTCGAACATGCGCTGGCGCTGGCCGGAGTGCTCTTCGCCCTGGGCCTGGTGGGCGTCCTGGCGCGGCGCAACATCATCTTCATGCTGATGTCGATCGAAATCATGCTCAATGCGGCCGGCGTGGCGTTCGTGGTGGCCGGCTCGATGTGGGAGAAGCCCGACGGACAGGTGCTCTTCATCTTCATTCTGACGATGGCGGCCGCCGAGGTCTCGGTCGGGCTGGCCCTGGTGCTCAGCCTGTACCACCGGTTCAAGACCCTGGATGCAGACGCCGCCAGTACGATGAAAGGTTAGGACCGGGGCGCAGGTGCGCGGGTGCCGGCCGCGGGTGCCATGCTTTCGCGCCGTTGCGAAAGCATGGGTGTAAGCGTGCAGGGAACATGCTTTCGCAACGGCGCGAAAGCATGGCACCCCGTGGCGAGTCTCAAGACGTGTGGTGTGGGAGCGAAGGAATGCTCGACTGGCTGTGGCTAGTGCCGGCGTTGCCCCTGGCGGGATTCGTCCTGCTGGTGCTCGGCCAGCGCCTGGGCCGCGCGTACGTCGCGGCGGTCGGCGTCGGCTCGGTCGGCCTGGCGGCCCTCGTGGCGATCCTGATCGCGGCGCGGTTCTTCACCGCCCCGCCCGACGGCGGCGCCCATACGCAGACCGTCTGGACCTGGATCTCCGTGGGCAGCTTTACGCCGCACATCGCCTTCTACCTCGACGCCCTGTCGCTCGTCATGATGCTCGTCGTGACGGTCGTCTCGTTCTTCATCCACCTCTACTCCGCCGAGTTCATGGCCGACGACGAGGGCTACGGCCGGTTCTTCGCCTACATGAACCTCTTCGTCTGCTCGATGCTCGTCCTGGTGCTGGGCGACAACCTCCTGCTCCTCTACCTCGGCTGGGAAGGCGTGGGCATGTGCTCGTACCTCCTGATCGGCTTCTGGTACAAGGATTCGGCGAACGGTCGCGCGGCCATCAAGGCGTTCGTCGTCACGCGGGTCGGCGATACGGCCATGGCCATCGGCCTGTTCCTCCTGTTCATGACCTTCGGGACGCTCGACATCCAGGAACTGATGCAGAAGGCGCCGCAGGCGTGGCCGGTCGGCTCGGGCATGGCGGTTGCCGCCGCCGTCCTGCTCCTGGGCGGCGCGGTCGGCAAGTCGGCCCAGCTTCCCTTGCAGACGTGGCTCCCTGACGCGATGGCCGGCCCGACGCCCGTGAGCGCCCTCATCCATGCCGCCACGATGGTGACGGCCGGCGTGTACCTGATTGCCCGGACGCACGTCCTCTTCTCGCTCGCCCCGTCGGTGCAACTCCTGGTGGCGGTCGTCGGAGCGGTGACGCTGCTCCTGGCGGGCGTCACGGCCATCGCCCAGCACGACATTAAGCGCGTCCTGGCGTACTCGACGATCAGCCAGATCGGGTACATGTTCCTGGCGCTCGGCGTCGGGGCGTGGTCGGCGGCGATGTTCCACTTCATGACCCACGCGCTCTTCAAGGCGCTCCTGTTCCTCGGGGCGGGCGTCGTCATCATGGCGATGCACCACGAGCACAACATGTTCAAGATGGGGGGCCTCAGGAAGGTCCTGCCCCTCACGTTCTGGCTTTTCCTCATCGGCTGCCTGGGCCTGACGGCCCTGCCCCCGGCGACGGGCGGCTGGTGCAGCAAGGACCTCATCCTGCACGAGACGATGGTGTCGCCCATCGGCGGCACCGCCCTTTACCTGGCGGGCCTCCTGGGCGCGTTCCTCACGGCCATCTACACGTTCCGGATGATCTTCATCACGTTCTTCGGCGAGGCGCATCACGAGCCTTCGCATCGGCCGAGCCCGGCCATGATGGTTCCGCTCCTCGTGCTGGCCGCCGGGTCGCTGGTGGCGGGGGCGCTGGAGTTGCCGTCGCTCCTGGGCGGCGTCCCGTATTTCTCGAACTTCATGCACTCGGCGCTGCCAGAGCTCAAGGCCGCCGAAGCGGCGGCGTCGACAGAGGCCCTGCTCTTCGTGCTGCCGCTGGCGGTCTCGCTCGCGGGCCTCGGCGTGGCCTGGTGGCTGTGGCTCAAGAGCCCGGCGACGGTCGCAAGCTTCGTGGCCACGCCGGTCGGCGCGGGCGTCAAGCAGTTCTTCTTCTCCGGGTGGGGCTTCGATTGGGTGTATGACAAGCTGTTCGTGCGGCCGCTCGTCTGGGCGGCGCGGGTCAACAAGGGCGACTTCATCGACCTCTTCTACCGCGCCATCAGCCTCGTGAGCGACATCGTCCACCTGCTCCTTGCCCGCACCGAGAACGGCATCGTGCGGTGGTACGCCGCCTGCGTGGCGGCCGGCGGAATCATCATTATCGCGATCGTGGTGCTCTCATGATGCTCCTGGCGCTCATCCTGGTGCCGCTGGCGGGCGGCCTGGCCGCATGGATCGCGGGGCGCTGGAGCGCGCTGGCGCCGCGGGTCATCTCGCTCCTCGCCATGGTCGTCGAGCTCGCGCTGGCCCTCGCCCTCTGGGCCGCCAGCACGGGCCCCGTCGAGATCACCCCCAGCGGCGCGTGGCTGGCCCAGGTTGACCGGCCGTGGATTCCCCAACTCGGCATCGGCTTCCACCTCGGCCTGGACGGCCTCAGCCTCCTCATGATCCTGCTGACGGCCTTCATCGGCATTCTCTCGGTCGGCGCGTCGTGGCGCGGCATCCGGGAGAAGGTCGGCTTCTTCCATCTCAATATGATGTTCGTCCTGGCGGGGATCGTCGGCGTGTTCCTCGCGCTGGACCTCTTCCTCTTCTACTTCTTCTGGGAACTGATGCTCGTCCCGATGTACTTCCTGATCGACCTCTGGGGCCACGAGAACCGGCACTACGCCGCCATCAAGTTCTTCATCTTCACGCAACTCTCCGGCCTCCTCATGCTCCTGGCGATCCTGGGCCTCTGCTTCATCCACAAGGGGGCCACGGGCGAGTTCACCTTCGACTACACCAAGCTCCTCGGCACGCCGATGGGCGCGACCGCCCAGATGCTCCTCATGCTCGGATTCTTCGGGGCGTTCGCCGTGAAGCTGCCGGCCGTGCCGTTCCACACGTGGCTCCCCGACGCGCACACGGAAGCGCCGACCGCGGGCAGCGTCATCCTGGCGGCGCTGCTCCTCAAGACCGGGGCCTACGGCATGATCCGCTTCGTCGTGCCGCTCTTCCCGGACGCGGCGGCCGCCTTTGCCCCGATCGCGATGACGGTCGGCGTCATCGGCATCGTCTACGGGGCGATCCTCGCGTTCGCGCAGACCGACCTCAAGCGGCTCGTCGCCTACACGAGCGTCAGCCACCTGGGGTTCGTCCTGCTGGGCATTTTCGCCTGGAACAAGCTCGCGCTCCAGGGCGCCGTGATGCAGATGATCTGCCACGGCCTGAGCACCGGCGCCCTCTTCATCATCGTGGGCGAGCTCCAGGACCGCATCCACACCCGCGACATGGGCCGCATGGGCGGCCTCTGGACGGTCGCCCCGCGCATGGGCGCCGTCGCCATGTTCTTCGCCATGGCGTCGCTCGGGTTGCCCGGCCTCGGGAACTTCGTCGCCGAGTTCCTCATCCTCGTGGGGGCCTACCAGGTGAGCATCGCCCTGACGGCCATCGCCACGGCCGGCCTCGTGGTCGCCACGGTCTACTCCCTCTGGATCATCCACCAGGCGTTCCACGGACAGCCGCGCGAGCCGTGGAAGCCGAAGGATTTCGGCCTCCGCGAGATGTCCATCATGGCCGCCATGATCCTCGTGCTCGTGTGGCTGGGCCTCGCCCCGCAGCCCGTCCTGAATACGGCGGCGCAGGCCCTCGACGCCCTGCCGTACGCGTCCGGTCTCCCGGCGAGGACGGCCCCCCCGGCCATGGACACTAAGGCCCCCGCGGGCGGCCAGGTGCAGGCGCACGAGGCGATTTCGCAGCAGGCCGCCAAGCTCGCGCCGACCGAGGCCGGCCAGGGAGGTGGTACATGAGCTGCGCCGACCTCACCGCCCTGCTGCCGTTGCTCGTGACCGCCGGCGCGGCCGTCGTGGTCATGCTGGGGATCGCCTGCTTCCGCAGCCATCTCCTGACCCTGGTACTGACGCTCGCGGGACTGGGCCTCGCGATCCTCTCGCTTGTCCCGGCGTCGACGGCCGCGCCGAAACTCGCCACGCCCCTCCTCACGATCGACCACTACGCCCTCTTCTACCAGGGCCTGATCCTGGCGGCCGCCTTCGTGACGACGATGCTCTCCTACGGCTACCTCAAGCGCCTGAAAGAGCGGCCGGAGGAGTTCTACCTGCTCCTCTTGCTCGCGACGCTCGGCTCGGCCGTCCTCGTCGCCAGCTCGCACTTCGCGAGCTTCTTCCTGGGCCTCGAGGTCCTGAGCGTGTCGCTGTACGCCCTGATCGCCTACCCGCGCGCGCGGCTCATCGGCATCGAGGCGGCCATCAAGTACCTCGTCGTGGCGGGCGTGTCGTCGGCGTTCCTCCTCTTCGGCATGGCGCTCATCTACGCCGACACGGGGACCATGCAATTCTCGGAGCTGGCCTACCGGGCCTCGGGCGGCAGCCACGACTTTACCGTGCTGATGCTTGCGGGGACCGGCATGATCCTCGTCGGCATCGGCTTCAAGTTGGCGCTCGTGCCGTTCCACCTGTGGACGCCCGACGTGTACGAGGGCGCCCCCGCCCCGGTGACGGCGTTCATCGCCACGGTCTCCAAGGGCGCGGTCTTCGCCCTGCTCCTCCGATACTTCACGCTCGTACCGTTCCATCCCTACGACTCGCTGGTGCTGGTCTTCGTGCTCCTGGCGGCCGTGTCGATGCTCGTAGGGAACCTGCTGGCGCTGCGGCAGAACGACGTGAAGCGGATCCTCGCCTACTCGTCCATCGCCCACCTGGGATACCTGATGGTCGCGTTCCTGGCGAGCGGCCCCCTGGCGGCCACGGCGGTCACGTATTACCTCGTGGCCTACTTCATCACGACGCTCGGGGCGTTCGGCGCGGTGACGGTGCTCTCGACCGGCCAGCGCGACGCGGGGCCGATGGAAGACTTCCGCGGCCTCGCCTGGCGACGGCCGTGGCTGGCGGGGATGCTGACGGCGATGCTCTTCTCACTGGCGGGGATTCCGCTCACGGCCGGGTTCGTCGGCAAGTTCTACGTGCTCACGGCCGGCGTCGGGGCGGAACTCTGGGGCCTCGTCCTCGTCCTCGCGGTCGCGAGCGCGATCGGCCTCTTCTACTACCTGCGGATCGTCGTCGCGATCTTCTCCTCCCCGGCGGCCGAGGCGGAAGGCGAGCGCCCCGCGGCGCGGGTTTCCCTGACCTTCATGGGCGGCGTGGCCCTGGCGGGCCTGACCCTTCTCCTCGTCTGGCTCGGCGTCTACCCGGCCCCGATGATCGCGTTCATCGATGCGGCCGTGGCGGGGCTGTTCTAATAGCTTGTAACATAACGGCGTGGAAGGGGTCAGGAGCCTTACACATAGGGCTCCTGACCCCTTTGCCGTGGGTCTTACGCCTCACTGCTCGAACACCACATTGTCCGGGCTCGCCCCGAGCCCTTGGAGCGTCTTGGTCAGCCCTTCGACCATCGGCGGCGGGCCGCAGACGTAGAACGGCTGCTTGAAGTCGCGGATCTTCTCCTTGAGGAACCCCTCGTCGACCCGCCGGTTCTCATAGCCGGGCTTCGACTCGCGCGTCAGGCTGAAGAAGGCGCGGTCGCCCAGGTAGTGCCGCAGCTCCCCCTCGAGGATCACGTCGGCGGACGTCTTGTTCGAGAAGATGAGCGTGTTCCCCTCGAGCTTGCCGTCGCGGGCGAGCGTACGCAGGATGGCAAGGAAGGGCGTGATCCCCGCGCCGCCCGCGATAAAGACGCCGGGGCCACGGTACTGGATCGTGCCGAAGACTTCCCCCAGGACGAGGCCCGCCCCCGGCGCAAGCTTGTGCAGGCGGTCGGTCATCCCGTGGTGCTCAGGGTACCCCTTGATCGTGAACTCCAGGACCTCGTCCTCCGCCAGCGACGTGGGCGTGAACGGATGCTCGTCGTCGGCGAGGCCGGGCCCGTCGATCGCCAGGAGCACCCCCTGCCCCGGCGTGAACTTGAACCCCTTCGGTTTCTTGAGGACGAACCGCTTGACGTCGTGCGTGACGAACTCGCTCATCAGCAGCCTGGTCTTGGCCATGCGATTTCTCCTGTGTAGGCCGGGGCGTGCCCCGGCTTCTTTACCAATCGAACCACAAGTTGCCACCGGTACGCCAGAACACACGCCCTGCCCGAAGTCTGGGCCCGTTCCGGGCAAGCAGGGCGGCTAACGAGACCGCCGCCACACGGTGCGCCAGTATACCGCCGCCGTCACGAAGACGAGCGGCACGACGCCCACCACGATGAAGATCGCGTCGGCCGGCATGCGTATCCACTCGAGCGTCCGGACCCACGGCTGATCCATGAACAAGGTACTCCGCGCGTGCCAGTAGCCGTTCTGGATGGCGTCCTGAAGTTGCGCGACGCCCAGCGGGAAGAGGTTGAGGGCGACCATGAGCGCGAGGCCCCCGTTCAGGCCCCAGAACGAAACGCCCACCCACTTCCGCAGGCGCGCCCACTGGTCGTCGCTCGCCATTTGCCGCGCGGCAAAGACGACGAGGGCCACGGCCAGCATCCCGAAGACGCCCATCATGGCGGCATGGCCGTGGTTGGGCGTGAGGACCGTCCCCACCTCGAAGTAGCTGACGATCGGCAGGTTGATGAGAAACCCGAAGATGCCCGCGCCGACGAAGTTCCAGAAGCCGACGGCCATGAGGAAATAGAAGGTCCACTTGTGGGGGAACGCGATGGGCTTCCCGCAGATGCCGCACGGCGACCGGGTCAGCTTGATGAAGTCCCACGCGTCGAGCGTCAGGAGCACCAGCGGCACCGGCTCCATCGCCGACAGGGTCGCCGACAGGGCCATCGCGACGGCCGACTGGCCGGTCCAGTACCAGTGGTGGCCCGTGCCGACGATGCCGGCGCCGAGGAACAGGATCGCATCGAGATAGATCACCCGAAGGGCCGTCACGCGCGAGACCATGTCCATCTTGTAGAAAAGGACGGCCACCATCACCGTGACGAACAGCTCGAAGAACCCTTCGACCCAGAGGTGGATGATCCAGAACCGCCACGTGTCGACCACGGTGAACGAGGTCGTGCTCTGGAAGAAGAACGCGGGCAGGTAGAAAAAGGGGATGGCGGCGGCCGCCCCGATGAAGAGGAGCGAAATCTCGCGGTCTTTCGGGTCCCTCCGGGCCTCGCCGACGCCGCGCACAAGGAGGACCACCCATCCCACGAGGCCGACCGCCAGGAGAATCTGCCAGAATCGCCCCAGGTCGAGATATTCCCATCCCTGGAGCCCCAGCCATTCCCAGGCGTTGCCCAGGCGCTGATAGATGCCGAGGACCTCGCCGACGAGGCTTCCGACGACCACGAGGAGGAGGGCCGCGAAAAGGGCGTGGATCCCGAACACCTGCCCGCGCGGCTCCCGGCGCCCCAGCACGGCCGCCATCAGCAGTCCGCCGCCCATGTAGGCGGTGGCGATCCAGAAGATGGCTATCTGGAGGTGCCACGTCCGCAGGATGTTGCTCGGCGCCCACTCGGCCAGGTCGATCCCGTAGAACCCCTTCGGGTCGGCGCGGTAGTGCGAGAGCGCTCCGCCGACGAGCGTCTGCACGAGGAAGAGGCCCGCGACGACGACGAAGTACTTGAAGGTCGCCCGCTGGCTCGGCGTCGGCGATTCCGGAAGCTGCGGGTGGATGTGTTCCTTGTGCCCCTTCCAGCCGAGGTAGCTGAACTTGCCGAAGACGAAGAGGACGGCCGCCGTCCCGGCCAGGAGGGCGACGAGGCTCAGCGCGCTCCACAACACGCTGTCGGCCGTCGGCAGGTTGCCGCCGGCGGGCTCGTAGGGGAAATTGTTCGTGTAGGAGTAGTCGCGCCCGGGCCGGTTGGCCGCCGACGCCCAGGCCGCCCACGCGAAGAAGGCCGTGAGCTTCCGCAACTCCTCGGGGTCCTCGATGAACTTCGGCGGCAGGCCCCGGTTCCCTTCCGACGTGGCGAAGTACTCTTTCCACCGGCCGATCTGGCTCGCGAACGATGCGGCCTCGACCGCCGTGAAGGTGAGCGTCTTCGACGCGGGATCGTAGCGGTTCGCTTTCAGCATCGCGCCCACGGGGCCGGCCAGCGCGGCACGTTCGGCGTCGGTGAGTTGGTCGAGCGGCCGGTGGTAGGCTTCCTGGGCAAGGGCCGCCTGCGCGTCAGTGACGAGCCGATGCAGGTAGTCGGCCGAGAAGTCGGGGCCCAGGTACGCCCCGTGGCCCCAGATCGTCCCGTTCTCCATCAAGCCGTATTTGAGGAAGACTTGCTGCCCGGCCCGGATATCGTCGCCGGTGAAGACGACTTCTCCCGCCGGGCCGACGACCTTCTCGGGGATCGGCGCGCCGACACGATAGGCGTCGAGCGAGACCCAGATAAGGACGGCGAACCCCGCCACGAGCGCAATAAGGACGCCCCGCCGCCACCACGGGGAAAGCGTTTCCGGCGCGCCGGCCTCGGCCTGACTCATGGGCACCTCAGACTGTAGGCCGCGGCGAGCCGCGGCTTCCTCACAAATCGAATAGCCACGGCGCCGCGGCACGCCGCGGCCTACATGGCTCTTAACCAGTGTCGCGCGCGGGCCCCGGTCGACGCAAGGCCCGCGCGATTTCGGCGGAATGCGCGAGGGACTACTTCATCTCCGCGACGTCCGCCTTCGCGGCATCCAGCCTCAGCACGAACACGGCGACGCGGCCGGTCTCGACGCCCCAGACGAGCTTCCGCTTCGCGTCGTACACGATCCCCGACGAGTGGCCGCGCGGCGTCTGGGGCGTCTTCTTATCGCCGGCGGCCTCGTAGCCGATCCGGAGCGACACCCAGCGATTGGCCGCGCAGTCGTAGGCCGGCGTCCGCTGGAACCCGTCGGCGTCGCTCGGCAAGAGCGTCCCCATGAGGACGAGGTCGCCCTGCGGCTCGTAGCACGCGCGATCGAGGCCGAAGGTCGTGGCCGCCGCGGCGGCCATGTTCGCCGGCGAAAGCTCCGTGGCGGCGAAGGTCTTGAGGTCGAGGGCCCAGACCTGGCCGGTGTACTTCTTGCCATAGTCGGCGCGGAAGAAGACGAGGCGGTTGCGTTTCGAGTCGTACGCCACCGTCGAGTAGTCGACCGAGGGGGGCGGAAGCTTCCCCTCCACCTTGACTTCGGCCCACGCCTTCACCGCCGGATCGAACCGGAAGACCTTCCCCTCCTTCGCCCAGCAGAACGTGCCCTGTGGCGTCGGGCAGAGCGTCAGCGTGTAGAAGCAGTCGCCGTAGACCATGCCCGCGGGCTTCGCGATGCGGCCCGCCCAATCCGCCTGGTCCGGGTCGTAGAGGTAACAGAACTTCGTCTCGCCCGTGAAAAGTAGCTGCTTCGACAGAAGGTCGTACGCGTAATTCTGGTACGTGTGGCCCGTGACCCAGGGACGCCCGTTGAAGTTGTAGCCGCGCGGGTAGCTTGTGTTGGAGTAGAGCTGGCCGAGGGGGAACTCGACGGGGAACGGCAGTTCCCAGCGTCCGGTCGCGAGATGGTAGTGGAGCACGTCGGTGCCGCCATGCGCGCAGTGGCCGCCGCTCCAGACGAGGATCTGGCCGCGGTCCGGATCGAGGGTGATCGAGCCCCAGTCGCGGTTCTGGCGCGGCACCTGGGGCGGCTTGCGTTCGACCCACTTGTTGGCGGGAATCTCCTTTAGCCATGCCTCGCCGCCGGGCGCATCGGGCTTCGGGCCTTGGAGAAAGAAGTCGGGATGGAACGGGCCGGTGCGATAGACGCGTGTGTCTCGCACTTCCTCCTTGCCAGTCCCGGTCCACGTGCTGGTCGCCACATCATAGGTCCACTCGCCATCGCCGACGTCCTTGTATTGACCGCCCATGTAGTCGGTGTTCAGCGCATACGTGTACCCGCCTGAGAGCACAATCTTCCCTTCGCCTGCTTTCCTGAGTTCGTGCCCGGCCCGCGGCACCGGAGCGGGCACCGGATAACAGTGGCCCCACCGCTTCTTGGCCGGGTCGAAGACCCATGTGTCATTGGTTAGATAGTCGAGATGGTCGCCGCCGAAAAGGACATAGAGGTCGGTCTTCGCGTCGTAGACGATGGGCGACATGGCCCGCGGCGGCGGCTCGGCATCGAGCATCTCGGCGGCCTTCTCCAACTCGATCTGGGCCGTCCCGAGCCGGCTCACCGCGTCCGGCGAAACGCCGCCTTGCAGGGCCGCGGGGACAGGCGCGAGTTTCTCCTGTGCCGAGCGAAGGAGGACCTCCTCCCAGGAGATCCAGGCACTCTCTTCGGCATCAGGCTTGGCGGAAGACCGCTTGTCCACAGGCACCAGCGGCTTGAGATCGCCAAGGGCTTTTTCGACCGCCGGCAGGAGGTCGGCTTTGACGGCCGCCTGCTCCTCGGATGCCAGCAAGCCGCGGAACCAGATCGCCCTGGCCCGCGCGGCAATGGATTTCACCTGATTGCGGATGGCCCAGACCAGGTCGTGTGACTTCTGAAACCGATTGGCCGCGCGCAGCTCTTCGTGAATGTCCTTCCACTGCCCGCCGACGAGAATGCGGGTGTGCGCGCAGCCGTCCTCGGCGTCCTGGTCCTCGCCGCCGAAGGCGAGGCCCTTGCCCTCGGGCTCGCGGCACTCCGGACCCCAGAGGATCGGCGTCTTGAGATCGACCTCCTTGAGGCGGTAGGTCTTCTCGGCGGCCACGGCCGTGGCGGCGCACGAAGCAAGGAGACCGGAAACGGCAAGTAGGACCATACGCATGGCAGCCCCCTATTCGTGCCGTGATGCATAATCTGGTTCTTGCAGCCCCGACAGGGGCGTCTGTGAGTAGCCTCGGGCGCAAGCCCGTGGATGGCGAGTGCGAGCCCCCCTCTTTTCTCCTCTTTGTTGTTTCAGAGCCCCATCGGGGCGACTGAAACAACGGACAATCGCCCCGCTGGGGCTCCGACGGCAAAGACAAATGGAATCGCGGGTCGCCTTTCCTTGCGCCCGAGGCTACTCACAAACGCCCCTGCGGGGCTGAAAGACACGACCGCCCTCCGCAGGCTGTACACGTACATGCCCAGCCGTGCTGTCAGCCGAAGGGGTCAGGAGCCTCAAACATAGGGCTCCTGACCCCGTCGGCGGGGTTGCGTTTCCTACTCGACCGCCGCCTCCGCCATCGCCAGGACGTTTTCGGGCGGCACGTTAGGTAGCAGGGCCTCGTGGCTCGGGCTCACGACGAGGCGCGGGCCGAGGATCGCCTTGACGCGACGCACGTCGGCCTTGACCTCGTCCGGCGTCCCGTGGACGAGAAGCTGCTGCGTGTCGATGCCGCCGATGAACGCGATGCGGCCCTTGAAGTCGCGCGCGAGCGAGTCGGCGTCCATGTTCGCGGCGCGGGCCTGCAAGGGATGGAGGGCGTCGACGCCGGACCCGATCAGGCGCTCGATCACCTTGTGGATCGCCCCGCACGAGTGGAGAACCACCTGGTACCCCCAGCGATGGCCCTGGTCGGTGAACCGGCGGAACCAGGGCATGATGTAGCGGTCGAAGTGGGCGGGCGAGCAGATGAGGTCGAGCTGGGTGCCGAAATCGTTGCCGAAGAAGAACGCGTCGACGAGCTTCCCGGCCTTCGCGAAGAACCGCTCGTTCGATTCCAGGTAGAACTCGCAGACGTGCCGCGTGACGGCGTCGATCACCTCGGGATGCGTATACATCTTGATCATGTAGTTCTCCATGCCGAGGAGGTCCATGATCCCGTGGTAGAAGCTGCACCACATGCCGCTCACGCGGTAGAAGTCGCCCGCCCGCTCCAGGTCCGCGAGGCACGGCGTGAAGTCCATGTAGTCGGGGTTCGGCCATTCGCAGGCCTCGACTTCCTCGACCGTCTCGACGTGGGCGAGCGGATAGAACTTGCCGTGCTCGCTGCCGAGCATCGGCGGAAAGGCGGGCTTGCCCTGGGGATGGCAATAGGAGTCGGGATAGAACTGGGGGCAGATCCAGCGGAAATCGTCCTTGAGCTTGAGGCGCAGGGCCTCGGCGTCCGGGACGCCGAAGTGCTTGAGGTAGCCCGGCATCGTGTCGGGGTGCGGCATGCCGATCCAGAACCCGCACCGGTCGGCCGCCTCGCCGCCGATGATCCGTTGAAGCCGCTCGCGAGAAGTCATGGCAAACCCTTAAGAAGTTGAGCTACCACGCGAATCCGACGGCCTTCAGGAACGCCCGCGTGAGGATCATGTGCCCGAGGTGGTTCGGATGTACGCGGTCCCATGCGATCGCGTTGGAGTGCATGTGGGCGAGCACGTCGTTGAACGCCGCCTGCGTGTCCACGAGGATCGCGTCGCGCTTCTTCGCGACCTTCTTCACGGCGGCGCCGTACTGGTCCATCCGGGCCCGCATGGCGTCCTTGCGATGGTCCTCGATGTAATAGGGAGTCATCAGGACGCAGCCCTTGAGGCGTGGCCGCGCGGCCGCGACGAGTTCGTCGAGCGTCGCTTCGTACTCGTCGAGGGGCACGTGGTGCTCGGGCTGCCGCGGCAGGTCGAACTGGCGCCACACGTCGTTGACGCCGATCATGACGCTGAGCCAGTCGGGCTCGAGGTCCAGGACGTCCTTCTGCCACCGGGCCTTAAGGTCGCGGACGGTGTGGCCGCTCGTCCCCATATTGACGACGCGGATGGCGAGCTCCGGATACGCGGCCGCGAGGAGCGCGTCGACGTTCGCCACGTATCCGCGCCCGAACTCCTCGTTGCGCCCTTCGCCCACCGGCTGCGCGCGGCCACAGTCCGTGACCGAGTCGCCGATCATGACGAGTTTGCTGCCCTTGGCAATCTTCACGCCTGCTCCTTGTTCCTCGCCCTGGCAGCGGGCCGGGGGCGCTCCATACGATACCACTCGCACCCGGCCGGCGGCGAAGAAAATTGCGGGGGGAAGGTGACCCGGTTAGGGGGGTGGCATGGCCACGCGCCAACACGCGCCCCGCAAGCGGGGCGGCTAACGAGGCGCCGGCACACGCCTGGGCTCGCCGCGAACCTCTTTACGCACGTGCGGCGGTTGCTATGATGGCGTATGCGTCCACGCGGCACACTCGGGCAACAAAGGAGCGAACCATGCGCGGTGCAAGAGTCTTGGATGCCCACAAGGTGGTGACCCAGAACTGGCCGGACCCGGTGCCGCAGGGGGAGGAAGTCGTCGTGCAGATGGAGGCGTCGCCGGTCTGCGGCTCCGACCTGCACGGCCTCTACGAAACGCCGGGCGACAAGCCGTTCGTCCCCGGCCACGAAGGCGCGGGGGTGGTCGTCGCGGTCGATAAGCCGCACGCCCTCAAGGTAGGCGACCGCGTCGCGACGACGGCCATCTTCGCGTGCGGCAGGTGCAACCATTGCCGCGCGGGATATACGATCTACTGCACCCAATCGCCCGGCACCTACGGTTTCGGACTGAACGGGATGCAGGCAGAGTACCTCCGCATTTCGGAACGGTCGCTCCTCAAGCTCCCCGACTCGATGACGTTCGAGCAAGGGAGCCTCGTGATCGATCCGGTCGGTACGCCGTGGCACGCGACCCGGCGGATGGGCCTCGACGCGTCGCACCTTGTGGGCGTGTTCGGCACGGGGCCGATGGGCCTCGGGGCGGTCTGCGTCTCGGCCTTCCTCGGCGCGAAGGTCATCGCGGTGGAACCGATCGCGTACCGGCGAGCCCTGGCGAAGAAGCTTGGCGCGGCCGAGGCGATCGACCCCGCCGAGGGGGACGTGGTCGCCCGGATCCGCGACCTGACGAAGGGGTACGGCTTCGACCGCGCGTTCGAGTGCTCCGGCAAGCCCGAGGCGCTTTACCAGGTGCTGGAACTCATGCACCAGTTCGGCCACCTCGCGATCATCGGCGAACAAGGCGACGCGAAGATCCACCCGTCGAACCATTTTCTCCGCAAGGAGGTCACCGTGTCCGGGGGAACGTGCTTCCCGGTGGGCGAGTTCGGCGAGATCGTGCGGCTGTTCGAGTCGGGCCTCCGCGCGGCTGAGATGATCACGCACCGGTTCACGGTCGAGCAGGCGGCCGAGGCGTACCGCGTGTTCGCCACGCGCGAGACGGGGAAAGTGGTGTTCGTGCGCGGGAAGAAATAGGGCTGCTCTATTGCGGAGGACGAGCGTGAAGACCGTTACCGAAGGTTACCAGGTCGAGGACACGAGCCGCGCGCGGCTCCAGGCGTCGCCCGCCGGCGTGAAGGCGTTTGTCGAAGGAAAATTCGGCCTCTCGATGCACTGGGGCCTGTATTCCCTCAACGGGCGCGGTGAATGGGTCTATTACGTCGAGCGGATTCCGTTCGACACGTACAAGCGGGGGCTGGCAGAATTCAACCCGGTGCGGTTCAACGCCGAGGAGTGGGCCGACCTGATGGTCGAGGCCGGCCAGAAGATGCTCTGCATCACGACGAAGCACCACGACGGTTTCTGCCTGTGGGACTCGGCCCTGACGGAGTGGAAGATCACGCGGACGCCGTTCGGGCGCGACGCGATGGCGGAACTGGCGCCCGCGCTCAGGGACCGCGGCATCGCCCTCCACTTCTATTACTCGCTCCTCGATTGGACGCACCCGGCCTATCGCAAGGACTGGCCCGCCTACGTGGCCTACTACCAGGGCCAGGTGCGGGAACTCTGCACGCGGTTCGGGAAGATCGGCGGCATCCTCTTCGACGGCTATTGGCCGCGCGCGGAGTTCGATTCGCCCGACGAGCTTGAATACTTCGCGGCGCGGGGCCCGTGGGACCTGGCGGGCACGTATGACCTCATCCACTCGCTCCAGCCCGACGCCGTGGTTGTCAACAACTCGCATGTGCTGCCTGTGAAGGGCGAGGACTATCAGGTCTGGGAACTCGACTTGCCGGGCGAGAACACGATCGGGTTCAACACAACCGAGGTCGGCTCGAAGCCGACGGCCGTCTGGTGGAATCTCAACGCAGGCTGGGCCTATGAGCCGCGCCGCCACGCCGTCAAGAGCGCCGAGGAAATCCTCGATAAGCTGACGAAGGCCAACAATCGGGGGAGCGTGTTTTCGCTGAACGTGGGCCCGCGCCCGTGGGGGGACATCCATCCCGAGGAGCAACGCGTCCTGCGGCGGATCGGCGAACGGCTGAGGGCGCAAGGGCGATAGGGAACGCCGTGCGACTGGAAGGGGTCAGGAGCCTTACACATAGGGCTCCTGACCCCTTTGACGTTACGGCGCCTGAAGCGGATACCGGCCATACTCCTCTACGGCCCGGTTCACGGCGTCGATATGCTCCTGCGGAAACGGCATCCACTGGTCAACCGTGCAGAAGTAGCCGCCCTCGCGGCCAAGCTGCCAGAGACGTTCGCGGACTTCGCGGACGATTCGCTCGGGCGGGCCCGCCATGACCGTCGCGGTGCTCACGCCGCCGAGCAGGGCCATCCGCCCCTGCGTCATCTCGCGGATGCGCGGCAGGTCGTTCGCGCTCGCCTGGAGCGGGTTCAGGATGTCGACGCCCAACTCAACGAATGGCTCAACGATCGACGCGACGTGGCCGCAGGAATGGAAGTTGATCAGCACGCCGCGCGACTTGTAGAGGCCCGCGAGGCGCCGGTACTCCGGCATGAGAAACTCTTCGACGATCCGCGGACCGAGGAGCGGGCCCGCCTGCGTGCCCAGGTCGTCGCCGAGGAAGGCCAACTCAATACCGCAATCGAGGTAGTGGCGCGCGATGCCGAGTTGGAAATCCATGATGCGGTGGAGGACCTCCCGCGCGAAGCCCGGCTCCGTGTGGAAGTAGACCATCATGTTCTCCATGCCGACGAGCATGTAGGCCTTTTCCCAGAGCGTGTCGCGATGGACGCCCGCCAGGAAGGCGTCCTCGCCGGCGTAGGTCGCCCGCATGGCATGGATCTTGGCCGAGATCCGCAGATCGTCCGGGTCGGGCCACCGATAGGTCTTGAGCGCCCCGACGTGCGCCAGCGGGTTCCCTCGCGGGAAACCCATCACTCCCTCGTGCTCCTTGTGCCATCCGGTGCCCCAGATATCGACCCATTTGGAGCCGACCGGCAGATCGTGGCCTCCGCCCGCGAAGCCTTCGTGGTTGCACCCATAATACGAAAGGCCGTACTGCGGCGGGCCGGCCACGATGCGTTCGGGGTGGTCGAACCGGATGGTGCGAAGGGCGTTTTCTTTGGCGGTCATGGGCATAGGCATCTTCCTCGCGCAGCCGTTGCGGACGTTGACGTTGTAGGGGCGAGATACATCTCGCCCGGCCTTTAGCGTGGCCATGCCAGCCTGGGCTGCCCGCGCCGGCGAAGGGGTCAGGAGCCTTACAGATAGGGCTCCTGACCCCTAGAAAAGGCCACGGCTCGCCGCGAAGCGAGCCGTGGTGACGGGGGCTCAGATACAGCCCTTGGAAAGTTCGTTGGAGCGCGCGGCCAGCTATTTCAGCGGCGTAATCTTGATGTTGCGGAACGACACGGCGCCGTGGTTGCCCTGGAACATGAGCGGGCCCTTGGCGGCTTCCGGCTTCAATCCAGGGAACGGGCCGCCGGTCGTCCCATCCACCTCGAAGTTCTCAACGATCGTCTGCCCGTTCAGGACGATCTTGATGAACTTGCCCTTGGCTGTCCTCTTGCCGTCGGCATCGAACTTCGGGGCCTGGAAATCGATCACGAACTTCTGCCACTCGCCGGGGGCCTTATACTTCGGATCCTTCGGGGCGCACTGGTTGTAGACGGCGCCCATGTCGCCCTTGCCGGCATCCTTGTCCTTGCCGAAGCTGTCGAGCACCTGGACTTCATACCGGCCCTGGAGATAGATGCCCGAATTGGAGCCCTTCGGGACCATGACTTCCAGTTCAAGGTGGCAATCGCCATATTCACCTTCTGTAGCAATGTCGATGCTGTGGGCCTTGGCGTTGATAAGCTCGTTGCCCTCCTTCGTCACGAGGAGTTCGGTCGGCTTGTCCACATCGACCCTGGCCGTCCCGACCACCCACTCGGAGTGGGCCTTCGGGTCGGCCTGCTTCCAGCCGGTCAGGTCCTTGCCGTTGAACGGGCTCTCCGGCGCGGCGGCTTCCTCGGCGGCGACCACTATCACGGCACCGGCAAACACCAGGGCCGTCATCACGGCAGCAAACCGGAACTGCGTCATCAGGTTTTTCATTTCCAGGCCTCCCAGGGTCCATGATAGAAGCGGCGAAACGACCGGTCTCATATTCTACCGCCCCAGGGCGGCCGCGCAAAAGGAAAAACGTCGGGGGGCTCACCCACGCCCATGCTCGCGATAGTACTTCAGCCCGTCGAAGAGCGCCTGCAGGTTCGCGCGCGGAACGCCGGGGCAGATGCTGCTGGAGGCGCCGAGGCAGAGGCCGACCTGGGGCCCGTAGCGGACCAGCCACTTGAGCTCGGCCGCCACGTGGTCGGGGGTGCCCATCGGCAGCGTCCGCGTCACCGAGACGCCCGCCCAGATCATGAGCGGGCCGCCCTGGCGGTCGGTCATGCGGCAGATGCGCTCGTAGTCCATCCCGTCTTCGTACTGAAATCCCTGGAACCCCGAGATGCCGGCCTCAATCAGACGCGGCACCATCGCCATGAGGTTGCCATCGCAGTGCCACAGGAGGCGGACGCCCGCGTCGAGCAGCGGCCGGATCGACCGCGCAAAATGCGGAAACCAGATCCGGTCCAGCACGCGCGGATCGACCAGCGTGCCGCGCGAGTCCGCCATATCGTGGTCGCACCGCACGACGCGCGGCAACCGGCCTTCGACGATCGCGCGGGCCGAGGTCGCATTCCTGCGCTCCGCCAGGTCGGCCTGGAGCGCGAAGTCCCGCTCGATCACCTCCGGGTACAGGGCGACTGCCATGAGGTAGTTCGCGTAGCCGTAAGTGCCGTACCTCAGGTGCGGAAACGCGAAGAACCCGTCGTAGGGCACCTTGACGATGGACGGGCCGAACCGCCGCTGGATGGACCGCTCGCGCTCCACTAGGGCCTCGCACCGGGCCGGCTCATCCGGGCCGTGGGCGGCGGTCGTCTGCTCAAGCCGCGGAAACTCGAACTGCTCCAGGTGCGCCACGACGTCCTCGGGGCCGGCGATCCGCATGCCGTCAACAACGATCGTCTCGGCCCCGGTGGTGGCGCCGCGCCCCGTGTGGGGATCGCAGCCGTCGGAGTTCATCGAGAGCGGATTGTCCGGGATGTACTGGTCGACGAGGCACGCCCCGACGCGACGCTGGAAACCGAGGTAGACGCCTTCGACGTCGCGGCGGTAGTCGCCGGGCGCGCGGCCGGCGAAATACTCCAGTTCGGGAATCTCCATCAAGTGGATCATCCACTGGGGGATCCCGCGCGTCGGCTTCATCGCAAGGGCGTCCAGCGCCAGGCACGCCCCGGCCTCCCAGTCCATCACGCTATTTCGCCTTCACATCGAAGCAGTACAGGGTCGTGTAGTAGCGGAGGTACAGGCGCCCGCCGATGACGGCCGGATAGGCCCAGGACTCCGCCTTGCCCTCGACGTTGAACTGGCCCTTCATCTGGAGGCCGTCGGGGGAGCAGACGGCAAGGCCTGCCCGGCCGCCGTTCTCGGAGAACAGGTACAGCATGCCGTCGGCCCAGATGACGGAGCCCTTGCCAACGCCGCCGCCGCTCCATTTTTTCTGTCCGGTCTTGAGGTCGAGGCACGCCACGCCGCCGCCCGCGTTGCCATAGATATAGCCGTTATCAATGATGTAGCCGCCGATATGGCAATCGAACTCCTTGCTCGTCCAGGCCTGCTCGGCCGAGACCTTCGTGCCGGTCGCGGTCAGCTTCAGGCAGCTGCCGCCCTTGCCATAGCCGTTGGCCCAGAACACGTAACCGTCCTCGTAGGCGGGGCTGGGGATGTTGGCGGTGTTGCCCGCACAGAACGTGTTGGTGAAGAGGGCCGCGCCCGTCCGGGCGTCGACGCCGACGATCCCGGCACCGGTGCCCTGGAGGATCATGGGAACGCCTTTGAACGTCGCCGCCACGCACGAGCTGTAGCCGGCCTGCATGTTGACACCGGCGCTCGACCAGAGCGGCTGGCCGGTCGCCTTGTTGAGAGCGACGATGGTGTTCTTGCCGCCGGGCGTAAAGACGGCCATGTTGCCGTGGATCATCACGGATTCGCTGTAGCCCCATCCGCCGGGGCCGCCGCCGAACTCTTTGGCCGAGTGGGCCCATATCTTGCCGCCGTCGGCGGCACTGTAGCAGCCCAGGAGGCCGTGGCCCGAGAGGATATAGAGCTTGCCGCCGTCGATCGTCGGCGTGCCGCGCGCGCCAGGATGGTCCGCGTCCCACGCGCGGTCGTGCTCGATCGACCAGAGCTTCTTGCCGTCCATGTCGAAGCAAGAGACCATGAGCTTGCCGCCGGTGTCGCCGGTCGTATAGACCTTGCCGCCGCTCACCGCGACGCTCGAGAAGCCGCTGCCGATTCCCTCGGCCTTCCAGAGAAGGGGCGGCCCTTCCTTGGGCCATTCCTTCAGCAGCCCCTTGTCGGGCGACTTGCCGTCGAGGTCCCCGCCGCGGAACGACGGCCACTCGCCTTCGGCCGGCACCGCTCCCGCCTTAC
>Ga0209777_10003007_pt1 | contig 21369 bp, 17 predicted proteins | sample FrelakmetHBP12HB_FD_187147 | JGI IMG/M metagenome (GOLD analysis project Ga0209777, IMG submission 187147) | Freshwater lake sediment microbial communities from the University of Notre Dame, USA, for methane emissions studies -HBP12 HB (SPAdes)... | ecosystem: Environmental > Aquatic >...
CGCTCGGTCGCCGTCCTCGCCGTACTGTTCAAGTACGCCTCCGGGCGGCTCCCTTCGCGCGCCTCGTATCCACGGCCATCTCCTCGGTCTCACGACGAAACCGTGTGAGAGAAGCGGACTAGCCTTTCTTCTCTTTCTTTGCCCCGGCGGCCTTCTTGCGATACTCCGCCCACCGGCGCTTCTGCGCGGCAGCGATGCGTTTCCGGGCGGCAAGACTCATTTGGCGCCGGGCCGGAGCAGCCGCACTCTGTTCCCCAGCCGGCCTGCCGCGGCGCCGCCCGCCAAGCAAGGCGCGCACCTGGCTGATCTGATCTTCAATCCGTTTCCTCTGAGCTTCCAGCCCCTCGAGAGCCGCAGCTAATAGTTCAGGATCCTGTACGCCTCTTGCCATGTGTTTCACCTTGACTTCACCATATCATAACTTCACTTACTGTGTTCCAGGCTTCTCAGACTCCAAAATGATAGTTACCGGGCCTTGGTTAATCAGATGAACTTTCATGGATGCTTGAAATACCCCTGTCGCGACGATGACGTTTCTCATCCGGCAGGCACTGACGAAATACTCGTATAGGTTCCGGGCCTGGTCCGGCGGCGCGGCAAGCTCGAATCCGGGACGCCGCCCGCGCCGGCAGTCGGCATACAGCGTGAATTGCGAAACGATGAGCAGCGAGCCGCCGCTTTCAACCACGCTCCGGTTCATTTTGCCCGCCGCATCGGGGAATATGCGCAGCCCGGCGATCTTGTCGGCCAGGTACTCCGCATCGGCGCGAGTGTCGTATTTCGCAACCCCGAGCAGCACGAGCAATCCGTTTCCGATCGCGCCAGTGACACCGCTATCCACCTCGACACTGGCTTCGCTCACACGCTGAACAACAGCACGCATATGGTATAAGTGTAGTGCTCGATAGGGGCTGTTTGTTCATCGTCCGCAGCCGCCCCTTTGTAGCTCCTGATTATGATCGAGACTTACGCCTATGCTCGCGCCGGGCTGCTCGGGAACCCCAGCGATGGTTACTTTGGAAAGACTATTTCCTTCCTGGTGAGAAACTTCCGGGCACGCGTCCTGCTGTATCCGAGCGCGCGCCTGGAGATCAGGCCGTCAAAAGCGGATACGCCGGTCTTTGAAAGCCTCGAGGATCTTTACTCCATCACCCGTTGGCGCGGCTACTACGGCGGAATCCGGATCATCCAGGCACTCGTCGTGCGCTTCCTCGATTATTGCCGCGAGCGCTCAATCACATTGCCGGAGCGCAACTTCACCATCGAGTACGAGTCCACCATCCCGATGCGGCTCGGCATGGGCGGGTCCAGCGCCATCATCACCGCCGCTCTCAGGGCCCTCTCGCAGTACTACGGCATCGAGATCCCGCGCCCGGTCTTCCCGAACCTGGTCCTGGAAACCGAGACGCGGGAATTGGGCGTGCCCGCCGGCTTGCAGGATCGGGTCATCCAGGCCTACGAAGGTCTGGTCTATATGGACTTCTCGCGCGAGTTGATGGACCAGCAGGGACACGGCAATTACGAACCCGTCGATCCCTCGCTCCTGCCCGACATGTACGTCGCCTACCGCACCGCGCTCAGCGAGGGCACCGAAGTGTTTCATGGCAACGTCCGCGAGCGCTGGAAGGCGGGCGATCCCGTGGTGGTTGAAGCCATGAGGACGTGGGCGACGTATGCCGCGGAGGGCCGTGAGGCTCTGCTGCGGCGCGACTACGCCACACTGAACCGTCTCGTCGATGCGAACTTCGACCTTCGCGCGCGCATCTACGAGATCGACGAAGGGAATGCGGCGATGATCCGGGCCGCCCGCAACTCGGGCGTGAGCGCCAACTTCGCCGGCTCCGGGGGCGCCATCACGGGCAGCTACGCCGATGAGGCGATGTTTGCCCGCCTTGTGGACGCGATGAAGCCGCTCGGCGTGGCCGTCGTGCGTCCGCAGATCTTGCCCGCGGGTTTGCCCCACCCGAAAATCTGACAGGCTGCTGATAGGACTTACTGTCGCGCGCAGCTCGGAGAGGTTTCCTCGTGTTTCGAGGAATCCCTACGGCCGCTTCTTGTATTCACCGGCAGAGCGACAAATGCCGACCTCGCTATACTGTAAAGTCTGACAATGGTTCAGCGAAAAGCCGTGCGCTACAAGGATGCCGGCGTCAACATCGACGAGGCCGATCGCGCCGTTTCCCACATCAAGAAACTGGCTCGAGCCACGTTCACCCGCGGCGTGGTGACCGACATCGGCGCCTTCGGGGCCGGCTTTCAACTGACCGGCTGGAAGAAGCCCGTGCTGGTGAGCTCGGCCGATGGCGTCGGCACGAAGCTGAAGGTGGCGTTCCTGGCGGACAAGCACGACACCGTGGGCCAGGACCTGGTCAACCACTGCGTCAACGACATCGGTGTGCTCGGCGCGCGTCCTCTGTTCTTTCTCGACTACTACGCCACCGGGAAGCTGAGCGCCGAGGTGGCGCGCCAGGTGGTCTCGGGACTCTCGAAGGCCTGTACGGAAAACGGTTGCGCCCTCATCGGCGGCGAGACCGCCGAGATGCCCGGCCTCTACTCCGAAAACGAATACGACCTCGCCGGTTTCATCGTGGGAGCGGTCGAGAAGGGCCGCATGCTGAACGGTTCCGCCATCAAGCCGGGAGACGTGCTCCTCGGACTGCCTTCTACCGGCCTTCACACGAACGGCTACTCGCTGGCCAGGAAGCTGCTCTTCGAAGCGGCCGGGTACGGCGTCAACACCTTCCTCCCCGAGCTCGGCTGCACTGCCGGCGAGGAGTTGCTGAAGGTCCACCGCAGTTATTTGCGGCCTCTCCAGGCTCTCGCCGCCGCCAGGCTTGTAAAGGGCGCGGCGCACATCACGGGCGGGGGCATCACCGGCAATACGCCGCGCATTCTGCCGCCGGGCATCGCCATTCAGGTGAACATCGCCTCCTGGAAAGTGCCGCCCGTCTTCACGCTGCTGCAGCGCCTCGGGCGCATTCCAGAGGACGACTACCGGCGCACCTTCAACCTCGGCATCGGCATGATCCTCGTCGTGGGAAAGAGCAACGCCGGACGTGCGCGAAAGGTTCTCGAGCGCCTGCACGAACCCGTTTTCGAAATCGGACGGGCCGTCCCCCAAAAGCGTGGCGCCGCCCGCGTGGTCTACGTATGAAAAAGAGACTCGGAATTCTGCTTTCGGGGCGCGGCTCGAACTTCGAGGCCATCGCCGATAGCATCGACGCCGGCCGCATCGACGCCGGGATCGCCGTCGTCATCTCGAACCGTCCTGAAGCCCGCGGGCTCGAAGTCGCCCGCCAGCGCGGGCTGAACACCGTTGTCCTCCAGTCCAAAGGCCTCGACCGCGAGGTGTACGACCGCCAGATCGTGGCCGTGCTGAAAGACCACGCGGTGGATCTGGTTTGCCTGGCGGGCTTCATGCGCCTGCTCAGCGCGTACTTCGTCCGCGAGTTCCCGCTCGGTATCCTGAATATCCACCCCGCGCTGCTGCCTTCGTTCCCTGGACTCGATGCCCAGCACCAGGCCCTCGAGCACGGCGTTAAGATCAGCGGCTGCACGGTTCACTTCGTGGACGAGTACCTGGACGCGGGGCCCATCATTGTGCAGCGAGCCGTGCCGGTGCTCGACGATGACACGGCCGATACACTCTCCGCTCGCATTCTGAAAGAGGAACACCAGGCCTACACCGAGGCGATTCGCATCGTGCTCTCGGGCAACTTCCGCATCGAGGGACGAAGGGTCATCGCCGCGGCGCCGGTTCACTCATAGGGCGCAGCTTATCCGCCGATCGAGTACATCGGCCGCGGCGGGGCGACGAATCGCGACGTGTTGATCTCGTGCCCCTCCCACTTGGCGTGCACCGTCGCGCGCAAAGCCTCGGCGATCGCCTCGTCCGGCGCTCCCGACCGCAACAACGGCTTGATGTCGGTCTCCTCGATCGCGAAGAGGCAGTGCCGGAGGTGCCCGTCCGCAGTCAACCGGATGCGGTTGCAGTTCAGGCAGAAGGGACGGCTCACCGAAGCAATGAATCCGATCGCGCCCACCCCGTCCGCGTAGCGGTAGCGCGTCGCCGGGGCCCGCGGATCCCTGTCCGGGATTTCGATCAGGGGCGCAATCTCGCGCGAAAGCACCTCGACGATTTCGTCGGCCACCAGCACCTTCGAGCGGTCCCATATGCCCTGCGCGTCGAGCGGCATGAACTCGATGAAGCGCACCTCGATGCCGTGCTCGCGCCCGAACAGCGCCAGCGGCACCAGGTCCGGCTCGACCAGGTCCTTCACGGCCACAGCGTTGATCTTGATCGGATCGTAGCCCAGGAGCAGGCACTCCTGAATCCCGGCGAGCACGCGGTTCAGTTCGTCCCGGCGCGTGATGCGGATGAACCGTTCGCGGTCGAGCGTGTCGAGATGGATGTTGATGCGCCGGAGCCCGGCATTATAAAGTCCGTCCGCCATCGCGGGCAGCAGGACTCCGTTTGTCGTCAGCGCCAGGTCGTCGATGCCTGGAATGGCGGCGACACGCCGGACCAGGTCCGCCACATCCTTGCGCACCAGCGGTTCTCCCCCTGTGATGCGCACCTTCGTGACACCCAGGGCAACCGCAATGCGCACGAACCGTTCGATCTCTTCGTAGCTGAGTATCTCGGCGCGCGGCACGAACTCCGCCGCGTTCTCCGGCATGCAGTAAAAACACCGGATATTGCAGCGGTCGGTTACGCTGATGCGGAGATTGTTATGCAGCCGGCCGAACGTGTCGCGTAGGCCGTTCGTCATCGGACCGTCACCCGAGCGCAAGCATCCTCTCGAGTGGGATGAGGGCGCGGTCCATCAGTTCCTGCGGAATCTCAACGCGCGGCTCGAGCGTCTCCAGGCAGTCGCGCAACTTCTCCAGCGTGTTCCGCTTCATGTACGGGCACTCGCTGCAGTTGCAGTTCTCGTTGGGCACGAAGTAGAAGCGCTTCTGGGGCGCGAGTCTCGCCAGCGAGTGGGAGACGCCGCTCTCGGTCATCACGATGAATTCTTCCGCTTCCGCCTCAACACAGTGTTTAATGATTGCCGTAGTGGACCCGATGAAATCGGCCTGCGCCAGCACGTCCGGAGGGCACTCGGGATGCGCCGCAACTCGCGCGTCCGGGTGCGCCGCCCGGGCCTCCGCCAATCGGCGGACGTGAAAGGTGGCGTGAACAATACAGGTCCCCTGCCAGATCTTCATGTTGGCGCGCCCTGTCTTCGACTGCACATAGGCGCCAAGGTTGCGGTCGGGCAGAAAGAGAATCGGCCGGTCCGGCGGAATGGAGTTCACCACGTCAATCGCATTGCGCGACGTGCACAAGATGTCGCTCTCGGCCTTCACCTCGACGGACGTGTTGATGTAGCTGACGATCACGTCATCCGGGTGCTGCCGCCGGTAAGCGCGGATGGGCTCGACCGGACAGCTCTCCACCAGGCTGCAGCTCGCCTCCCGGTCCGGCACCACGACGATCCTGCCCTGATTCAGCACCTTGGCGGTCTCGGCCATGAACCAGACGCCGCAGAAAGCGATCACGTCGCCCTCGAACGCCAGCGCCTTGCGCGCCAACTCGAGACTGTCCCCCACCGAGTCCGCCAGGTCCTGGATCTCAGGCTCCTGGTAATGATGCGCGAGCAGAATCGCGCGGCGCTCGCGCTTCAAACTCAGGATCTCGTCGGCGATTGTTGCGGTTAGGAGCATGCGGCTTTACCTCATTGTAGCGCTGGCCCCGTCGGACAGGCCTCCTGGCCTGTCCCTGGAGTTTCTGTATCTTCCAAGCCCAAAGGGGCGAAAGATACTAGCTGCCGCTTGCTCTCCAGCCCCGCCACGCGCTCGGCTACCGGCGCGAGCCGCGGCAGACCGTTCACCGGCGCATCCAGGTAGAACAGCGCCACGGCCGACCAGTCGTCACGGCGGTAAATGTTCGTCCAGGCGCCGGCCGGGACAGGCTGCTTTTCGAGCGGTGGCGCGCCGGGCTCGAGCAGCTTCGTGAGCTTGCCGTGGTCGTCCACGGTGACGGGTTTCACCTGCGCGCCCTTGGCGATCATCTTGAGGACGTTCTCCTTCGTGTCGCCGCCGAGCACTTGCATCGCCACACGAATGTCTTTGTGGAACCACACCGGGTCGGGCACGTGATAGCGGTAGAAGGTGTACTGGCCGGTCTTTTCGTCGGTGACCAGGGCGCCTTGATAGCGGTTGTGGAACACGCCCTCGCCCCATCCGGTGCCGATGTAGTCCTCGGTCCCGGTGCCGTTGATCGTGGGCAGCGCCGTGTCGCCGTCGATGTACATCTTCACTTCACCCTCGCCCCACCAGCCGGTGTACTCGGGGCGCGTGATCACGCCGACGTGCGCGCCGAGGAAACGGCCCTCGCCCCGCACGCGCGGCAGAATGTCGAAATCCTCGCCGAGTTGCGGCTCGCGCACACGGCGCCAGACGGCGTGGAAGTAGAGCTCGTCGGGATCGGGTTTAGCGGTAAGTACGTAATCGACGTCATAGAACAGCAACGGGATGTCGCGGCCGGATTCGTTCGTGAGCGTCAGCTTCGCGCCCTTGCGGAACGGCATGGGAATGTAGCAGTTGAACGAGCGTCCCTCCGGGTTCGACAGCAGCTCGTTTTCGAACGCCACAGCGCGCCCGAGGATCGCGCCGAAGAAGTCGCCGAACGGGACGGAGACGGCGGGCTCGGCGGCGCCGTCCCAATAGATGTCGAGGCGGACCGATCGCAACATCTCGGGCGTGCGCTCGCCGAGGGTGAACCACATCCGCCGGATGGCGCCTGCGCCGTGCGCCTCCATCAGCACTTTCGTCTCGCCGGCTTCGAGCGAGTCGAACGCGTGCCCTTTGGCGCCGCGGTTCTCCGCACCGCCCTGCCCCTTCGCTCCGGCGCGATTCTCGAAACTCGCCCAACGCGTGTCGGCATCTCTCTGCCTTCGCGCGAGGTCGCCCTCCGCGGCCGAGCAGGCCGAAAAACATACGAGAGTGAGGACTCCGAATCGTCGCAGCATGATGAGCCATGCTACGACAATTCCGTTGCGCCCGGCTGAGGCCGGTGATATTCTGTAAACGAGCGTGGATTGATTTAGGCCAGCTTCACGGCCGAGCTAATTGCAACCACGTAAAACAAGTGCTAAAGGCAATCGGTCACGAATTCAGTGAACCCTGCGGCCTCTAGCCCGGGGTTTTTGCTTTTTGGGCGCGCTGTTCGGCCGATTGCGAGTAGCCCGTGCGCAAGCACGCGGAGGAGCTATGAGCATCGGTGCTGAGCCCGCCTGTGCGCGCCTGTACGGCGCGGAAGGCGAACTGGTTTCCGTCCGTATCACCGTCGAGCCGCACTGCCTGGAACAATTGCTGGACGTTCTGGCGCGGCTCGATTTCCCCATCAATCCGCAGCTTTATCACGATGCCGCTGTCATCGAGCGCGGCCCGGACGGCACGCGAGTGATCCACCCCGCGACCATGGTCGAGTTCCCGGCATGGGCCGGCCGCCTGACGGCGGTGCGGGAGGCTCTCGCCCGAGCCGGCTTCAGCTCAACGTGCCTGACGGCGAAGGGCATGCTCGAGGCAATTCACGCCGCCGCGGAGCAGGACACTGCGGCTCCGGACGGCCCAGCGCGGCTGGCCATCCGCCGGCAAGGCGGGTTGAAGGCGATCGCGTAAGAGGCGTTTACGCGAGGGACGGCAGCCGTTCCGAGCCCCGAAAATCGACCCTACCCGGTACTGTGAGGCGCGCGCGTACGCTGCTTTGGCCGCCGCGCAACCCCGCTGCTCAGGGCATCCACGAGCGCCTGAAGATCGAGTGCCTCGATGCCGGGCGCAAGCGCATGAGTTGGCGGCGCGCTGGTCGATGCGCGATGGACGACGGACATTCGAACCGGTGTCCGATCGCCGAGGGAACGGCGTAGCGACGCGAGCGGCCCGGCCATCGCCGGCAGGACGGTTTTCGACGCTTTACACTCGACCATCCAGAGGCCCCCGCGGGCGCGCGGAAAGAGGAAATCGACCTCTAACCCTTGCTGATCGCGGAAGTGGTAAAGCTCCTTGCGCCGGCCTTGGTTCACCTGGCTCTTGAGGATCTCCGCGGCCACGTATCCCTCGAACAAGGCTCCGAGGAAGGGTGACCGTTCCAGCTCCCCCTGAGTCATGACGCCGAGCAGGTAGCAAGCCAGGCCCGGGTCCCCCAGGTACAGCTTCGGGGACTTGATGAGCCGCTTGCCGAAGTTCTCGAAGTAGGGAGGAACCAGGATGATTTGGCCGGTGACCTCTAATACGCGGAGCCAATCGCCGATCGTCGGAACGGATACGCCCAGCGGAGCCGCCAGGTCCGTCCTGTTCAGGACCTGCCCGTGGCGGCTGGCGAGCAGCGCGAGGAAGCGGCGGAATGTCGCCAGATCCCGTACGTTCGTAATCGCGCGGACGTCCCGCTCCAGATACGTTTGAATGTAGGAGCTGAACCACAACGCCCGTCCCCGGGGCCGGGCCAGGACTTCCGGGTAGCCGCCAAGAAGCAGGCTGGTGCGGGCCGTCTCGGCCAGGCTAAACGGAAGCAACTGCAGGATGGCTGCGCGCCCGGCCATCGACTCGCTGACTCCCTGCATCAAAGGCGCTTCCTGGGACCCCGTGAATAGCCACTGGCCTGTTTCTCCCGGATTCTGGTCTATCCGCGTCCGAATGTAGGCCAACAACTCGGGCACGTTCTGGATTTCATCGAACAGCGCGGGCAGCCGGATGCCTTCGAGCAGGCCTCTGGGGTCGGAACGCGCGCGCGCCTGTATGTCGGGATCCTCCAGCAATACGTACATGGCGCGAGGGAACAGGCGGCGCAGGAGTGTCGTCTTCCCGGCTCGGCGCGGTCCGGTGACGACCACGGCCGGGAAGCTGCCGGCCGCTTGCAGCACCACTGCCTGGACGGAGCGGGGTATGTAGCGCATCTATTTGAGAATTCTAAACTGTCGGTTTAGATTTCTCAAATATTTTTTTGGCGATCAGAGCTCGCGTCCTACGGTTTCACCGTACCGCGAACGCGTCCTCGCCGCGCCGCCGTGCCCTATCGCGTTGTCCCGCTCACGTTCCAGCCCTGCACCTCGACAACCGGCTCGGCCTTCTGGAGGTCCGCGGCGCGGTACCGCGCCGTGATCTCGCGCTTCTCGCCCGGCAGCAGCGGGAAGTAGTTGTCCTCCCAGAGCACCGGGAGGATCTCCTCCACCGTGGCCGGCTCTTCCTCGGGCCCGGACTCCCGCCGCCCCACCTTGAGCCGCACGAAGAAGGCCAGCGTGTTGGTCGGATTCTCGATCGTCACGCGCGTGCGGCCTTCTTCGCCCTGTACATCGGATGTGCTGCTCACCTTGAGCTGCACCTTGGGCAACACCGCCAGGGCGGTCATGTCCGCGAATGACTTGGTCGGCGTGAAATACCACGTCGAGCGGTCCCACTCGAGCGTCTCGGGTTTCGCGGAGAGCCAGTAGAAGTTCCTGCTGATCACCTTGCCCGCGCTGTCCGTCAACGTGAGATGCACGAAATACGCGGGCGAAAGGCCTTCGACCGCGGGGATCGCGAATACGCGGCTCGCGGAATCGGGACCGGCGTCGAGCGCGCCTTCCTTCGAGAACTTCTCGGTCATGTCGAGGTTGTAGACCTTCGCCGCAACCTTCAGGCCCGGGAACGCGCGGTAGTACGAGTTCACCACCACCACCGAGCCGTCGTCGTAGGAATACTGCACGTGCAGCGGCTCGTTCGCCTTCTTCGCGCCGAAGTAGGATCCACCCGGCCGCAGGTACCAGTCGTAGAGATGCCAGATCATCGAAGGCCAGCCGTTGTTCAGCATCCACTGGATCACGCCCGTGGAGGTGTACTTGTTCCGGCCGAATGCCTCGAACATGGCGCGGTGCCCCTCGTACGCCATCACCTGCGCCTTCATGGCGTAGTCCTCCACGCCGGTGGCTTTGCCGTAGCGCTCGGTCAGCGCCTCGGTGAATACGTGCAGATCGCGGAACGGCCCGCCGCCGCAGTGGAAATTCCAGGTGGCGTTGATGGGCCACAGCTTGTCCTCCGGCAGCATCTTGCGCAGCGTCTCGATGGGCGGCACCGCGGGCCCGGGACCCGTCTCGCTGTTGAATCCGTGCGCGCCTCCGCGCGTCTTATCGAGCACCCAGTAGGAGGGCGGGACATATTCGTAGGGCCCCGTCATCTTCACGCCCGTGACACCGGTAACCTCCGTGGTTTGCGCGGTGGCCGAGGACTCCACCGGGTTCGGCCATTCATACTCTTTGAGCACCGCCAGGTAGGCCTTTTCGACGTCCTGCGGAGGCGGATTGTCGCTGCCGTTCATCCAGTTCGCGAGCGAGGCGTGCCATCGCAGGCGGCGGACCTGGTCCTTCAGCGACTCCACCGCCACGGTCCTGTTCTCCGGCTTCCAGTCCTTCCACTTTTCCCATGAATCGCAGCAGCACCAGCCGGCGAACACCAGGATTCCCATCTGGTCCGTGAGGTCGAAGAAGTGGTCGTCTTCGAGCTTGCCTTCCATGCGCACCGCGTTCAGGTTCATGTCGCGAACGTATTTCAGCTCGGCTTCCTGCTTCTCCGGCGTGGAATTCAGGAGCATGTCGAAGGCGTAGCCGCCGCCGCGAATCAGGATGTTCTTCCCGTTGATTTTGAAGACGCGGTGCTTCTGGTCGTCGATGACAGATGTAATTTCGCGGATGCCGAAACGGATGGAGGCCTCGGCGGAAACCGTGCCGCCGGTCTCGAACTCGAGCTTCAAGCCGTAGAGGTTCTGCTCGCCTACCTGTGCCGGCCACCAGAGGCGCGGATTGGCGATCTTGAGCTGCGCAAATTTCGCCGGCGTGAACCGGACCACGCGCGTCTCGTTTGCCGCCAGCTCCACCGGCTGCGAGAACTCCACCTGCTCGATGGTCCCTTTCAGCGTTCCCTGAACCGGCTGCGCTGAAGCATTCTGCAGCTCGGCGGTGACCGTGAGCTGCGCCGCGTCCGTCGCGGGCAGGTTGAGTTTCGTGATCACCTGCGGATGCCGCACAGACACCGGACCGGTCGCCATCAGCCGCACCGCGCGCCACAGGCCCATGTTCTTGTCTGCCGGCTGCGGGTACCAATCGACGAACGTGATCGCGAGCTCGTCGCGCTCGGGAGCGATGACTTCGACCGCGAGAGCGTTCGCCCGCCCCGGCTCCACCGCGCGCGTCACGTCAAACTCGAACACCCGCCACGCCCCCGCCATCTTGCTCGCGGCCGCAATCGGCTTCCCGTTCAGCCACACGTTCGCGCGGTAATTGATCGCGTCGAACTTCAACCAGACGGTTTTGCCTCGCCACGCCGCGGGCACGTCGAACTCGGTGCGGTACCACCAACTGTGCCGGAACGGGCTCTCCGGAGGCATCGAGAGGTTGGAGAAGTTGAAGGCGATCGGGTATGTGGTCCCGGCGATGTCTCGCAGGTTCATACCGGCGTACGGGTCGGCGTAAACCTGGTTGTGCACGAGCGCGTTGATCACCGTGCTGGGCACGGTGGCAGGGTACCAACCGTGCGGCCGGAATCCGGCGCTCGAAAGCACGGGCCCGTTTTCGTGGACGTACGCCGAAGACTGGATGGCCCAGTTGTTCTTCAGTACGAGGGTTGCGGACTCGGGCTGCGCCCAAAGAGCAGCGGCCGCGATCAGAACGCTTAGAGGAAGTGCAAATCTGGCAGGCATATATCGATCTCCTGCCGATTGTACTCCGGCCACGCGCGAGAGGTCCGCGCACAGCGGCCTTCGGCCTATTCGGACCGTAGCGCGCCGACCGGATCGACGCCCGCGGCGCGCAGGGCCGGAACCGCGGCCGCGAGCATCGCCACAACGGCCAGAGCTGCTGTGGCGCCGGAAAGAATCACGGGGTCGGCGACGCCGACGCCGTAGAGCCTGCTCGAAACCAGGCGGCTCGCCGCAATCGCCGCCGGGATTCCGATCAGCGCGCCTCCGGCCACGAGCAGCCCGGTTTCCGCAAGCGTCATCCGGACGATGCGGCCCGGAGCTGCGCCGAGCGCCATGCGGATTCCGATCTCACTCGTCCGGCGGGCGACGGCGTAAGAGAGCACGCCGTAGAGACCGACGCACGCCAGTAGAAGCGCCAGCGCGCCGAAAAACGCCGAGAGCTGCGCGATGATCCGCTCGTTCTTCACGCTGCCGTCCAGGAGCCTGTCCAGCGTCCTGATGCGATCGACCGGCACGGTCGCACCCACTTCGGCGACGAGGCGGCGGATGGTCTCGGTCAGCGCTTGCGGGTCGCCGTGCGTCCGCAGCTCGAAATACGCATTCGGCGGCACGCCCGCGAACGCCTGGAAGAGCGGTACATAGAAGCGGCGGTGAATCTCCCCCGTCAGCCTGTGGTCGCGCGCATCACGGGATACGCCAACGATCTCGAACGTGGTCCGGCTGTCCGGGAATTCGTCGGTGATGTGGCGGCCGATCGGGTTCTGTTTGCCGAAGTAGAAGCGGGCCATGCTCTCGTTGATGACGCAGACCTTCAGGGCGCCTTCCGCGTCCTGCGGTCCGATTTCACGGCCCATCAGAATCGGGATACCGACCGAAGAAAAGTAACCCGGGCCAACCTGGTCGAAGCGCGCCGAGTCGTCGCCGCGCTTCTGCGGCTTGTAGCCTTCTACGGAGATCTCATCTCCGGATTCGGTGCCGCTGAACAGGCCGTTTTCGGAGAGCGTTGCCGCGCGCACGCCGGGAAGTGCCCGAAAGCGATCGAGCAGTCGCCGGTAAAGCGCCGCGGCCTGCGGGCCCTTGTAGCCGGCTTCCTGGGCGTCCACGCGGAAGATGAGGAGCTTGTCGCGGCGGTAGCCGAGGTTCACGTCTTTCAGATTGCTCAGAGTGCGGGTGAACAGCCCCGCCGCAATCAGAAGGATCAGCGAGATGGCCACCTGCGCCACGACGAGCGCCTGCCCGGCTCCGAACCTGCGCGTGCTGCCGGTAACGCTACGTGAGCCCTCCTTCAACGCGTCGTTCACTCCGAACCCGCTCACCCGGAGCGCGGGCGCCAATCCGAACAGCACGCCGACAAGAACGGAGACGCCGGCGGTGAAGAAAAGCACGCGCAGGTTCGGGCTCGTGTCGAGATCAATGTCGCCCCCGCCCGAAACCAGATTGACCAGAACTCTGGTAGCCCAGTAGGCAAGCAGAACGCCGAGGGCGCCTCCGAGCAGCGACAGCAGCACGCTCTCCGACAGCACCTGGCGAATCAGCCTGGCCCGGGAAGCTCCCAACGCGATCCGCACGCCGATTTCCTTGCGACGGGAAGCGGCGCGCGCCAGGAGCAGGTTGGCAACGTTCGCGCAGGCAATGAGCAGAACCAGGCCGACCACACCCATCAATACCAACAATGGTTCAGTGAAGCCCTCGCGCAGCTCGGAAACGCCTTTGGCGCCCGCTCTTACCTTGATCTTCTGGTCCGCGAGCTGCTTCCGGAGTTCGGGGTCCGGGTTTGCGCCTGCCTGCGCCTTGACAACGTTCTGGAAAACCGCGTTCAGGTTCGCCTCGGCGCGTGCGACAGTCGTGCCGGGAGTGAGCCGGCCCATGATGTGGAGCCACATGACTCGCTCGACTTTGGCCGGGTCGTCACGCAGCCAGAACCGCCCGGGCATGACCTGGGGCTGCATCACCATGGGAATCCAGAAGTCCGGCGCCGCGCCGACCGTCTCGCCGAGAAACTCCGGCGGCATCACGCCGATGATGGTGTACTGCGACTTGCCCACACGTACGATTCTGCCGAGCACCCCCGGGTTGCGGCCGAGTTTGTTCTGCCAGTAGCGGTAGCTCAGGACGATATAGGGCGCGCTGCCCGGCCCTTTCTCTTCGGCTGCCGTGAACGTCCTCCCCAGCAGCGCATCGACGCCTAGCACGCGGAAATAATCCCCGGAGACCAGCCGTGCGCGTACCTGCTCTTCAGGCGCCCCCTCGACGCTCGCGTTCATTCTGCTGGCATCGCTTTGGGAGGAAAAGGCTCCGGCGAGCACGGTGGATTCGTTCCGCAGGTGCTCGAACTCCTCGTAGGTGAACAGCCCGCGCACCCCCGTGTTCAGGCCGATCGCAACGCCTGACGAGTCCGGATCCGACAGCAGGACGAGTTCTGAGGGGTTGCGAATGGGCAAGGACCGCAGCAGCACCGCATCGATGAGCGAGAAGATCGCCGTGTTCGCTCCGATGCCCAGGGCGAGCGAGGCGAGCGCGACGAGAGTGAATGCCGGCCGGGCGGCCAGCAGGCGGGCGGCGTAGCGAATGTCCCGGCCGAGTCCATCCAGGAAGTCGAATTGACGCATAGGTACCTGCTCCTGCTTGGACGAACTTCTGTCGCTATGGTGACAGAATTCGACCTGGAGAATCTATCGTCCGGCCGTTTCGCGAACCGCGCGGCCGGCAGCGCTGGGCCGGCTCGCCGCTATGATGGTTATGTGCTCCGCCGCGTTGCCGGTACGGTTCGCCGTTACGGCATGTTTGTGCCCGGCAGTCGCGTGGGAGTCGCGGTCTCGGGCGGCGCGGACTCGGTTTGCCTGCTCCACCTGCTCAAGGAACTCGCACCGGAGTGGGACCTCCACCTTACCGTTCTGCACTTGAATCACCTGTTGCGCGGCGAGGAGTCGGATGGGGACGAACGCTTCGTCTGCGAACTTGCCTCCGTATCGGGCCTGCCGTTCGAATCGACCCGCGTCGATGTCGCCGGTCTCGTGGCCCGCTCAGGAGGCAATCTGGAACAGGCCGCGCGGGGCGCCCGCCGCGAGTTCTTCCTGGATCTTCTGCGCCGCGGCGTGCTTGATCGCATCGCGCTCGGCCACACGCGCTCCGACCAGGCGGAAACCGTGTTGTTCCGGTTCTTGAGGGGGGCCGGCATGGCCGGTCTTGCCGGTATGCGCCCGGTCACGCCCGCCGGCCTCATCCGCCCGCTGCTCGAGGTCACGCGCGCCGAAGTGCTCGAGTACCTGACCGCGGAAGGCCTGCGATGGCGCGAGGACGCCAGCAACCTCGACCTTGCCTTTGCGCGGAACCGGATCCGGCACGTGCTGCTACCGGAACTGGTGCGGAACTGGAACCCGGCCCTGATCGAAACGCTTGCGGGCATGGCGGCGGTCGCGGCGGACGAGGAGCGCTACTGGGCGATGGAGGTCGAGCGGCTCGCGCAAGGCCGCCTCGTGGAACGCGGGGGCGCCGTGATCGTTCCGGCCGATTGGCTGGCCGGACTCCCCCGGGCGGTTGCGCGGCGGGTAGTCCGGCACGCCGTCGCGAAGGCCAAAGGGGACCTGCGCGGGATTGACGCGCCGCACATCGAGCAGATTCTGGAGCTTACGAGATCACTTGAGGGTAGCGGCCGCACCCAGGCGCCCGGGGTGGACGTGATCCGCTCTTTCGACTGGCTCCGTCTGGCGCCGCTTGCCGAGGTGCGGCCCGGGCGGGATTACGAGATTCCCGTGACAGCGCCCGCGCGCGTAAACCTGCCAGCCGGCGGCGTGCTGTCGCTCGAACTAACGGAAAAATATGAGGAAACCCGATCCGCTGCCTCTGGTTCCATCGTCTATAATAGAGGAGGCTTCGAGTTGGACCGGGCGCGGATTCCCGGTAGTCTGTCCGTGCGTAACTGGAGGCCGGGTGATCAATATCGACCAGCCGGACATACCCGCGATATCAAGATCAAACTCCTCTTTCAAACCGCCCGTATTCCCTTGTGGGAAAGGCGGATATGGCCGATACTAACGTGCGAGGGTGTTATTGTGTGGGCGGCGAGCTTCGGACCGGCGGCGGAATATGCCGCTACGGAGTCCAGCCCCGTTATTCTGAAGGTACGTAAACTTGAATTCTGACATCCGACCTTCGACTGCGGGCGTCTTACTAATAGACAGCTCCGTAACAAAAGCCGGCTGCGACACTTGGACTGGACCTACGCTCGTGCAACGTTCTCAGGGCCGGCCAGGCAGGGGGGCGGGAGATAGCAATGAATTCTAATGTCAAGACAGCAGTGTTCTGGGTGGTTCTGATCATGGTGGTGGTCCTCTTCTGGACCGTGGTGCGCACCGGCCAGCGGCGCGCCGACCGCCAGCTCACCTTCACCCAGTTCACTAACGATGTGAAGGCCGGCAAGGTCAAGGACGTCACCATCAACGGGATGGAGGTCCACGGCTCCTACAAGGACGACAACGCCGGTCTCCATACGCTGATTCCCGCCAACTATCCCGACATCTACAAGCTTCTGCAGGACAACAACGTCAACATCGACATCAAGGAGACCAACTCCGGCAACTGGGTCTCCGTGCTGATCAACGCAATTCCCTTTATTCTGCTGCTCGCTTTCTGGATATTCATGATGCGGCAGATGCAGAGTGGCGGGAACAAGGCCCTGAGTTTCGGGAAGAGCCGCGCCCGGCTGCACTCCTCGCAGCAGAAGAAGGTCACGTTCAGGGATGTCGCGGGCGTGGAAGAGGCCAAAGAGGAATTGCAGGAGATCATCGAGTTCCTGCGGGAACCTCAGAAGTTTCAAAAGCTTGGCGGCCGCATTCCCAAGGGCGTGCTGCTGATTGGCCCTCCCGGCACCGGGAAGACGCTGCTTGCCCGCGCCATTGCAGGCGAGGCGAACGTGCCGTTCTTCTCGATTTCGGGCTCGGACTTCGTCGAGATGTTCGTCGGCGTGGGCGCGAGCCGCGTCCGCGACCTGTTCGAACAGGGCAAGAAGAACGCGCCCTGCATCGTCTTCATCGATGAAATCGATGCGGTCGGCAGGCACCGCGGCGCGGGTCTGGGCGGCGGGCACGACGAGCGCGAGCAGACCCTCAACCAGTTGCTGGTGGAGATGGACGGCTTCGAATCGAATGAAGGCGTCATCCTCGTGGCCGCTACAAACCGTCCCGACGTGCTCGATCCGGCCCTGCTGCGGCCCGGACGTTTTGACCGCCGGGTTGTCGTCGGGCGCCCGGATGTGAGGGGCCGCGAGGCCATCCTCCGCGTCCACACGAAGAAGGTCCCGCTTGCGGATGACGTCGATCTGATGGTGCTGGCGCGCGGCACGCCGGGCTTTGCCGGCGCGGACCTTGCGAACCTGGTGAACGAAGCCGCTTTGATCGGCGCCCGCCAGAACCGCAAGGTCGTCACAATGGCCGATTTCGAGCTGGCCAAGGACAAGGTCCTGATGGGCGTGGAGCGCAAGTCGCTGATCATCAGCGAAGAAGAGAAGCGCAACACGGCCTATCACGAGGCCGGCCACGCGCTCGTCATTGCGCTGATGCCGAGCGCAGACCCGCTCCACAAGGTGACCATCATCCCGCGCGGCATGGCGCTCGGCGTCACGATGCAGTTGCCGGAGGACGACAAGCACTCCTACACGAAGGACTACCTGGAGACGCAGCTTGCCGGCCTGATGGGCGGCCGCATCGCCGAAGAGATCTTCATGAAGCACATGACCACCGGCGCCGGCAACGACATCGAGCGTGCCACCGACGTGGCGCGGAAAATGGTGTGCGAGTGGGGCATGAGCAGCCTTGGCCCGCTGAGCTTCGGCAAGAAGGAAGAGCAGATCTTTCTCGGCCGCGAGATCGCGCAGCACCGCGACTACAGCGAGGACACGGCGATCCGGATCGACCAGGAAGTTCGGAAGATCGTCGGCGAGGCCTACGACCGGGCGCGCGCGCTCATCGAGGAGTTCTCCGATGCGCTCGTTCGGATCGCCGAGGGTCTGCTCGAGCGCGAAGTGCTGGATGGCGACGAGATCCGGCAGTTGATCGAGGGGAAGGAACTGCCTCCGATGCGCGCCGCGGTTCCACCGACCGACCGCGGGCAGCAGCAGGTGGTCCGGCCCGAAGGCGGCCGGCGCCTCCCGGGCGGCCTGATCGAGGGCGAGCGGCCGCAACCGGCTTGAAATCGGCGCAGATTGCGTGCAAAAACCTGCAAACAAGCCCGTTTTGCATGCTATTTGGCGCCAATTAGCGCACTTTTGACGGCCTCACGGCGGATCGGGCTGCAGGTTTCAGAGAAGGGTCTATACTCGTCGTTTAAGCTATGCCTGTCCACCAGAACGGGCGGAACGCCCAGCGCGTCCCGCCCTTCCCCGTTTACCTGTTCGACATCGACGGCACTCTGCTTGACTCCGCCGACGACATCTGCGGCGCCATTCTCGAGGTGCTCGAAGCAACCCCGTGCCCTCCGCTTCAGCAACCGGACCTGATCCGCTTCATCGGCGTGCATCTGCTGGAGATGTTTCGCGAACTGCTGCCTGATTACACCGAGGAGCAGTACGACGAACTCATCCGCCACTACCGCACGATTTACCCGGCGCGCGAGCACCGCTCGACGCGCATCTACCCGGGTGTGCGCCAGGCCCTCGCGGCGCTTGGCGGCCGCAAGTCCACGGCGACAACGAAAGCCACTCCCACCGCCCGCGCCGTGCTCGAGCAGTTCGGCCTGGCCGGCCATTTCGATCACGTGCAGGGAACGGACGGTTTTCCGCACAAGCCGGCGCCCGATGTTCTGCTCGCGTCGCTCGAGGTTCTCGGCGTGCCGGCTGAAGACTGCCTGTTCATCGGCGATGCCCCGGCAGATATGGAAGCAGGCCGGCGCGCGGGAGTGAAGATCTGCGCCGCCCGGTACGGTTATGGCGACGCCGCGGAGATGGCGCGGTTCAAACCCGACTACTGGATCGACGATTTGCGGGAGCTGCTGCCGAGCTGGGACGCCGGGGAACCGGGCTCCTCGCGCAACATGTGGTGATACCATAGCAAACGATATGAATCGCCGCACTTTTCTGAAATCCGCCGCAGTGCCGGCCGCTGCCGCGCTGCCCTCACTCGCCTCGGCTCAGGCCGGTGGAAAGAAGTTCCGCATCTCTCTCGCGGAGTGGTCCATTCACAAGGCCATCTTCGCGCGCATGGTGACGAACCTCGACTTCCCCCGCATCGCGCGCGAGCATTTCGGCATCGAAGGCCTCGAGTTCGTCAACGGGCTTTGGGAAGCGCCGACCCAGGACTACATCGACGAACTGAAGAAGAACATCGCGGACACAGGCACGAAGGCCGTCCTCATTATGTGCGACGGCGAGGGTCTGATGGGCCACTCGGTGAAAGCGACGCGTTACCGGGCGGCCGACAACCATCGCAAGTGGGTGGACATTGCGGCCGAGCTCGGCTGCCACTCGATCCGCACCAACATGTACCCGGACAAGCAGCCCACGACTCCCGACGAGATCAGCCGTTTCATCGAGAACTGTGCGGACAGTTTCCGGCGCTTGTGCGAATACGGCCAGAAGGCCGGCATCAACGTCATCATCGAGAACCACGGCGGGATCTCGTCGAACGCGGACGTGGTGCTGCGGCTGATGAAGACGGTGAACCTCCCCAATTTCGGCACGCTGCCGGATTTCGGCAATTTCCCGCCGGAGATCGACCGTTACGACGCCATCCAAAAGCTGATGACATACGCCAAGGGCGCCAGCTTCAAGTGCTACGAGTTCGGTCCCGACGGCAAGGAAACGAAGTTCGACATGGACCGCGTAATGAAGATCGTTCTCGATTCCGGCTACCACAACTGGGTCGGCATCGAGTACGAAGGCGAGCGCCTGCCGGAGTTCGAAGGCGTCGCCGCCGCGAAGCGGTACCTGGACCAGCTCCTGGCCTCGTAGCCCTCGAGCCTAGTCTAGTGCGGCGCAAATAATGTGTGGTTTGCCGGCTTGTAGTGGTGCTTTAGTGTGGAGACGGATCAGCGGAGCTGTCTTTCCCGGAGTTCTTTACAAAAGCGCTCGACTCCTCGCGCTTGGCCTTCCGCTTCCGCGTCCCACTCCCGCTTCGGTCATTGCAGTGTGCTCTCCAAGTAGTCGAGGTACTTCTTAAGGCTAACGACAAACTCCTTGCGAATACCAGAATCGAAACGGACGCGAGCGAATACCACTCTGTCGTTTTCCTTACCTACGGGAGTGGAGATCTCCTCCGGCGCTGGCGCTTGGCGAGGCGTAGCCGAGGGGATCGCTTGGGCCCCAGGTGGCAACGTAACGGGACCATGGGATGGTTTGCCCCTCAATTCGGGACTGGCTTCGGTTTGCATATTGCCGCTCTTCTGATCCTCTAAATCTAATCCTAACACAGCCAAGTCCAATAAACCAGCGAAATCCAAAGTGTCCCTGAGGTCTCGTATGAACGCATCCACCGCATTCGGATTGAACTTCTTAACAGCGATCAGTTCAGACCGTAATGCAGTATCCGAAGGCAGCCCAGACTCCGCGTAAGTCTTCAGGATCTCCCGGAAAATCCCAGGACTCACAGCGGCCTGCTGTATGGCTGCCAATCGGACTGGATCGTCTTCTGGACGGACAACGATATCGATACCCCTCTGGGTGAATATTAGCCTATCGTTTACTTCGTCCACGAGGCCGAAGCTCTTTAGGGCCGATAGTAGGCGCCCGGCTTCCCCGTGCGGGTTCTCATATCCCATGTGCTTCAAGGCAGCCGTCTTTGGGGACGGTGCCAGTTTGTCCTCTTTGTATATCGCGCCGATCTTGGCCACGGCTACTCGAAGACCGATACCAGGATAGTTCGGGCTGCGATGGCGCGGTTTCTTGCCTTTGCCGGTGGCGGACTCGCCACCATTACTGTTCTCTAGCATATCGGTTGTCCATCCCGATAAAGAGTGTAGCACAACTGCCACCCCTAATGGAAGAGACTCTGACCGGGGGCAAAACGATAAAACGCTTGACGCTAATGGGCTCTACCATGATATACTGGGGGAGCAATGAACAAGGCCACCGAATTCCAGTCGAGCGACCCGAATCTGATGGCCTTCTACTCTTGCCCCTGTAGCTCAGCGGAAAAGGGCGTAAGGCCGGATCAGCCGTCGAAAAGCGATCCCGGCCCCAGGCCCGAAGAGCAGCCGCCTACTAAGCGGACGGGCGCAGGTTCGATTCCTGCCAGGGGTACCACGTTAGTCAGCCCCGCCGACAGTGCCAACTGTCTGCGGGGCCTAGCCTCGGGCAAGCCCAAGGCAGGGTTGCTTACACCCACTGCCATTTTGGACCCTCTGCCCGGAGAAAGCAAGGTTCAAGATGACCTGCCACAACTGCCGAATCGAAATGGCCAAGGCGGGGTTTTATGGCCGGAAAAGGGTTCAACGCTGGAAGTGCCAGCAGTGCGGTCGGCGGTTCTCTGAGCCACAGGAGAAGCCCTTCGGGGCCGACGTTCGGCTCCCCCGTGAGAAGGTTGCGATGATCCTCCGTTGCTGTCAAGGGCGGAGTGAAAGTTTCCCACCGTGGCGGAGGAGAAGGGGACCACTGAGGCGCGCGAAGCGCCGCCTCGTTCGGAGGGCGAAGCCCGCCCGAGGCCGGTCTTGTTCTTGTGAGTGAGAGG
>Ga0209777_10003008_pt1 | contig 21367 bp, 13 predicted proteins | sample FrelakmetHBP12HB_FD_187147 | JGI IMG/M metagenome (GOLD analysis project Ga0209777, IMG submission 187147) | Freshwater lake sediment microbial communities from the University of Notre Dame, USA, for methane emissions studies -HBP12 HB (SPAdes)... | ecosystem: Environmental > Aquatic >...
TCCGTGAGGGACATTGAAATTTCCTCACAAGGTAGAATAATGTGACACTCTCCATATCGAAAGAGGAGAGAAACGGGGAATACAAAGCATACCTAAAGGAGGAAACTACATCATGTCTACTCGACAAAAGCAAACAATAAGATTATTTTGCAGTTTGATTATTGCGCTCACCATCGGCTGTTTTATCGGGACCGCTGCATTCGGGCAGGAAGCGAGCGGGAAAACCAAAGTCATTCACAAGGTCGTTTACATCAATGCCGAGCAGGGAATTGATCCCCGCGCAGTTACCATATTACCGGGCACTACGGTTATATGGATAAATAATGCAAATGGTCGCCTGCAGCTGAAGTTCACCGATCAGCAGGTTTCACTGGCATGTGCTGCGCCGGTAAATTTTTCCCTGGATGAGAATAAAGTCTTCATCTCCACGGGAATTCCTCTGGGAGGCGTAGCAAGCCTGTGTTTTGTGCAGAAGGGAGAGTTTAAGTATAAATTGATCAGGTTGGATCAGGTTGGCGCGCCCAGTGCGTCAGCCATCGGAGCAATAAAGGTTCAATAACCAGCAGCCTGTTTTTATATTGCCCTTGAGCGCAACACCATCATGAGGGAAGCATAACAAGGGGCTGTTACCTGGCGGCAAAAGTAGATACATCGTAGCAGCCTCAGGACAGCCCTCTGTATGCCTTGTGAGTCGCCGTTAAAGCTGTGCGCCGCAGGTCCATGTTTCCGTGAGCACGCTGTCTTTGTGCCGTAAGAAGGCCCGCATCTCCACCAGCGGCCTTCTGTCGGGCACGATCTTATCAACAATGGTCGGGTCGCTTTCAGGCTTCACGGTAAAGACAAGCCGCCAGCCGCCGGTAACGGTGTTTTTATATACCTGCTGCTCCAGGAGCCGTCCGCCAGCTCCCACGTTGACAATGCCTTCCACCGGGTCTCCCGCCTTCAGCTTTTCAAGTTTGCTGCCTTCAAAATCGACAATGAATTTTTTAACCCCGGGCTGCTTCGGAGTTTCAGTCCTTGTTGCGACAACGCGGCCCGCGGGCGGGCGCTTCTGATCCGGGTAGTGCCAGCTTAAGGTGTAGGCGAATGATAGCGGCTGCCCGACAGGTGCTGCTGCCGGCCGCCAGAAGGCAACGATGTTATCATGGATTTCATCATCAGTAGGGATCTGTACCAGCTCAACCCAGCCCTTCCCCCACTTGCCTTTAGGGCTACACCAGAGGCTCGGGCGATAGTCATACCGGGCCTCCAGATCCTGATAGTGATCAAAATTCAAATCACGCTGGACAAGGCCAAAGCCGGCAGGGCTGTCTGCCTGAAACGCGTTGACCCAGAGCCCCTTGGGGTTGAACAGCGGCCGCCACAGCCATTCGCCGTTTTCCATGTGAATCATGAGGCCGTCTGAGTCGTGTATTTCAGGCCGGAACCAGTCTTTAGGCCGTATATTAATATTTTCACCGTAAAAAAACATGCTGGTCATGGGAGCAATGCCCAGCTTGTCAACTCCCTTGCGCAGGAAGATGGTGCATTGCGTATCCATAAGGGTTTCTTTGCCCGGCGTGATCACAAATGAGTACGCCCCTGCCATTCGCGGGCTGTCAAGCAGGGCATACACGGTTATTTGGGTATCACCGGGCTCGGGGCGCTTCACCCAGAATTCACGGAACCAGGGAAACTCCTCTCCTGAAGGCTGTGCCGTGTCAACCGCGAGGCCGCGCGCTGAAAGGCCGTATTGCATTGATTTGGCCACGGCCCTGAAGTAGCTTGCACCCAGAAAAACCGCCGCCTCATCCTTATAGGTTTCGTTATTCAAGTTGTAATGAATTCTGAAGCCTGCAAATCCAAAGTCCTGGGGAATTTTTGCCTTAAGCTCCTGCGCGCTTTTTTCATAGATAAAAAGATCAGTGGAAAACCTGATGGGGACCGGCCCTGCAGGCAGTATCTCATTTATTTTTACCGTGCGGTCAAAATAGAGGCCGGCATGGAAGAACTGCAGCTCAAACGGCAGGTTTTCTTTGCGCCAGTGAGACTTGTCGGGGATGAAGCGGATATCACGCAGCTGATCATAGGTGATTTCAAGAAGCCATTTCGGCATCTTGCCCCGCGGGTCCTCATACGCCGCGGAAGAAAGCTTTTGGGCCTTCTCGACAACATCTTTAAAGCCGTACTCCGGCTTCGGCGACTGCTGCGTCTTTTTTGTGTGCTTGTCTTTTGCTTTAGCGTGGATGGACGGAGAGAAAGAAAAAATTATAAAACCAAGAATTGCGAAGAACAAAACAGTTTTTGATACACGCAGAGCAGTCGTTGTTAGCGTTATGTTGTGCATGGGCATTTTCATAGTCCTTTCCTGTTTCCTGGTGAAGAAATAAGAATAGCTTTTCATTATGCCGGCTATAAGCTTTCCTGCCGCAGTTATTGCTGCTCACAGCAGCATATATACTATACTAACTGTTTTTGCTGAGTCAAATATGATTTTACGAAAGCTTTGTGAATGATGAATTTATGCTATGTTTTTAATGGTGTGCTTCCCCAGCCCAAAGCCGCGGTCTTTCTGACATTTACCTTGCCCAAGCCATGGGCGTACATTACTATTACTCTATACAACAAAGGAGATTAACAATGAAAACAGACCATAAAATAACTTTGGAAATTCCTGACGACCTCTATGCCGGAATTGTTGATTTCAGAAAAAAGACGCGAATCCGTGATGCCAAATCAGCGGTTGTGGAACTCATCAAATATGCGTTGACACTGCCGCCATACTTTAAGAACTTTGATTGGGAAAAAGCTGAAAAGGAAGCAGATGCCGAAATTAAATCAGGCAGGGTCAAACGCTTCTCAACTGTTGATGATTTCCTGGCAGAGCTTAAGGCATGAAGATTGTGCAGGCGGATTCTTTTAAACGGGGCTCCCAATTTTCAATAAACCTCATCATGCCCGCCGATATCTATAAGCAGAACCTCATTTTTGCCCAGGAATCTGAAAATCACCCGGCAATTATAATCAACACTGAACGCCCACAGTCCCTGCAGTTTCCCCGTCAGCTTGTGTGTTTTTAATTGTTGATCAAATGGATTGTTGGTGAATTTCTTTACCGCGGCCAAAAACGCCCCTTGAGTTCGTCGCTACGCATTATCTTCTTTTTGTAAACCCGTTTAAACCCCTGGTCCCATACGATGTTAATCATTTTCCAAATCCTCATATAGGGCCTTCAAGCTCCCCTTTTTAACCTGCCCCTTTTTGAGATTGGCATCCGCCTGTTTCGCCCGACGTGCAATGGCATCCCGTTTGGCTTCTATGAGTTGTTTTGTGATAACATCAATGGCATATTCCTTGTCTTCCAGCGGCAAGTGGCTGAACTCATCAATAATCTTGTTTAATCCTGCAGTGCGCATAAAGACCTCCTTGTTTGAAATTCCAACTGCTCTTTTATTTTCTTGCACTATGATAATTTAGTCAAGCAAAGGTTCCAGCTTAATTCTGGCCTTGCTTTTTTTGAAGCCTTTCCCCATGTGCTCCTGAAAAGCGCGGGCGAAGAGGCGATTCTCTTCATCCGTCTCAATCCCCTCGTGATCGGGTCGTGTACTGCAAGGATGAAGGCTGAATTATGAAGGATGAATATCTCCCCTTGTTTAGTTATTCTTTGGTTTATGGTTTATCTTTTACTTTCTTTGCGCAGGTGACAAGTATCGCCATAATTTCATTAGCTTCTTTGCACAGCGCTTCCAATAGGTGTTCTTCCACAATCCCGGCGCCAATCAATAATTCCATCCAGTACATTGCTTCTTCCAGTTCCTGCATGCCGCCCTCAATTTTACTGATAAATTCTGCATTGGAACGGCTGCGCTGCGCTTCTCTATAATGAGCACCAACTGAAGTGCCGGAACGCAACAGTTGCTTACCAATTACCTGTGCTTCAGGAGATTTTGGCAGCGCTATATAACAGCTGATAACACGCAATGCAAAATTAACGGTTCTGTCTTTTAAATTCTTGCCAGGGTTCATCCTTCCGCCTTCTTAATTCATCCTTTGTTTTCAATCCCCTCGTGATCGGGTCTTATACTGCAAGGATGAAGGCTGAATTATGAAGGATGAAGTCTCCCAGTTAAACCTACTCCTGGCTTTTAAATCCCTTTCATCCTTCATCCTTCCGACTTCTGCCTTTCTCCCAGTCCCCTCGTGATCGGGTCGTGTACTGCAAGGATGAAGGCTGAATTATGAAGGATGAATATCTCCCCTTGTTTAGTTATTCTTTGGTTTATGGTTTATCTTTTACTTTCTTTGCGCAGGTGACAAGTATCGCCATAATTTCATTAGCTTCTTTGCACAGCGCTTCCAATAGGTGTTCTTCCACAATCCCGGCGCCAATCAATAATTCCATCCAGTACATTGCTTCTTCCAGCTCCTGCATGCCGCCCTCAATTTTACTGATAAATTCCGCATTGGAACGGCTGCGCTGCGCTTTTCTATAATGAGCACCAACTGAAGTGCCGGAACGCAACAGTTGCTTGCCAATTACCTGTGCTTCAGCAGATTTTGGCAGCGCTGTATAACATCTGATAACACGCAATGCAAAATTTACTGTTCTGTCTTTTAAATTCTTGCCAGGGTTCATCCTTCCGCCTTCTTAATTCATCCTTTGTTTTCAATCCCCTCGTGATCGGGTCTTAGTTTTCAATGCCCCTCGTCTATGAATGGCAGGTTAAAATTAGCTAATTTTTATTTAACGCTTCCATCATTTCGGTTACTTTTTAGACGATGTTCACGAATATAATCTACAACATTTATTTCATTACTTGGTTCTGGTTTTACACTGTTCTGTTTCTTCTTCATCTCTTTATAAAACGTGCCTTTTGCTTCTTCATCTTCTTCTGTTGGAATAACTATCTTCTTTATGGGGTCAGGGTCTTTGTATTTATATTTCTCATCAGATAACTTTTGTGGAATTGCTTTGTTTAATAATATATCTGCTTCAATTTGTGCAATGCGTTCTCTGTCACGTATCTTTTGCAGTCTTTTCATTTCGCTCTCTACTGTTATGCGTTCCTTCTCCTCCTCCTTCTTCTCTTTTCTTAATCTTTTTTGCACAACCTCACGCCTTACTCGATTCGTAGAATCGTTAAAATAATTATTCATTCGCTCTCTTGCTATCTTTAACATAACTCCTCTTTGTTTGTATGCGGTGCAGCACAATTGCTACCCCGCTGCGAAGAATTACTAATTACACAAGACCGGGATACTATTTAGCCTCTTTAAATCTATCTCTGACCGCTTGTAATTTATCTTCATGTTATCACCTTCTTTTACACAGAACGATGAGTGTGTGTGCATTTCCAATGGTGCGAGGAACTTGTACAATAAAACAGTAATGCCTCAAAATTAGTGTGTAATATCTGAGCCCATAGTTTCTATATCATTAAAGGTTGGCGCTGGCATTCATTCACAAGAGACATTATCGTTAAGACCTAATTCTCGTAAAGCCACTTTAATCTCTTCAACCTGTTGTTTTGATATTCCCTCAGGGGGGGCAATCTCAATATCGAGCCCGACCTTAACTCCGCCAGACGTTACATATTTCGCCAGCACTTTGGTGTAAAAATTCATCCATTTCTGCGGCTGGATTTCGCCCTGCCAAGAGATTTTTTTATATTTGTCTTGCTCTGTTGGCCGAGGAGGAGGCTTAATTGCTTCTTTAGAGATAGTGATTTCAGCTACAGTCGATAAGTTTCCGGCTTTTGCAACAACCTGAAACTGCCCTTCTTTATCACCTGCAGTGAAAACGCCTTTATCATCAATAGTGCCACCAGTTGCTTGCCACGCAAAATCTTGAACAGCAATATTCCTGTTGTGTTGATCGTATCCTTTTACAATGAATCCCTGCGCCTTTTTTGGTTTCAAAACAATGCTTGCAGGAGATATTTCAAGCCTTGTAAGTTTTGGGGGTTCTACATGCTTCTTTGCTTCATCTCCTGTTACGATAAACATGTCCTCTGAGATTTCGATGTCTGTTGCAGGAAGGCTTGTATTATAATAAAATGGCTTGTATTGACCATCAGCGGTCTTGCCCAAGTACCCAATAATTCCATTTTCCACACCACGAGCGATTGTTTCCTTTATCGCATCAGGGTTAAGCAAACGGGGAAATTGAGGGGAAGCAAAGAAGGTGTCTTTCACTGCTTTGCTGCTCCATTCTATAAAAGCAGGGGGCCAATTGCGAATAAGGAAGTTGGGACTGGGACTTTCCTCTATTTGGTTTTCCCGTCTTAATCTATCAAGGATAAGTTTTGTCAGAGATTCTGCCGCACTTGAATGGGAAGGGCCAAATTCTATCGGAAGCCAGTCATTATTTTTTCCTAGCAACATGACTCTACTATACGTTCGCCATACTGCCTCTTTTAAATCCCTTTCTGCTTTTTTTTGATTCGTAGATAGTTGGCGCTTTTGAGATTCATCAAGGTGTAATTCATCTAATTCATCATCGATATCTTCCCATGCGAGCAGTATTCGTGCTTCTTCATAGAGAGATCCGGAAGCATCAGGAATACACCATATTAGGGCACTCTTGAATGTCCTTGCGGAAGTCCCATATTCCCTGCTCAACTGGTCAATTAATTGTAGAAGCTTTTTGTCATCCTGTATTGTTGGGTCAGGAGCAAGAATCACGAATGTTAAAACTGCTCTATCTGAAATCTGATTGCTTTTTTCGGGGAAAAAGTTTTTCTCGACTACCGCGCCGCTCGTTAATTGACCTGCTGTGAAAATCTTCTGAATTTCTGCTTTGACTGTCTCTTCAATTCGAGGCGGTTGGATGTTGGCCTTGCGATCAGACAAGATTTTATTAAGATTAGGCAGAAGGCTAAAACGGTATTTATTTTTTTCAACTGATAAAAAGTAACAAGCTGTAGTTAATGTCTCAAGGGCAGTCTCCACATTGCCAATGTCAAGCTCCGGCTCAGCTACGGCAAGTCTAATTTCAGGCAAGGTGGCTTCAGCGCGAGCCTGTCCGCCGTTTGACTCAAAGAAAACGGTGGTTGCCGTTTTTTGGTGCAGCCGGGTTTTTTTTATGGTTTCAACTGCCTCTTTATCCAGTCTAACAGCAAAGGCTTCTTTTTTACCCACAATATCAGTGGTTACGGGTCCTTCAAGCCGGTTTTCGCCAAGTTGTTCAAAGACCGCTGACCTAAACATTGGATCGTCAAGAGGTGCTGTTCCGATACTGATAAGAGGGTCCTTATGTGCGCACTTGAATCCATCAACGTAGGCTTTCGATACCCACAATGCAAGAAGCCTGAGAACTCCTCTTGTCTGCTGAAACCGTGGCAGAGCCTGCCATTTGCGCTGAAACACTGACAAAACTGTTGGATGAAAGGGATATGAGGCTATGAAAGCTTCACGGGCGTTGTCTGCAGAAAACCATGTAGGTATTTGCTGTCGGTGGCCTATTATCCAATCACTATAAGCGCTGGCAACATTTTTTGCTTCATCCGGCACACCGTACCACTCAAAAAGCCTTCTTCGGATAATTTCAGATATTTCTTCCTCGGCAGACATAATGACTGCCTTCCCTAAACGGTCTAATAATTTTTTAAATCTGCTATATTCAGTCTGGTCATCAGCAGTCATTTCCAGTTCTGATGCTGGAATAGACACAGCTAATACTACATTGTCATGTCCGCGCACTTCTTCTGAAAGATTTTGAATAAAATTGTATAGTTGGGCGGCTAATCCGCTTTTGCGATTTCGGCTTATGTAGTTCATAAGCTCGTCAACAAGTATCAAAGCCGGCTCATTTTCAGGGAGAAATTTTCTTATTATCTCGCTGGATGGCGCAATAAGCTGCTCTTCATGCTCCGCTACAAACGAAAATGCTTTTTGACCTCCAAGCTGAAAAGCAATTTCACCCCACGGGGTTTTCCGCAAAGGAGTGCCATCGCTCCCACCCCTACCAGCAATGGAATCAAACTCTGTCCCAACAAATACAGCGGTTTTCGTCTGAGGGATATTCTTAATACCGGCTTTGTCAATTATAGACCTGACACCCTTCCAGTTTGAAGCAGCATTGCCTCCATTCGCAAGATGATAAAGAAGGGTAAGAGCATGAGTTTTCCCGCCGCCAAATTGTGTGGTCATATTAAAAACAGGGGAGGTCTCAACTTTTAGCCCAGAAAGACGGCGGACAACTTCAGTAGAAATCCCAGTAAGACTTTTAGTTAAAAAGGTTCTTTCAAAAAATCTTTCAGGATCTTGATAAACACCAGGGGCTCTTCCATCTCTTACCTGCTCAAGGTGCACGGCAAATTCTGATGCATCCAGAGGTTTCCCTTCTCTTAAATCTTCTCGCGGTGTAACTATTTTATACCAGGGTTTTAAAGCCATGCTGTGCCCCTCTCTCAGATTAAGTGAAAAGTTCCGGTATTTTTATCGAGTTGCCACCATTTAAAAAATTTATAGGGAAACGTAGCCGAATCATCACGACTGCCCACGACTATTAATGTCTCACCATGCAGGGTTATCCGCCCACTTAAAGCCATCGCCTGTATAACTTCATTTCTAAGGAACCCAATAAGAGTTGAACTTTCCTCAGAGGTTTTGCGATAACAAAAAACAATTCGCAAGTCTGCGCGAACGCAAAGCACCTTCCAGAGAGAATAAGCAATTAGATTATTGTTTTTACTGTTTTCAAGTTCCATCACTGCAACTGGAAACCTCCAGCGTTTATTACTGTCAGCAAACGCCATTACATCAAGTGCTAAATATTCGCTGCGGTGTACCGGAAGCATTTCAAGAAGATGGCCCTTTGCTGATGCTCGCCAACCTATCGTTTCACATGTTGCAACTACTACAGAGGTTAAGGCTGTTGTCCAATGACTAAGCCGCTCCTTTAGAGCAGATTCCTTGAGTACAATAGAGTTTTCGTGTTGTTGAACAGTTTTTAAAAATGCAGAATACCATTGTTGAATTATGTCATCCATCCTTAAAATCCTAGTCCCTTTTTTCTTGCAAGCACTCCGTCCACCCAGCGCTTTTCATCTGAGTTTTTAGGATATAAGGCTGAAAATGCTTGAGCAAGACGCCAGAAACGCTAATCACGGCCTACACCTTCTTCAACCAGAAACCTTTTTAAGGCCTCACTTCTTCCTGCGGCAAAAAGAATCATTGACTGATGAAGTTTATCAAGCGTTGTGTTGCCTAACTGTGGAGCATTCTTCGCGCCCCAACTTCCGTCTTGTTCTGCCTCTTCAATTTCTTTCATAAAGTCGAGTTTCTGCTGAGCCTCTTTTTTCTTTTTTCGGGCCATTGGAGATGCTGCTTCATCTTTGCCAAACAATGCCTTGGTTCTCTCTGATACCGGAAGAAGCCGTGCCTTATCTCCTTTTACTTCAACAAGGGTTTGCAATTTTTCCAAATGTGCACCAAGCCCCTGTGCTATTCTTCGAGCCGCATCATATTCGAGCATATAGCCGGACAGTTTTGGTTTAGATGATGATTTACCCTCTTCAGCTTCCTCTTCTTCTGTACCGTCCCCCTCTGAGGACTCAGCATTTCCATCAGACTCTCCAGTGGATAGCGTCCAGAGCCACATAGCTGTTAGTCGTGCGTCTTCCTCAAAGCCAGAAGTATCTGCACCCTCAAAAATCATGTTCAAGGCTTCTTTGGCAACTGCTGCCCATACATGCTCAAGATATTCTTTAAGCTTTACCAGTTCGCCGCTTGCTTTTTCTACCCGTGAATAGCGTGAAAATATTTCAAGTGCGGGGCCAAGACAAGCAAATATTGCGTCAGCACCTACCACGCCTTCAGCAGATAAACGAGGCATCCACTCATGGATACGTTTTGGTAGCTCAGCAAGCACATCACGCCAATCTCCTATATCATCCATGCGAACAGAGCCATCTTCATTTTCACGAGGACGGACAACAATATGTACTGATGAACCTAATGCGGCTGACTTATTGGCTCTCATTCTGGCTGCACGCTCTGTATCAATAGGCCATGAAGCCGTCACAATAAAACCAGCATCAATAATAGCTGCAAGCATTGTTTCCCATGCAGATGTTCCTTTATGGGCAAATACAATTGTGCCGATCCCATCAGGACAAAGCACACGCCTGCCTTCAACAAAAGCCCTTGTCATGCGCTCCTGATAAATTTTAGGAGATTGTTCGCCACGTCCATCTTCTTCTGCGTAAGGATTTACTAATACCTGGAGTGCTTTGGGTGTGAGGTCTTCTGAAAAGAGGTCGGGGTGATAGTTGTTTATAAAACGTTTAAGCCATACATAGCAAAGATCTGATAAATCTGCATAGGGTACAACATCATAATATGGTGGGTCTGTGAAATATACATTAACTGAATCATCGGGTAATGGTACTTGTGTTGCATTGCCCTGTATAACTGTCGCGGATTGAGTACTAAGATTAACTGCTGCAACTAAGCCTCCTTCGGCCAGTGTGAGTGAATAATCCCAACCACCTACATATGATGCGATTAATGGATTCCCTTCCGCCCAATCCCATCTCATTGCTATTGCATTTCCTGTAATAAAGGCAGAAATCATATGCTCTGCAAGCCATGTACTCATATTGGTTAAATAATGAACGCCATTACTAATCCCCAACGCCAAGGCAGTAATGACATCTTTTATCAACGCAGCTGCGACATTAGACAGTTTTAGGTTTTCTGAGTATTCACGAAGGATGGAGGCAATTGTATAAAGTGCCAGTTTTTGACGATCTGAAAATAAATCTCCCCAAGTTGTAATGCCATATAGACCAGCGGTGAAAGCTCTGGAATCATGGAAAGGAAATCTTTCAGTTAATGTTTTTGATTTATCTTCCTGAATAATTACATGCAAGGCCTTTGAAGCAGATTTTAATGCTGCTATGTCATCGTCATTAATATTGAAATAATCTTTTCCTTGTCTTTCTCCAAGAGGGATAACTACACCATATACTCGATGGCTCATCCGCCCTTCTTTTCCTTGTCGTTTCACACTTGTTTTAGGCGTTGTAAAGTTACATACAGGGCATACAGCGGCACCACCACCAGCGGTTCTAATTAGATTATGTGGAACGGTTTTGCCTTTACATATATTAATAGAGATGTTCTTTGTCTTTTGGTCTCCTTTTATTTCAATCCATGTTTTTTGTTTGCCAGTTGCAATGGTTGTTTGTGATATTAAAGGAACAATTGCACCACAACCAGGGCCTTCACAGGTTACGGTGCGAGCCCATAACCATGCAATTGGCATTTTTCCTTCTTTTTGGGGATAATAAGGGGCAAGACGCTTTTGTGCCTCCTTCTTAATAAATTCAGCCCCTTCTTGGAATTTTCCTAATAACACTTGCCCGTGCCGGGGAGCTGACTCCAATAAAGTTCGCAAAATAAGATTGGCCACAGGGTTGAGATCAAGTGCAATGCTATCACAGCCAAGGCGAAGAGCCTCACCTGGTATAGCTCCATTCCCCGCGAAGGAGTCAAACACCACAGGTTTTCGTTGAGGGTATGCGGCTTCAATTAGTTCTTTTGCTGCGTTACAGTAAATAGATCGTGAACCCAATTCCCAACATGCAAAATCTCCTATAAATTTTAACAAAGATTCCCTTAAATCAATCCTTGACGGGGATTTAGGTTTATATCCGAGAGGCGCAAGTATAGAAGGAACAACTTTAATAAACGCTTCTGAGCAGGTGGGATCTACCGGATCTGGTAATAATGATGCTAATATTACTGAACGGCAGGCACCCCATGGACGACGCGCCCACCAAATATGGAGATGCCAAGGATGGCCACTCCTAAGATTTTTCTCGTTGCGGGCATGTTCAGAGATTTTTCTGATTGGAAGATCAACTTCAATGAGGCGTTTGGGATAGGACATAATTAATTCTCATCTTGAAGAATTGGGAACCACGCCTGCAAGGAGTTTTTAAATGCTAAAAAAGAACTATCGGTACATCTTTCAAGGCTAACTTTATCTGCTAGTTTTCCATAAATTGAAGAAGATCGAGGCTTCATTTTTAAGCGTAGTGCTTCTTCAAAAGCATACTTAGGATTTCTAGGTTTGGTTGCATCCTTTAATAAAAGCCCATTAGAAAATAGCCAATCTCTTAGTTCATTATTATTCCAACCCATACATGAAGCCACCTCTGGCGACTCACTCCAAATCCATATTTCAAGTTCTGGATCTAATACAATTACCTTAGAACGATTTATCCATCCCGAATTGTCGAGCTTTAACTGTATATCTCCAGCAATGCAAATAGAATCTTTTTGACAACCACAACCTTCTTTATCAAGCATTACTATTGAATGGGAATAGGTCTTTGTAAAAATTCTTAAAAAATCATGCGCAGTATTATATATTCCAGGGTCCCGATGACTATGGACTTTAATATCATATGAGACTTCTCTAATCCGCAAAGAATGGGTCCTTCGCAAAAGACTGTTAATTGCAAACTCCATGTTCTTATCAGCTACAAGAACAATAAGATCTTTCATCCTAAAACCCCCGATGCAAAAAGGATATCAAGTGGAGTCTCACCTTTCCATTCTTTCAAATTGGGGTGTTCACTACCATCTATAACATCGGTGGCTCCTTCGGCTGATTTAGCAAAACACAGAATGGTTCCTATCTGTGCAGCACTTATTATGACTGGAGAATGAGTTGCTATAAGGACTTGAGCATTATATACTGAAGAAAGAGATTGAAAAACTGTTTCCATTGCTTTTGGGTGAATTCCGTTCTCCGGTTCCTCAATCAATAAAGTACCCTCAACATCTGGAAGATATGCTATGATTGTGAGCGCAAGCATCCGAAGGGTACCATCTGATATCATCCAAGAGGGTACTTCAAGGTTATTTTTATATTTTAGAACTATATAGCGATGTTTATCTTCTTCTCTCAAAATTGTTTTAATGTTTCCAAGTTCAGGAAGTGCAGTCCTTAAATGATCTAACCAATCATTGAATTTTTCTGGATATTCTGTACAAAGTCTTTCAATAACCCAAGGTAGATTAGACCCATCTGGACGAAAATTCCGCGGCATTCCTGGAGGGCTTGGTTTTCTCATCATTTCGCTATTAAGCATTAATGTTTGAATGCCGTTTATTAAGGTTCGCTTTAGCCAAGTAGCTACAGGAAATTTGTTTTCATCTTCTGGTAAATTACCCAATGCTGATTTTTGAGGGCCAAGTTTAAAAGCATGGTCGAATCCCTTGGTTTCAGCATAAAAATTATCATTACCCCCTTTAACCTTGTTTACAACCTTTTTCCAATTTCTGCGCATCCCACTAACAACAATGTGCCCTGGTTGTTGTTGTGGACTTGGAAATAATTGTAGCTGTCTTCTTTCAGATTTTTCTTGTGGTTTAAACCACATTGTTTCACTTAAAATGCCAAATTCCTTTGTTTCGGGAAATTTCCCAATGGCAACTTCATATCTACAATTCCCTTTTCGCTCATATCTATCAGGTATATTTATTTCAATGACAAGCTCGAAAGATTTATCTTCTTTGAGCCATATGAGATCATTATAATTAGGGGTTCTTTTCATTATGGCAGATTCGGGGCCTTCTTTTACAAGATCTCCTAAAAACGATATCACATCGAGAAACGTTGATTTACCACTTGCATTCGGGCCAACGAGAATGTGGAAATTCCCAAGCTCTTTTTTAATATATTTCAAGCAACGGTAACGCAATGCCTCAATAAGACAAATCATTCCTTACCCTTTCTTTTAATAATTTTTAGCAATCCTTTTGTACATGAATATATATAATATTCAACGAAACAAGTCTTCATAAAAAGCCGAGTTTTATAATCTATTGTTAATAATAACTTCTGCTCCCACATGATAATGTTCAATCTTTATTAATGGCTCCCAGCCCAAACGGACAGGGTCCTGAATCAAATGAATTTCTGGAGTTGAGGAGCAGTTAAACACAGCATAAAGCCAGTAATCTTTCTGCAACCTCTCTGCTGTTTTGTATTCATTCGTCGTCAAGGCTATTTCACCAACAGCAGCGCGGCCTTTGACCTCTATAAAGCGAATCTCAATAGCTGTTTGCGGATCTTCGGGATGAGGCTTTCGTGAGATAAGATCAAAGCCTCTATTATCCTTTTCAACACTCACTACCTGCCATCCTTGTGCCTCCTCATAAGCAATTACTGACTGGACGGCGATACGCTCTATTTCTTCATCCCGAACCATTGACGCAATCTTTGGAGAAGAACGTTCCGGATGTGGCAGTACCCATGCCCGGCCATGATGATGAATGTCAGTAATTGTGCAGTGTCTTTCCTTCTGCAGTTCTTCTCGTCTGCGCTCAAGGCGACCATTCAATTCAAAGATGCGATCTTCAGTGGTTTTAATATTGGCGGCAAGAAGCGGGCTGGTATCACCATTCTGCTGGCTCACCAGCAGTTCCGCCATTCGCAGATTCTGCCGATTAATCAGTTCATTGAGGCTGATCTCCATGTGTCGGGAGATAATTTCTATTTCTTTTTCTCGCTGGGCACACATCTCTGTTAGAAACGGATTGAGAGCCTGCTCAACAAGGGTATGTTCAACTAAATCTTTTCCGGGTAGTCCACTATCATCTGGCACTTCTGTCCCATGAGGTGACAAGGACAGGTCTAAAAAGATAGACGGCTGGCGGACAGTCATAGTGCCGTCCATTTCGGTCTGGATAACAAACAGCCGTCTGTGAAATATATTGCCCCGGCCATCCCGTATGTCAGCAGAAAAAACATCCAACCTGCCTGGCTCTTTTCGATGCAGATCATAAAAAACTGCTCCCCGCCGCAGATCATTTTGCACCTGTTCAGATACATACTCTCGCACACTTTCAAAGAGAGGATGCCCAGGGGTCACCCATTCAAAAGTTGGGTCAATATTCAAAAGCTTCTTGTCAAAGACAATCTGCTTATATTCTCGCCCCAATTTCCCAAAGCGTGTTTCCAATAGTTCGCCAATCTGCCAGAGATGACGGGGAATCCTGCCGACACGATAGACATGATTATCTTTTGCAGCTTCTTTTGGATGAACACCCGCAATGGGCGCAGCTTGCACAAAGAAATCCTCGATTACTTCCGGAACCAGGCGTTTCTCTTTGGCCTCCGCTGATTTACCAACGATGGCTGAGAGATTTAATTCTCTCTTGGCAAGTCCCTCAAGCGTTGAATTTGTTATCTTCTTAAAATGGGCGGTATCGACTTCCTCTATAATCCTGCTTTTAATAACTTCTTCTGTGAGGTTTCGGGCATACATATCACGGAGCATACGCTCTAAGAGGTTGGCCGGGAAAACGTCTCCAAGCACATTGAAAATCTTTCCGGTGCGCTCAGGGTCAAGGTCTTCTTCTATTTTTTTAAGGCGTTCAAATAATTTTTGCAATACCCGGCCTTCACGGGTATTGGTAGTTACAAAATTAAAAACAAGGCAGTCCTTCTCCTGGCCATAGCGGTGAATACGCCCCATCCGCTGTTCCAGCCGCACAGGATTCCAGGGAATGTCATAATTAATCATAAACCAGCAGAACTGGAGGTTGATACCTTCACCGGCTGCTTCAGTGGCAACCATCAGCTGGCAGTCCTCACGGAATTCACGTTCTGCATAGATTCTCGTACCAGGTTCATTGCGGTCGCCAATCTTCATTCCGCCATGTATCTGAGTAACGGTTAACTTCCATTCCCGAAGCTTTCCAACCAGATAATCCAGAGTATCCTTGTGCTCTGTGAAAATGAGGAGCTTCATCTTGGGGTCATCAAAGACCTTCTGTTCGGTGAGCACTTCTTTCAGTTTGATAAGCTTTGACTCTATTTCCCGCTGTTCAAGCACTCGTGCCGGGTCAATGAGTTTACTAAGCTGCAGAATATCTTCTCGAAGGGCTTCAGGGTCAACTGATGCAACGACATCTTCAAGTTGGGCAATAATTTCTTCCTGTTCTTCTTCTGGAAGATCGTCAAAATCTTCAGGCAGTTTTCTTGAAATCTGCTCCTGGCGATAGGCTTCCGGGTTGGCAAGGATTTTCTCCCGCTTATCCTTCATCCGTTCAAGAGTACGCCGCACTGCATAGATACTTGAGGCAAACCGGCGCTGCAGCATCGCCATGGTAAACCCAAGGGCTCGGCCACGGGCTGAATCATCGGCTGCAGCTTTTATGGATTGATCTTCCACATAGCGGGTGAGCGCGTCGTAAAAGTCCCACTCCTCTTCATCAATTTGAAACTCCGTTGTCTGTACATGGCGCTTAGTGAAGAGCATCTTCACCTGACCAGTATCCGGATCAGGGAATGTTACCAGGGCTTCCTTAATACGGCGCAGATAGAAGGGGGCTTCGTGGCGTCTCATAGCCTCTTCAAGGCTTTTGACATCGCCGTAAACATCCTTATCCAGTAGCTCAAGGAACAGGCAGAAATTTACTGGATCACCTTTATGGGGAGTAGCGGTCATGAGCAGATAATGGTCGGTCATATTTGACAGTGCCTCCCCCAGTTGATAGGCAAGGGTCTTTTTGTCTGCACTGTAGGCACTCATCCGATGGGCTTCATCCACTATGATAAGATCCCATTGGCTCCGCAGAAGGCTTTCTTTGGCATCTTCTATACGGGAAACCCAGGATACAGAGGTTATGACCTGATTTCTTTCCTGCCAGGGATTGGTGCCGTAATTTGCCCGGAGGACATCGCTGCGGATTATTTCAAACTGTTCACGGAATTTGTCCTTCATTTCACGCTGCCATTGAAAGGACAGGTTGGCAGGGGTAACGATGAGAATCCGCTTAATCAAGCCACGTATTTTGAGTTCCTTAACCAGAAGCCCGGCCATAATGGTCTTACCAGCACCAGGGTCATCGGCCAGGAGGAAACGAATTCGAGGGAGTTTTAGAAAATAATCATATACTGCTTCTAACTGGTGGGGCAGAGGGTCAACCCGAGCAATCGATAGGGTGAAGTAAGGGTCATATTCATAGGCTAATGCCAGACGCATAGCCTCTATACCAAGGCGGAAACGTCCAGCATCACCATCAAATGGTTCTTTTTCAGGCGTTGCCTCTAATGTGGCAAGCTGCTCTGCATCAAGGATTGGCTCATGGACTTTGCCGGTTTTAAGCCCTTTACCCACGAGTTTTACCGAATCACCCATGGGGATAATAACGATCACCTGAACCGGCTCGGGAAATATCGGGCCACGGACAATAACATTTGGTTTAAGTTGGTCACGATCCATTGAGAGCCCTCTTAAAGAATTTATCTTTGTCACATTATCAAACAGGGGAAAGAGTGTCAATTAACTATATTTGCTTAATTTTTAACAGAATGTCTGGGGAGAAGTTTAGTGGGGAGGTTTGACAGATAAGGTCAAAAGTCGCGGAGAATTTTGAAATAAAAAAAACCCCTGCCAGCAAAGATGTGCTGATAGAGGTTCCCTATAACTAAAAAATCTGCTTATTAAATAAGTAGTGGACATATCATCCCCGCTGATGGGGTGACAATATCTAAAAAGCAGCCACAGGTCAAATATAAACTTCGCAAATATGATTTTACTGTTTATCTCTAAGCGAAGACGCATTGCTGGCACTGTCGCATATAATTTTCCCGTCTTGCTGCGCTGCTGTATATTCCCTGCCCTTATAAACCAGGCGCTTCACCGTGAGGGTTCCCTTTGGCAGAAAAAGCGTATCCGGGATGACAAGGCTGCCATTTTGCATGGTAAGGCCAAGAATTTTGTAGGCGGTAAAAAGCATGCGGGCTGCCGCACCTGTGTACCAGCTCCATCCCCCGCGGCCGGCGTAGCCGTAGCCATAGTAAACATCAGCCGGCTGCTGATGCGGGGGCAGGCCATAGCGGTCAATTCTTTCAGGGGTGATATCATCAAGCGGCGAAATCTTTATCCACACCTTCAATGCCCTTGCCAGATACTGCCCGGCGCGTTTTTCGTCGCCCGCAGCACGGGCAAGCTCTGAAAGTTTCACCAGGGCGTCCACAAGCCATGATGCCCCGTGTGAATACTGGCCGCCGTTTTCCCGGACCCCCGGCGGATAGTCGGCAAGCTTACCGGGATTCGGGCGAGAGCTCTCAGTGAAAGCAGGGGAGAGCAGCAGCACCAGGTTTTCCTGCTCAAGGTCTTTCAGCCCCTGCTCCACGGCGCAGGCTCCCCGGTTAAAATCAGCGGCACCCGAAATTACCGGCCAGGATGCGTTCAGGGCATCGCCGAAAATCATTTCCTCGCCGCTGTCGGTGATTGCGCGCACGTAGCGCTGTCCGTCACGCCACATGGCAGCGAGTGCTGTGCGCAGCTCTGCCGCCCGGTCAAGGTAGAATGTTTTCTTCCCCTCGCCTTCCCTGAGCCCTGCGATGTTTGCAAAATGCGTGAGAATATCGTAGAGAAAAAAACCAAGCCAGGTGCTTTCGCCGCGGCCCCGGAAGCCCACCAGGCTCAGGCCGTCATTCCAGTCCCCGGTGCCGATCAGCGGCAGGCCGTTTGCTCCAAGCCGCTGCAGCGTTAAATCAATAGCTCTGACGCAGTGCCGGTACAGCGGCTCACGGTCACGTGACAGCCGGGGGGTAAACATCACGCCTTCCCGGTCGCGCGGAATGCGCCTTCCTTCCAGATAGGTAAGCTCTTCATCCAGTATGGTCAGATCTCCGGTGGCCTCTACGTACTGGTACACCAGATAGGCCAGCCACAGGTGGGGATCAGACGCGCGGTTGCGCACGCCCAGACCGGTCCGCTCTTCCCGGCTCTGGTGCCACCACTGCATGACATCACCGGCAAAGAACTGCTGCCCGGCATGAAGAAGTATTTGCCTGCGCGCCATCTCAGGATGCAGGTAGAGAAACGGCAGCATGTCCTGCAGCTGGTCGCGATACCCGTAGCCGCCGCTGCGCTGGCTGGGGCCGGTTCTCCCCCACAGGTGGGCGGCAAGCACCTGGTAGGGAAGCCAGTCATTCACCATGCGGTCAAAGCCCGGATCGCTGGTTTCGATTCTCATCACGGAAAAAATATCCGCCCACGAGCGCTCTGTTTTTTCCAGAGCTGCATTGGCCGCTGATTTGTCCAGAAGACCACGGATAATTGTGCGTGCCTGATCCGCATCCCCGGCCTGGCCAACAACCATGACCATGGTCTCCTCAACGCCCGCGGGAATAGTAAGGGTTCCGCAGAAGCCAGCTATTCGATAGCCGTCATCCAATACATCTGCGCAGGGTATACCGTGCTCGACCATAAAAGGATTTGCCAAATCTCGCCCATTGCCGCCCACAAAACGTGAGCGCACTGTTTCATAGGCCAAAACCTTCAGGCTTGTCGCCACAAACGCCGTGCCCCGGTAAAAATCGTTATGGGGGTTTGAGAAGAAAAGAGCCTGGGTGCTTTCATCATACTCGGCGCTGATTTTCCCGCGCGTGTCCGATGGAATTTCTCCGAGCATAATCTGCAGGTAGGGCACCACCCGGTACGTCATTGTCCGGGAAGATTTATTTTTTATTTTCAGCAGCCGTACTTCCGCCGGTTCATGAGGAGGCACAAAGAGCGTGTACTCAATGTCAACATCCGGAGTCGTTTTCCGGTAGACGGCATACCCGCGGCCGAAGGTGATGTCGCAGGGTTCATCGGTTCTGCGAAACGGCAGGAAGGTCGGACCGTCAAGAGCGCCTGTTTCCATGTTGTAAAGATAGAGCGCCTGACCGGGGACCTGCACTGGGACGTTATTGAGTGAGAACGGTGTAATGCCGTTTTGCTGGGAGTTGCCCATGAAGGAATAGATCTCACCCTCATTGTTGAGCACCACGCCATACTCACGCTCGTTTGCAATAACATGGGTCCATGGCCGGGGCGTGTCCCAATCCATGGAAAGCTCGGTGCCGTCGGCGGAAAAAGAGAAGAGAGTTTTTTTCATGCCGTGTTTTGTCCCGGGCTCTTCTGCTTCATCTGTCGGAGCGCCGAAGCCGTGCAGTATCCGGCGCTTGTCAAAGGATGCCTGCAGCGCCTTCTGCGTGCTGACCGGGAGCTTCAGATATTTTTTAATCAGCTGCTGTGTCTGCTCCATGCTGGCTGCATAGCCGTCGGCAAACACAATTTCCGTGGAGCCGTGCGGGGCAAGCCCGGTGTGCAGCCGCAGGCTGGCTGCGGGGTCAAAGGTGTACAGCAGCCCGTCATCAGAGAGTCTCCGCGGTCTTTCTTGCAGGCCCTCAGGCATGCGCGGGCTGCCGTGGCCGATGAAGAACAGCCGGGAATCTTCATAGCCGGTGAGCAGAATATTGCCCCCCGGATTCTCCCCCACTGCATGAAACGCGAACTCAGGAGATACTTTATTTTGTATTGGATCAAAATTTGAATCTTTCAGGAGACGGTTTCTGGCTATTATGGCATTAAGACCCGGAATAAACCATGTGCCGACATGGATATTATTGAAGTCAGGATGCCGCAGGTAGGCGTCAGACACGTTCAGCGCAAACTCCCGGTAGCTAATCAGCTCTATGGTGCGGGCCCGGCTTTCAAGGTTTGTGAGCTTAATAATCCACAACTCAACCGTGTCCTGGCAGTCAATGCGCACGGTCGCTTCCGCCCTGATTCCGTTCCAGGTATTCACCATGCGAAGCGAAGACCGGTCAAGCTGGGTAACGCAGTAGTCCTCCCCCACCCGGCGCATTGGCTGGTAGGTAAGAGACCATATCCGTTCCGGCGCATCAGGAGGCATATCCAGGTCTTTAAGATAGAAAAATTTTCCGCGCAGCTGCAAAGGGTCATGGAGCCTGCGGGTAAGATCAATTTCATTGCCCATGCGCACCGAGCTGAACACCCTGCTCCAGCCGCGCCCGTCAGCTGCAAGCGTCAGGGTATAGAAGCCGTTGTGTATGACAAAGGTGGTGCCGTCAAGGCCTGGATAGGCTGTTTCCTGTCTCCGGGCTGCGATCATCTGGTGATGCTCATGCGCGGGCTGCCGGTCTTTATTCAGCTGCCGCGCAAGCAACACCACCCCGACGAATAATGAAATTGTCAAAAATATCCCCGGGAGGAGTGCCGGCGGGAATAGTGCCAGCGGATGAGTTTTGGCTATGGCCTCGGCACTGTCCCAGGCAACATTCCAATCACTGCCGCGGGGAATGTAAAACGGGATTAACAGCGGCGCCCACGTGGCAAACCGCCGCAGGCCCGATGGTATCACGCGCGTCCTCATTGCATGGCCGAGAAAACGCGCGGTCTTTTCATCTACCACATCCATGCCGACAAACGACAGGTTCACCAGCGTTGCCACGCGCAGGCCCATGTGATCTATAAAGATGGCAATGCGCAGCCAGTCGTAGGCCAGAAGATTGGTGAAGGTCTGCAGGCTCCAGGCACGGAAGGCAACGGGCGAGGAG
>Ga0209777_10003009_pt1 | contig 21359 bp, 30 predicted proteins | sample FrelakmetHBP12HB_FD_187147 | JGI IMG/M metagenome (GOLD analysis project Ga0209777, IMG submission 187147) | Freshwater lake sediment microbial communities from the University of Notre Dame, USA, for methane emissions studies -HBP12 HB (SPAdes)... | ecosystem: Environmental > Aquatic >...
CAGGCAATTCCCCTCCTGATCCAATCCTTGGCAGATGAAGACGGTGAAGTGCGATGGAATGCCGTCATTGCTTCACAAAAATCCGGCATAAAGTTGATACATCTTCCCCGGGGCCTGTCCCGCCGCCTCAAAATGAAAAAAAATCCCCTGATTGCGGGATTTTTGAATTTCATCCTCCCTGGACTTGGGTACGCGTATCTTGCAAAATGGTGGGGTGTCATGATCTTCGAACTCGACATCTTCGGAACGGTTTGGGCATTGAAATACATGGGAGAAGATTTTACTTACGAGACACTCTTACCCATCTATTTCCTGCTGGCGATCCATGCTTATTACCTTGCCACAAAAATGCCAAGAGATCCGCCCTGATTCTTTGGAATGACCGACAGCTTTGCTGATGGTCCTGTGTAGATTTTTTTTAACTAATGTCTGATACAAGCGTTCAAAATGCGATCTCTTTATAGTGGCTGAAAAACAAAAAATACCGATCAACGTACGGCAAAGCCTGATAAATGTCCTCTCAAATCGTAAAAACGTGCCGGTATAGCGTATGTTTACGAGTAGTAGTGTGGCTCTTCAGTTGTCTGTGAATATCGAGCGGTATCAGGGTAGTGGGCGACCGATCATCCAGTTCTCTATCGGAATCTCATGAAGTGTTATCTGTGTGTACTGCTTTAGCACTTTTACTTCACTTACCACCATATGTTATTCTGCGGTAAATTTTGGTTTCCCATCCTCAGTAAGTTCGCCCTTTCCCAAATACAGCTCCATGAAAGGTATGCAAACACCGCCGTTGTGGATGTATCAGTGCTCGTTTGCAGCGCTTCTCATCCCCTCGATAGAAACCAGGCACCGAAACATTTAACGTCCGGAACTCAATTCTCACATGGGAGTGAATAGTGTGACTGCACCTGAAAAACCTGGCATTGAATTCCCGAGCGTACTCGATCGTGCCTATAAGGACTACAAACGCCACATGAAAGTGAGTGACATCATGAGCCGGGATGTCTTCACCACGACAGCTGAAACCCCGATGGCACAGGCAGCAAAGACCATGGGAGAGCGGCACGTCGGTAGCCTTATCGTGATGAAATTCGGGACACCTGTTGCAATTGTGACCGAACGGGACCTGCTCTCTAAAGTGCTTGCGGGCGGTCTTGACCTGGAGACGACACGAGTCGAGCAGGTCATGTCGTATCCGCTCATCAAGATATGCCCGACTCTCGAGATCCGAGAGGCTGCACGCACCATGATCCATAAGAAAGGGAGGTTAGTGGTCTTCGAGTGCGGTGAGCTCGCCGGGATCATCACCGCATCCGACCTGATCCGGGAGATGCCTGACGCTCCGGAAACCTCGCTTCGGGTGGATGACTTTATGACGAGAGATATTATCAGTGTCAGGGAGGATGAACCCGTTGCATCCGTTGCCGGCATAATGGGAGCAAAACGGGTCGGGAGCGTGATCGTGACCCGTGATGGAAAGCCCTCCGGGATATTTACCGAACGCGACCTCCTATCGACATTCCTTGTTCAGGAGAAGCCACTCGATTCAGCGGTGGGCATAGCATCCTCGTCTCCTCTGAAAACCGCCCCTGCAGGTATCAGTATTCATGAAGCGGCAAAGATAATGGCTGCACAGCATGTACGGCGGCTTCCCCTGATGAAAAAGAAGCAGCTTGCGGGGATTATCACCGCACGTGACCTTGTAGAGGCATATGCAAAGTAACCATGATTCCCTAAAAAATCCCCGCCATTTTTTTAGTTCTTGCCTTCTATCCAGCATCATGGTATCTGGAGCTGAGTTCCGGTCTTTATCCGCGTGTAAAGAATTAATCAGGAGAAGGTAAAAATTTAAACGTATCGAAAAAAGGTAGAGGGCATTTATATCGTCCTGAACCTCTTCACGAAAATATCATCGCCCTTCTTTTTTATCTCCACCTTGATCTTTCCTTCATTGTAGTCCACCTCAAAGATCCCCATCTTTTTTGCATCAACGAGCCGTTGCAGTTTCAGCATATTCATCCTCGTCATTCGTTTGAAATCGTCTCCCTCATAAATAACCTTGACCATTTTTACCTTTCCTGAGGTGTTGTATTGTTTAACGCACGTATCAATGTAGTGCGATACGTGTTCTGACCCTTTCGTACAGTCCGGATACTGATTGCTCAACATTTTCGGCGATTTTTAACCGAAGCATTAAATATCGTATCCCTGCATAACCCTATATGAGGAGTTATGAGCAGGGAGAAGATAAAAGTCCCCGGAAAGGTATACGAGGAGTTAATCGCCCTCCAGCGCGAAATCCATTTCACTCAGGATCATCAGGACACGATCAAAAAGGCACAGGACAGAGGGTATATGAACGCTGCCAACTGGATCCGCCAGAACGAGAATGCCTACAAGATAGGATTTGCATGGGGTTTCGAACCATCAGGTGATGAGCCGAAAGGCACACTCAGGGAAATTCCCGTACGGGAAGCCCCTGCACCCAAGCGAACAATTTCCCGTCCTTCACCCCCACAAAGCAAAAAATCCCAGAAATCCGCCAGCTCTGAGGGCATTCTTGCCGGTATCAGGAAATGGCTCGGTAAATACTTCTGATTTTTATCCTTTTTAAAAAAAGAACGAAACTGCTATTCCCTGCAATAACGGAGTGGATCGTATGCCAACCTGTGGTGAATGTGTAAGTTATGCACCAAAAACCAGGGATCGTGGCGACTGCCGCATCAACGGTGAGACAACACCTGACCGCGACAGCGAGCGATGTCCTTCACGCACGTTTATTCCAAAGCCGGTAAAATAATTTACAAGGATACCGTACCATGCCACGTGAACTTTCCGAGAAGGACATTGCGATTCTGAAAAAACTCGCACCGGAATGCGGGGATCTTACCTGTTCGGGATCCGGGAATAGGTTCCATTCCATTCTTCCCCCGGTTTCCAACCATTTTGCGGAGGACAGTGACGATTTTATCCAGCGGATTAGCCGGCTCTCCGATGAAGAACTTACGTATATCACTGACATGATCTCCAAGGGAGAGGAGAGTATGGGTTGCCTCCCGGTCGAGGATATCGACGCGCTCGTACATCTTATCCATGAACGGCTTACTCCGGAAATCGCACAGAAAGTTATCACCGCGTATGAATCCGGTGGAGGGTGTGAACATTGATTTTTCTTTCTAATATGGTCGACATATCACACTTCATTGCTGCACTCCGCGACCCAACCATAAAAAAACGACGGGCAGCAGCAACACAACTGGGTAAATCCGGCAACCTTTCGGCTATTCCACCACTTATTGAAGCATTATCTGATACTCATCCCGTTGTCCGCGGTGAGGTTGTACAGGCATTGGGAAGACTTGGGGATTCCTCGGCAGTTACAGGATTGATTGTTTCCCTGGATGACACGGACGTGGAGGTTCGTGCAGCTGCCATTGCTGCAATGGGAAAGATCAAAGACCGGGAAGCAGTTGAACCGCTCATCAGGTGCCTTCGCGACAAGGAAATAATCATCAGGATCGGCGCTGCCGAAGTGCTGGGAAAAATGGGGGATCGCCGGGCAATCGAGCCGCTAAAAAATCTCGGGCATGACCCATTCTCTGATGTCCGGGAAGCGGCAGCAGAAGCTATCCGGAAACTCCAGGTAAGATCCTGATACCATGTATCTGCCCCTAGTCTGAACTTTTGTCATTGGAGCTAGTTCACGACGGTGAGAAGGGCAGTATACCTGTCAGGGAAGTATAAAACAGATAACTCTGATTATTTACTTCATTATCATCTGCTGTTTATTCTATCCTGTTACCACAGTATGTGCATTTTTATGGCTACATGCCAAATCACTGGTTTATGGGAGGCGAATCTATTCCTGATATCATTGAGGCTCAGGACCTAGAAAAAAAATTTGGCGATATCATCGCTGTAGATACTATCAGCTTTACCGTAAAAAAAGGCGAAGCGTTCGGTTTTCTGGGCCCTAACGGTGCAGGTAAGACCTCGACTATGAAAATAATCGCGTGTGTATCCCCCAGGACCTCGGGTACACTGCGGGTCTTTGGTATGGACCCGGATACTTATCCTGCAGAAATCAAACTACGGCTCGGGGTTGTTCCGCAGGAAACAAATCTCGATCCTGATTTTACCTGCTTTGATAACCTGTTCACCTACTCACGGTACTTTGACATACCCCCCGACATTGCACACCGGAGAGCTGAGGAACTTTTGGAATTTGTCCAGTTACAGGAAAAAAAGGATGTTACCATAGAGAAACTTTCCGGGGGAATGAAGCGTCGGCTTGTCCTTGCACGGGCACTTGTCAATAACCCGGATCTGCTCATCCTTGATGAACCTACAATCGGGCTTGACCCGCAGGCACGACACCTGATCTGGGAGAGACTAAAAATGCTTCAGGCTCAGGGTAATACGATCGTACTTACCACGCACTACCTCGAAGAAGCAGCACGGCTCTGCGACCGGCTCGTAATCATGGATAACGGTAAAATTCTCGTTGAAGGCTCACCCGCAGACCTTGTGAAGCAGTATGTCGGCAAAGAGATCGTGGAAGTAGAGAAGACAGAAGAAGTGCTTTTATGTCTTAGTGAAAAAAACATCCCCTTTGAAGTGATTGGTGATACCGTGCAGATCGCAACCGGATCGTCCCGTGAAGTTGTCCGCACCCTGTTCGATCACTGCTCGCCTAAAAAAGTGCTGACCCGCCCTGCAACGCTCGAAGACGTGTTCCTGAAACTGACCGGCAGGAAGCTGAAGGAATGATCATGTACCACTTCTGGTCAATACCCCGTATTACGAGGCGTGCAGGGAAGGTCTGGCACCGGAACCTCGTGGTCTTTTTCAGGACATGGAAGGTTAACTTTTTCCCCCCCTTGATCGAGGCGTTCCTGTACCTGTTCGCCATTGGTATGGGAATCGGGACCTATGTGAAAGAGATCGACGGCATCCCGTATGTAAACTTCATCGCACCGGCAATCCTTGCCATCTCGGTCATGAACTCGGCATTCTTCGAGTGCACGTACGGGTCCTATGTCAGGATGTATTACCAGAAGAGTTTTGACGCGATGATCGCAACTCCCTTATCGATCGAGGATGTGATTGCAGGAGAAATTCTCTGGGGGGCAACCCGGAGCGTGTTGTATGTTATTATTATGCTTCCCGTGCTTGCTGCGTTTGGGGTTATCTCATTTCCCACATCGCTGCTTGCTATCCCGCTCGCGTTCCTGGGCGGGCTCATGTTTGCCGGTATCGCGATGTGTTTTACTGCCATCACACCCAGCATCGATACCCTGAATTATCCCTCGTTCCTTCTCATCACCCCTATGGCGCTCTTCTCAGGCACGTTCTTCCCGCTCACCCTGCTGCCAATACTCTTCCAATATATCGCACTTGCCCTGCTCCCGCTTACTCATCTTGTCGCTATGATGCGGATGCTCACCTTGCCTGCCCTGACAGGGATGGTTATGCTCCACCTGGCATGGATTATCCTGGTGACCGCAATTTTCTGTATTGTTGCAATCAACCTGATGCGGAGACGGTTGATAGTATAACGGGTAAAAAAATCCGCCGGGAAAGATGAATCATCCTGTTTTTTTCCCTTGAGAAAGTCTAACCCCGCCGGACAATTTTCAGGACATACAGGGTCTCGCCCTCAACATTCTTCCTGAGTATAATTTCTGAAACGAACCCTGCCTTAAAAAAAAGATCCCGCACTTCCGGCAGCCCGGTAAGCGATGATATCAGCAATAAAATTCTTCCACCCGGTGCTAACACACGACCTACGTGTTCAGAAAAACGCCCGATCACGACACGCCCGTTCCATCCCCCGTCGAGTGCATGCTCGAGCCAGTCGTCGATCCTCTCCTCCGGTTGTGTGGGAAGGTAAGGGGGGTTGAACAGAATGAGATCGAATGTACTCCGGATCCCACAAAAAAGATCGTTTTGCACCACCACCACCCCTTTATGCCGGGCACAGAGGACTGCGTGCGGGTTGATATCGGTCGCAACCACACCCGTAACCCTTGCGAGCTCAGCAGCGATAAGCCCGGAACCGGTACCTACTTCCAGCACCCGGTCGCCGGGTTTCACCTCCGCCCGGGCTGCATCGAGCAAAAGATACGTGTCGGCATCGGGTGTATAGACCTGGGACGGATCGTGAGGCATGTTTAATTATGATAGGTATTCTGACTTCAAATCTTATGAGATCCCTGAACAATTTTCCCCAAAGCATAAACTCACCGGCAGTTTAATCCGTAGCATGCCATCACTATTATCCAAAAAGCACCCATGACTATGGGGAGCCGTCAGCGAACGAAAAAGACCTATGCACACACAAGTGGAGCAGGCGCAGAGAGGAACGATCACACCGCAGATGCGGGATATTGCCCGTACAGAAGGGATACATCCTGAGGAACTCTGCGAACGGATAGCTGCAGGAAGCGCTGTGATCATGCGGCGAAGGAAGCACTCTGCCGGGATAGGAAAAGGCCTTTTCACGAAAGTCAATGTCAATCTTGGCACGTCCTCTACCAAGGTATGTGTCGACGAAGAAATTCAAAAGGCCAGAATAGCCGAGACATTCGGTGCTGACACCGTCAGCGATCTCTCCATGGGTGGGGATATTAACGCAATACGAAAGGAGATTTTTTTAAACACCACACTCCCGGTCACCACCGTTCCCGTGTACCAGGCAGTGGCAGAGCATGGTCTTAAGAAGATGACTGCTGACGACATCATGGCCACGCTCAGGATGCAGGCAGAGCAGGGCATCAGCTCGATGGTCATCCATGGCGTGAACCGTGAGATGCTCGGTGAGCTCCGCAGGAAAAAACGGCTCCTTGGGATAGTATCCAAAGGCGGCTCGATTACCAGCGCATACATGCTCATGAACCAGTGCGAAAACCCGATTGTCGAGCATTTCGATGAGGTGCTCTCCATCTGCCTGCGGCATGACATCGTACTCTCGCTGGGCAATACCGCCCGGAGCGGGTGCATCCATGATCGCCGTGATCGTATGCAGCTGGCCGAGATCCGCCAGAATGTGCAGCTCGCACACCAGGCCCGTTCAGCAGGTGTGCAGGTGATCATTGAAGGAGCCGGGGGTCATATCCGCAGCGATCGTATCGCACCCATGGTGAAGTACTACAAGAAACAGTCACCATTCCCGCTCTTTGTTGCCGGTCCGCTGCCCACGGATGTTGCGGTTGGCTACGATCATATTGCAGGAGCTGTGGGGGCCAGTGCTGCAAGTGCCGCCGGGGCAGATTACCTGTGCTATATCACCCCTGCCGAACACCTGGGCCTTCCCGGTCCGGATGCGGTAAAAGAGGGGTTGATTGCATTCAGGATTGCTGCGCATATCGGGGACACCGTGAAGTACGGCACGGAGGCGGAGGACACAAAGGTCGCACGGATGCGGGCAGCCCTTGACCGCGAGGGGCAGATCCGCTGCTCCATGGACCCACAACGGGCACGGGAGTTATCTGACGGCGATGCGGAGTGCACCATGTGCGGAGAGTTCTGTGCGATCAGGATTATGCGTGAGTTTTAAGGATTTTAATGCTACCCCAGGGGAAAACACCCCCGATTCCATTACCTGCCTGAAAAAAACAGCTCTTCCTTAGTGGCCAATGATGTCAGACAAACCAAAGGATCACGAGGCGAAAAATCAGATATCACTATCGTGTTGGGCCGTAAGGTATAATCCAGTAAATCCCCGGGTACCCGCGAGTACAGGTTCCTGAAACCTCACCGTACTTCGGTATTACTAGCGACAGGGACACATATTTTTCTTTATGTTATCCGTCAGAGGTCGAACCTGGACAAAGAGCGGATCAAACCGCATCGCTTTGTCATATCTTTCGATTGCCTCGTTGTGCCGAACGAGATTGTCAAGACACCTGCCCATTTCATACTGTGCCTTTGCAAAGCGGGGGGCAATACATACTACCCGGGAAAATATTTTTAATGCGTCGGGGTAATTGCCGTGGCCTGCCATCTCCATTGCCCGCCGGTTCAGAACCTGTATTTCCAGCGGGATCTGTTCATGACCATTCCTTCCCATGTTTATTCCCTCCATTTCTTTATGCTCTTCTCGAGTAAGTCTTCTTCCCCGTATTCACGGGAGACTCCTTCAGGTAAAGCCATTTTGCGTATAATTTTTACCGTCCTGTTTTCAACGGAAACACCGCCCTTTTATGCTGACTAGGTGCGGTTCCTTTGAACAAGTACTTCCTCCGCGATATACCGGATAAGACAGGTATCGCATCCCATTTTTCTCGAATCAGTTAATAGTTCCCGCAAGTATCCGATTTTACCAAGGGACTGACCAGAAACAAACCGCAGATCCGGGTCTTTGTCAGACCGGAGCAGACGTAAGTGTTCGATTGACCGTGGATCCCCCATGTTGCCAAGGGCTTCTGCCGCCAGATAGCGGACCCACTTGTCTTCGTTATCAAGGGCATTGGTGAAGTGTTCAACAATTGGCAGAGTAAATTTTTCCAGTGCCTCAAGAGACTTCATCGTGTCCGGACTGCGTTTATTCATCTGTTCACCAGGAGTATGCTTCATATGATTCAACCTTCCCCCATTCAGGAATAATCGTGGGTGGTTCTGGTAAGATAATCAAAATTTGCGCTGCATGAGTGCCATGGTAATGTGCTATCGTATCTGCCATGCAGATGAGTATGCACATAAACTCTGTATTCTGGCGAGTATCTGAATGGGATGGGGATCCATTCCGATCCTTGCTAAAAAAAAGATTTATTTATTATCTGTTATGTCCAATTACCCCACGTGGGATATCTCGACCAGGAAAAGATCACAAGGATCAAGCAACTCCTTAAATGGCGCCCGCGGGGAATAACAATCTCGGATCTCTCTTCACAGATGAAACTGAACAGGAACCTGGTCGCAAAATATCTTGAGATACTCCTCGTCTCCGGCCAGGTCGAGATGCAGGAAATTGGTCCGGCAAAAGTCTATTTTCTGACCCAGAGGGTGCCTATCTCGACCATGCTTGAATTTTCTTCTGACCTTGTGATCGTGGTCGATACCGAGGGTAAAATACTGCAGGTAAATGAACATGTCCCGGCACTGCTTGACATGAAACGGGAGGCTTTGACCGGGCTGCGTGTTGAGGATATTGATAACCCGTTTATCCATAATCTCTGGAGTAGTGTAAAGAACCACAATGCAGACGGAAAAAACGGGGATAGTACTGCATTCTCGTGCACGGTGCGGGGAGAACTGCGGCATTTCCGGATAAAACAGGTGTCCACCGTCTTTGAAAACGGAAGTGAAGGCTATACCTACATTATAGAGGATACTACGACCCAGGAAAAGTACCAGGAGATGCTGGAGATCAGTGAGGCAAAATACCGGGGGCTGGTCCAGTCATCCGGGGAGGCCATTATTGGCATGACAACTGACGGCGGGTTAGTCAGCTGGAACCCGGCGGCCGAGCTGCTCTTCGGCTACACTGAAGAAGAGATACTTAAAAAGCAGGTTCACATCCTCGTGCCTCCGGATCTTCAGGGGGTCTTGGAAGTATTTCTCACACGACTCAGGCAGGGACAGTGTATCCACAGGTATGACATGAACATGGTCCGCAAGGATGGCACTACGATGAATACCCTGATGACCATCTGTCCAATCCGGGGAGAGAATGATCACATAGTCGGGGCGTCATCCATCGTACGGGACATCACCAGCGAGAAACGCGAGCAGCATCTGCGTGAATATGAGGACCGGTACCGCACCCTTGTCGAAGACCTTAATGTAGGCATCTACCGGAGCACTGCAGAACCGGGGGGCAGATTTGTCTGGGGGAACACAGCACTTCTCGATATCCTCGGGTATAACTCCCTGCAGGATCTCGGTGAAGTTAACGTCATGGACATCTTCTCAAAGCCAAGCGGAAGGCTGGAGCTGATCGATGAGCTGCAGAGAAGCGGGTTTGTAAAAAACCGGATTCTGCACCTGAAACGAAGAGACAACGCGCCTATCACGGTGAGCGTGACAGCGCTCGCGGAATTCGACCAGATGAAGAACCTTATCTTTATCAATGGAATTGTGCAGGATATCACCCCGTTTCAGGAACCCCTGCCGGAATCGGGCGGTCAACAGGAGATACAGAAATAAGGTTTTGAGTAAACCCCGTGAAGCACCGGGGATTCCCTCCTGCTTTACTCGATGACCATCGCGATTTATGCCATATTGCTGATCGTTGCGAAATCCTCAAGATACAATTCCTCCGCCCTGCTCCTGAGGATCTCCTCCGGCAACGCGGTGATCACCCGCCGGACCCACCCGGGATCGAGCATGCAACCGGAACCTTTCAGGCAATTACGGATAGTTTTCCGGCGGTGTGAGAAGAGCGCCCGGACCACATCAGCGTACCGGTGACGGTCATTGACAGGAAAGACAGGCTGCTGCCGGGGAACTATCTTCACCACGGTCGAATGTACCTGGGGTTTGGGCGTGAAACAATGGGGGGGTAGTTTAAAGCACCGTTGCACAACGGCATAGGTCTGCACCATAATCGAGAGCCGCCCGCAATCCTTGGTGCCGGCTGGTGCAACCATCCGTTCCGCAAACTCGCTTTGGTACATCAGGACTGCTTCCTCAAACCCGATATCAAGAAGGCGGAAGGTGATCTTGGATGAAACGGAATACGGGAGATTTGAAACAACCCTCTCAAAAAGGGGAAGTTCACACCTTGTCGCATCCCCGTGCTGAACCGTGAGTTGACCAGTGGAAATTTCTTCAGAAAAACGGTCGGTGAGTTCCTCGCAGAGATGGCCGTCAAGTTCCACCGCATGCACGATGGCCCCGCGATCGAGCAGGGCACGGGTGAGAGCCCCGTTACCCGGCCCAACCTCAAGCACGCGTTTACCTTTCACTTCTGCAAGGTTCGCTATTCGGTCTACCGCATGCGGATCGGTAAGGAAATGCTGATCATGATGCGCTTTCATCTTGTCGTGAATACATGATACTTGACATCGGGATCCTGGAGTTCTTCGAGGATCCGGGACTGGATCATCCTCTCCGGGTGCGGGATCGATTTTATCCGGGCGGAGATATCAGCAAGGGAAACAAACGGCTTTTTATTGCGCTCCTCTAAAATCTCCCACATCAGCTTCTTACCGATGCCCGGGAGGAGGTGCAGCATGTGGAGTTTTGGCGTAATCGAGATTGCCTTGTTGAAGAACGCAACAAAGTCGGGTTCGCGATCTTTTATCATTTTCTCCAGGATAAAAGGGAGTTCGCCCCGTGCGGTCGGGGTCAGTTCATTGTACCCAATCCGACGCTTTACCCGCTCAATCTTATCACGCTCAGCGTCGCCAATATAGACTTTGTCCTGGAGCTCGATTACTACATTGTTCTTGGGCACGAGTTCAAGGAGTTTGAACTGTTCAAGTCCCATCGCCTGGATGATCGGTTCTCTCTTGAAAGGAGGGCGTGGATCCTCAGGGTGTCCTTTGAGTAACACATCCAGTACGATCGCATTAACCTCTTTTTTTTCCGTCTTCATGTGCAACACCTCAGAAGTGTGCCATTACGTGTTCGATGATTTTATCGAGTTCTTCAGGAGACAGCGTGTACCGCTCTTTTGCAAAGATCGCCCGCACTTCATCACGGGTTTTTGGCATGATGTTTGCAATCCTGTACGCGATCTCAGGTTTCATCTTTTCCATTTTTACCAGTTCCGCTACCAATGCATGTGATTTTTCAGGTGCGGTCTTTGCTAGATGATTGGCATGCTCGATACTGCGCCGGAACTCATAGGACATCTCCTTTTCTGCTGCAACCCGTTCAGATTCCACTCCTAACAGGACTCCGCGCATCTCAGGGAGTGTGACCCTTTCTTCGCTAATGATACCCTTCACTTTCATGCCAATACCCTGACAGACAATTTACTTTTGTGCTTTTAGATGTTGCGGTCGGGCAATGACGATCTTATCTGCATTGCCGTCGCGGATGGTAAGCATCCACGCCCGCCCACGCTGGCCGAGAATGGTTCCCGTCAGCCCGTGGAAGCGGCGGTGTGGCATTCCCTTCTGAATGCTCGGGTTACAGACAATGTGCACCCGGTCGCCGATCTCGTATTTCTGGATCACGCAGGTTACGGGCGGAAGCCCGCGCTCTCGTAAATCCTTCTTGAATTTATACCGTGTTTTTTTTCGTGGTCCGTTGTGATGTGCCATTATCTAATCTCCCTCCTTTGCTCCTTCTACCTGCACGACATCGAGGCTGAATACGTGCGCCGGTCTATCCAGGATCTCGGCTAGACTCGGACGGGTTCTTCCTCCATCCCCGGATACGAGTTCTTTAATGTAGAGTCCGGCTTCACCAAGAACTTCGACAACAAATTTGCCGTCCTGTTCCCCTACATACTCAATATCAAGGACGATTCGCTCACGGATCTTGTCCGCTCTCCGGTGAGCGACCCTCTCGGGTGTGCGCTGGTGTATTGTGGCGCCCTGTAAGGTTTTTAAGGCATTTGCGAACTCATTCGCTGATAATGCACCGTCAACCTCGACCAGGATCCTGTATTTTTTATGCGCTTTGTTTGATTTAAGGGTTTCCACTTCCGCTCGCTCGCTCCAGCGTTTGATCGAAACAGAAACCCGCCCTCCGCAAACCCGGTTGATCTCCTGTTCGAGTGCGGGAAGATCAAGAGTACGCTTTTTAGGTTCGACCACTTCCAGAATGAACGGCCGGCCCGTACCAATCATCCGTGCATCAATATCTTCCCTTCCCGCACCATGAAGAACCGCGTTTTGTGCGTCGAATGCAGTAATGACCGGTCTCCCGATAAGTTCCTCCACCGAGTCCAGGTATTGTGCACCCGTGAAATTGCATTTCTCGCAGCCTGCACCCCTGCATGCACGGCAGTCCCAATGTGTCTGCGGGATACCCCGCTCAAACTTCTGGTACCTCCCGTAAAAGAAGACAGAATTGATCTGCACTTCAGCTGTACCTGAGGAGGGATCGAGAATGACAACAATGTCGGGTTTTTTGAAGTCCACCATCTTTCCCGTTCGTGCAGATACCGCTTTACCCACTTCACGGTTCACTTCGGACTTGAACGGTTCCGGCTCGGTAAGCGAGAGATCGCTCCAGACCATCTCCTCGTTTTCGGCAATGAGCGGTGGTACCCTGCAGCCTATCAGAAATGTTGAAAACCCGATCCCCCGGACCGTTGCTACGACGCGATCTGCCCATTCCGGAACCGCATCAAAGAAATTGCTGCAGACCCAGCAGGTGCCGGAGAATTTTGTATAGGGCAGGTTTTCACCAATAGACAGTGCAATCTTAAGACTGCGCCCGCGTTCATCATTGGAGAGCCCGTGAGAGCGTTTGCCAAAAAACCGCCCGAGACAGTGGTCGCAGCATTCCCCATACGCGAGTATCGATGTTACCTGTTCATTTATTTCCATCCGCACCTCCGCCTGTCCAGTTCGTTATGTACAACGGTTATCGTGTGATCGGCATGCAGGCACGCTGGCCCGACTGAATACCGGGGGCGGTGCCTTAGTAACGATTCCTCGTCATCCGTGAAATTCAGGTGATCAGACAGGAGGAATGCATCCGGGAGACTCTCTGCAGATCGTATATCGCCACCCTTCTCATCGAGCACAGCAAATATATGTTCTGTTATAAACCGTTCAAGTCCGCCTTTCCGCACAGATACCCCCGGCGCTGCCTCACGAAACTCACTCCCGACAGGAAGTTCCAGGGCTTTTTTGATCAGGGCAGCGGCGCTCCGTTCATCAGGAGAGAGTGAACGGACTGCAGTCCCGGAAAACCTGACTGTTTTTGGTGCTGCCGGTTCACCACAAAGGATCAGATAACAGTCGGTATCCCTGCGCATATCATGCGACAGGAAGAGTGATGCGTTCACGCAGCGGCAGAGTACATCCATGCGCCCGCCACTTCCCGGCAGGTCATTGAGGGAAAAAACCCCGTCAGTCCGGGCAAGGTGCCCCACAATGGCAAACGAGGTCATTTCACTGCATTCCGGAGAAGCGCTTCATTAAGCGCTGCATGTTGAATTTTCCGCCGCCGCCCCGTAATCCTTTGAGGGTTCGCTGCATCATTTTGAAGTATTTGATTAGTTCCCGCACTTCGTCCGGTGTAGCACCGGCACCACGGGCAACCCGCTGCATGCGGGAACTGCTGATCAATGCAGGGTCATCCAGTTCTCCGGGAGTCATCGAATCCATAATGATACGGTAGCGCACCATCTTGGTGCTCGTGACATCATACACCCCATCAGGAAGTTGCATGTTGCCCATCGGGAGCATACCTATGATCTGCTTGAGGGGACCCATCTTGTTGAGCGCTTCAAGCTGTGTATACATGTCACGGAGGGTAAACTTCCCTTTCATCATCGCATTGACGTCAACATCTTCAGCTTTGATGGCTTCTTCTGCCCGCTCAGCCAGCGCTTTTAAGTCGCCCATTCCTAAAAGACGGGAGATGAAACCGTCAGGATTGAAGCGTTCGAGATCCTCGATAGTCTCCCCGCTTCCGATGAAAACGATACCGCTTTTCGTCTCTGCAACAGCAGAGAGAGCGCCTCCGCCTTTTGCAGTCCCGTCCATCTTGGTGATGATCACTCCATCGATATCGATCGCTTCATGGAACCGCCGGGCCTGTTCGCTTGCCTGCTGCCCGAGCGCTGCATCGATTACCAGCCAGCGGTGGGTTGCTTTCGTGAGAACATTGAGCTCGATAATCTCCTGGATGAGGTCTTCTTCCAGCGCATGCCTCCCCTGGGTATCGACAATGATCAGTTCGAGATCTTTTTGGCTTTCAAGCCCTTCACGGGTGATTTTAAGGGCATCTTTTTCCCGGGGGTTGCCAAAACAGGGAACACTGATCTTAGCGCAAAGGGTAGAGATCTGGTCATATGCGCCCGGGCGGAATGTGTCGGCACAGATTACCCCGACTTTCATCCCTTTCTTCTGGAAGTAGCGGGCGAGTTTTGCTGTTGTCGTGGTCTTACCACTGCCCTGCAATCCGGCCATGAGGATGGTCTGGGGCTCAAGTTTTACATCGGTTGATGCCCAGACGAGCCGGACAAGCTCCTGGTAGACAATCCGCAGAACATGCTCCCGGACGTTGGTACCTTTTGGTAATTGTTCGTCAAGAGAGCGGGTGCGGATCGCTTTGCTGAGCTCCATGACGAGCTTCACGTTCACGTCAGAGGATATCAGTGCCCGCTGGAGATCCTTAACCAGCTCATCGACCGCTGCACGATCGATCACGGTTTTTCCGGCAAGTTTCTTTAATGCGTCCTTGAGCGACGTTGAGAGGTTGTCAAGCATCAGGTATCACTTCCCAGGAGGTCTTCTACAACCTGCACAGGATCAAACGGCATGATATCATCATATCCCTGGCCGGTGCCAAGGAACATGAGAGGTTTTCCAATAGTATGTGCGATCGAAATCGCAGCCCCGCCACGGGAATCCATATCTGCCTTGGTGAGTACTACTACATCGGCACCAACGGTCCTGTCAAACTCAGCAGCCCGTACGATTGCATCGTTGCCAGCCACCGCCTCATCGACATAGACGATAAGGTCAGGTTTCATTATGCGCCGGATCTTTTCAAGCTGGTTCATCAGATTGGATTTGGTATGGAACCTTCCCGCGGTGTCGGCGAGTACCACATCGATCTTGTGCGAGACTGCATACTGGACAGCGTCAAAGAGCACCGCAGACGGATCAGCTCCTTCCTGGTGCTGGATAATTTTTATGCCGATGCGTTCCGCATGTACTCCTATCTGCTCAATGGCACCGGCACGGTAGGTATCTCCCGCACCGATGACAACCGTATATCCCTGTTTTTTTAAGTATGCCCCAATCTTTGCTACGGTCGTGGTCTTGCCTGTCCCGTTGACGCCGGTGAAAAGAATCTTTACCGGACGGTTGTGGATCCGTATGTATTCCGTAAGGTTGAACCCTTTGCCAAGGACATCGAGTAATGCACGTTTTAATGCTCCCACGACAAGTGCATCAACAGATTCACCGATCTTCCGGTGCTTTCCGACAAGGTTGGTTCTGACATGGGTGATGATCGCATCGCTGACCAGCAGCGCCACATCACTCTCAAGCAACGTCATTTCAAGTTCGGAGAGTGCATCTGAGATGTCTTTTTCGGAGACTATCAGTTCGCGATCGATGATTAAAACTTTAACCTTGTCAGCAAATGTCGGAGCTGCAGAAGAAAGGGTTTTTTGTTGTGCCTGGGGCATACCCGGTTCCGCCGTCCGGGTTTCCAGTGCAGGAGGTTCCTGCTTTGCTACAACTTCCTGGATACTGATTCCCAGCCGGTTCCTGGCAGCCTGCAGCTTTTCTTTCAGTCCTCCGAACATGCGAAAAAAAGCCCCGTTAATGCTGGTCCTGTCCGGCTGCTACTGACTGCTGGTACCCGCTCTCAAGTCGTTTATTTATCTCATTCATCTGTGAACGCAGACGATCGAGCGTCTCGGCAACCTTCTTTTGCGAGGCTTCCATCTCCATGATGCGTTCTTTTAAATATTCTATGGCGTCTTTGTTCGAACGCTCAACAACGACTTCAGCGCCAATACTCAGGAGAATTTTCTCAGGTTCGAGAACCTTTGCCCTGACACTCGCTCCTCCGCCAATCTGGAGGAGAACGATCCCGTCCTCGGTAGCGAGCATTCCTTCGAGCGCTTCAATGGCAGCGTGTGCCTCCATCCTTCCATTCTCCAGCAGTTCCAGCTGGCCGACAAAAATTTCGGCCTGCTGCCCGTATTCTTTCAGGTAATGCTGGAGTGTCATCAGTTCACGCTGGTCCATCTGTTGCATTGTTTCTGCCAAAATCCACCACTCCCTGTATCGATATTCAGGTAATTCTGATTCCTGATATGTATGTCCTTCATGAGCATAAATACATCATTGCAGGTTTGTAGCGGGAACTTTCGGGAGTTGCCGATCCGGATTGTGGGGAAGTTACTGCACAAGCGAACCATGGACATCAGTGCATCATAGTGCGGCACCACTCTTCTCAAATCCCGTTTTCCCATCCAGATCCTGCGTAAAACCGGCATTTGATCACGACCGTGCCGCGCCCGCTTTGTGTCAGACAAACAAATCGTTTTGCGTGCTCCGTTTCCATTGAAATTCCCAGAATATCCGCTATTACTCATTACGACCAATTTGCTTAATATATCAGGAATCATTGATTGGATCCATACAATGATCCGGGAATTCATCGCACGAGTGAGAACAAGGGCAAAGGAGATTGCAGAAGCCCTGATTGGAAAAATCGGATCCGCAATCCGTTACTATGTGCCATCATGCCCGCCCGGTGCCGGAATCCACCGGCTCATTGTACCAACGGAATCAGGTATTGCATTGAATGCAGGAAAGCGGTACAGGTTAACGAGCGGTCACGCCCCCGTTTTCTCGCTCTACACGTTTTTTGGTAATCGTCAGTAAGCGCTGGTTTTTGGATAGTTCAGGATAGCCTTCCGCGGTCATGAGTCTGACAGGTCACCTGCCACATTCCCCGGGAATTATCCGGCCGGACATGTAGCCCGGGCTCTCCTGCGTAAACATACAAGAACCGTCCATTCGCTCGATTATGACAGAGCTCATGCTCTCGTCGCAGGTATCGTTGCTGAACAAAAAAATTCAGAGGATAACGAGATGAAAAAGGATATAATACCAACAAAGAAGTCAGGGAAATCTGCGGAAATCCCGACAGAGGTACCGGAACCGGATCAGGTTGCGTCCGGTATAGCTGGGACCGGACAGGAGAACATAAGCTATTCCGGGATGCGGGGGAACATGATCCTCTTTCCTGCCGACCGCCAGGACTGGCTTTGTGAGCGGCTGAACACGAAGATTGAACGCATCGAACAGCGGTTCGCTATGATCGAAGAGCGGGAACGGTCGCTGTGACAGAACGGCGGTCAACAACAGAGACCGAAATTCCCCTCTACCTCATCCCGACGGCTATCGCCCGCCAGATTAAAAGACAGGGGGAGGCAGTATACCGTATCAGCGTGAAGAGGACCCACTGGCATCATTACAACATTGCGGTCCGGACAAAATCACTGAACAGAGAATTTAAGGCCCGGAATGAAAGGGCCCTGCCATTCGCAGATGACCCGGTTGAGGATATGAGCAGCAACGGAGACACCGGAGGTGCGACATGACCCGGGGACGATTACCGAAAAAAGGGCTGGGTGATGCAATCCAAGTCGCTACGTCACGGGGGACGGTCATGAGCTTCCTGCAAAACAGGGAGAGTGTATGCGACTTCATGATCATGGGCAATGGTAATCTTGTTGTTGTCCGGGTCAGGAAAGCCCGGCGCATCCGAGGTACGCGAGAAGAGATCGAGAGAGAGTTCCGGGATCCGATCAAAGGGCTCAGGTCCTTTCCCTCTTCAGATCTCATCCTTATGGAGCTCTGGACGTATTCCCGGTACGGTATATGGAGGTTTTTCCGTATCGAGGATACCGGTATTGTAGAGATTTGCCAGGACGGGACACCACTGAAGAATTCGTTTATAGAGGTTGCACGGACTGTCAAAGCGGTGTATCCAAGAAAAATGGGATCTGCCCTGGTGATGGTGAAGTGATCTTCCCCTGTTTTCACTATCTGGAGTATCACAGGAAATACCCTCTGATCTCCCCTATTCGGGCTCCGTTTTCCCATTCCGGTAGGCTTTTTAGCACTAATTCGCGAAAAAACAGCACTATTGTTTTGGGAATCCCCCAATTCTTTGCCCATTCGACTGTCGGGGGCTGAACCGAAGCTGAAAATCACCGCTAATAGCACCTATTGGGAGGCAAATCTCCAGTTCAGCTGACCTGGAGTAGGGAGAAGTTGTAGAAACACCGTTGTTGACCTTTTCCGGGATGGTGTTTGGATCCAGAACCTGCAGGAATTTTCTTCTCCTGTCCCTGGGAGACTATGCCGGGGTTTGTGCTGCCGCAGTCGTATTGTTATGTGGATGGGTTAAAGATACCGGATGATTTTACTCTCATTCTTAACTTCCATCGGCCCACACCTTAAGAATATCAAACTCACGCATTAATGGCGCCTTGCTCAGTGCTTGAGCCCGCTCAGCATCATCCCGTAATCGATCCCATCGTGCCGGAGCGTGTGGCAGAATCCCCATGACTTCCGGACTTATATCGCTCATGAGGATCAGGAGAGAACGGTTACCCGCATTACCTATACGCAATTGCCTGCATGCATCACCATGCATACACCAGTAGCCTGATAAGATCATCAGTACCACTAGTACGCATGGAGACCATCCCCATCAGGATCCGTAAGGAGACAAAAGAGGCACTCATTAAATTCCGGGCACACCCGCGTGAGACCTACGATGAAGTGATCGCCCGGCTCATGCTCTCCCAGACCGACCGGGATCCTATCAGCGAAGACACCCTCAAAGCAATTGAAGAGGGTCTCTCCGACATCCGGAAGGGAAAAACCCGTGAGCTCAACGAGTTCTGCGATGCTCACGGGATCTAAAATGTATATTGTCCACCTCTCCCGGAGGGCGCAGAAAGATCTTGTCGATCTTCCGAAAACCGAAGCACACCGCATCCGTTCTGCCTTGAATGATCTCGCACGGGAGGCTGATCCGTGGCTTTTTGTAAAAAAACTCCAGGGCCATGAAGAAGTCCCGCTCTATTCCTGCAGGGTGGGCCGGTACCGGATTATCCTTACCATTGATCACGGGCATCTCGTCATCTTCGTGATCACGATAGAGCACCGTCGTTCCGTGTATAGGAACATCTGACCGGTCATGCTGCAATCGCCTCATTCCCCTGGTGGATCAGTGCGGGAAGTTACCCGCCAAAGACCCGGTTCGCCTTCCCCCATCCTAAAGAGAGGGCTTCGACAGTTGCGGTGAGAGGGGCGAACTGCTGGTGGAAGACAAAAACGGTCTTAAAAGATTTATTAATAGTTCATCACCCACTTTACTATAAGTAATACCATGAGATCCACCCGGCAGGATGTCCTCTTCTCATTAAAAAAACTCAAAGGGGAAGTGGCGAAGGAATATTCCGTCAAGACAATCGGGGTATTTGGCTCAGTTGCCCGGAACGAGCAGATGGGCAAAAGCGATATCGATCTGCTGGTGGAGTTCTCAAAGCCGGTGGGTTTTGTGACCTTCATGCGGCTCGAACATTTCCTTTCCGAGAAACTCGGGAAACCGGTGGATCTGGTGACTTCAGATTCCTTAAAGCCGGTGATCCGGCAGGACGTACTCGCCGAGGTCATCTATGTTTAAGCGGGAGGTAAAACTCTACCTCACAGATATCGATGATGCAATCTCTGCGATCCAGTCCTATACAAAGGATATGACATATGAGCAATTGCTCGCCGACCGGAAAACCCGCGAGGCGATCATTCTCAATTTTGTGGTGATTGGAGAAGCGATCAAGAAGATCCCACAGGAGATTATCGATCACCACCCGGATGTTCCCTGGAAAGAGTTTGGGGGAATGCGGGACAAAATGGTGCATGGCTATTTCATGATAAGCCCGACGATCCTGTGGGAGACGAGCCGGCACGATCTCTCACCGCTTGCGGCTGTGGTGAAGGTGCTGCTACGGGAATATGCATGAGCGGGTTCATCCTGCCAACTCCCCTCGAAACGTTATGGTAAAAGGCTATTGAAGAGAAGAATACAAATTACATCATTACTATGACTTCCAGAGCAGCCGGGCAATCGGGATCCCGGAGCAGGAAAGGCTTTGCGTACGATCCGCAACGGATCACCACAGTCAGGGAAAAACCTGCCGGGGTCCATGAGTCTGCCTGAGGTCTTGCCAGAAATGAAAAAATTGAATCATTACTCACCGATATTGTCAGCCGGCTTGACCGCATTGAAGAGAAGATCGATGAGAATGTCTACCCCCCGAATCGGCGATCAAACCGGAACTTATCAGGCAGCTGAAAAAAGCCCACGCCGATATCAAAAAAGGGAAGGGAAAAACGTATAATTCCATTGATGATTTTTTTAAGGAAATTGAAGCATGAGCAACCGGGTTGTCATTCATCCCGATCTGGCGTCTACCTGCAAGAAGCTCCGGGCCAAGAGTCCTGCACGTTACGAGTAACTCAAGAAAAAAATCAGGTTCCTTGTTGAAAACCCGGAATCGGGTAAGCCGCTCCATCCCCCGCTCAAGGGCCAGTGGCGGGTTCACATCGGACATTTTATCCTGTTTTACGTGATTGATTCAAAGGAAAACGCGATTATTTTCTTAAAATTACTTCATCACGATGAGGCGTATAATTAGGGTTCATTCTGATGTATTTTCATGCCACAAATTCTCCCGC
>Ga0209777_10003010_pt1 | contig 21358 bp, 21 predicted proteins | sample FrelakmetHBP12HB_FD_187147 | JGI IMG/M metagenome (GOLD analysis project Ga0209777, IMG submission 187147) | Freshwater lake sediment microbial communities from the University of Notre Dame, USA, for methane emissions studies -HBP12 HB (SPAdes)... | ecosystem: Environmental > Aquatic >...
CTTTGTCACGAGGTTCCAGCCCGGCCAGTTTCCCGACCGAACCGCTCGCCAGCTATCGAATCTAACCATCAACTGTTCGAGTGGGTCCTTCCCCCACTGGTAATCTGCCCCTTTGGGGCACACGCTTTAGCCCCTGATAGCGAGGGCTAAAGCCCTGTAATTAGCCGGCTTTATGGCACGGCTGAAGCCATGCCCTGATACAAGGCGGACGGGTTGGTTTGGAAGCGCAAGGGGCAGCGGAGCCCGAGGAACACCGAGCTCAGATGTAGGAATTTCGTCGACAGGCCAGAAGGCGATTGGCCAGCCCTTCACGCGAGCGTGTTTACGCCCGCGTCGTTGGCCGTCTCATAGGCTGCGATCGCTGCTTCGGCGTGCTGGATGTAGCCCAGTTCGTCGATTCCGTTCAGCAGGCAGTGCTTCGAGAATGCATCGATCGGGAACTCCACCGTGCGCCCGCCCGGAAGCGAGAGCTTCTGCGATTCGAGATCAATGCTGACGATTGCGCCGGCATCCCTCTCCACAAGTGCGAACAGGTCCGCGTGCACCTCGCGCGGCACAACCACGGGCAGCAGCGAGTTCTTCAGCGCGTTCTGCCGGAAAATATCGGCGAACGACGTGCTGATTGCAGCGCGGAAACCGAACTGGGTGAGCGCCCAGGGCGCGTGCTCGCGCGAGCTGCCGCATCCGAAGTTGTCGCCGGCCAGCAGGATCTCAGCGCCCTTTGCCCGCTGCTGGTTCAGGACGAAGTCCGGCTTCGGGAGGCCCTGGGCATCGTAGCGCCAGTCGTTGAAGAGCTGATCCCCGAGTCCTTCCTTCGAAATGGTCTTCAGGAAGCGCGCCGGTATGATCTGGTCGGTGTCGACGTTATCGATCGGCAGCGGAACCATGCGGCTCGCGAGCTTCGTGAACGGCTTCATGCGAGACTCCTTGGGTCGGTGACCACGCCAGTAACCGCGGCCGCAGCGGCAGTGAGGGGACTGGCCAGAAACGTCCGCCCGCCCTTGCCCTGCCGTCCCTCGAAGTTGCGGTTCGAGGTGGAGACGCTGTACTGGCCCGGACTCAACTGATCGCCGTTCATGGCGATGCACATCGAACAGCCCGGCTCGCGCCACTCGGCGCCGGCTTCGCGGAAAATGCGGTCGAGACCCTCGGCCTCGGCCTGCCGCTTCACATCGTGCGAGCCCGGAACGATCAGCGTTCGCACGCGCGGGTTCACTTTCCGGCCCTTGAGAATTGAGGCCGCGCTGCGGAAATCCGAGATGCGCCCGTTCGTGCAACTGCCGATGAACACAACGTCGATCGGCTGGCCGGTGAGCGGCTTCCCTGCCTCGAGCCCCATGTAGGCGAGCGCCTTGCGAACGGAGTCACGCTCGATCGGGTCGGCCAAGGCTGCGGGATCCGGCACCGGCGCTGTGATCGGGATGCCCATGCCGGGGCTCGTGCCGAACGTGATCATCGGCTCCAGGGCCGAAGCATCGATCGAGACCTGCTTGTCGTACGCGGCGCCTTCGTCCGTCGGAAGCGGCTTCCAGCGGGCGACTGCACGATCCCACTCCTCGCCCTTCGGAGCGAACGGCCTGCCGCACAGGTATTCGAAAGTCGTATCGTCGGGCGCCATCATGCCCGCGCGCGCGCCCGCTTCGATGGACATGTTGCAGACGGTCATGCGCTCGTCCATAGTCAGGGCACGGATGGCGCTGCCGCAATACTCGAACACGCAGCCGGTGCCGCCGCCCGCGCCGGTCCTGGCGATGAGGGCGAGAATGATGTCCTTCGCGCTCACACCTCTCTGAAGCGCACCGTCCACTTTCACCTGGAACGTCTTGGACGGACGCTGCAACAGGCACTCGGTGGCCAGCACGTGCTCCACCTCGCTCGTACCGACGCCGAAGGCCAGGGCGCCGAACGCGCCGTGGGTCGCGGTATGGCTGTCGCCGCACACGATTGTCAGCCCCGGCCGGGTAAGCCCGAGCTCAGGCCCGATGACGTGCACGATTCCCTGTCGGTCGCTTGCGATGCTGTGGCAGGGAATGCCGAACTCGCGGCAGTTGATCTCGAGCTGCGCCACCTGCTTCGCGGCAATCGGATCGGCGATCGGAAGCGACCGGTCGGTCGTCGGCACGCTGTGGTCGGCCGTGGCGAACGTGTGATCCGGCCTGCGCACCTTCAGGCCGCGCTGGCGCAGACCTTCGAAAGCCTGCGGCGAGGTGACCTCGTGGACGAGGTGCAAATCAATGTACAGCAGCGCCGGTGCGCCGGGCTGTTGCGAGACGACGTGGGCGTCCCAGACCTTTTCGATGATTGTCTTAGGCATTTTCTTCACAACGGAGACACGGGGAACCGCTCAAGCCCGCCGGGAGTTACAGAAATTCTATTATCGCGTCTCCCACTTCGTTCGTCGAGGCCGGCTTCCCGGCCGGCTTCAGGTCCGCGGTCACGCGGCCGCTGTTGAGCACCGCTTCCACAGCCGCGTTCACGGCCGCCGCCTCGTCCTTCAGGCCGAAGCTGTATTCGAGCATCGCCGCAACCGAACCGATCGCGCCGAGCGGGTTGGCCTTGTTCTTGCCGGCAAGGTCGGGCGCGGATCCGTGCACTGGCTCGTAAAGCCCGGTCCACGCGCCCGAGGGCTTCCGGTCGCCGATGGACGCCGACGGCAGCATTCCTATCGAGCCGGCCAGCACGGCGCCTTCGTCGCTCAGAATGTCGCCGAACATGTTCTCCGTGAGAACCACGTCGAAGCGGCGGGGATTCAGCACGAGCTGCATCGCACAGTTGTCTACCAGGATGTGATCGAGCGCGACGTCGGGGAACCCGGCTGCTACCTCGATCACCACCTTGCGCCAGAGCTGGGAATTCTCGAGCACGTTCGATTTATCGACGCTCGTCACCTTGCGCCGCCGCCCGCGCGCCAACTGGAACGCCATCCGCGAAACGCGCTCGATCTCCGCGCGGGTGTAGGTCATCGTGTTCACGGCGCGCGTTTCCGGGCCCTCACCGCTGATCCCGCGCGGCGTGCCGTAGTAGATGCCGCCGGTAAGCTCGCGGACGATGATCATGTCCGTCCCCTCCACCAGCTCGTTCTTAAGCGGCGAGGAATCGATGAGCGCCTTGTACGTGCGGACCGGCCGCAGGTTGGCGTAGACGCCGAGGGCCTTCCGGATTCCGAGCAGGCCGGCTTCCGGGCGCTTCGAAGGAGGCCAGGTGTCGAATTCGGGCAGGCCGACCGCGCCCATCAAGGTGGCGTCGGCTGCGAGTGCGAGCCGAACGGTCTCTTCGGGCAGCGGCGACCCGGTCTTGTGAATAGCGACCCCGCCGAGCAGGGCCTCGTTCAGAATCAGCTCATGATGAAACTTCTGCGCGGCGTGGCGCAGTACGCGCACGGCCTCGCAGGTCACTTCGACCCCGATTCCGTCTCCGGGCAAAACGAGTACGTTGAGGATCATAAGATTAAGCGGCCCCTACGGAGAGTTCCTTCAGGCTTCAGCCGTCAGCCCCCGGTGGACACGGCGTGAGACGTGAGTACTGCAGACTGACGGCAGAAGGCTGAATCACCCGGCGCACATCGGACCGTCCTGCCGGGCCGCCTGCGCCCGTCAGTCTGCCTGAGCAGCAACGAGCGCGTGACGATCCTTGATGATACCGAGGATTTCGTCGTTCGTGATGCCCTTCTTGCAGTCGGCCATCGCGATGAAGAGCTGGTAGACGGCGTCGAGTTCTTCGCGCGTGAGGTCGAAACCAAGGTCCCGGCACCGCTGGTTCAGTGCGTGGCGGCCGCTGTGCTTGCCCAGAATCAGCGTGCTCTCCGGCACGCCGACCGAGCGCGGCTCCATGATCTCGTAGGTGGTGCGTTCCTTGAGGAAACCGTCCTGATGGATGCCCGCTTCGTGCGCGAAGGCGTTCGAACCGACTATGGCTTTGTTCGGTTGCGGGCCGAAGCTGATGAGGCCGGCCAGCATCCGGCTGGCGGGGAACAGATTCTCGGTCACAATTCCGGTGTCGAACGGCAGCACGTCCTGGCGGGTCTTGAAGGCCATCACGATTTCTTCAAGAGCGCAGTTACCGGCCCTCTCGCCGATGCCGTTGATAGTGCACTCAACCTGCCGCGCACCCGCCAGGACCCCGGCAATCGAATTGGCGGTAGCCAGACCGAGGTCGTTGTGGCAGTGCACGCTGATGATCGCCGTGTCTCCGAGGGCCTTTGCGATGTTTTCGATGAACGCGCCGAAATCGTAGGGAATGGAGTAGCCGACTGTGTCCGGCAGGTTCACCGTCCGGGCTCCGGCGGCGACCACCGCTCGCGAGATCTCGATCAGGTACTCAGCCGGTGTGCGCGTAGCGTCTTCGGCCGAGAACTCCACGTCGTCGGCATAGCGGCGCGCCAGCTCGACCGCGGCCACAGCCTCTTCCAGCACCTGCTCGCGGGTTTTGCGAAGCTTGTGCTTGAGGTGGATATCGCTGGTTGCGATGAAGGTGTGGATCCGCGGCCGGCGGGCGCGTTCCAGAGCGCGGGCGGCCCGCTCGATGTCGAGCGTGCAGGCCCTGGCGAGTGCCGCCACCTGCACCCACGGAAATTCCCGGCTGATCGCGTCCACGGCCTGGAAGTCGCCTTCCGAGGCGATCGGGAAACCGGCTTCGAGGATATCGACGCCGAGCTCCACCAGGTGGTGCGCCATCCGGAGTTTTTCTGGCACCGTCATGCTGCAGCCGGGCGACTGTTCGCCGTCCCGCAGCGTCGTGTCGAAAATGTATACGCGATCGCTCATCAAATCCGCCCACGCTCTGGAATAGTCTCCGGACACGGCCTGTTTCTCCGGTCCGGGCGACAACCGCATTATGGTCCTCAGGCTGTAGATTTGGCAAATTAATAATTATCTTGCTCTAAATAAGCAACAGTGATAGCATAAATAACGCAAATACACCTGCCGCACGCCATCAGCTCAGGTGGAGAGCCCTGAACGGCATCGATGAGAGCTGATGGCCGCTGCGAACTGCTGAGCGCCATGGAACTCTACCTGTTACAAACGTTCGTTACCGTTGCCAACGAGAAGAGCTTCTCCCGCGCCGGAGAGAAGCTGCTCAGAACCCAGCCCGCGGTTTCGTTGGCCATCCAGCGTCTCGAAGCCGAACTGGGCGAGAAGCTGATCGACCGCTCGGGCAAGGAGCTGCTGCTCACCGACGCCGGGCGCATCGTGACCGAGTACGCGCGCCGCTTCGAGAATCTCCGGCAGGACCTGGAGAACGCCCTGGCCGAGCTGCGCGACAACGCGGCCGGCACACTGGCCATCGGCGCCAATGAATCCACCACGCTCTACCTGCTGCAACACATCGAGCGGTACCGGCGCACGTATCCCAAAATCAAAGTGCAGGTGCGGCGAACGCTTTCCAGCAGAATCCCCGCGCAGTTGCTGGACGGCGATCTCGAGCTGGGCGTGATCAGCTACGATCCCGACGACGACCGGCTGGTGAGCACGGTCATCTACAAAGACCATCTCGCGTTCGTCGTCTCGCCGGAGCACAGGTTCGCGCAGCGGAAGTCGGTCTCCATCACCGAACTGGGGATGGAGACCTTCATCGCGCACAACGTGATCTCACCGTACCGGGAGACCGTCATCAAAGAGTTTCAGCGCCGCAAAGTGGCTTTGAACATGGACGTGGAGATGCCGACGGTCGAGAGCATCCGGCGGCTGGTGCAGCGCAACGAGGGCGTCGCCTTCCTTCCCCGGATGTGCGTGGAGCAGGAAGCGGGCCAGGGACTGCTCTGTGAAGTGGCGATTGAAGAGCTGCACGTCGATCGCAACATCAGGCTGGTCTACCCGGCGCGGCGGGCACTGAGCCACGCCGCCACGGCGTTCCTGGAGCTCGTGCGCAACACGCCCGACAGCACCCGGCACTAGCTGTTCGCCGTGCTGCGGCCCAGCCTCCGTGCGATCAGCGCCTGCAGAACGCAGATCATGACGCCGCAGAAGACCGGCAGCACGAGTGCGGTGCGCAGCCCCGTGCGGGCGGCGATCTGTCCAACCATCCACGGCACCGTCATGCCGCCTACCAGCGCGATCGCAAAGATGATTCCGAACACCGTTCCCGAGGCATCCTCGAATCGCGCCCCGGCCAGCCCGAGCACGGTCGGATAGATGCCGGCAAAGCTCATCCCGATGAGAACGGTTCCCGCGGCGGCGGCCGGTAGCGAGTGTGCGAGCATCAGCAACACCGCGCCCGCCGCGGCGCCGAGGCCGCTCAGCATCACCACGCCCGGTCCATTGAAGTACAAGAGCAACCGGCTGAGCGCCATGCGGCTTACCATAAGTGCTGCCCAGTAAGCGGCGAGCAGGTAGGACGCCGCCCCTAGCGGAAGCCGGACGTCGCGCGTCAGATACGCCGCCGTGTAGCCGCCGATCGTGAACTCGTTTCCGGACTGGAAGAACAGCAGCAGCCCGAACAGCAGCACGAGCGGGTTGCGCGCGAGGCGGCCCACCAGCGACAGCTTCAGACCCTCGGCGCGCCTCGGTTCCGGAAACTGTAGCGCGAAGAAGAGCAGGGCCACCACGGCGGGCAGCGCCGCCGTCACCCCGAGAATGAGGCCCAGCCCGAGCCGCTCCACCATCGCGCCGATGACGAACGGCAGAAAGAGCGCCCCGAAGCCGAAGAACACCCCCAGCAGACTCAGAGCCGCATTCTTGCGCCGGGGATCTTTGTGTAGATCGGCCACCAGCGTATTCGTGCCGCCGTTCAGCGCTCCGCCACCGATGCCGAGCATTGCCACGGCTGCGAGCAGGCTCGGGTAGGAGCGGGATGCCGCCATTAGAGCGAGCGCCGCGCCCACCAGCACCGAGCCCGCCGCGAGCGGGACCTTCTTCCCGAACCGATCGATCACCGGGCCGAGGCACAACATGGCCACGAGCATCGAGAACGACAGGATGAAGATCAGGTTCCCTGCCTGGCCGAGGCCGATCGTGAGCCGCGGGAGCAGCGCCCCCGTGACGGCCATCACGATCCCGAACACGAACATGCCGCCAAACGATGCGCCGGTCAGTACCCACGCGTTGCGGCCGGAGGCGTCTGTCGCAGGGATCACTCCCGAAGTGCCCGAGCTTGCCGGTTCGTCCATGTTCCCTACTCGCGTTTCCCCGGATTCCGGTTGAACAGGCTCGTCGTATAAGCGTCGAACACGCGGAAATTGTGATCTTTCGCGATGCCCAGTACGTTGGGCGAAACGAACGTGGGAGGCTGCACACCGGCGGCCGCGAGCTGCGCGCCCGTTTCGGCGACCAGCGACATGGCGATAAACACAGAGGCCGTTGTGGATCCCGCGGCCACGCGCTCCGGGCGTCCGACATCGACAAGGGCATCCTCGGGCGGCACGCAGTTGTCGATGGCGACGTTGGCGAAGTCCGAGAGAGCCTTGCCGCTCGAGTGCGACGGTGTCGCAACCGCTTTGTTAGCGTGCGATGAAACGGTGACTACGGCGAGCCCTCTGCTCTTCGCCTCGGCGGCAACTTCGATCGGCGCCGCGTTGAGGCCTCCGTGTGAGAACACCAGCATCACGTCGCGCGGTTCGAGCGGGTAGCTCTCGAGGAAAACCTTCGCGTACCCTTCGCGCCGCTCGAGCCAGAGCAATTCGCGCGCGCCGCCAGGGCCCACGACGTTGAACCACATCAGGCGCGGGTCATAGAGCGGGAAGAAACCGACGAAGCTGCCGTAGCGCGGGAAGATGTCGAGTACCGGAATCACCGAGTGTCCGCTGCCGAAGATGTACACGCGGCCCTCCTTCGAAATGGAACCGGCCATCGCCTCGGCGGCCTTGCGGATGTTCTCTCCCTGCGTCGTATGGATCTTCGCAAGGATTTCCGTCATTCGTTCGTAGTAGATCTGCGCTGACATGATGTTGTATTCTCTTCTCCTAGATTTGCGCGGCGAGCGGCAGGCGCGCGGCTCCCAGGAGCCCGGCGTCTTCGCCCAGCCGGCTGAGTTCGATGCGGACCTGTCGCGCGGCGATGGGCTGCGCCCAGAGCGGAAAGAGCCGTCGAACGGGCTCGAGCAGCAGGTCGCCTGCCTGCATCAGGCCGCCGCCGAGCACCACCATCTGCGGATTCAGCACGCTCACCAGGTTCGCGATGCCCATCGCCAGAAATGTAGCCGTGTCCTCGATAACGCTGAGCGCGAGCGCGTCGCCCTTGCGTGCTGCCGCCGCGACTTGCTCAGCGCTGACCGGCCCTCCGCCCGCGATCTCCCGCATCAACGAGTGCTCGCCGGAGGCCAGCCGCTCTTCCGCCCTCCGGCCCACCGCGGGTCCGGCCGCCTCGGCTTCGAAGCAGCCCGTCCTTGCGTAGCTGTCCTTCCAGCCTGTGTCCAGCGCGAACCAGCCGACCGCGCCCGCAATACCCGCCGCGCCGCGGCAGAGCCGGCCGCTGGTCAGAATTCCCGCGCCGATACCGGTTCCCACAGCCAGGAAAACAACGTCGGTCAGTCCCTGCGCCGCCCCCAGCCACTGCTCACCGAGCACGTATGCCGAGCGGTCGCTATCGATGAACACCGGAGCCGGCAGCGCGGCATCGAGCGCGGGCTTCAGCGGCACTTCGTCCCAGCCCCAGAGATTCGGCGCCCACGCATTCCCGGTGGCGGCTGAGAAGATTCCCGGAACGCACACTCCGATTCCCGAGATGTCCTCCTTCCGCACGGACGCTTGAGCCATCACGCGCTCGAGCAGAGCGGCGCATTGCCGGGCGGTGCTCTCGAGGGACGATCCTTCGACTGGCTCTTTGGCGCGAGCCAACTGTGTGCCGCCGGCGGTCGCCAGCACGGCAGACGCCTTCGTTCCGCCCAAATCGATTCCCGCCAGCAGGCGCTCACGCATCGCCGTCCAGGATACACCGGCGGGCGGCCCGGACGATGCGAATCAGGGGACTTCTCCGGGAGCATTTTGACACCGAGGTTTCTCCGGCTTGCATTAAGAGCGTTTTTGAGGCAATCTTAAAGGCTTTACTTATGCGGGCGAGGATCCTCTACCACGACCACTGCTTTGACGGCGCCGCCGCAGCGGCTTTCTTCAGCCGGTTCCTGGAAGGGAGGTTTCATCCGGGCGCGGAGTTCGCCTTCACTGGTCTGGCCCACAAGGCTCACAGCCTGTTCGAGGACACCATGTTCGATGGCGACGAGAACGCCATCGTCGATTTCAAGTACTCGCCCGATCCGCGCCTCACGTGGTGGTTCGATCATCATCAGAGCGCGTTCCTGACGCCGGAGGATGCCGAGCATTTCCGGCGGGAGCAGAGCGAACGGAAGATGTACGATCCCACGTTCCGGTCGTGCACCAACTTCATCGCAACCAAGGCCCGGGAGAAATGGGGCTTTACGGCGCCCGACCTCGATGAGCTCGTGAGGTGGGCCGAGATCATAGACGGTGCGCAATACGAAGATGCGCGCTCGGCGGTGGAACTCGGCGCGCCCGCCATGAAACTCACGCTGGTCATCGAGGGCGTGAAAGGTTCCGACATGGTGCAGCGGATCATTCGCTGGATGCGCTGCAGGAAACTCGCCGAGATCGTCGCCGATCCCGAGGTGCAGCGCGAATATCAGCCGCTTTACGAGCGCCACCTGCGGGCGACGGACATCATCAGCAAAAGGGCATCCTGCCGCAACGGCGTGGTCTACTTCGATCTGATCGGCTACGATCTGGAAGGCTACAACAAATTCATCCCGTATTACCTGTTCCCCGGCGCCATCTACACGGTGTCAGTGAGCCTGGCTAGCTTCCGTACGAAGGTGTCCGTGGGTTCGAACCCATGGGCGCCGCCGCAAGAACTCGAGCACAACCTCGCGACCATCTGCGAGCGCTACGGCGGCGGCGGGCATCCGCGCGTTGGCGCCATCAGTTTCGAGAAGGGCGACGTTGAACACGCCCGCGAAGTGGCCGCCGAGATCCGCGATGAATTGAGCCGCTGAGCAGACGCGCCGCGCCTCGTGGCGTGCGCCCGCTTCTCAGCGCGCGCGCACCAGACGGACCGGGCCGAGCAACCCGCTCACCGCGTCTCCGTGAGAGAACTCGTCCGCCCAGCGGGCCTGTGCCGTGTTGGTCACGTCAAGCTCGATCGCGTTCTCGCCCGCCTGCGCCAGCGCGCTGATATCCCAAACGTAGGGCGGGGCGATCCGCACACCCGCCGGGCGGCCGTTCACGAACAGCTCGACAATCTCGCGCACCTCGCCCGCGTCGAGCCCAAGGCCGCGCGGGTCCGCTACGGTGATCTTGTTGTAATACCGAAGCGTGCCCGAGTAATGATCGAGACCGGCCCAGCGCCGCCAGTCCTCGAGCATCTTCCGCGGATCCAGCGTCTCAAAGGCCGCATTGTTTTCGCCGCCTGCCCTGGCCATTTCCCACGCCCCCGCGACTGCTTGGAGCGGCTCGTACCGGGGCGGCGCAATCGGTTTCTCCGGCGGCGCACCCGTCCAGAGAACCCACAACGTGTAAGGAGGCAGTTCGATCTCCGGCGCCTCGAACCATTTACCGGAAGCCGCATCGAACCGGGTCGCACGGGCGTTCAGCCGCCCGCGATAGGTGCTGCGCAGCGAGCGGTTGTGCAGCAGAATCCACTCGCCGCCGGGTGCCTTGCGCCGCGACACCACTACGGTGTCCGTGGCAGGCTCCAGCCGCACCGCGTGCCGCACCTGGCCCGCAAGCTCGGCAAGGGGGAGCAGCCGGGCGCTCCGCTCCAGTTCCTGCGGAGCATTTCGAGGCCAGTTCTCGAGAACGAAAACCGGACGGCCCGCCGATGCGAGCGCAGCCAGCCGCTCCAACACAGGCGCAGGCGCCCACTCGACGTACGGCAGGACGAGCACCGTTTGCGCGGCCGCGGCGGTCTCGAACGTGTCGTAGGGGAGCACCACCGTGGACACCTGAGCCGTTTCGAGCGACCGCACTACCGGCGCGACGTTCTGCGCCTGCCCCATCCACGCCGATTCGCCCGTGTAGAGCACCACGGCATCGTAAAGAGGCTCACTCTCCCGTGTCAGCTCCTGGAGCCGCGAAAAGGGCTCCGCCCAGGAACGGTAATAGCGCGCCTGCGGATTGCCGGAGCTGGCGTTGAAGTGAGGCGGACAGTCTGCGTCGTGGTGCTTCAAAGTCACGGCGTGCGGAGAGATCACGTTGATGCCGTTCACAATCAGCCAGTCGCCCAGCCACTTCACCGTCCGCAGGCCCTCGCTCCAGCCGTACGCGCCGAACGACTCTGCGAAGATTTCGGTCGTCTTCTTTTCGAGAGCGGACCCGCGCGCCATTGCGGGCAGCGCGAAGCTGAAGTGCTCCTCGTCCCAGTCGGCGCCTTCGGGCAGCGTCCAGCGGTAAGTACCCGAATCGAGGCCGGGCGTCACCTGGTAACCCACCATGTCGATGCCCGGCATGTCGAAGAACCGCATGGCGCGAAACCAGTGGCCCGGCCCGTAGCCCAACTGGTGGTCCGCGCCGTTGTCTTCCACCAGGTGCCCGATGAGCCGCACGCTGTGGGCGTGGCACCACTGCTGCTGCGGCTTGAAGAAGTGCTCGGCGAAAGCGCGCGAGCACACGTCCATAAAATCGAATCGGAACTGCCGGCCTCGCGCGCCGAGGTCGTACCACAGCGCGGGCAACACCGGCAGCGGGTCGTAACCTTTCAATGATTTGAAGTATTCCGCCAGCGCCGGCGACCACGGAAGCGGCATCCCCGGCGTGCCTGGCAGGCTGTCATAGGAGGTGATGTTGCGGAACCCGGCTTCGTCGCTGAAGAAGCCTTTGATGGTCTTCCCGAATTCCGCGCCGAAGTGCTGATACGTGGCCTCGTGTGTGATGCGGATGAACGCCGCTGCGGCGCGCGGGTTCATCACGTCGATCATGTTGTCCATCGTCCAGCCCGGCTTGGCCCGGGCCACCTGCTCGACAACCCAGACTACGCGCCACTTGCCCGCGGGAACGTCCCAGGTGAAGCGGCGGCCTTTCGGGGTGAGGTCAATCGAGGTCGCGCCCTCGGTCCACCGGGCGGGGAACGCACGCACCGCGATGATCTTCGCCTCCGGGCCGGGCATCATCAATGGACTGAACGTTGACGGACCGTCAACCGTGAGTGCGCGGTCGGCCACAGTGTGCACGGACAGTTCCGGGTCCGCCGCCACCACCTTGCCGCCCGCGACACCCGAGGGGTACATCCACTCATCGAAAAGCCAGACCTCGAGCCCGAGCCTCTTTGCCTCGTCCAATGCGATGCCGAGATCCTTCCACCAGCGCGGGCCGAGATAGTCCGGGTGTGGACGCGATTCCCAGACGAAGCCGGTGTTCCCTCCGTCAGCGACTTCGCGGACCACCCTGCGAATGGTCGCTTCGTCCTCACCGTGAACGAACACGAGCGGGATCAACGGAGGCTTGCCGGCCCGCGCGGCCGGAAGCAGAGGCGTGAAGAGCAAGCAGAGCACCGCGAGTGCGCGCTTCATGGCAGGCACATCCTACCATGCGCCCTCGCGAAGGGGGACAGAACAGCTCACGCCCACTCCGCTTCGCTCCGGGGCGGAGTGCTCAGTCCCCTTCGCGACCGCTTGTCACTCAGGTGAGTCTTACTGCCCGCAGCACTTCTTGTACTTCTTGCCGCTGCCGCAGGGGCAGGGGTCGTTGCGCCCCGGTTTCGGCGCGCTCACCGGCTCAGTGGGATGGATATCGAGAGGCTGGTCGTGGGCGTGCTGGTGTTCGTGGGCATGGTCATGGGCGTGAGTGTGCTCGTGGTCTCCCTCATCCTCGTGCTCCATCTCCATCTCTTCATCGACGAAGATCGGGGCGAACCCGTTCAGTTCCAGGCGATCGTCGAGCGCCCGGGCCACCAGCAGCCCTTCCTCATCGCTCAAGTCTCCCGCCAGCCGCTCGATCTTCCGGAACAGCGATCGCATCTGGGCCGGGCTCACCCGGCTTGGCACGGCCATCGCGTACGAGTACAGGGCGGCGTCGCGCAGGTGTTCGTCGTCGAACAGGTTCTCGATCCGGCCGAGAAGTGAAACGATTCCGAACATCCCCGCCGCGGTCACGGCCTGGCGCCTCACTACGAGATCGGGATCATCGAATGACTTCGGGATGTACGCCTCGAACCGGCGGTCGGCGGAGCGCCACATCGCGTTGATGGCCGATGCGCGCGTCTCGGGCCGCTCGTAGAACTCCGGGATGCGCTCGAGCGCATCGTCCCCGCCCTCGCTCTCGGCCAGCGCAACGAGCGCGCCGGCGCGTTCCACGGCAGGCGCCGATTCGTCGGCCAGCACGCGTTTCAAAGCCTCGAGAATCTCGGGGCTGTCCTCCAGGCCCCCTAAGCTCTCCCAGGCCGTTCCGCGGACCCCGGGGTCGGAATCCGTCTTTGCGATGCCGAAAACCCGGTCGATTATGGCGGGCGACGGAACGTCGTACATCAGCATCCGAATCGCCTTGGCGCGATACGCTGCTGAAGGGCTCTCGAAGTACTCGACCAGTTCGCCCTCGTCCAAAGCGGCAAATAGCGGCGTGTCTTCCTCGGGATAGAACGCGAAAATGTCGAACGGCTCCAGATGCCGCTCCGGCTGGTCGCGGCCGATGTCTTCCAGTGCGACTTCAATCTCGTGCGCGATCCGGCCATCCGTCTGCGCTTCGTGCGCGCGCTCCAGCGCCGGTTTCGCAGCCGGGTCGCCGTACAGCCCGAGCGCGAGAGCTCCCTCGAGCGGATCCTTCGCGAGCACCTCTGTGAGGATTGTGAGAACGCGATCGTCACCCGGCCCGAGCGCTGCCAGAGTGAAAACCACGTCCGGCGCGTTGTTGCTCTCCGCGCAGAGCGCAATCAACGTTTCGGCCGCCGCCGGTCCCAGCTCGATGAATGCCTCGGTGGCCTCGTCGGAAAAGTCGAAGCCGAGTTGCCGCACATACTCGGCCAGAAAAGGCAGAGCTTCGGGCGTCTTTAGCTGGCGGGCAAGGTCCAGCAGCAGGTCGTCAATATCGACCCGCGCATCCTCGGAGCCGTCCTGCAACATGCGCAGGAGATCCGGCAGGATGGCGTTGCCGCGTGCGAGCAGATCGCGCAACAGCCGGTGATCTTCCGGCGCGTGTCCGCGCACCGCTTCCCGCAGCAGGTCGAAGGTCGAGGTTGCGGAATACTGTTCTGGATTGATCAAGGGGTTTCGCGGCCCGGCTCCGAACCGGGCCGCCATGCGAATAAACTACTCTTCGGGAACCACCTGAACGGTGATTTCCGCGGTCACCTCGCGGTGCAGTCTGACAGGCACCTTGTACTCGCCCAACTGCTTTATGGGCTCTTCGAGGTGAATCTTGCGGCGATCGATCTGGTAGTTCTGCCGCTCGAGCGCCTCGGCGATGTCCTTCGCGGTAACGGAGCCGAACAGTTGCTCCTGCTCGCCCGCCTTCTGCGCGATCACCACCGTAACGCCGGTCATCATCTGGCTGAGTTCCTGGGCCGCGGCCTTTTCCTTGGCCTCCCGGCGCAGGTGAGCCTGGCGCTCGTGCTCCACAATCTTCTTGTTGGCAGCGCTTGCGGCCACGGCGAGGCGCCGGGGCAATAGGTAGTTGCGTGCGTAGCCGTCGGCCACCTTCACCACCTGGCCCCTCGTCCCGAGCTTGTCGATGTCTTCTCTGAGAATCACGTCCATCGGCTTGTCTCCTTTGGGGCCTAGAACTTCGGGCTGTACGGCAGGAGCGCGATGCTGCGCGCCTGCTTGACGGCTTCACTCAGCCGTTTCTGGTGCGGCGCGCACACGCCCGAGAGCCGGCGCGGCACGATCTTACCCCGTTCCGTGACGAACGAGTTCAGCATCCGCACGTCTTTGTAGTTGATGTCGTCCACCTTCTCGACGCAGAACCGGCAAACCTTCTTGCGCCGGAAATACTGCTTCTTGGTGACGTTCGCTTTGTCCGTTCCGGTGGGCTGCTGCGAGCCGGGCACCGGCCTTCCGCCTCTGCTTTCCGCCATCGTCTAGCCCTCCTTCTCCGTCTCGGCGACCGGCTGCTCGGGTACCGCGGGAAGCGCGGGAAGCGCGGGTGCCCCCGGTGCCCCGGGCGCTCCGGGCCGTCCGGCCCCGCTCGCCGCAACGGCCGGCGCGGGCCGCCGCTTCGCTCTCTTCTCGCGCTGCTTGCGCCGCTTCTCGATCTTCTTCAGGCGCTCGTCGATCCGCACGGTGATGAACTTCAGCACCAGGTCGCTGACCCGGAACCGCCGCTCCACTTCTTTCACCGCCTCGGGATCGGAGGTCACCTGCAGGAGCACGTAGTAGCCCTCGTCGCGCTTCGCCACGCGATAGGCCAGCTTGCGAATTCCCCATTTGTCCGCTTTTTCGACCGTGCCGCCGGCGTTCGTGATGATGCCCTTCACCTGCTTGATGAAAGCATCGATCTCGTCTTCGGTTGCGTCCGGTCTTACGATGAACAGCTCTTCGTAGATCCTCATTCTTCCTCGGGTTTTTCACCAAGGGAGCGACGATTGAACCTCGTCATGGCCTTTTCGGCTCCCTCGGAAATGATGGAAGCGACTGCCTGGGCTGCGTAGTCCAGAAAGCCGTCCAATTCCTTTCTTTGCTCTCGCCGCAACGGCTTGAGCAGGTAATCCGGGTCCGCCCGTTTCGTCCCGCCGGGATCGATTCCCAGGCGCACCCGGGTACACTCGTTCGTGCCGATGGCCGCAATCACGGACTCCATGCCGTGATGGCCGGCCGCCGATCCGCGCTGCCGTATGCGCAGCCCCGTCCAAATCAAATCGTGATCGTCGTAGATCACCAGCAGTCTCGCCGGCTCGAGACCGTGCTTCTCGAGCAGCGGCCCGACCGACCGACCGCTCAGATTCATGTACGTCTGCGGCTTGGCAAGCAATACCTGCCTCCCCGCCACCTCGCCGGAGCCAACCAAGGCCCGGCACTGCTTGCGCGAGACCCGAATTCCGTTCTGGCTCGCCAGCCGGTCCACAACCATGAATCCAATGTTGTGGGGCGAGTGCTCGTACTCCCTGTCCGGATTTCCCAGGCCGGCGATCAGCCACTCAGGCACGGCTGCCGCCTGCGCCTTTGCGAACACAGAAGACAGCCATTTCATGAGTCTGCGGGTGTTCCCGTCCTCTGCCTCGCCGCGCCCGGAGTCAAGCTTACTTCTTCTTGCCCTTCGTTTCGGCCTCGGCGGCTTCCTCTTCCTTCTTGCCCTTCTTGATCACCTCGGGCTCGGAGGTCGCCACGGCAGCAGCGGGAGCCGCTTCCGGAGCGGCCTCGGCAGGAGCGGCAACTTCTTCCTGACGCAGCGCCACTACGTGCGCAATCACGGCTTCCTTGACGCTCACCAGTTTGAGGGTGTCCGGCATCGGAATGTCCGCTGCGCGGATGCTCTGACCCATGAGCAGCTCAGTCACATCGATCGTGAACGTCTCGGGAATCTGGTCCGGCAGGCACTCGATGGCCACTTCGCGCGTGATGATCTCGAGCAGGCCGCCCTGAACCTTGACGCCCTGCGGCTCGCCCTTTACCTCTACCGGCACCGACACCGTGAGGCGCCGGGTCAGGTCGATGCGCTTCAAGTCAACATGCAGCAGCGAGTCGCGGACGGGGTCGTACTGGTAATCCACCAACATCACCGGCGTGTTCTCGCCGCCGCTGATGCCGATGTTGAAAATGGTGTTGTGTCCGGAGCGGCTGTGGAGGATGCGTTCCACCTCACGCGGGCTCACGGCCACGGCCTGCGGGGCCTGGTATGCGCCGTAGACGACAGCCGGGATCATCCCTTTCTGCCGCAGCCGGCGCGCTTCGTTCTTGCCCCGCGAAACACGCGGTTCCGCGGAAACGGTAATGTCCTTCTTCACTCAGTTCTCCTTGCCGGCCGCGCCACGAGCGCAGCCATCGGGCTCGCAAGTCCGCCATAGGGACGTGGGTTGCGTTGGCCCGCTGAAAACGCCTCCGGGTCGCGGATCGGGGCCGGGCCACGGACCCGCTTCCGCCGATCTGCTTCCCGCCTATATAAACAGACTGCTGACGCTCGTTTCCTCGTGGATGGACTGAATGGCCCGCGCCAGGAGCGGAGCCACCGAAAGCGTCCGGATCTTGCCGCAACGGCGCGCCTCCTCCGATAAAGGAATCGAGTTCGTCAGCACTACTTCTCTAATCTCCGAGTTCGTAATCCGCTCAACCGCCGGCGACGACAGCACCGCATGCGTAGCCGTAGCGATCACGCTCTTCGCCCCAGCCCGCTTCAGCGCCTCCGCGCCTTTCACCAGCGTGCCGGCCGTGTCGACCAGGTCATCCACCATCAGGCAGTCGCAACCTTCCGCCTCGCCGATGATGTGCATCACCTCGGCTACGTTCACATCGTCGCGCCGCTTGTCGATGATCGCCAGCGGCACATTCATCCGCTTGGCGAACGCCCGCGCCCGCTCCACGCCGCCCGCATCGGGCGAAACGACTACCGTCTCGGGCGTCTGCAGAGGCTTCAGATACTCGATCGTCACCGGCGTGGCGAACAGATGGTCCACCGGGATATCGAAAAAGCCCTGGATCTGCGCCGCGTGGAGATCAAGCGCCAGGATCCGGTCCGCTCCCGCTTTCTCGAGCAACTTCGCGATCAGTTTTGCGGAAATGGGAACTCGGGGTTTATCCTTGCGGTCCTGCCGGGCGTACCCATAATAGGGTAGCACTGCCGTGATCCGGTCCGCTGAAGCGCGCTTCAGCGCGTCGATCATCAGCAGCAATTCCATGAGGTTCCGGTCCACCGGCTTACAGGTCGGCTGGACCACGAAAACGTCCGCGCCCCGGACGTTTTCGTGCACCTGCAAGTAGATCTCGCCGTCGGCGAAACTCTTCACCGAAGAGGCGCCGAGCGGGATGCTCAGAAACTCGCAGATCTCGGCGGCGAGCGCCGGATTGGCGTTGCCCGTGAAAACCTTCATCCGTTCCGGGTCCATCTTTCGTGTCGGCTGTGGGGTGGCCATACCCTTTCCGCGGCGTGCGCGCCCAGCCCCCGCCGCCACCGGGCGCGAAATGCCGGACGCGTCACCAATCGAATCAAGAATACTTCTTCGTCAAACGCAAGGCGGGCTCTGGCGGCGTCTTCCCGCGAGCCGAAGATCCCGAACAGCGCCGAGCCGCTTCCGCTCAGCATTGCCTTCCGGGCGCCCTGCCTTGTGAGCTTTTGCTTGAGATACCGCAGACGCGGGTGCTTGGCGAAGACCACTGTTTCAAAATCATTGCAGGATTCCCCGCCCTGCTCCCAAACAACAGACTGGAAACTACTTATGATATTTTGCCGCGCACCGGAAGTCAAATTCCCTGCAGCATTCCGGGCCCGCGCCCGCTCCGTATCCAGGTCGCGGTAAGCCTCGGCGGTCGATACGTGAATGCCGGGCGCGATCACCAAACCCCATTCCGGCCTGCGGTCCGGCAGCGGATAGAGTTCCGTACCGCGGTCCAGAGCGACGGCCGTTCCACCCAGCAGGAAGAACGGAACATCGCTTCCCAGGCACGCCGCCGCCGGAATGAGCTTCTCGAGCCTCCCGGACTTGCCCGCTAGTGCTGAAACCGCAAGCAGCACGGCGGCGGCATCGCTCGACCCTCCGCCCAGCCCGGCGCCCATCGGAATCTGCTTCTCCAGCCGGATCCGCACCCGCCCTCGCACCTTCATGGTATCGAGGGCCAGAAGTGCGGCCCGCTCCACGATGTTCGGACCCGCGATCTCGGCGGTGCAAAAAACCGCCACTTCAGTCTTGCGCGCAGGAGTGAATTCGACGTCCAGATTGTCCGCCAGAGAGATGGTCTGGAAGACGCTTCGCAGGTCATGGTAGCCGTCGGGCCGCAACCCGAGTACCCGGAGGTCCAGGTTGATCTTCGCCAGCGCGCGAACGCGGACGCGGCGTGGCTCCATGTTCAGCTCTCGTACTGCAGCAGCGAGAAGACTTCGCGGCCTTCCAGTTTCGTGCGGCCGTTCAGGAAGAGCAGTTCCAACACGAAGCCGACCCCGGCCACGCGCCCGCCCAGTTTCTCCACCAGTTGCGTCACCGCTCGCGCCGTCCCTCCCGTGGCCAGCACGTCGTCCACGATGAGCACGTTCTGCCCGCGCTCGATCGCGTCCTTGTGAATCTCCAGGCTGTCCGAGCCGTACTCGAGCTGGTATTCCACGGAGACGACCTCGGCCGGTAGCTTCTTCGGTTTCCGAACCGGCACGAATCCTGTGCCAAGCGCATATGCCAGCGCGGGCCCGAAAATGAACCCCCGCGCCTCTATGCCGAGAATCGTGTCGATGCCCGTGCCGCGGTAGTGATCCGCGAGCGCGTCGATCACCATCCGCAACCCCGCCTTGTCCTTCAGCAGCGTCGTGATGTCGTAAAAGAGGATGCCCTTCTTCGGGAAATCCGGCACCTCGCGGATCAGCTTCTTCAAATCGGGAACTACCAGCAGGTCGCTCATGGGAATTACTCCGACAGTGTAAACCACCCGCCCCGCCCGGTGCGGCATGGCGTGTGCGCGGGTCCCGCGTGATCGTTCTTGAGCCGGCTTGAGTCCTGCGGCCCGCAGAGAGGTGTTTCTCGTGGGGCGGTCCCCTGGACCGCGCGGGGTCCCTGACCCCGCCTGGGCCGGCCGCGCGCGAGAGCGCCCGCCCCACCCGGGATCGCCGAGAAAACCGCGCAATTCATCGCGCTAGAAGTAGTCGATGCGGAACCCGGCATACTCGCGGACTTCGGCCCCAATCTCTTCCACGCCGCGCACAGCGGCCATCCGCGGCCCTTTCCACAGGTATCCCGCTAACTCGGAGATTTCCTGCGGGGTCCCGACAGCATAGACTTCCACGCGGCCATCGTCCAGGTTGCGCGCGTATCCGGTAATGCCGAGCTGCCCGGCCACGCGCTCCACAAAATAGCGGAACCCTACTCCCTGCACCCGCCCCCGTACGTAATACCTGCGTGCCTCCAGTGCTCCCGGCTTGTGTGACCGAGCCATACGCGTCCTAATACCCGAGGTCGCGCAACTTCTCCAGCGTCAGCTTCGGCTTGGCTGCCCGAAACGCTCCAAGCAGTTTCTCGACGTACTTCGCGAGCACATCGCACTCCAGGTTCACCAGATCGCCGCGCTGCCGCGCCCGCAGCGCCGTCTCGCGCGCCGTCACCGGGATCACCGTCGCCGCGAGCACGCCGCCTTCGATCGAAGCCACGGTCAGGCTGATGCCGTCAACTGCAATGGACCCCTTCTCCACCACGTAGCGGTCCAGTTCCTCGGGCGCCCGCACCGTCAGCCACCAGTTCTCGTCACCGAGCGATTCGAGGCCGAGAAACTCGCCGGTGCCATCCACGTGCCCCTGCACCAGGTGGCCGCCGAGGCGCCCCGTGGGCGACAGCGCCCTCTCCAGATTCACCGGGCTCGCCGCCCGCAGCGCGCCGAGATTGCTGCGCCGCAGCGACTCGGGCGACACGTCTGCGGAGAAATGGTCCGGCCCGAGATCGGCGACGGTCAGGCAGACGCCGTTCACGTTGATGCTCGCGCCCGCCTCCGTTCCCTCGATGACCTTGCGGCAGCGGACGCGCAGAACCGAGCCGGCGCCCCGCGGCTCGAGCGCCGCCACCGTCCCCACTTCCTCGATGATTCCGGTGAACATGTCAGTCCTTAGCGAGCCAGGCTTCCACCGCGAACTCGTCCGGCGCGCCGATACGGTGCAGCCGGACGTCGCGGAAGCGGATGGCGTCCTTGCGGCTCCGGCGCCCCGCGCCGCCCGCGACCGGCAGCGATTGAAGCCCGCCCAGCACCTTCGGTGCGTAATAAAAGAAGATCTTGTCCGCCGCGCCGCTCTCGAGCACCGACCAGTTCACCTTGCTCCCCGCCTCGATCATCAGAGAAAGGTACTTCTCGCGGCCCAGGTGCTCCACGAGCGCGCGCAGACTCACCCGGCCGCCCGGGCCGTTGAACGTGAGCACGCGAATTCCGCGGCTCTCGAGCGCCCGGCGCCGGTCCGCGGCCGCGGCCGAGGTCGTCACCGCCAGCACATCTCCCCGCGCGCTCTCCACCATGCGCGAACCGGGCGGCAGCCGCAGTTGCGAGTCCACCACGATGCGAAGCAGCGGCCGCGCGCGTTCCAGGCCCGTGCGGTCGTTCAGCAGGCAATCATCGGAGAGAACCGTGCCGATTCCGGTGAGGATGGCGTCCGTCTGGTGCCGCAACTGCTGCACGTGGGCGCGCGCGATCTGGCTCGTGATCCAGCCCTCGTTGTCGTCCGGCGCGGCGATCTTGCCGTCCAGCGTCACGGCCGCCTTCAGCGTGACGAGCGGCCGCCCCGTCCGCATGAAGTGCGCGAAGGGCTCGTTCAACTGCGCGGCTTCCGCGCGGTACTCGGGCGCAAGCTCTACGTCGATGCCGGCCGCGCGCAACC